>Ga0306921_10007069_pt1 | contig 11747 bp, 13 predicted proteins | sample sta12Cox44000080_FD_203760 | JGI IMG/M metagenome (GOLD analysis project Ga0306921, IMG submission 203760) | Lab enrichment of tropical soil microbial communities from Luquillo Experimental Forest, Puerto Rico - statoxic.12C.oxic.44.000.080 (v2)... | ecosystem: Environmental > Terrestrial >... | reverse complement strand
GCAATAGACGGATTGGACTACCTGGACTACGGCGATCAGAGAAACGTCCATCATATCAATTATCATCATGTGTTGAATTTCAGGTTCATGAATTTAGTGGCTGGATTTGATCGTCAAGAGATTCTCTTCCGCCTTTCGGGTCTGCGTGAAATTGAGATCAAGACCCACGCCAAAAATCGGTCGAACGAAGCGACCCCCACAAAATTACCGACTAAGTGCCACCCCATCGCATCCTAAACGACGCCGGGTCGAATGCAGCGAGCTTAAGATCGTGCAGGGGTTCTGGTTGAATAACTTGAGACGATTGCCTTGCAAGATAAAGAAAAGAGCGGCATGACACGCTTTTGCGGGGTATAATCCCGGGCGTGAAAAGTTGGCGCGCAAAATTGGTCAAAGTCGCATATAAGATAGTCCTGTGCTTTCTCGTATTGAGCACCCTAGTCTTGTTGTGGGCATGCTCCGAGGACTCCGGCTGGAGTGCGGGTATGTATGGGGCGCCGGTTAATTCTGGGCAGTCTGGGCAGCCTGCGGATTCTGGGAATGTGGTTAATTCGATGGGACAGGTGGTTCCGGCTCCGGCGTCACAAGGACCGGCGCAGTCGCAGTGATAGTAGCCACCGGTCCATTTTCATGACAACCCTCTGTGCCGCGTCCAAAAGGCATGCTTAGGGTCAAACACGAGCAGACCATATTGAACCAAGCGTGCTCTAGCGGCGTCAAACATCTGACCCATTGAGCTGGCCTCCCCTAGCCGCACATACGACCTGAAGACAATGAGGCTGAACGGTTGCAGTGTACGGCTGGGCTGCTTGGCGGGCTGCGATGGTGCCAGCATATGTTAGAAATCTGGTCTGCTGCCGACTAATTGACCCTGGGGTGGTAGAGCAGTGAAAAATTGCATCCAGCTGACAACTTGATGATGCATATTCATTGATGCAATCCTTATGAGCCCAACTTATTCGCTTCTTTTTGCTTTCTCTCTCACGATACTTTCCGCACTCCACGCCGAGAAAATCGATAATCGAAATTTCGCTATCGACACTTGTTTTCCGAACCCAAATGCAATTCAGCTGGCTGAGGGCCGAGCGCGGGCATACTGGGCGAAACATGCGTCGCGCTTTGGAGCAGAACCCAGGTTTTTGGCCGTCGAGACTTCGAAGGTTTTTCCTAGCGAGGTCGTCCAAAGCCTTTGGCCAAAACTGATAAACTCGGAGACGACGGCCAGTTTCTTTTCTCACGGAAAGAGAAACTCGTACAGCAACTTGCAGCTCCTTGGCGTCATGATCTTTGACACAAGAACGGGACGCTTCGTCAGCAATCAGGGCTACATATCCGTTGACACTCCACCGCGCGGAAGTGTGGCACGATTTGGGCCTTACATCGCACGATATATCGGCTGGGGATAATCGCCGGATTGGTCTTTTTCTTCCATAATCCGGCTTTGCGGCGGAGGTAACAACAGAACGAAATGGAGTAACGCAGCGTACGACAAACTTGTTGAACCACGGCACCCCCATCTGTCCGCTGTACTTTTACATGGCATCCAGATCTATGACAGACCAGAAGTTCGGAGGCATCGAACTGAACCTCCTCGACGAACATCCGTTCCGGGAAATGTACCGCAAATAGCCAAGATTAGTGTGACAGTTTTCCTTGCAGGTGAAATGTGTAATTCCTGATGGCCTCGCGTGTGAGGCTTTGATGAACTGCGGGACCTAAGATCTCTGCATTAAAATGAAACGCGCACGGTATTGGATTGAATGGCTTCTGGTGAGCCTTTCTGTCCGTCTGATCCCTCTAATGCCGCTTGGTCTTTTACGAGCAATCTCCGAATTCGCGGCATCGCTGGTCTTTATTTTCGATAGAAAAAGTCGTGCGGTGACTGTGGCGAACCTTGAGATGGCTTACGGATCTGAACTGACGCCCAAGCAGCGAGATCTTATCGCAAAACGATCATTCCAGGCGTTTGGAAAGAACTTTCTCGAACTCTTCTGGATTCCTCGTCTCAACAGGGACAACCTTGAAAAGTACGTTTCCGCTGAGGATCCGCACCGACTCCGCGAAATCGCCGAGTCGGAGACTCCTTACATCGGAATTACGCCCCATTTTGGTAATATCGAACTAGCGGGTTCTTTCCTTGGGTATAAGGGCAAGCGTTGCATGGTTATCGCGCAACCGCTGAAGAACGAACGGCTTACGCCAATTGTAAGACGCTTGCGCGAGGGATCGGGTCATAGGATTGTTTTTCCCGAAAAAGCAGTGATGCACCTCCTTAAAGCCCTCCGGAACGGCACTTCCGTCTTCCTGTTGACCGATCTGACCCTTAAACTGCGCGATTCGGCGGTTGTGATTGGCCCTTGGGGAGCAATGGAACAATGGATGCAGTTAAGGACGATCTGCTACGCGTGGCGGGATCGCTCAAGCTTGGGTGGGTGACCGCCTCCCTTGAGTCCAGTGTGCTAAACTAAACACTCGACGCCAAATCACTCCCCCCATGGAAAAGACCTCCAGTAAGACCTCTACTTGGTTCGCATTGCGAAAACGCCATCTTCCGAACCGTGATGTGAATTGGCAGAAGGAACTTCGCTACTGGTTTGAATGGTTTGGCGTTGCACTGTGCGTCCGAATCATTCCGCTGCTGCCGTTGGCGTTGCTTCGTCAATTGGCTGATATCGCCGGATGGCTGGCCTTTCACTTGGATCGCAAGAGTCGAGCGGTCGCCTTGTCAAACCTCGAAGCAGTCTTTGGCGAGGAAAAGAATTTATTGGAGCGGAGGGCGATAGCCCGACGGTCAGTTCAGCTGTTCGGCCGAAGCGTTCTGGAGCTGTTCTGGACTCCAAGACTGAACGCAAGAAATCTCGACCGTTATCTTTATTTTGAGGACGACGTTGTTGTGAAGGAGCGATGCGCGAACAATAATACGCCGCCCGCGCCCATCTTCTTGACAATCCACTTCAGTAATTTCGAATGGGCCAGCGCACATTTTGCTCTTCGCGGTTACCAGGGCTGCATACTGACGCAGCGCTTTAAGAATGATCGACTCACTCCGATTTTTCGTCGCCTGCGAGAAAGCTCGGGTCAAAAGGCGGTTACTCAGGAATCATCGATGATTCGCTTTCTAAAAATGATTTTGCGTGGAACGCCGGTAGGAATTTTGGGCGATCTAACCATGAAGACATCGCAGCCTGCGGTCATAATTCAGGCATTTGGTCTCCGGATGCGAGTCACGACGATGCATGCGATCCTCCACAAGCGGACAAACGCCCCTATCCAACCCTTTATCACATTATTGCAACCAGACGGACGATACATGGTGCGACTTCTTGAGCCGCTACAATTTGGCGAGGAAGTGTCCTATCAACAGATTACACAAACATGTTGGGACAAGTTTGAGCCAACGATTCGGCAGTATCCAGAGCAATGGCTTTGGCTCTACAAGCACTGGCGATATCGCCCAGTTGAAGACGGGGACCGTTATCCCTTTTATGCTAACAAATCTGGAAAATTTGAGAGGGAATTAGCTGAAGCGAAACCATCCGTTTAACCGGTTTTCTACAGTTAGCGGCATTCTCTTTTAGGACGATCAAGTCCTGGAGCGGGTTCGCGGGCGATTTTTGGTCGCTGCTCATGAATGACTGGCGATCTGAAAGTCTGACGAATCGGCGTCAGCGAGTCGGTAAATCGTTGCAGCGTGAACGTTAAAGGTTCTAGCGACGTCGGAAACGGCTTTGCCTTCCAGAACTAGCCGCCGTGCCAACTGTTCCTGATCTATGCTCAGTTTTCGAGGGCGTCCGAATCGCACTCCTCTTTTCTGGGCAGCTTCTCTTCCTGCACTTGTTCGCTCTCGGATCAGGTCTCGCTCAAACTCCGCTATGCCGGCGAAAAGCCTCATGATCATTTTGCCAGCGTGGCTTGAGCGACCCAAGGCTGGCGTTGCGAGTCCTGCTTGGCTGCTTTGGCCCCTCTCGAGTTGTTCGAAGATGTGCGGTTTTTTTTTATCAGCTTCTGGACAGCCGCTGCGGGGGAGAGCCGCGGGTCAGTTGCGCGCAGGGAGATTCTCTTCGCCCACAATGCCGTCGGCGATCGCGCGAGTAGCTATTTCGGGCTTCGCCTTCAAAATAGGTGCTCGTCAGATACAAGAGATGAGCAACCTACGCGGTAGATCCGAGCAGGAAGTTCACGGGATCTCTTCACGCATCTAGCTTCGGCTCGGCTGTTTTACGCACATTTGGGAGTTGCAGAATTATCTCGAGGTATTTAGAAAGACATGATGCTCGACGAACAGGAGCTACAAAAATTGCTTCGGATTAAGCGCTTCGAACAGCCACCCCCCGGGTATTTTGATAGCGCCTTGGTCGAGCTCCATAAGCGCCAGCGTGAGGAGCTTTTGCGGCGCTCGGCGACCTCGATATGGTGGGAACGGTTTGTTTCCGGGATTTGGAATTTTCGGGTTCCGAGTTATGCCTATGGTGCGATGTTCGGAGTGTTTGTAGTGGTTGTGACAATTGTTGGTTCCGGCTTGTGGGCTCCTTACAAGGACGCGAGGGCCATTCTATCCGGACCCGAGGCTCAGGGGGGTGTGGCTAACCGGCTTTCTCTCAGCGGAAATCTTGATTGGTCAAAGTTGCATCAAACGGCTTCATCGCCCAAGGTCGTCCCCGTCATTGGACCGTCTCAGACTGCTCTCCCTCGCTATGTTTTGGACGGACGACCTTTAACCTACAAAGCTTCGTTCAGCTTTTAAAGGCAATGGACGTAGGCCAATTCGGAACAACATTCCGATAGAATCCAGGCTCTTGGCGAGCAATTGGCCTTACCCCGGGCCCGCTCTGGAAGGTTATCCCCGTGCAGCTTTGCTTATTCGCAACACGGAAGTGCCCGTAACGATGTTTGCGGATCCGGATTCCTTTCAGGAACTATTCGAATTGGAGAAACGGTTGTTGTTTTTTGCGGTACCTGGATAGTGCTTTCTGGCTTTCTAATCTTCGGCCGTACAATAAATGCCTGCTCAGGAAAAGGAGTTTCGGGCTGCGTCTGCCGCGCCCGGAAGCGAAGTGACCGATTGCCGTTGCGGTCTTTCACGTATTTCTTTGCGCCACTCCCACGGCGGCACCGGTACAGTGTCTTGCCAGAGGCCTACCTTACCGGATTGCGCGGCGGCTTGAGCAGCCCAGGAACTGGTCTGGATTTCGGGCGGTGCTTCACCGATGTATTTTTCGTATACCCAGCAAAGGCCTTGTTTGAGCAGCTCCAGGCCTGCGTCCTGGTTGTCAATAATAACCCGGGCAACCAGGTGGCCGTAACGATCGATTGCGTGCGGCCGGAGTTTAACATCTTTACCGAACACCAGTTCGCTCACGGCTTGCTTGGCGCGCTGGCCGAATGCCTGGCCTTTCTCGGGCGCATCAACAAAAGCGATACGGACCCGGATTTGTTGCTTGCCGAGGATCAGCACGTTGATCGTGTCGCCATCGACAATACCTGTTATGCGTCCGTGGAGAGACACGTGCTCCAGACCAAAAGTGTATGTGACGGGCTCGGGCGCATCTTGGCCAAGAACGCCAAGAGTACCGGAGAGAACGAGCAGGGCGATGAATCTGGTAAGCATGGGGGTGAGCCTCCAGTAGTTTAGTGGATACTTATTGTTTTAGGTTTAATTCTCTTGGGTGCCTCGCCGTGTACATAGCGTCATGCTTCCTCTTCCAGACTGTACAAAGCCAGCCGGCTGACCTCATCCTGAACGGCCGCGTAGAATCTCCTGGCTTTGTCTGGATTCTTAAAAGGTTCGGAGCAACCGCCCAGCTGATGAAATTCTTTGCCTTTGATCGTAAATGCTGCGTAAGCTGCGGGAGTGTTTTGCGTGGCATGGGAGCGTATGGTAAAGGACTTGTTGCGCGCATATCAATTTATTTACAGCTAACCTGCTACAGCCGGATTCTGCTGAAAGGTGGCCATGGTCATGCCAGGAATTTTGGCGCGCAGCTCAAAACGAGGTTCCGTGGTGTTTTTCTGAAACTTTAAATGAACGCCCACGATAAGAATAGCCTCGAGGGGAGGCTTGAAATCGGCCAATGTCTTGAAGCTTTAGGCAGGCAAGCTCAGCCTCTGGCGCGAATCGTTGATCAGGCACCGCGCGATTTGAGTCGATGGTCCGAGGCCACCAAAGAGCTTTGCGCTATCACCGCCGAATGTTTACGCTTGGCGCGTTTGAGTGGTGACGAAACGCTGATTGAAGAGGTGCAGCGAACCGCCGCATTGCTCGAAGATGTAATCATCGGTAAAGCTGCTAATTAAAAAGAGACATCTTAAGCACTGCAGGCCCTGCCCGTCCAAAACGGTTGCAGAGTTGAATTATCAATAGAGCGCTACTGCTCCGTCGCAAGTAGTGGGCCCCGATTAGCTTTGGATACGAAACAACAATTGATGTCAGAATGAGAAAAAAATGAGTAATTTGGCGTGATTGGATTCGATGAACCCCCATAAGGCGGAGGATGTTCGTCTTAAGCTGCAGAAACTACAAAGCGAATACCTGCTCGATCTTGCGGACGTGGTAGTCTCCGTTAAGGACGAGACGGGCAAGGTTTAACTGCACCACGCCGGTAACCTGATCACCGACACAGCGGTGTGCCAAGGCTTCTGTGGATCCCTAGCCAACCTGATTTTACTGAATGCCGCGGCTGGCGCTGCTTCTGGCGCGCTCACGAACTTGGGAATCAACGATCACTTTATGAAAGAGTTGACCGCAACACTGATTCCTAGCAGTTCAGCGCTTTTCGTGTTAACCAGAAGTCCCACCCCGGACAGGGACCGGCTGCTGGAAGAGCTGAAGGGGTTGACCATTCGCTTCAATCCGCAAACGCAACAGCGTTAGCTCGACGCACTGCAATGGGGATTAATCCCTTATTGGACCAAAGACCCTAAGGTCGCTTACCGGACGATCAACGCCCGAGCTGAGACCGTCGATAAAGCACCTTCGTTTCGGCAGGCCTTTGCCAAACGGCGCTGCCTGATTCCTGCGGACGGATTTTACGAATGGCGCAAAACCGCTAAACCGAAGCTGCCTTTCGCGATCGCCATGAAAGACGGCCGACCCTTTACCTTTGCCGGGCTCTGGGAAAACTGGAAAGATCCCGAATCTGGGGAGTGGCTGCGCACCTGCACGATTATCACTGGTGAGCCTAATGAGCTCGTCGCGCAAATCCATCCCCGTATGCCGGTGATTCTTCCTGAGGAACATTACTCGGCCTGGCTCGGAGAAACTGAGGATGGAAACTTAAAAGAGTTACTGGTCCCCTACCCTGCCGAGCAGATGTGCATGTGGAAAATTTCCCCGCGGGTAAACAGCCCGAAGAATGACGATCCATCGCTCTGGGTGCCCGTTCAAGCAGAGGCAGCAAAGACGACGACCGATACACTTGAACTCTTGCGCGAGTAGGGAGGTTAGAGACCGGGAATAGGTGGTCTTAGCTTCCAAACAGATGTGCGAGGTAGATGCCTCAAAGGAACTGCTGCGAACGCAGAAAGAAGCGAAAGCTCGGAATCGCAAGACCGGATCAAGAGCGGCTCATTGGACGAATTGTATGTCGCCCACATTCACCCTGCCGCCATCGGAGGGTGCGGTCGGATTTTTACATCCATATGCGAAACCCGCTGCGATATAAAGATCAGAGCCCAATAGCTTAGGGGCCTCCAATAGGGCTAACGGGAGGGAAGCTGCGATAAGACCTAACAAGAACCGCACGTGCCTCTTCTAAAGGGTGCCCACGACATCCGAATGGTGGCACCAAATTTCCCTTTTCAGTTTTGGCATCGGCATTTCTTTGCCCATTCTGCTTTTCCCGGCCCGATTTACCGGCCAGAATGGACCAAAAATTGCCGGTTCTGTTCATTTTGGGAAATTGAAAGTGAAGCAAAAATACCGATCGGAAGGCGCGCTGTGAGTGAAGGCTACCCTGGGTTCCAGCCTTCCTATTCTCACGATGAGCTCGTTGAGCACTTTTTATTGACGCCGGCGGAAGTAGAATTCGTACTGAGTTGTCGCGGGGAAGCGAACCGTTGCGGCATGGCGCTGTTGCTGAAAGCGCTGCCACACATTGGCTGCTTTCCAGACGGATTCGATCAGATACCCGGTGAAGTGCGAGATTTTGTGGCCAGACAGGTGGGGCTGCTTTGGGATCATTCCCGGACATACTCGTGGCATAGCAGTACCCGCGACTACCATGTGGCACAAGTCCGGCAGTATACCGGTTGGCGCTTTTCAACAGCGCAGGACAAGAATGACTTAGAGCAGTGGTTGCGCTCTCGTGGAGTGTACGAAGCCCACACAAGCGACCTTCTGCTCGCCAGCGCTTGCGCCAGGCTCCGCCTATTGCGCGTCGAGTTACCTTCCAAAGGTGAACTGCAGCGGATTGTCACTGCCGCTCTGAACGGCTTCTTTCAGGACCTCTATCAGAGTATCGCCGAATCTGTCGCCATCGATGTGCGCCAACGAATCGACCGGTTACTAATCGTGCCGGAAACGGCGCTTGTCTCGGCATTTGAAAAGTTGAAGTCCGATCCCGGCAAAACCGGCGTCATCAGTTTCCAAGCGGAAGTTGAGAAGCTCAAATTGATCCGGTCTGTGGGACTGTTGTCGGAAGCTTTTACGACAATACCGTGGAAGGTGTCGCAGATGCTCAAACGACGTGCCTCCAATGAAAAAGCGAGCGAGATGAGGGAACATCCAGAAAGTGTTCGCTACGCGCTCATGGCCTGTTTTCTTCATGTGCGTTCCATGGAAGTGATTGACGACATCACACGCATGGCCATCGATCTGATCCACCGGCTGGACAAACGCTCTGAGAAACAAATTCAACGTGAATTACTCAACGATCTGGAACGGGTGAACGGGAAGATGCAGATTCTTTCGCGCGTGGCCGAGGCAGTTGTCGAGCAGCCCGATGGCATTGTACGTGAGGTCATCTTTCCAAAGGTGAAAGAAGAAACATTTCAACATTTAGTAGCTGAGTTTCGCGCCAGTTATCCACAACTGCGGTTGATGCATCAGACAATAATGGAGCGCAAGTTTGCACGTCATTACAGACGGATGCTGCCGATGCTACTCGAGAACTTGCAGTTCCAAAGCAACAATCGCTTTCAGCCGGTCATTGACGCTCTCGCGCTCATCCAGAAATATTTTCATACTCATCACGAGTATTTTGCGGAACAGGTTCCACTGGACGGAATCGTGACTCCCAAGTGGCACGAGAAGGTATTCGAAAAGGTCAAAGACCAAACCAAAGTCAACCGCCGCTATTACGAGTTATGCGTGCTAAAGAAATTGGAACGGGCCCTGAAATGCAAAGAGATATGGGTCGAGGGCTCTTACAGCTTCCGCAATCCTAATGAAGATCTGCCAAGTGACTGGAGTGACGAGAATCGCCGCGTGCTGCATTACCAGGAATTAGGCAAACCACTCGACCCTCAGACCTTCGTCCGATTGTTGAAGGAGCGTCTCACGAGAGCAGTCGAACAATTCAATCGTGTCCTGCCAAGCCTCGATCACTTGCGTATTTTCCGCCCGAACAAAAAAGAGGATCGCGGCCTGTGGGCCTTAGCCAAGTTGGAGGCTCAACCCGAACCCCAAAGTCTTGGTTTGATCAAAGAGCAAATCAATAATCGTTATGGCGTACTGGATCTTCTGGACGTATTTGTCGAAGCCGACCGGCTTGTGGGTTTTACAGAATTCTTTACACACTCGGGCACAAAGGAAATCCGTTCCCGTGAAGCGCTGAGGCCATTGTTGATTCTCGACCTGTTTGCTGAGGGAACCAATACAGGGATCAAGCGGGTGGCCAACGCCAATGACCGTTACAGCTACGAAGAGCTGCTCTACGTTCGCAAGACGTATTTCTCTCCCGAGGCATTACGCAACTCCAACGGTGCGGTGGTCAATAAGATACTCGCGCTACGAAACCCGAAAATCTGGGGTGAAGGAGCAAGCAGTTGCGCCTCGGATGGCTCGCGTTTCGAGAGTTGGAAGCAGAACCCGATGACCGAGTGGCGCTCGCGCTACAAAGGCTATGGGGTGATGGTTTATTGGCACGTCGAGACTAATGCCGTCTGCATCTATTCACAAAACAGAACCTTTTCCAATTCCGAGGTGGCGGCGATGATCGAAGGCCTGGTTCGACATGATACCGAGATGCGTGTTGAGAAGAACTTCGTCGACAGCCACGGCCAGTCGGAAGTCGCGTTCGCGTTTTGTCACCTGCTGGGCAGCGTGCGGCTTATGCCCAGGTTGAAACGCATCAAGTATGAGCGGCTCTATCTTCCGGATAAAGGAATGGCGGAAAGTTATCCGAACCTCGCTGGAACATTCGCACGCCCGATCCGCTGGGATTTGGTCGAGCAGCAATACGATGAAATGGTCAAATCCTCGGTCGCCATTAAACGCGGCACAGCTAGCACCGAAGCCATTCTGAAGCGCTATAACTCCTACAACGTCACACATCCTACCTACAAGGCTTTGGCTGAGGTGGGTAAGGCAGAGAAGACAATCTTTCTTTGTGATTACCTTCCGTCCCTCGAAATCCAACGCGAGGTTCACGAAGGTCTCAATGTTGTCGAGAACTGGAACGCGACCAATGATTTTATCTGCTACGGCCGTCAAGGTGAGTTAGCGACCAATAGCCGCGAACAACAAGAGATCGTCACCCTATCCCTGCAGTTGCTGCAAAATTGCATGATGCTGATCAATACAATCCTGGTCGAGCGCACGATTGAACGCGAGGGCTTATGGGACAAGCTCAGTGTCGAGGATCGGCGCGCACTCTCACCGCTCTTTCACGGCCACATCAATCCCTATGGGCAGATCGCCATTGATCTCGCAAAACCATCCTTCCTGGAGACCGTTTGATGGTACAACAGACAACACCCAAGCAAATGGCGAGGAGGCTGGTACGGGTACTACGCGACGAGCGACCCGATTACAGCTACTTAAAAAAAGTTTTCCAGCATACCCGCGCCTTGTTGGCAGTGAAACCCGGAAAAGTTCAGAAACGACTTCCACATCTGCTCACGGATCAGGAGCTCGTAGCCTTCTACGAAACCGTGTGGCAGGCACGTGACCCGGTGCATATGATTCTAATCAAACTTCTGATTTTCACAGGGCTGCGCAATGCCGAGCTGGCAAACGTACAGCTGGGCGATGTGGATCTGGATAACTGCCAGATCCATGTAGACCGCGGTAAAGGAGGTAAGGACAGGAACGTTCTGTTTCCAGGCAGTTTTCGTGGCGAACTAGCTCAATACCTCCGTGGACAGCGAGAGCGAGGAGCCTTGTATCTATTCGAGTTCAACCGCCTTAAGCCATATTCAACGCGACGAATCCGCCAGATTATTCATCAGTACGCTGCTTCTTCCGGCATCAAGAAACGCATCTATCCTCATCTGTTTCGGCATCAGATAATCACCTTCTTGACCCGAAGAGGCATTATCAGCCCGAAACTACAGCTTCTAAGCGGCCATACAGACGAGAAGAACTTGGCGATCTACCGGGACTTGGCATTGGCCGATGTCTCAACGGAATATCAGGAGGCAATGAGGACATTTCCTATCCGGTAAAACTCTGCCTGTTAGGTCTTATCGCAGCTTCCCTCCCGTAGGCCCCAATATTAACAAGACAAGCAGCCCCGGTGAGGATTTGGCACCCGTCGGGTTTTTATATTGGTTTCTGATTCGCTAGAGACATCCAGCCCTGGAAGGTA
>Ga0306921_10007068_pt1 | contig 11748 bp, 10 predicted proteins | sample sta12Cox44000080_FD_203760 | JGI IMG/M metagenome (GOLD analysis project Ga0306921, IMG submission 203760) | Lab enrichment of tropical soil microbial communities from Luquillo Experimental Forest, Puerto Rico - statoxic.12C.oxic.44.000.080 (v2)... | ecosystem: Environmental > Terrestrial >... | reverse complement strand
TGGGAATCACTATTGCCGCCAGAATGGCGATGATCGTCATCACCAGCAGGATTTCAATGAGCGTGAAACCGTGTTGTTGATTTCGGAGTGCGGATTTCGGAGAGCGGACTTTAATTTGCATGGTTGGTTAGTGGTTAAAACTCATTTGATGTAATCCTGCAGCGAGAAAACGGGCAGCAACATGCCGATGAAAATGGTGCCGATGAACGCCGCGATCATGAACAGCAGCATCGGTTCGGCGAACGACACGGCTGTCTTCAGATTGCGGTCCAGATCGGATTCGGTAACCGCCGCAATGCGCACCAGTTCGGTGTCCAGTTTGCCGCTTTCCTCGGCCACGGAAATCATTTCCAGGACGGAACCGGAAAACAAATCCCTGCAATCCGCGAGGCTCTGCCCGAGGCGGCCGCCCTGTTGCACCCGCTGGATGGATTCGGAAACTGCATCCACGAGGGTCTGATTGCCGATGGATTTGCGGGCGACATTCAGGCTCTGCACCAGCGGCACCCCCGCACCCAGCAAGGTCCCGAGCATCCGGCAGAAGCGCGCCATCGCGAATTGCGCGACGAGCGGGCCGACCATCGGTGAGCGCAAAACCAGCCGTTCCCAGACGCGCCGGCCTTTTTCCGAGGCGAACCAGGTGCGTGCCAAAACCACACCTCCCACGAGGCCGATGGCGATGAATAACCCGTAGGCGCGCACAATATGACTGGCGCCAATAATGAGTTGGGTAATCAACGGCAAAGCGCCGTGAACGCTGGCGAACATCTTCTGGAATTTGGGAATGAAAAATACCAGCAACAGCGTCAGCACCAGCAGGGCCAGGCAAAACAGGATGCACGGGTAAATCATCGCGGTCAGCATCTTTGATTTCAGTTCCTTTTCGCGCGACTGGAAATCGGCAATCTGCGACAGCACCACGTCCAGGAACCCGCCGGCTTCACCCGCCTCGACCATGGCGACGTACACGCGCGGAAAAACGTCCGGCGACCTGGCCATGGCGTTGGCCAGGGACATACCGTCCACGACCAGGTCATGGATTTCCTTCCACCTGGCCGCTACGAACGGCGCCGAGGCTTCCTTGTAAAGAATGACGAGCGCACGGCTTAACGGCACCCCGGCGGCGAGCAGGCTGGACAACAGGCGCGTAAAATTTTCCAGGGTCCTGGTGGAAACCTTCCGGGATTGAAACCGGGACGAAAACTCGCCGAGATTTTCCAAACCCGCCGGCAGCGCGATGTTGGTCTTCGCAGCTGCAACTGTTTTTTCCACCAGTTTGACCGGACGCAGGCGCAAGGCTTCCATCTGGCGCAAGGCATCGGGCCGGCCCGCGGCATCCAACTGGCCTTCCGCCATGGTGCCGTCCGACTGCAATGCTCTGTAGGTAAAAGTCGGCATTTTTTAGGTCGAGGGTCGGGGGTCGAGGGTCGGAAGCGACACTTTGCCACCCGCGCTCAAAGCGCTCGACTCTCGACTCTCGGCTCCCGACTGATCCGTTGTTTGCGCCACTTCCTTGGCGGTGGTCACACTCAGCACCTCTTCCACCGTGGTCAGACCCATCCGGACGAGCCGCCAACCGTCTTCGGCCAGCGTTTTCATTCTCGCCCGCCGGGCGGCCTCGCGTATCTGGTCGGTTGACGCGTTTTTCAAAACGAGCTGTCGAATTTCGTTGTCGGTGTCCATCCACTCGAAAATGGCGTGCCGCCCAAAAAACCCGGTATGGCGACATTCCCGACAACCGTTGGAGCGATAAATAATGGTGTTCGCGGGTATGCCAAGTTTGTCCTTCAGCGCCGCGGCGGTGGGCGAATCGTCGGCCTGTTTGCAGCGCGGACAAAGCACGCGAACGAGGCGCTGCGCCAGCACGGCTTCGAGCGACGAGGCCACCAGATACGGTTCGACGCCCATGTCCACCAGTCGCGTCACCGCACCGGGTGCGTCGTTGGTGTGCAGGGTGGAGAAAACCAGGTGGCCGGTCAGCGACGCCTGCACGGCGATTTCCGCCGTTTCCTTGTCGCGGATTTCACCGACCAGGATCACATCCGGGTCATGGCGCAGGATCGAACGCAATCCGCGCGCGAAGGTCAGGCCGGACTTTTCGTTCACCTGGATTTGGTTGATGCCTTTGAGCTGATACTCGACCGGATCTTCAATCGTGATGATCTTGCGGACGGCGTCGTTGATTTCGTGGAGCGCCGTGTAAAGAGTCGAGGTTTTGCCGCTGCCGGTCGGGCCGGTGACGAGGATGATACCATGGGGCAGCTCGAGAACGCGCCGGAAACATTCCAGCTCGCGCCGGTCCATGTCCAGTTCCTTCATGCCCCGCAACGTGGCGTTCTGCCGGAGCAGACGCATGACGACCGCTTCCCCGTGAAGCATGGGAATGATGGAAACGCGGATGTCCACTTCGGCGTCCTCTATGCGTACCTTGATACGGCCGTCCTGGGGCAGGCGCTTTTCCGCAATGTTGAGATGGCTCAAAATTTTGACGCGCGAAACGATGGCGGGCTGGAAACGTTTCAGTTGCGCCGGCACGGGAATGTCCTGCAACACGCCGTCAATGCGGTAACGAATGCGGAATTCGTCCTCGAATGGTTCCAGATGGATGTCGGACGCGCGCAGTTCGATGGCGTCCTTCAACACCTGGTTGACGAAGCGAATAATAGACGCTTCATCCTCCTCGGCGGCGGCAAGGTCGGTGTCCTCGGCGTTGTCGTCAACAACTTCCAGTGCTTTTTCCTCTTCAAGGGTACCTATGGTATCGGCGCCGACGCCGAGTCGCTTTTTGATTTCACGCTGGATGGCTTCGCTGGAGGCAAGGACCGGCTTGAGATTCAACCCGGTCAGCGTTTTCAGCGCATCGAGTCCCTGCGTGGCGAACAACCGGCTGGTGGCCACTTCCACCGTGCCGTTCAGGCGTTTAAGCGGGAGCAATTCCTCCTTCAGCAGGATGCGCGCGGGGAAGAGGGACAAAAGCTGGCGATCCGGTTCCACGTCCTCCAGCGTGGTGTAATCAACACCATATTCGCCGGCCAGCCAGCGAAGAATGTCCTCCTCCCGTTGCAGCGGCGGACTGGCCTTGGCCAAAGCAGCCGCATCAATGGCCGACAATTGCCGGGCGGCCACCATGCGCTCAAGCAATTGCCTTGATGCTGACTCGGGGGTGACGGTTTCGTTCATTAAATTTGCAGTGGCGGTTTGTGATCGCCGCCCTCAGATTTCAATTAATTCAGCAACCCCAGCAGCGTGGCTTGTGCTTCCTGTTTCACGGTCAGCACTTGACGGAGCTGTCCCTGCGTCTCGGTGAGTTTTGCCTGTTTGGCTTTTTGCGAAGCTTCGTATCTGGCCAGCGCGGCTTTGATTTGCGCTGTGGGCTGGTTGTCATCGATTGCCTTTTGCAGGCCCTCGGCCTCCGGGCTGGGTTGCCCGCCAAAGAACCCGCCCCGGCGACCGCCGCCGTTGGCACTGTCGCCACCACCGCCCCGGTTCCGGAACATACGGCCAAAACCGGCACCCGTACCCAAATCCCGACGGGCATCCACGACCTTTTGGACCAACGGTTGGACCGCGTTCCAATCGGCGTCGTTGGTGAAACCGAGTTGGTCACGGATACCGTCCATCATGCGCTGTTGGAACTGGGCCGGGTCGAAGTTGCCCCGACCAAACCCGCCGCCGCCTCCGCCATTATCGTTTTGTGCCAGAAGACTGCCCGCGCCCAGGCACATGGCGGCAGCGACAACCCGGATTATTAGTAACGTTCGATTTAGTTTTATCATAATGTGTTCACGTTGGACTGCGATTAGGCTTGTTTCCAGCCGCTGACAGAGGACCACCTCATCTCTGCACACGGCGACGTTTTGTTCCTAGGCAGGGAATGTGCCAAGCGACAAATTCCAACAAAACCGGATGGATCCATATGTCGCGTCGCGCAAAAGTTTCTCAGAGACGATTGCGTCGCGCAGATTTTGCGCAGTCGATCGTCGATACGATTTGTCTCTGGAATTGATTTTGACTATCTGACTTGGGTCGTTGTACGCTGGGAACATGTTGACGGAAAAACCCGCCGGGAAAACGGTTCCGCTAACCACCCGATTCCGCTGCTGTCTGGCGCAATTACTGTTGGGAACAGCGGCCCTCGTTCTGGTCCCCGGTTGCCAAAGCGATAATTCCGTGTTCCAGCCCATGGCTCCCGTCACTGAACATTCCGTTAAACCGGTCATTCCCGGGGAGCCAGCCGCCGTGGCTTCGGTGGCCACAAACAATCCGGCCACCTACGTTTTACGGGAAGGCGATGTTTTAAAAATTTCCTTTCCGGGATCACCCAACCTGAACAATGTGCAGCAAGTCCGGACCGACGGTAAAATCACATTGCCACTGGTCGGAGAGGTGCAGGCGGCGGGCATGTCGCCGGGGGATTTGCAGCAGAAATTAATGGATTTATACGCCCCGCAATTGGCGTCGAAGGAAGTCACCGTTGACGTACAAAGTTCCTCGTTTCCGGTGTACGTCACCGGGGCAGTGCTCCACCCGGGAAAGATTCTATCAAATCATCCCATCACGGCTCTGGAAGCCATAATGGAAGCGGGAGGGCCGGACTATACGAAGGCGAACCTGAAGAATGTGTCCGTTATCCGGCAGGAAGGGCACCAGACGAAGAATTACAATTTGAACCTGAAGCGGATCATGGACGGACAGGTCAGCGAGCCGTTCTACATGAAGCCGTCCGACATCATTTTTGTGCCGGAAAAATTCTCCTGGTTCTGACCCGTTCGCCGCGAGCCGGAATCGGGCTGTCAATACGCAAAGCTGAGTTCGACTCCCACCTGGTGGCTGGTATAGCTGAAGCCGGGCGAAGTGGAGGAATCATCGGTGACCTGATAGAAAACCGAAACCTGCCCGCGGGTGAGAACAGCCAGGCTGAGTCGCGTATTCAGGAAGTAATAATCATCGGTGCGAACGGAGGTCGAGGTGGCGGCAACTGTGACATAGTTGATGTTTTGATAACCTCCATCGACGTTCAAAATCAGTTTGCCGAGCAATCGCTGGTTCAGATTGAGGTCGAATCCGACATTCTCGTTAATCTGGTTCTGGAAAGCGGACACGTTTATGGTCCGGCCCGCATTCAAGGAAATTTGGGTATGTTCAAAAGGCAGGTATTGAATACCCGCACCGAAAACCGGGGTGAGGAGACTGCTGTAATTGCCGCCCAGAAACTGGCGGTCTTCCACGCCACCGTGAAGTTGAAAACTGATCTTGTCCGTCGCCCGCCAATTGATCCGCCCCATATATTGCTCAAACAGCATGTCGGGGCTGGCGTCCACGTTGTCATAACCAATCCCGAGCCCGACACCCATATTAAACCGGTCCCAAAAGTGATAATTGAGCCAGTCCATCGTTGACGTCTCGCGGTAATTCTGGAACTGCTCCGTGGAATTGAAAACCTGGTTGAGCTGCAAGTCCAGCGACATCTTGCTGTTCATGGTGTAACTGCCGTTGACCGTCGTGTTGAAAACTTGTTCCCGGGTTTGGGCCGCGGTTTCTGTCTGTGGTGCGGACGAATCCGTATAGGTCTGGGCGAGCCCCAAAATCCAGTTTTCGTAAACCGTGCCGCCCGTAAGGGAAGCCGACTGGCCAAAGACATTCTGAAACCGGTTGTTCGAATAGATCGTCCAGCTGGGTGTGTAATCCAAAATCCAGTGATCGCCAATATCGAGTCGCAACCCCGGTGAGATTTGCTGGATGGTGGTGTCTTCCGGCTGGCCCGGCGTCACCAGGATGCCGGTGCCGTAGAGAAGTTGATAATCGACATGCGGCCGCAACGTCAGGAATTTGTAGCGGAACGGTTGCGCCGGCTGTGAGACGGGCGCCGCGCCGGCAGGCACAAAGACATCCATGGGCGTGTTCGCAAACGGCGCCATGGCTGAAGGGGTTTCGGGAACGGATGGTTCCGAGCCAATGACTTGTTGCGCCTGGGAGCGACGGCTCGTCACCAGCAGTTCAACAAATAGTGTTGCCCAAAACAGCCACTTCCTCCGGTTTGGGCGCAAAAATGGCCATGCGGCAAGGTTTTTCAGCTTCATAAGAATCGGGTTGTACGGCCGGAACTCAGCGTGAGAACACGGAGACATTTCGGGGTGCGCCGCCATTCATGCGCAAGGTGGCCACGTTCCAATTGCGCAGGGAATCCTCCAGCGCCTCCTCCACCGGACGCATTTTCACGCCGGCGACCAGCAGTTTGGAGACATCCAGAACGCAATTGGATCGCAGGGCCTTGGCGCCGAGGCGGTAAAATTCCTCCTCGTCCTTCCAGAATTCAAAGTGCCGGTCCGGCTTCAGGATCCGGTTAATCATTTCCACGACCTGCCGTGTCCGCACGGCGCCGGGGTTGGTCATATTGTAAGTGCCAAACGGTGCCTGCCGTTCCCAGAGATCGAGACAGGCCCGAACAAAATCATCCAGGTACGACAACGAGTTCACGCCGTCAAAGACCTTGGCGTAGTTCTGGATCCGCCAGAGGAAATTTCTGGGTTCACTCCGCTCGTTAAACGGCATCCCCGGGCGCCAGATGTAAACATCGCCCACGTCCCGAATGGCCTCCTCGGCCAGGGTCTTCGTGCCGCTGTAAAAATTGCAGGGCCCATTGCGGAACGAGAAGTTGGGCTCGTCCCATTCGGTGTACCCGAAGATTTTCTCCGGGCTTTCGGCAAACAATCGCCGCAGTTCCGCCCCTTCAACAATGCGTGTTCCCGTGTCATCAATCAGCTTGGCGCCGTGAAAAATACAACCCGAGGAAACATGCCCCCAGGGTGTGGTCGTCATCGAACAGGCGCGGGAGATGGTCTGGGGCAGCAGCGTGTTCGCAAACAGGGCTTCTTCCCGGGCGGTTTCACAGGCATCCACATTCGGCCGGCCCGGATAGCCCGCAACATTGATGATGAATTCCGGTTTCAGTTTCCGGATATAATCAAACAGGAGCTCAAAACTGGTGTAATCGATCGCCCGGCGCGTGAGCGGGATGAAACTATAGCGCCGCCGCCGCAGCTCCGTGGCAAAGGCCTGCCCCATGTAACCACTGGCTCCGAGCAGTAAAATCATGGCAATTCGCCCTTTAGACTTTTGACCTTCAGGCTTTCCAGACCTGACCCGGTTTGATTTTGATTCCGGCCATGGCGTTTCGCGTGTCCACGACGCACGAACTCCAGTCCGCCAGTTCCTGATAATTGACCGCCTGATGGTTCGTGGCGATGATCACGGCATCGAAACCTTGCAGGCTCGCACGGTCCCAGGTTATGGACCGGGTATCCGCCCAATGCGGATGTTCCCGCGTCAGACGAATGACCGGTACGTAAGGATCGTAATAGGCGACCTCTGCGCCGCGGGATTGGAGAAGGTCCATGAGAACGTAGCTGGGAGACTCACGGTCATCATCCACATTTGGTTTGTAGGCGAGACCCAGGACCAATATACGGCTGCCGTTCATCGGCTTGCGCGAGGCATTAAGTGCTTCCACGGCGCGGTGGACCACATACTCAGGCATGGCTGTGTTGATTTCACCGGCCAGTTCGATGAACCGCGTGTGCTGGCCATATTCCCTGGCTTTCCACGTCAGATAAAATGGATCGATCGGGATGCAATGTCCGCCCAGTCCCGGTCCGGGTGAAAACGCCATGAAACCGAAAGGCTTGGTTTTCGCCGCTTCGATGACTTCCCAGATGTCGATGTCCATGGCTCCATAAACGAGCTTCAATTCGTTGACCAACGCGATGTTGACGCTGCGGAAAATATTTTCGAGCAGCTTGGCCGCCTCGGCCGCGCGGCAGGAGGAAACCGGCACCAGGGTTTTAATCGCCCGACCATACAGCGCCTTGGCCCGTTCCAGGCAAGCCGGGGTATAACCGCCGATCACCTTCGGAATCACCTCGACCTTGCTCTGCACATTTCCGGGGTCCTCCCGCTCCGGCGAAAACGCCAGATGAAAATCCACACCGGCTTTCAAAGCGGAACCGGCTTCGAGGACTTCGCGCAAGTCTTCATCGGTTGTCCCCGGATAGGTGGTGGATTCGAGCACCACCAGCGTTCCTTTGGCCAGATGCGGCGCGATAGATTTGCCGGTTTCGATGATGAAAGAAATGTCCGGCTCGCGGTTCTTGTTCAGCGGCGTCGGAACACAGATAATCACCGCCTCGACTTCCCTGACCCGGCGAAAATCGGTCGAGGCTGCAAACCGGCCGGCCTGGACCACCTCGGCAATTGCTTCGGCAGCAATGTGTTTGATATAACTGCGGCCGCTACTAAGCGCTTTCACCTTGGCGGGGTCAATGTCAAGGCCCAACACCGTGACCCCCGAACGCGCAAATTGAAGCGATAAAGGAAGGCCAACATAACCCAAACCGATAACTGCGATCTTCATTGATTGATCTCCATTTTTTCTGATTTCAGTTGCCCGATGCGAAGCACCCGTCTCCAACCGGGAAAGTGTTAAACGACGCGATAAAACCAGTGATAATTAAAATCAGACCCCGGCCGGCGGTGCCGGTCGGAAAAGCGCGACCAGCTTCCGGACAATCCCCGGAATTTTTCCTTCAGGAAGTAACGCGCACAGGGTTTTCAGGGAATAGAAACCCGCCCAAATGGCCGAAAGGGAGTCAAGCGTGATAGCCGCCCACCGGGGTAAAACGTACCAGCTCACAAAGACCGCCGCGATTAATGGCGCAAAGAGCAGTCCCAACCGACGATTTGCCGTTGACCACCGGAAGCCGCACAAGCGGCGAACGACACAGTAAATACTGGTGAAATAAACCACATAGGAGCCAAAGAACGCCATGCCGATGCCATCGAGTCCGAAAAACTTTATGCCAGCCCAGGTTAATCCAATCAAAACCAGACTGCTCAAAAACTCGGTCCAGAAGAAAAGTCTGCGTTCTCCTCTCGCCAGCAGGATGTAACCCATCGGCCAGCTGGCCACGCGCAGGGTCATTCCCAGGCAGAACCAGCGAAATATTTCCACCGCCGGACCAAATTTGGTTGAGTACAGCAGGACAATAACCAGGGGTGCGAAAGCCAGCATGGCCAGGACACCGGGACAGGCCGCCAGTAATCCAACTTCAGCTTGTTCATTCACCAGGCGGTTGCATTCCTCGTTATTTTTGGCGACGGCCGTCAGACGTGGAAAGAAATCCGCGCCCATTGCCTGCAGGATGAAGTTGAAGTAGTAAATGCTGGACCACCAGGCGGCATTATAAAACCCGGCTGCCTCCATGCTGATCTCGCGCAACGCAAAAATGCGGATCAGGTAGCCCGTTCCCAGCGTCATTAAGGCACTGGCCATGAAGACGATACCCAGTTTCAACAACGCCGAAGCTTCGCTCAGGACTTGCGGCGTGGTGATCCGCACCTGTTCCACCCTGACTTTTCTGGCATACCACCAGGATGTGAGAATTCCCATCGCCGCCACGCTAACCAGCGCAGGCACCACGCCCTGCTCGGCCATGCCATGCCGGTAATACAAATAAACGATCAGGACGCTCAAAACGGTTCCGTAAAACGCGCCCAGCACGTTCATACGGGCAAGATCGCCGATCCGGCGCATGCCCTGAATCACCGCACCCTGTCCGGCAGAAACATCACCGAAAATCACAGCCAGAGACAACAAAGCGATGGCTGCCAGGTGCCGGTCGTCCCCGAACGTCAGCAACGACACCGGCTTGCTGCAAACCAGCAGAAACAAGGCACCCAGGGCACCGGTGTAAAACGCCACCCGCCGCAACGTCATCACGGTGCAGGCGATGCGATGTGAATCACCGCTGCCGACAGCTTCGGCAATTTGGCGCACACCGCTGGTATTGATGCCCATACCGGCAACCGTACGGGTCAGACTGCAAATGGAATCATAAATGCCAAACAAACCGTAACCGGACGGCCCCAACAACAGGGCCATGGCCTTGGTGCGAACGATGCTGAATCCGATATTCAACACCGATGAACCGCCAATCAGCACTGATGATTTGACAATCTGACCATAGGATTTTTCGTCCTTGTTCAAGGTTTTAACACTTGTTCCCAACTGAGTCACGGTTGCAGGCATTATGCGCAAAGACTTTTCACCGCCTGATTGGTCGTGCTCACTACATAATCAGCTTCTTCAGCTGAAAGATGCGGTCCCATCGGCAGGCTTAACACCGAATTGGCCAGCCTTTCGGCAATGGGAAATGATCCGGACTTCCAGTTCTCATCGGCATAAGCGCCGGACAAATGAGGTGGAACCGGATAATGAATCAAGGTGCCGACGCCGGCGGCGTCCAGTTTGCCTTGCAAGGCGTCGCGCCGGGCAGATTGCACGACAAACAGGTGCCAGGCCGGTTCCGCCCAATCCGGCACATAGGGCAACTGCAGATCCTGCGTCGGACGGAAGGCGGTAAAATAACCGGACGCCCTCGTTCGACGACGCTCGTTCCATTCGTCCAGTTTCTTCAATTTCACTCGCAAAAAAGCAGCCTGAAGTTCATCCAGACGTGAGTTGTATCCCTTCACATCGTTGTAATATTTTTTCTTTGAGCCGTAATTGCGCAGCGCGCGCACGCGATCTGCCAATTCCGGATCATTGGTGGTCACCGCGCCGGCTTCGCCAAAGGCGCCGAGATTTTTCCCGGGATAAAAACTGTTGCCGGCGGCATCGCCCAACGAACCGGTCCGCCGCCCCTTATAGCGGGCGCCTTGCGCCTGGGCGTTATCCTCGATCACTTTCAATCCATGTTTGCCTGCAATCTGCATGATCGGGTCCATGTCCGCCGGCTGGCCATAAAGATGCACCGGCATGATGGCTTTGGTTTTGGGCGTGATGGCCGCCGCAATCCGGCTTGGGTCCAGATTAAAAGTCCGAGGATCCGGCTCCACCGGCACCGGCTGAGCGCCTGCGTAAGAAACCGCCAGCCAGGTGGCGATGTAAGTGTTGGAAGGCACGATCACTTCGTCGCCTTTACCTATGCCATAACCCCGGAGCGCCAGGTGGAGCGCCTCCAGGCCATTACCGACGCCGACGCAATACTTGACATCGCAAAAATTCGAAAACTCCGCTTCAAAGGCCTCGACTTCCCTCCCCAACACATACCACGCCGAGCGCATGAACCGAAAATAAGCCTCGTCCAACTCCGCCTTCAGTTCTTCGTAGGGTTTGACAAAATCCAGAAACGGCACCTTCACGTCTCGGCCCCCCCCATCACCCGCAGGTATTCGCGATAATCGCGGAAATAATCCTTTTCGTCATACGTTTCAGAGGCCAGTGCCAAACAGACCGACCCGGAGGAAAAATTGTCGATCTCGCGCCAGTACATCGGCGGCAGGTGCAACCCATAGTAGGACCGGTTCAGGTGAAATCGTTCCTTGTCTTTGCCGTTGTAAACAATCACGTCAAAGCTGCCGGACATGGCAATGATAAATTGATGACATTTCTTCAACGCGTGGCCGGCACGGTCGGCGCCACCGGGCACATCGTACAGGTAAAACACGCGTTTGATGGCAAACGGAACATGCCGGTCCGCTTCGATGAATGTCAGGTTGCCGCGCGGGTCGTTGATTTTGGGCAGGTTGATGATTCGACACTGGTTCAGTTCCATAAATGATTCTGGGTTCGGTTTTATTCCGCGCCGTGATAAAGGTCGGTTTTAAGGTTCTCGCGCTCCCAATCGAGAACCTGGGTTTCCGCCAGGTGAGCTAATGGCATCAGGCGTTCACGTGCTTTGGGCCACTCTT
>Ga0306921_10007067_pt1 | contig 11748 bp, 9 predicted proteins | sample sta12Cox44000080_FD_203760 | JGI IMG/M metagenome (GOLD analysis project Ga0306921, IMG submission 203760) | Lab enrichment of tropical soil microbial communities from Luquillo Experimental Forest, Puerto Rico - statoxic.12C.oxic.44.000.080 (v2)... | ecosystem: Environmental > Terrestrial > Soil... | reverse complement strand
GTCCGGCGTCTCGGAGCGGATCTGCTTCGGCGGGGTGCTCTGCTCTTCCTCGCCCTCACTCATTGCCTTCTTGAATCCACGCACGGCGTGCCCGAGGTCCGAGCCCACGGTGCGCAGCTTCTTGGCACCAAACACGACGAGCACCACGAGCAGAATGATCACCAGCTCGCGCATTCCTAAACCGCCCATAATTCACTCCACAAGCTTCCGCCCAGGCGGCGGAAATGAGTTGAATCATAAGTCAAAGGAGTGCCGGGAGCCCCATAAGTTCGCGCACGGTCGGGACGCACTTCACGCTCGGATCAGCGGGTCGCGAGCAGGAACGTCACCGGGCCGTCATTGACCAGCGACACCTGCATGTGTGCGCCAAATACGCCTGCGGAAACAGGAGCATAGGCCGCCTGCGCGCGGCCCAGGAGATCGGCGAACAACCGCTGCGCCTCCTCCGGTGCCGCCGCGGTACTGAAGCCGGCCCGGGTGCCCTTGCCGGTATCCGCCGCGAGCGTGAACTGCGGCACGAGCAGGAGTCCACCGCCCACTTCGCGGAGCGAGACATTCATGCGGCCCGCGGCATCGGGAAACACCCGGTAGGAAAGGATACGCTCGAGGAGCCGTGCGCCTGCCTCGGCGCTGTCGCCACGTTGCACGCCGATCAGCGCAAGCACGCCGCGGCCGATCGCGGCGACGCGCTCGCTGCCGACGCGCACCTCCGCCTCACTCACTCGCTGGATGAGGGCAATCATCCTTCAAGCTTACGACACCAACTTCGACAATTGACCCGCACTGCGGCCCCGCCGTGGAGGCGCGGTCAGTGGCTTTTGGCACGCAGAGCCCGTAACATTCGGGCCCGTTTTTCGGCTCGCGGAGGGAGCAGGATGGAGCGTCGGTGCGGCTCTGCAGCGCGCGCAGGTTCGATCGCGGCCCTCACCGCGTCTGCGCTGGCAGGCGTTGCGCTCGCGCAGACACCTGCACAGCCTGCCGAGAGTTCCGCACCGGCCGCGCAGGCGACCCCGCCGCCTGCACCGTTGCAAGGCGATCCGCATCGCGGCAGGGAGCTCTCCTATACCTGCCTCGGCTGCCACGGCATCGATGGCTACCGCAACGCGTACCCCGACTACAGCGTGCCGAAGCTCGAAGGGCAGAATCCGGAGTATCTGTCCAGCGCACTGCACGACTATCGCAAGGGCGACCGCTCGCACCTGACGATGCACTCGCAGGCCTCCGAGCTCTCCGGCCAGGACATCGCCGACATCGCCGTCTTTTTCGCCGGCAAGCCACTCAGCGGGAGCGGCAAGGCCCAGGGGACCGTGCCGAAGGCCGCGATGGTATGCGTTTCGTGCCACGGGCAGGACGGTGTCGCGATCGCGCCGATGTACCCCTCGCTCGCCGGGCAACACCAGGACTACCTGGTGCGTGCGCTCGAGGAATACCAGAACGGCGGGCGGAAGAACCCGGTCATGAAGGGGCTGGCCGCTTCGCTGAAGCCGGCCGATATCGCCGAGATCGCAGCCTATTTCAGCGCGCTCACACCGGCCCTCAAAACCGAGCCACGTCCCTACACGCGTTTCAGCTCGCAATAGCGTTCCGCGGGAGCGCTGCCGTCACACCTTAAGGCTCCCATAAGACGCACTCTCTATCGTGCCCGAGATCCCCCCAGGACACGGGAAACGACGGAGCACTCCATGACCCTCTCGAGCCTCATCAGGAAGCCGCTGATCGCCGCGGTACTCGGCGCCAGCATGATCGGCGTGCCGGTCGGCACGCTCTATTTCGCCGGAGCGACCCGCGCGCTCGCGACACAGGCGCCCGCAGCGGTTACGGCGCAGGCATCGCCCGCGGCTGCCGCCGGCGTCCCGACCGTGACGCTTCCCGACTTCAGCAGCATGGTGCAGAAGTACGGTCCGGCGGTGGTCAACATCCAGGTCGTCACCAAGGTGTCGACGAGCTTCAACGGTCAGGGCGGCCAGGGCGACCAGGGCGATGACGAGAGCGGCGGCGACAATGGCCAGGGCCAGGGCAATCCCTTCTTTGGTCCCAACAGCCCGTTTGCGCCGTTCTTCCACGGCGCGCCCTTCCAGACGCCGGCGCCGCAGCCCCAGCGCGGTGAAGGCTCGGGCTTCATCATCCGTCCCGACGGCGTCATCATGACCAACGCGCACGTGGTGAACGGCGCGAGCGAAGTCACGGTGCGCATGACCGATCGGCGTGAATACACCGCCAAGGTGATCGGCGTCGACACCAAGTCCGACATCGCCATCATCAAGATCAACGCCAAGGACCTGCCGACCGTGAAAGTCGGCGACTCGCGCGGGCTCAGAGTCGGCGAGTGGGTGCTCGCGATCGGTGCGCCGTTCGGCTTCGAGAACAGCGCGACCGCCGGCATCGTCAGCGCCAAGGGTCGCACGCTCGATTCCGGTTACGTGCCCTTCATCCAGACCGACGTGCCGATCAACCCCGGTAACTCCGGTGGGCCGCTCTTCAACATGCGCGGTGAGGTCGTCGGCATCAACTCTCAGATCTACAGTCGCAGCGGCGGCTACATGGGCGTCTCGTTCTCCATCCCGATCGATGTCGCCATGCAGGTGGGTGACCAGCTGCAGACCAGCGGCCACGTTACCCGCGGCAAGCTCGGGGTCGTGATCCAGAACGTCACGCAGGGACTCGCCGACTCCTTCGGCCTGCCGCAGCCCGAGGGCGCGCTGGTCTCGAGCGTCGAGAAGGGTAGCCCAGCCGAGCACGCCGGCATCCAGGCGGGTGATGTCATTCTCAAGCTCAACGGCCAGCCGCTGAAGGACTCCACTGAGCTGCCGGTGCAGATCGCTGCGATCGCTCCCGGGACGAGCGTCGATCTCGAGGTGTGGCGTGATCACGCCACGCGCACGGTGAGCGTCAAGCTCGGCGCGATGGAGGACAAGCGCACGGCTTCCGCCGACGCCGGCGCCCAGAACGATGGCGGCAAGCTCGGACTCGCGGTCCGCCCGCTCACCGAGCAGGAGCAGCGACAGGGCAACGTCAAGGGTGGGCTCGTGGTCGAGCGTGCCAGCGGACCTGCGGCCGAGGCCGGCATTCAGCCCGGGGATGTGGTGCTCGCCGCCAACGGCTCAGCCATCAAGAGCGCCGCCGATCTGCGCAGCGCGGTGGAGAAGTCCAAGGGGCACATCGCGCTGCTGATCCAACGCGGTGACTCGCAGCTGTTCGTGCCGGTGCGCGTCGGCTAGGACTTTCCGGTGAGTCAGCCGGGCGGTGCTGCGGCGCCGCCCGGCTCCCTGACACTTCCACCCAGGTTCCACGCAGGCAGGCCGCGGGCGCCGAGCGCAGCCCCGGCCCGGGGGCTGCGGCACCGCTCAGGCGGCTGAGCCGTTGGTCACCAGCGCCGCCACCAACTCGTTCACCGGCAGTACATCGAGAGATTTCGGCGTCGCGAACAGTGCCTTGATTCGTTCGGCCTGCTTCGCCCCAAAGTGAGCGTCCACGGATGTTTCGAACTTCTTCACGAGCAGCGGCGTGCCTTCCGTGCGTCGCTTGCGGTGGCCGATTGGATAATCGACCTGCACGCGCGGGGTCGCACTGCCGTCGCGGAAAAACACCTGCACGGCGTTGCCGATATACCGCTTATCAGGATCGGCGTATTCGCGCGTGAATGTTGGGTTCTCGCGCACCTGCATCCGCTCGCGCAGCGCATCGATGCGCGGATCGGCGGCGACCGCATCCTCGTAGTCCGCCGCGGTGAGCCGCCCGAAGATGAGCGGGACCGCCACCATGTACTGGATGGTGTGGTCCCGGTCGGCGGGGTTGGCGAGCGGGCCCGTCTTGTCGATGATGCGTACCCCAGGCTCCTGGGTCTCGATCACGACACGCTCGATGTCGGCGAGGCGCGCCGCTACCTGCGGATGCAGCGTCATCGCCGCTTCCACCGCGGTCTGCGCGTGGAACTCGGCGGGATAGGAGATCTTGAACAGCACGTTCTCCATGACGTAGCTGCCGAAGGGCTGTGGCAGCGCGATCGGCTTGCCGCGGAACAGCACGTCGCTGAAGCCCCAGGTCTTCGCCGACAGCGCGGACGGATAACCCATCTCGCCGGTGAGCGCGATGAGCGCGAGACGCACGGCGCGGCTGGTGGCATCGCCCGCCGCCCAGCTCTTGCGCGACCCCGTGTTGGGCGCGTGGCGGTAGGTGCGCAGCGCGCCGCCATCGATCCAGGCATTGGACACTGCGTTCACCACCTGTTCGAGGGTGCCACCGAGGAGACTGGTCACGACCGCGGTCGAGGCGACCCGTACCAGCAGCACGTGATCGAGCCCGACGCGGTTGAAGCTGTTCTCGAGCGCCAGCACCCCCTGGATCTCGTGCGCCTTGATCATGGCGCCGAGCAGCTCGCGCACGGTGAGCGGTGTCCGCCCCGACATCACGGCCTGGCGTGCCAGGTAGTCGGACACCGCCAGGATGCCGCCGAGATTGTCCGATGGATGGCCCCATTCGGCGGCGAGCCAGGTATCGTTGAAATCCAGCCAGCGGATCATCGCACCGATGTTGAAGGCGGCCTGCACCGGGTCGAGCTCGAAGGAGGTGCCGGGCACGCGCGCCCCGCCGGGCATGACGGCGCCCGGCACCACCGGGCCGAGGAGCTTGCGGCACGCCGGGTATTTCAACGCCTGGAAGCCGCAGGCGAGGGTATCCATGAGGCAGTAGCGCGCCGTGTCGTAAGCCCCTGCGCTCCTGATCGTGAAGTTGCGCGCGTAATCGGCGATCGCGACCAGCGCGGCGTCTGGCGGTGGTCGCTGCGCTGACTTGCTGTCGTTGACTGACATGGCCGTTGCTTCCGTGGCTTACTTGCGTTGCGCGAGCGGCACGAACCTGAGGTTCTCGGGACCTACGTAGTTCGCCGCCGGGCGGATGATCTTGCCATCGATCCGTTGCTCGATGACGTGCGCCGCCCACCCGCTGGTGCGCGCGATGACGAACAGCGGCGTGAACATCGCCGTCGGCACACCCATCATGTGGTAGGAGACGGCCGAGAACCAGTCGAGGTTCGCGAACAGCTTCTTGGTCTCGTGCAACACCGCCTCGATGCTCGCGGCGATCTCGAACATCTGCATGTTGCCGGCTTCCTTCGACAGCTGCCGCGCCACTTCCTTGATGACTTCGTTACGCGGGTCGGCGATGGTGTAGACCGGGTGGCCGAAACCGATGATGACTTCCTTGTTCGCGATGCGCGCGCGGATATCGCTGGCCGCGGCTGCCGGGGTGGCGTAGCGCTGCTGGATCTCCAACGCCGCCTCATTCGCCCCGCCGTGCTTGGGTCCCCGCAGCGCACCGATGGCGCCGGTAATGCACGAGTACATGTCGGCGCCCGTGCCGGCGATCACGCGTGCCGCGAAAGTCGAGGCGTTGAACTCATGCTCGGCGTAGAGGATGAGCGAGGTGTGCATGGCGCGCACCCAGGACGCCGGCGGTGGCCGGCGGTGCAGCAGGTGCAGGAAGTGTCCGCCGACGGAGTCGTCATCGGTCTCGACCTGTATCCGCTCGCCGGCCTGGCTGAAGTGGTACCAGTAGTTGAGCATCGAGCCGAGCGAGGCGATCAGCCGATCGGCGATATCGCGTGCCCCCGCCACATCGTGCCCCTCCTTCTCCGGCAGCGTGCACCCGAGCACCGAGACCCCGGTGCGCAGTACGTCCATCGGGTGACTCGAGGCCGGCAACACCTCGAGCGCGCTGCGCACGGTAGTGGGGAGCCCGCGCAGGGACTTGAGCTTCGCCTTGTAGGCGGCGAGCTCCGCGCGGTTGGGAAGCTTCTCGTGAATGAGGAGGTAGGCGATCTCCTCGAACTCGCACACCGTTGCGATCTCGAGGATGTCGTAGCCCCGGTAGTGCAGGTCGTTGCCGGTGCGCCCCACCGTGCACAAGGCGGTGTTGCCCGCCGTCACGCCCGACAGGACGACGGACTTCTTGGGCCCCAGGTTCGGCGTCTCGCTCATGGCTTTTCTTTCCCAAAGAGCTCATCGAGCTTCTTCTCATACTCGTGATAGCCGAGCACGTCGTACAGCTCCGCACGGGTCTGCATCAGCTCGAGCACGCTCTTCTGCGTGCCGTGCGCACGGATGGCGTCGTACACGGCGAGCTGCGCGCGCGCCGCGGCGCGGAAGGCGGACAGCGGATAGAGCACGAGCCGCACGCCGACCGCGGCGAGCTCCGTAACGGTGAACAGCGGGGTCTGCCCGAACTCGGTGATGTTGGCAAGCACCGGTACGCCGACCGCGGCGGTGAACTGGCGATACTCATCGAGGGTCTTCAGTGCCTCGGCAAAGATCATGTCGGCACCGGCCGCCACGTAGTCCGCGGCACGCTCGAGCGCGGCCGCCTGTCCCTCGACGGCGTGCGCATCGGTGCGCGCCATGATGACGAACGCAGGGTCGCTGCGCGCATCGACGGCCGCGTGGAGGCGATCGATCATTTCGCTGGCGGGCACCAGCGCCTTGCCCGGGCGATGACCGCAGCGCTTGGCCGAGACCTGATCCTCGAGGTGCATGCCGGCGGCCCCGGCGCGGATCAGCTCGCGCGTGGTGCGCGCGATGTTGAAAGCACTGCCGAAGCCCGTGTCGGCATCGACCAGCAGCGGCAGAGCGCTCGCGCCGGTGATGCGGCGCACGTCCTCGCACACATCGCTGAGAGCCGTGATGCCGAGATCCGGGAGTCCAAAGGAGGCGTTGGCGACCCCGGCGCCGGAAAGATAGATGGCGCGGAAGCCGGTGCGCTCGGCGAGCAGCGCCGCGTAGGCGTTGATCGTGCCGACCACCTGCAGTGGGCGTTCGCTCTCGAGGGCGGCCCGCAGGCGCGCGCCGGCGGTTAGTGAGAGTTCGGGCATGGTGAACCTCGAATTGTATCCCTCAACCGATGCGCACCACCGTGCGGCCGGTGACGCGGCCGGCGATGTAATCGGGGAATGCCGCCGGCAGCTCGTCGAGGGGGATGGTGCGCGTCACGACGCGCTCGAGGTGACGTGGCCGCAGGTCGGTGGCGATGCGCTGCCATACCGCCAGGCGCCACTCGCGCCGCGTCGCCGAGGAGTTGATGCCGAGCAACGCCACGCCGCGCAGGATGAAGGGCATCACGGTGGTGGTGAGCGTCGCGCCCGAGGCGAGGCCGATGCTGGCGATGTTGCCCCAGAAATCCACCGTGCGCGTCAGCCACGCGAGGGTATCGCCACCCAGGTTGTCGATGGCGCCGCCGAAGCGCGCGTTCTCGAGTGGCCGCGAGCCGAGATCGAGATCTTCGCGCAGCAGCACCTCGCTCGCTCCGAGCTCCTTCAGGTACGGTACCGCAGCCACCTTGCCGCTGACCGCGACGACCCGGTAGCCGCGCACACTCAGCATGTCGATGGCGAGGCTGCCCACCCCGCCCGAGGCACCCGTCACGGCGATGGGACCGCCCGTGGGTACCTGGCCGTTCTGCTCCATCCGATGGATGGCGAGCGCGGCGGTGAAGCCCGCCGTGCCGAGCGCCATGGCGGTGAAGGCATCGAGCCCCGGCGGCATCGGGATCACCCAGTCGCCGGGCACGCGCGCGAACTGCGCGTAGCCACCATCGTGGGTCTCGGACAGCCCGCAGCCGGTGACGAGCACGGCCGTGCCCGGTGCGTAGCGCGGATCGGTCGAGGACTCGACCACGCCTGCGAGGTCGATGCCGCCGACGAGCGGATAACGGCGCAGAATCTTGCCGGCGCCCGTGGCGGCGAGCGCGTCCTTGTAGTTGATGCCGGAGTGGGTGACGCGGATCACCACCTCCCCGGCGGCGAGATCCTCGAGGCCGAGCTCCTCGAAGCGCGCGGCGATCTTGCCCCCTTCCGAGTGGATGCGGAATGCCTTGAAGCGGCTCATGGCTTCACCTCCGTGCCTGGCCGTGCTCCCTGGTGCGCGTGAGCCAGGCGATCAGTCCCTGGGTATTGAGCGTCAAATCACCGGCCAAGGCGTGCTCGAGCTCGTTGTCGGACAGGCGGCAGCCGTGCTCCCGCGCGAGCCTGCGCCACAGGGCGAGCATGTCGGCGCGGATGCCGGCCGGCGGATCAGGATCATCGGCGTGGGCGCGCGCGATGCGGGCGAGTTCGGCGATCTGCTGCTTGAGCGAGATTCCGAGGCGCGGCACATCTGTCACACGGCTGAAGTGCATCAGATAGATGGACTCGGGGCGGTAGGCGAGCATGCGATCGATGGAGGCAATGTGCTGCTCGGGATCGAACTGCGTCGGTACCGTGGAGGGCGTGATGAACGCCCCCTTGTCGGTGTCGAGGGCACGATAAGAGATGCCGAAAGTGTCGCCGCTGAAGATGCTGGCATGCGCCGCATCGACGACCACGTAGTGATGCTGGGCGTGACCCGGGGTATGAATGAGCTCGAGCGTCCGGCCGCCGAGCGTGACGCGCTCGCCGTCGGCGACCACGCGCACGCGCGCGGCGGGGATCGGCACGAGCTGCCCGTACATGCGGCGGAAGCGCTCCTCGCCGTAGACCGCCTGGGCGCCTGCGATGAGCTTGCTGGGGTCGATCATGTGTGGCGCGCCGCGCGGGTGCAGCAGGGCACGCGCATTGGGGAGCTCCTGCAGCAGCGCGCCCGCCCCCCCGGCGTGATCGAGGTGCACGTGGGTGAGCAGCAGATAATCGACCGCCGCGCGCGCGATGCCGAGCTCATCCAGCGCGGCCAGCAGGTAGGGAACGGAGGAGTTCGTTCCCACATCGACGAAGGCAGCCCTTCGGTCATCGACGATCAGGTGCGCGGCAGCGTGCCCGGGATAGAGATACTCGGCATCGACCGCGGTGATGCCGTGCGGATGTCGATGGAGTGTCGGCGTCACAGTTGCGCGCGGCCGCATGTACACATCGTACCCTGTACGCTAGCTTAGGGGCATGACCGATCGCACCCCGCATGCAACCACACTCGCCGCCTGCTCTGCGCTCGTTCTGACCCTCGCTGCTGCCATCGCGCTCGCGCAGTCCTCCGCCAGCGCGCCCGCACCGCAACCGGCCGCCCCCACGGTGGCGCCGCCCGTCCCGCAGCCCACCCTGTTCATCCCGCAACCACAGGTTTTGCAACATCGTGAGCGCGGCGACCTGATCTTCGATGGCATCCCGCCGCCCGATGCCGCGTTTGCGGCGCGTCTCGCGCGCTATCAGCAGTCGCGCGGCGCCACCTTTCTCGACTGGCTGGCCGATGGGAGCCTGCTCGTGTCGACGCGCTTCGGTGACACCGAGCAGGTGCACCGTGTCAGCGCGCCGCTCGGCATGCGCGAGCAGCTGACCTTCTTCAGCGACCCGATCGAATGGGCGCGCGGCGCCAAGAGCGGCAAGGGATTCGCCTTCCTCAAGGACCACGCCGGCGATGACAACGCGCAGGTGTACTACCACTCAGGTGTCGGCGAGGCACGCGCCCTGACCCACGGTAACTTCATCCACGGCAGCATCGTCTGGGCGCACGACGGCAAGCGCGTCGCCTTCTATGGCAATGATCGCGACTCACTCAGCTACGACGTCTACGTCGCCGATGTGACCGGCAGCGGTGTGCCGCAACTGGTGGTCGGCGGTCGCGACGACACCTGGTACCCGCTCGACTGGGCACCGGATGATTCCAAGCTGCTGGTGTGGAAGTACCTCTCGAGCAGCGAGAGCTACCTGTATCTCGCGGACGTCGCGAGCGGCGCGCTCACCCCGCTCGAGCAGAAGCCGGGCCGGGCGGGCATCCGCATGGCGCGGTACGACCCGGTAGGTCGCGGGGTGTACGTGGTGACCGATGAGGATGGCGAGTTCGCGCAGCTGAAATTCAAGGACCTGATCACCCACGAGAGCCGCCGTATCAGCCCCGATGTCAACTGGGACGTGGAGGACTTCGATGTGAGTGCCGATGGGCGCTACATCGCCTACGTCCTCAACGAGGACGGCCGCAGTCGACTCGCCGTGCTGGACAAGGAGAGCCGGCAGACGCTGACTCCCGCGGGCCTGCCGGAAGGCCGCATCGGCAATCCGCGCTTCGACCGCACCGGGCGCAGGCTCGCGATGACGGTCGACTCACCGACCTCGCCCCGCGATGTGTGGGTGTACGAGGTCGAGAAGGACACTGTCACGCGCTGGACGCACAGCGAGGCGGGGCCCGTCGACGTCAGCAGCTTCGTTGCCCCCGAGCTCGTGCGCTACCCGACCTGGGACCGCGTCGGAGGTCATGAGCGGCGCCTGTCCGCGTACGTCTACCGCCCGGCACAGGCGAGCGGCCCGGTGCCGGTGGTGATCGACATTCACGGCGGCCCCGAAGCGCAGTACCGTCCGGAATGGGATCCGTTCGTGCAGTTCCTCGTCACCGAGCTCGGCTATGCCGTCATCGCGCCCAACGTGCGCGGCTCATCCGGCTACGGCAAGAGCTTCCTGGCGCTCGACAACGGCGTGTTGCGCGAGGACGCGGTACGCGACATCGGCTCGCTCCTCGTGTGGATCGGCGTGCAGCCCGGCTTCGATCGCGAGCGCGTGACGGTGATGGGCGGCTCGTATGGCGGCTACATGGCACTCGCGGCGCTCGTCACCTACGGCGACCGGCTGCGCGGCGGCATCGATCTCGCCGGCATCAGCAACTTCGTCACCTTCTTGCGCAACACCTCCGGCTACCGGCGCGACTGGCGCCGCACCGAGTACGGCGATGAGCGCGATCCCAACATGCGGGCGTTTCTCCAGCGCATCTCCCCGCTCACCAACGCCGGCCGCATCCGCAAGCCACTGCTGGTAGTCGCTGGCCAGAACGATCCGCGCGTGCCGATCTCCGAGTCCGAGCAGCTGGTGTGGGGCGTGCGCTCCGGTGGCGGGGAGGTGTGGTACCTCGTGGCGAAGGACGAGGGGCACGGATTCCTCAAGAAGGGGAACCGCGACGAGTATCTGCTCACCGCGGCGAGCTTCCTGCAGAAGCTGGCCCACTGAACCACACTACGAAATTGCGCCGCCGACACGAGGCTGCCCAGGTGCGCCGACCCCGACCCCGATAGTTAGGCAAATACCTAACTATCCGCGGGCACACCCACCAACCTGCGGCTCTCGCGCCCGCAACCTGCGGCTCTCGCGCCCGCAAACCGGCCGCCTCGCTCTCAGGCCTGGCTGGCGGAGTCCTGTGGCGTGGCCGGGACTGGTGGCTGCGCAGGGAAGACCACGGTCACCGCCAGCCCCTTGCCGGAGGGACCCGGGGCGAGGCTCACCGTCGCGCCGTGGGCCTCGGCAATCGCCTTCACGATCGCAAGTCCGAGGCCGCTTCCCGGCGGCGCCGTTCCGGCGGGGCGGTGGAAGCGGTCGAAGACGCGCGTGCGCTCTTCGGGCGGGATGCCCGGACCATCGTCGGTCACGGTGAGCCGCGCGCTGCCGGAGGCGCTCTCGGCCGTCACGTCGACGCGTCCCCCGGCAGGGGTGTAGCGCACTGCGTTGTCGACGAGGTTGCGCAGCAGCGTCCGCACGGCGTCCGGGTCCCCGGTGATCGTCGCCGGCTGCGCCGCGGCGACCCCCAGATCGATGTGGCCGGCGTCCGCGAGCGGCACGAGCTCCGCCACGATCCCGCGCGCGAGCTCATCGAGGCGCACCGGCACCCGCGGGCTGTCGGCACGCGGCTCCTGGCGCGCGAGCACGAGCATCTGCTCGACGAGATGAATGGCGCGCTGCACACCCGCCGCGAGTGTGCTCATCGCGGCCTCACGCTCGCCTTCACTGCTGGCACGTGTGAGCATCCCCACCTGCAG
>Ga0306921_10007066_pt1 | contig 11748 bp, 12 predicted proteins | sample sta12Cox44000080_FD_203760 | JGI IMG/M metagenome (GOLD analysis project Ga0306921, IMG submission 203760) | Lab enrichment of tropical soil microbial communities from Luquillo Experimental Forest, Puerto Rico - statoxic.12C.oxic.44.000.080 (v2)... | ecosystem: Environmental > Terrestrial >... | reverse complement strand
GGAGAACGCATGGACTGGGTCTGGTATCTGTTCAAGTTCGAAGGCCGCATCAACCGCGCCAAGTACTGGCTGGCCGGGCTGATCATCGTCTGCTGGACGATTTTCCTGATGCTGCTGTTGTACGCGCCGGTCGGCTATCTCTTCGGCTGGCCCGCAAAGCTCAGTCTCGACCTCGACAACATTTTCGCAATCGTCGACCCCAATTCGTTTCAAAAGCTGTCGCGAGCGGACGTCAGCATTATCGTGGTCAACGTGATCACCATGCCGCTGTTCCTGTGGGTGTTGCTCGCCACATCCGTGAAGCGCCTGCACGACCGCGACAAGAGCGGCTGGTGGATCGTGCTGTTCTTCTTCCTGCCTGGCCTGGTCGGACGCTTCGAGGATCGAATCGGCGATTCGATCCTTGCTACGTGGCTCGGCATTTCCGCCGGCATTCTCTACATGTGGGGCGTGGTCGAGCTGTATTTCCTGCGTGGCAGCCCACGAACCAACCTCTATGGCGCAAACCCGCTGCCGAAGGTACAAAACCGGCCGCGCGGCGCGGAGACGCGCCTTCGCGCGACCACCAGCTGGGACCAGGACAGTGAGATCGAATTGCTGCCGCATATCGGTAGCCCGCCGACCGGGATGCATGTTAATCGGGGGACATGACTGATGCCCTCTCAATCGCCCGCGATCTGATCCGCTGCCCATCCGTAACCCCGGCCGACGCCGGCGCGCTGCGGGTTCTCGAGCACCTCTTCAAATCGCACGGTTTCGAGGTGCACCGCGTCACTTTCTCCGAACCGGGCACCGCAGACATCGACAATCTCTATGCCCGCATCGGCACCGAGGCGCCGCACATCACCTTCGCCGGCCATACCGACGTGGTGCCGCCCGGCGATGAAGCGGCCTGGAGCGTCGGCGCGTTCTCGGGCGAGGTGAAGGACGGCTTTCTCTATGGCCGCGGCGCGGTCGACATGAAGGGTGGCATCGCCTGCAGCGTCGCGGCAGTGCTGCAATATCTCGGCGATCACGGTGGCAAGCCGAAAGGATCGATTTCCTTCCTCATCACCGGCGATGAAGAGGACGTCTCGGTCAACGGCACCGTCAAGCTCTTGCAATGGGTCAAGCACCGCGGTGAGACATTCGACCATTGCGTTCTGGGCGAACCCTCCAATCAAGAGGCGATGGGCGATTGCATCAAGATCGGCCGCCGCGGCTCGCAATCCGGCACGCTCTATGTCGAGGGCCGGCAGGGCCATGTCGCCTATCCGCATCGCGCATCAAATCCTGTGCCGGATATTTCGCGGCTGATCACGGCGCTCTCGGATGAGCCGCTCGATCGCGGCAGCGCGCAATTCCAGGCGTCGAACCTGGAGTTCACCTCCATTGATGTCGGCAACAGCGCGTTCAACGTGATCCCCGGCCAGGCACGCGCAAGATTCAACATCCGCTACAATGATCTGCACACGCGAGACTCGCTGCGCGAGCTGGTCGAGGCGCGGCTTACAAAGGCCGCCGGCGGCCGCATCAGGGCGCATATCGCGTGGGAGCCCTCGAATTCCAACGTGTTCGTCACCAAACCCGGCGCGTTCACGGACCTCGCGGTGGCGGCGATCGAGCAGGTCGCGGGCCGCAAGCCTGATCTTTCCACCACTGGCGGCACGTCGGATGCGCGCTTCATCGCAAGCTACTGCCCTGTGATCGAGTTCGGTCTGGTCGGCCAGACCATGCACCAGATCGACGAGCGCGCCTCAGTCGCCGATATGGACAAGCTGACCAGGATCTATCGCGGCATCCTGGAGCGGTATTTCGCCTAGTAATCCACGCGCAGCAGATACAGTCCCTCGGGCGGAGCCACAGGGCCGCAGGCAGCGCGGTCGCGCGCCGCGAGGACAGCCGCAAGATCATCCGCGCTCCAGCGCCCCTCGCCAACCCACACCAATGATCCCACCATCGAACGCACCTGACTGTGCAGGAACGAGCGCGCGGATGTCGCGATGTCGATCGTCTCGCCATCGCGCGCAACGTCGAGTTGGTCGAGCGTCTTCTCCGGCGATTTCGCCTGGCACTCGGTGTCGCGGAACGTCGTGAAATCGTGCTTTCCGAGCAGACGCTGCGCGGCGATGTGCATCGCCTCTGCATCGAGGTGCCGTGGCACGCGCCAGACGCGCCCGACGTCGATAGCAAGGTTGGCGCGGGTGTTGCGGATGCGGTAGCGATAGTGTCGCTTCACCGCCGAGAACCGCGCCTCAAACGTCTCGGAGACGATCTCGGCTGACAGCACGCCGATCGGGTTGGGGCGCAGATGCGCATTCAAGGCGTCGCGCAGACGACCCGGCGCGAATGATTTTGCAATATCGCAATGAGCGACCTGGCCGAGCGCATGCACGCCCGCATCGGTGCGGCCGGCGCCGTGGACGCGCACGTCTTCTCCGGAAATCGCCTTGACCGCGGCCTCTAGCGCGCCCTGCACCGTCGGCGCCGTGTCCTGAATCTGCCAGCCCGAAAACGGCGTGCCATCATATTCGATGGTGAGCTTGTAGCGGGGCATCAGACGAGCCGCGCCGGCGGCTTGAGCGGCACACCGCGCAGGAATTCCACCGCCTTCATAGGCGATTTTCCCGCGCGCTGCAGCTCGACGATGCGGATCGCGCCGGTGCCGCAGGCAATCGTAAGCTGATCGTCGAGCGCGGCGCCGGGTGTGCCATCACCCCTTGCGATCTCGCAGCGCAGGATTTTGATGCGCGCTGGCGCGCCCTCGATCGGCGCCTCGCACCAGGCGCCCGGAAACGGCGACAGCCCATGAATGTGGCGCAAGACCTCGCGCGCGGGCCTGGCAAAATCGATCTTGGCCTCGGCCTTCTCGATCTTTGCGGCGTAGGTGACGCCGTCGTCGCTCTGTTTCGCGAGTTGCAGCGCGCCGCGCTCCAATGCGCCCATAGCCCGCACCATGAGGTCGGCGCCGAGGCGCGCCAGTGCATCGTGCAGATCGGACGCCGTCATCCGGTCCGTGATCGCGATGTGCTCGGCCATGGCGACATCGCCGGTATCGAGTCCCACGTCCATCTTCATCACCATGACACCGCTCTCGGCATCGCCGGCCATGATAGCGCGGTTGATCGGCGCCGCGCCGCGCCAGCGCGGCAACAGCGAGGCATGCAGATTGAAGCAGCCTAGCTTTGGCGCATCGAGGATCGCCTGCGGCAGGATCATGCCATAGGCGACGACAACGGCTGCATCTGCCTGATGTGCGGAGAATTCCGCCAGCGCCTCCGGCGTTTTCAATGTCTTCGGCGTGAGCACCGGGATTCCGAGCCGCCTCGCTTCCACTTCGACCGGCGTCGGTTGCAGCTTCATGCCGCGCCCGCCCGGCTTTGGCGCGCGCGTATACGCCGCGGCGATCTCATGGCCGTGCGCAACCAGTTCAAGCAATGTGGGCACGGAAAACTCCGGCGTGCCCATGAAAATCAGACGCAGCGGCATATCGAAAATCCCAATGCAATCAGTCTATCCGTCATGGCCGGGCTTGTCCCGGCCATCCGGGCCCTGGCCATACGAAGAAAGGCGTGGATGCCCGGTTCAAGGCCGGGCATGACGACGGAGCTTGTCGCGCTACTCCGCGCGCTTGGCAGCCTTGGAGAACTTCTTCTGCACGCGGTCGCGCTTGAGTTTCGACAGGTAGTCGATGAACAGGACGCCGTTGAGATGATCGATCTCGTGCTGGATGCAGGTTGCAAACAGCCCTTCGGCATCCTCCTCATGCACCTTGCCCTGGAGATCGCTGAAGCGGACGCGCACTTTCGCCGGCCGCTCGACCTCCTCATAATATTCCGGGATCGACAGGCAGCCTTCCTCGTAAATCGACGTCTCCTCCGACGAGGACACGATCTCGGGATTGATGAAGACGCGCGGCTGCGGATTGACCTCGCCCTCCTCGTATTTCATGGCGAGGTCCATGGTGATCAGCCGAAGGGGCTGCGCGACCTGGATCGCCGCGAGCCCGATGCCGGGCGCGGCGTACATGGTCTCGAACATGTCGTCGGCAAGCTGGCGGATCTCCGGCGTCACCTTCTCGATCTTCTTCGAGACGAGGCGGAGCTGCTTGTCCGGCAGGATGATGATGTCGCGGATGGCCATAATCTGCTCAAAAGGCTTGTTCTTCTCAAAGCCTTGTTCTTCTCAGAGTCTTGTTCTTCTCAGAGTCTTGGCGCGCGATTTAAGGCGCGGTTCCCTTGGGGTCAATGCGAGGCGGCCCGCATTAACCCGGTGCTAACCAAGAATTTTGAGGCGGCGTTAACCATAGAAATTGACCGTTCATTAATCACAAATGTTCGCTCTTCGTTCGCGTTCTCGGGCGAATCGGATAGAGAGGACGGCATGAACATGACCCAGATCCTCTTTGTCGTCGGCACCTGGCCGGTCCACCTCTCGGATGCGTTGATCGGCTTCGCCGCGGCCACCCTCCTGTTCCTGCTCATCATCAGCATCGTGGTGGCGCGATCGGGCAAGCGTGAAACCGCGATCGCGCAGATACAGGCCACACGCGCCGACGAGCTCGAAGAGCGCCTCAACGAGATGCTCCGCGCGCAGAGCGAAGCCAACGGTCGGGTCGATGCCATGGCGCAGGCGCTCGCCGGCCGCCAGGCCGAGATGGCGCGCGCAGTCAACGAGCGGCTCGATTCGGTCACCCACCGCGTTGGGCAGTCGATGGAGCAGTCGACCCGCAACACCATGGACTCGCTCCGCGTGCTGCACGAGCGGCTCGGCATCATCGACAACGCGCACAAGAACCTCACCGACCTCACCTCGCAGGTGACGACGCTCCGCGACGTGCTGGCCAACAAGCAGGCGCGCGGCGCCTTTGGCCAGGCGCGGATGGAGGCAATCGTCCAGGACGGCATGCCAAAGGGCGCCTACGAGTTCCAATTCACGCTCTCGACCGGTAAACGGCCGGATTGCGTGGTGTTCCTCCCCGATCAGCGACCGCTCTGCATCGACGCGAAATTCCCGCTCGAGGCGATGACCGCGCTGCACGATGCTCGTACCGATGAAGAGAAGAAATACGCCAGCCAGCGCCTGCGCTCCGACGTCATGAAGCATGTCAACGACATCGCGGAAAAATACGTGATCGCGGGCGAGACCCAGGACACCGCGCTGATGTTTGTGCCGTCGGAATCGGTTTATGCCGAAATCCACGACGGCTTTGACGACATCGTTCAGAAGGCCTATCGCGCGCGCGTGGTGCTGGTGTCGCCGTCGCTTCTGATGCTGGCGATCCAGGTGATGCAGCAGATCCTGCGCGACGCGCGCATGCGCGATGCCGCCGACCAGATCCGCACCGAGGTTTTGAACCTCGGCGATGATCTCGGCCGGCTGCGCGAGCGCGTCCTGAAACTACAGAAGCATTTTTCCGACGTGAACGAGGACGTCCGCCAGATCCTGATCTCGGCCGACAAGATCGAGAAGCGCGCAGGAAGGATCGAGGAACTCGATTTCAGCAAGGAGCCGCAGGTCGAGCCGCCGCGCCTGGTCAAGTCGAGCGCGCCCGAACTGTTTCCGCTGCCGCGCAAGCTGCAGGCGGGGGAGTGACACGGGAGGCACCGGCACGGAAATCTGCTAACACCGCTTCATGACCGCCCCCGAAATTACACCCGATCGCGCCGCGTCTGAACCGTCCGCGCCGTCATGGCGCGAGGTGCTGATGGTCTATCTGCAGCGCAGGGTCCTGGTCGTGCTGCTTCTCGGCTTCTCTGCGGGCCTTCCGTTCGCACTTGCCGGCCAGACCTTGCAGGCCTGGATGACAGAAAGCGGCGTCGACATCAAAACCATCGGCCTGTTCGCGTTTGTCGGCACACCTTATTGGACCAAGGTATTCTGGTCTCCGGCTGTCGACGCTCTTGACATCCCCATGCTCACGCGATGGCTGGGGCGACGGCGTGCCTGGCTGCTGTTGACCCAGCTGATGCTGATGGCCGCAATCCTGCTGTTGGCGAGCTGCGACCCCTTGCACGCGCCGGGCGTGGTGGCAGCGGCCGCGCTATTGGTGACAACGGCCTCTGCGACACAGGACATCGTGATCGATGCCTTCCGCGTTGAAAGCCTTCCCGAACCGGAACAGGCCGCCGGCATGGCGTCATATGTGGCGGCCTATCGGATCGCGGTGCTGGTCTCAGGCGCAGGCGCGCTGCTTGTCGTCAGCGGTTTTGTCGGCTGGGGCCTCGATCAGCAGCACGCCTACAGCGCGTCTTACGTGGTGATGGCAGCGCTGGTCGCCGTTGGCATGCTTGGGACGATTCTTGCCGTCGAGCCGGAATCTTCGAACCGCGCCACTGCGGCGCACACGAAATCCGGGCACAGCGCGGCCGGGCAGCGCATCATCGACGTCGCAGTCGCGAGCCTGAAGGATTTTCTCTCGCGTGACGCGGCGGTCGCCGTGCTCCTGTTCGTTGTCCTGTTCAAGCTTGCCGACGCGTTGGCGACCGCGATGAACACGACCTTCGCGCTGAAGATCGGGTTTTCCCGCGTCGAGCTCGCCGCCATTCTTAAAGGGGTCGGCTTTGCCGCCGCACTGCTTGGCGGATTTGCCGGCGGCTTCATCGCGCGCTCCTTCAGCATGGAAAAGAGCTTGTGGATCGGCGGTATCCTGCAAACAGTGGCCATTCTGGCCTTCTCATGGCAGGCGATCGTCGGCCACGACGTGGCGTGGTTGACCTTTGCGATCACAGCAGAGCAGTTCACCGCGGGCCTCGCCACTGTGACGTTCGTCGCCTATCTGTCAGCGCTTTGCGGCAACCCCCTACATACCGCAACTCAATACGCGCTGTTGACGGCGCTGACCGCGCTTGGGCGCACGGTGTTTGCGGCTGGCAGCGGATATCTCCAGGACGCAACCGGCTGGTTCGGCTATTTCCTCCTGTGCGCCGCTTCGGCGATCCCCAGCTTTCTACTGCTTGCCTATTTGCAGCGGCGTAAACACTTCGAGGCGCTGGGGCCTGTGAAGGTCTAGTGCTTCACCACACTCCATTTGGTGACGATGGCATCCGTCATCTGGCCCGCCTCCTGCGCGCAGGCGATCTCGTCGACCTTGATTGAGATTTCCTTGCCGACCAGGTTTTTCAGCTGCACCGCCTGCGCCTCGCTGGTGGTGATGAGCTGGAACGTCTCCGGGCCCGTCTCGAGATTGCAGAGTCCGCTCGGCGGCGGCAGCCGCCGCGGCTCGCTGGTGATCTGATAGGTCGCGATCTTTTTGCCGCCCTTGCCGCCGCGCACCTTCATGGCGTTGAGTTCCCCCGACAGCACATCGCCGGAGTTGATGGGCTTTCCAGCCTTGAGTTGCGGTTCCCATTCCGCGGCCAGCGCCGGCGCGACAAGCGCAACTGTCAACAATGCGGCACAAGCCAAGCGTCTGGCGAATCGTCGTTTCGTCATGTCGAATGGTTCCGTTATGTCGGGCTAGAACAAAGTGCGCTGGCGCATCGCAGCAGATAGCGTACCTTCATCGAGATAATCAAGCTCGCCGCCGACCGGGACGCCGTGGGCCAGCCGCGTCACCCTGACATTGGCTTCCTGCAGCAAATCGGTGATGTAATGCGCCGTGGTCTGTCCATCGACGGTTGCATTCAGCGCCAGGATGATCTCGCTGACCTGCGGATCATGCGCGCGCTTGACCAGCGCATCGATGGTGAGGTCCTGCGGGCCGACGCCGTCGAGCGGCGACAGCGTCGCGCCCAGCACGTGATAGCGGCCGTTGGTGGCATTGGCGCGCTCCAGCGCCCAGAGGTCGGCGACGTCGGCCACCACCACGATGATCGAGCCGTCGCGGCGCGGATCGGTGCAAACCGTGCAGGGGCTTTGCGTATCGATATTGCCGCAGGTCTTGCAGACCTGGATCTTGTCGATCGCCACCTGCAGCGCGCTCGACAAGGGCGTCATCAAGGCTTCGCGCTTCTTGATCAGGTGCAGCGCTGCACGGCGCGCCGAGCGCGGCCCGAGCCCGGGCAGACGGGCCAGGAGCTGGATCAGGCGTTCGATTTCAGGACCGGCGACGGCTTGCGGCATAATCTCTCACGAACCGAGGCCGCCAAGCAGCCCGGGCGGCAGGCCAAGACCGCCGGCCAGTGACTGCATCTTCTCCTGCATCGCGGTCTCCGCCTTGCGCCGGGCATCGGCAAGCGCGGTGACCAGAAGGTCCTCCAGGATTTCGCGCTCCTCCGCCTTCATCAGCGAGGGATCGATCTTGATGGCCTTCACGTCCATTTTCGCACTCATGCGCACGGTAACGAGGCCGCCGCCGGATGTGCCCTCGACCTCGAGTTGGCCGAGTTCGTCCTGCATCGCCTGCATCTTCGATTGCAACTGCGCCGCCTGCTTCATCATGCCGAGAAAGTCGGGCATCGGTTGATCCTCTGATGGTCATCTAGAGATCGTCGCCGTCCGGACCCGGGTCAAGGTCCTCACCGGCCACATCCAAATCCGGCGATTCCGGCGGCTCAGCGGCGAGCTTGCGCACCTCGACCACCTTGGTGCCGGGAAAGCGCGCGAGCACTTCCTTGACCCGCGGATCGGCCTCGGCGGCGCGCTCGCGCTGGCTTTTCGCGACCAGGTTCTGCTCGCGCAGCGTCGGCTGACCCGGTTCGTTGGAGACGATCACCGCCCAGCGGCGGCCGGTCCATTGTTCAAGCTTGCGCGAAAGGTCGTTGACCAGCGTGCGCGAGGCGTTGCGCTCCAGCGCCACTTCGAGCCGGCCGTCCTCGAACCGCACCAGCCGCACCTCGGCTTCGAGTGCAGACTTCGTAAGGAGGTCGCGCTTCTCGCCGGCAACCGCCACGAGCTCCAGAAAGCTGTTGATCTTGAGCGCGGGCTGGGAGGCCGTCTCCACGGTCGGCGCCATCTGCGGGCGCAGCGAAGCCTCGGCGCCGGAACGCGGGCTTGCGGACATCCGCGCGGGCGCCATCGAGGAGACCGTCGACGCCGGCGCACCGCGAGGCGCGGGACTTGCCACAACCACGGGCGCAGCCCCGCCATTCTGCTCGATCATCCGGATCGCCTCGTCCGGCGTCGGCATGTCGGCGACATAGGCGATGCGCACCAGCACCATTTCCACGGCCGCGGCGGGCCGCGTCGCACCTTGCGCCTCTGTGATGCCCTTGAGCAGCATCTGCCACATCCGCGACAGCACACGCATCGAGAGTTTCGCGGCGAAATCGCGCGCGCGAAGGCGCTCGGTTTCGCTATAGGCGATATTGTCGGCGGTCGCCGGCACGATCTTGACGCGGGTGACGAAGTTGACGAACTCGGCGAGGTCGGAAAGCACCACGATCGGATCGGCGCCGGTGTCGTATTGCTCGCGGAATTCACGGAACGCACTCGCTATGTCGCCGCGCGCGAGATGCTCGAACAGGTCGATCACCCGCGTGCGGTCGGCAAGTCCCAGCATCTGCCGTACCGCGTCGGCCTTCACGCTGCCCGCCGCATGCGCAATCGCCTGGTCGAGCAGCGAGAGCGAATCGCGCACCGAGCCTTCGGCGGCACGCGCAATGATGCCGAGCGCCTCGGGCTCGATCTCGACGTTCTCCTTGGCCGCGATGTTCGCCAGATGCCGCATCAGGATGTCGGCCTCGACCCGGCGCAGATCAAAACGCTGGCAGCGCGACAGTACCGTGACCGGGACTTTTCGGATCTCGGTGGTGGCGAAGACGAATTTGGCGTGCTCGGGCGGCTCCTCCAACGTCTTCAGGAAGGCATTGAACGCCGCCGTAGAGAGCATGTGGACTTCGTCGATGATGTAGACCTTGTAGCGGGCGCTTGCGGGCGCATAGCGCACGCTGTCATTGATGGCGCGGACGTCATCGACGCCGGTGTGGGAGGCCGCGTCCATCTCCAGCACATCCATGTGCCGGCTTTCCATAATCGCCTGGCAGTGCACGCCAAGGACGGGCATGTGGATGGTCGGCCCCCTCACCGAGCCGTCCGGCAGCTCGTAGTTCAAGGCGCGGGCGAGAATCCTTGCGGTGGTGGTCTTGCCCACCCCGCGCACGCCGGTGAGGATCCAGGCTTGCGGAATACGGCCGGTTTCGAACGCATTGGAGACGGTGCGCACCAGCGCGTCCTGGCCGATCAGATCGTCGAAACTTGACGGGCGATATTTTCGCGCCAGCACGCGATAGGGTTTTGTGGCGTCGGCAGCGCCGAGATCAAAGCCGGTCTGGCCGCCGTCATGCTTGGGAGGGGGAGCGCCAGCGTCGGTCATGGGTCGATCCGCAATTTTGTCTCTCTTAACGCCGGCTCTTGCGGAAAGGAGCGGCAAGCGCCGCGGACGATGCCTGCGCGCATGCGCGATTCGCTCAAAAAATCAGGTAGGAGACTGACGAGCGACCCGATCCGGACCTCGTTAGGGCTGCTTCCTTCCGGACCTGACCCGGTTGGCGAGTGGCTCGTCCACCGCCAATCTCCCGGCTCCTATTTGGGGCCAAAAGGGCGAGAAAGCAAGCGCTGAACCGGCCCTGTTCCGTTGCGGCCGGGCCTGTCCCGGCCATCCACGCCTTGCCGTTCAGGGCCTGAAAAAAAGACGTGGATGCCCGGCACAAAGCCGTGCATGACGGGTGTTGTTTGCGGCCCAACTCTCTGCGAGGCTAAAGCAACAATCTTGAGAAATCCCCATGCCCAATTCCGCCTGGTCGCTGCATTCGCGTCTGAAGGAAGACACCATCGACATCGGCGACCTGCCGCTCTGCCGCGTGCTTGTCATCAAGGACGCGCACTACCCCTGGCTTTTGCTGGTACCGCGCCGCCCCGACATCTCCGAGATCATCGATCTGGAGGAAGTCGAGCAGGCGCAGCTCATGACCGAGATCTCGCGGGTGGCGCGCGCATTGAAGGACGTCACCAAATGCGACAAGCTCAATATTGCGGCGCTGGGCAATCTGGTGCCGCAGCTTCACATCCACGTCATCGCCCGCCGCGCCGGTGACGCCGCCTGGCCGCGCCCGGTGTGGGGCGTCATGCCACCACTTCCCCATGACGCTGAGGAAGTGCAGGTTTTCATTAGCGCGCTTCGCCGCAAGATCTGGTTGGGCTAGAAAAGAACAATGTCGGAATTCGATTCATTTCCGCTGGGACAACCGGCCTTCGTCACCAACATCCTTGACCGCGCCGCGCATCTGCGCGGCAATGACGAGAAGCTGCTCGCGCTCGAAGGCAAATCCACCTCGCGCGCTTATGTGGTGCACCGCGACTCGCTGGTCGTGAGCCGCGCGAATGGCGCCATACGCCCGCTGCTCTCAATGGACGAGGCGCTGAAATTCGGCGCCAATCCAGGCACGATCTTCTTGGGGCTGCGCGACGGCGCAGCCATCTTCGGCATGGGGATATCGCAGCCCGCAGTCGAGAAACTGTTGAACCGCGACGATGTTGCCGTCTCCGAATTGCGCGGCATGGCGACGCAGGGTGTGGTGCCCGCGAACGAGCTGTCGGCGATCGCGATGGCCAAATCGATGGTCAACTGGCATCAGCGCCACGGCTACTGCGCCAATTGCGGCCAGCGCACGGCGATGAAGGAGGGCGGCTGGAAGCGTGAATGCCCGAACTGCAAGGCCGAGCATTTTCCGCGCACCGATCCCGTCGTGATCATGCTGGTAACCTCAGGCGACAAGTGCCTGCTCGGCCGTGCGCCGCGCTTCCTGCCCGGCATGTATTCCTGCCTCGCCGGCTTTGTTGAAGCTGCCGAGACCATCGAGGACGCGGTGCGCCGCGAAGTGTTCGAGG
>Ga0306921_10007064_pt1 | contig 11749 bp, 11 predicted proteins | sample sta12Cox44000080_FD_203760 | JGI IMG/M metagenome (GOLD analysis project Ga0306921, IMG submission 203760) | Lab enrichment of tropical soil microbial communities from Luquillo Experimental Forest, Puerto Rico - statoxic.12C.oxic.44.000.080 (v2)... | ecosystem: Environmental > Terrestrial >... | reverse complement strand
GACCGCGCGCGAGGTGTCGAGGTCGGTGTGAACGGCATCCTTGATGGAGCGGGCGGCATCCTTCTGGACGCAGCGGTAGTTGCCAGTCAGCAGCATCGCCCACTTGGCGAGCGGCACGAAGATCGAATCGTGCACCTTGAGCTTGACCGGCAGCTCCAGCTTCGTTCCGTCGCAATCGTAGCGGATCGCCTCGATATCGGCTGCCATCGCCCGCAGCATGGCGGTGTGGGCATCGGACACGAAGCGCGCCACCTTGAAATTGGTCGGCAGCGTCACCTGCAGCACGTTGACCTTTTCCTCGGGCGGGCGGAACGCCTGCGGATCCGGGCTGCACAGCGTCATCAGGGCGGGATCGAACTCCTCCCACACCGTCGCGTCGGTGTAGCAGGAGCGCAACGTGTCGGTGGCGAGGCCCGGGATACGCTTGAGGTAAGGCAGCGGTGGCATGTTCATAATGGACATGCAGGGCACGCGCGAGCGCGCCACCGCGGCAAGCAGCTCGCGCACGCCGGAGGAGCGATACTGCGGCTCCTGCATGGCCAAGGCCACGAGGTCATAATCGCGCGGATTGACCGCGCCTGGACCGTCCGCCGAGAGCGAGCCCGGCAGCTTGCGCGAATCGAGTTCGATCAAGTCCTTGCGGCCCTTGACCGGCAGCCGCACGCGCGCGCCTTCCTTGTTGATGGCCTCCGCCTCGGCCGGCAGACAGACGAGCTTGATCCGGTTGCCACCGAACAGGAGCTTGATGGCGAGGAGCGAACCATAGGAAGCGCCCATGATCAGGACGTTGTAAGTGCTCACGTACGCTACTCCTTTGTTATTGGCAGGACGGCGGGATTGGAGTGCGATGTTATTTAGGAACGCAAGCGCGCGCAATTCGAGCACGATCGGGATCGCGGGCTGCTCGTGAGTTCGCCGGAGCTGTTGGAGCGTTCAACCGTTGATTGTATAAGATATACATACAACCTGATACATGGATTTTTGCAAAACGAACCTAGAGTTCCATTGATGTGGGCCGTGCAGAATCAAGCCATCGCGGCAAAGTCGATCGGCTTGGTCCGGTCGAGGGTGCGCTGGACCGGCGGCAGCGGATATTTCAATCCGGTCGCACAGTTGAACAGCACGGCCTGCTCCTCGCGGCGAATGCGGCCATCGGCGAACGCGACCTTAAGCGCGGCATAGGTCGCCGCTCCCTCCGGGCACATCAGGAAGCCTTCCTCGCGCGCCACCTCGGCGAGCGCCGCCTCGATGGCATCGTCCGGCACGGCAATGGCAAAGCCGCCGCTCTCGCGCACCGCGCGCAGGATGAGAAAGTCGCCGATCGCCTGCGGCACCCGAATGCCGGCAGCAATGGTGTGGGCATTTTCCCAACGCGGCGCGTGCTCCTCTCCGGCCTCGTAGGCGCGCACCATGGGCGCGCAGCCCGCGGCCTGCACCGCCACCATGCGCGGGCGCTTGTCGCCGATGAAGCCGATTGCCTCAAGCTCGGCGAACGCCTTCCACATGCCGATAAGTCCCGTACCGCCGCCGGTGGGATAAAGGATTACGTCCGGCACGCGCCAGCCGAGCTGCTCGGCAAGCTCAAGCCCCATCGTCTTCTTGCCCTCGATTCGATAGGGCTCCTTGAGCGTCGAGGTGTCGAACCAGCCGACCTTGGCCTTGCCGTCCGCGACGATCTTGCCGCAGTCATCGATGAGCCCGTTGACGCGGTAGACATTTGCCCCTTGCAGCGCGATCTCGCTGACGTTCACCTCCGGCGTATCGTCCGGGCAGAAAATTGTGGTCTTGATTTCCGCGCGGCTCGCATAGGCGGCAAGCGCAGCCCCGGCATTGCCGTTGGTCGGCATCGCCATATGCGCGACGCCGAGCGCCTTTGCCATCGACACCGCCATGACGAGGCCACGCGCCTTGAACGAGCCGGTCGGCAGCCGGCCCTCGTCCTTCACCAGGAGCTCGCGCATGCCCAGCTTTGACGCAAGCTTGGGCATGGCGGCCAGCGGGGTCACCGGCTCGCCAAGGCTCACGATGTCTTTCGTCCGCCGCACTGGGAGGAGCTCGCGGTAGCGCCAGAGATCGCGCGGGCGCTCGCCCAGCGCGTGCTGGGTCAGCGCCTTGCGGATGCCGGCAAGATCGTAGCGCACGAGCAGCGGCTTGCCCGCGCGGGAGAGGTTGTGCAGCTCGTCGGCGGCGTGGCGCTCGCCTGTGGCCGAGCATTCGAGGTGGGTGACGAACGTGGGCCGCTCGGCGGTGAGGTTTTCATCGTCACGCATCTGGTAGTCCCGCCATCTCCGCATTTCTCACTTGGCCGAAGGTTCGGCGCGCTGCTCACGCGCCCTGAACACGACAAGGTGCGAAAGCGCAAAATTGACCAGGAAGCTTGCCGCAATCGCCAGCAGCTTCGCTGCCACAACCGGCATCCAATAGGAGGCGACGACCAGCGTCGTCGTGTTCGCGAGCACGCCGGCAACGCCGGAGAGGGCGAATGCCCCATAAGCGCGCCAGCGCAGCACACGGCCGGACTCGGCGGCAAAAGTGATGAAGCAATTCATCACATAGGAGCCCGAGACCGCCACCATCCAGGCGAGCACGTTGGCTGGAATGAGCGGCAGATGGAAGACGTTGTAAGCCGCGAGAAAAACGCTCAGATCGACGATGGTGTTGACGGCCCCGACGACAGCAAAGCTTGCCGCCTTGAGCGTTACTGCACGATCTTCCCACGCCTTGCTCAGGCGCTGTTGCAGCGGCGCGATCCTGGTGGAGATGCCCATGCCGCCCCGCCTTAGCACGTTCACCCGGGCGCCTTCACCTCCCGGTCATCGACCATGCCGCCTCTCCTGCGACATAATGCTTGCCTGCAGTATCACGCCGCGCACCCATTCGGAGTATAAATTGTCGGGGAGCTCAAGGAACGACGAATGGCAGCAGACGTGAGGGTCCGGGCCGGAGCCGCTGTGCCTTCCTCGCATGCCGTGGCGGCGAGCGGACTTTCCGTTGTGGTGCCCCTGTTCAACGAGCGCAGCAATATCGCCGCGCTGCACGCGCGCCTGGTTGAGATTGCGCGGTCGCTCAAGCAGACGCGCGGGCTCGCGACCGAGGTGGTCTATGTCGACGACGGCAGCAGCGACGGCACGGTGCAAGCAGCGCGCGCGCTTGCCCCCGATGGCCTCGATGTTCAGGTTGTCGTGTTGTCGCGCAATTTCGGCAAGGAGGCGGCGCTGCTCGCCGGTCTCGATCACGCGCGCTTGGGCGGGATTTTGTTCATGGACGGCGACGGCCAGCACCCGCCGGCGCTGGTCGAACGGCTGATCGGCCACTGGCTCGACGGTGGCTACGACGTCGTCTACACCGCCAAGGCGCATCGCGAGCGCGAGCCGTGGCTTCGCCGTTCCGGCGTGAGGATTTTCTATACGCTCATCAATTGGGGCGCACGGCAGCGCATCCCGGAGGACGCCGGAGACTTCCGGCTGCTGTCGCCGCGGGCGGCAGCAGCACTCAGAAGCCTTCCGGAGCGCAACCGGTTCTTCAAGGGGCTCACCAGCTGGATCGGCTTTCGCCAGCTGCGGGTCGACTACGAGCCAGCCGAGCGCGTTCACGGCCGCACCACTTGGAACCTCTACTCGCTCGTCGGCCTCTCGATCGAGGGACTCACCTCGTTCTCGGTCGCGCCGCTGCGGCTTGCGAGCCTGCTCGGCCTCCTGCTGGCCGCCGCGGCGTTCATCTTCGGCGTGCAGATCCTCATCGAGACTTTCGTCTTCGGGCAACGGGTCCCCGGCTATCCATCGGTCATCGTCGGTTTGATGGTGCTCGGGGGCGTGCAGCTGATGATGATCGGCATCATGGGCGAGTATATCGGCAAGATCCTCTCCGAGATAAAAGGGCGGCCGGTTTATTTCGTTGCCGAGCGTACGCTCAAGACGGCCGAGCTCACCGCCGACGAAGCGCCGACGCGCTCAGCGGCAGAATGAGCGATCGCCGCATCTTTCTGTGCGCGGACGATTACGGCATCTCGCCCGCCGTCAATGTCGCCATACGCGATCTCGTGGTGCGCGGACGGCTCAATGCGACCTCGGTGCTCGTGACAGCGCCGAGCTGCGGCCGATCCGAGGCGCGCGCGCTTGCCGCTCTCAATTCCGCGAGTCCTCGCGTCGCGATCGGGCTGCACTTCGCGCTGACCGCGCCATTCCGGCCCGCGAGCGGGGGGTTCAGGCCGCTTAGGAACGGCGCCTTTCTGCCGCTTCCCGCGGTGATGGGGCACGCGCTCTTGCATCGCTTCGACCCGGGCGCGCTTGCCGCCGAGGTCGCGGGCCAGTTGCAGCGCTTCGTAGATTTGCTCGGCCGGACGCCCGATTTCATAGATGGCCACCAGCACGTGCACCTGCTGCCACAACTCCGCGATGCCCTCTTGGCCGAGGCGAAAAAAGCTGCGCCGAACGCGTGGTTGCGCCAGTGCGGCCGTGTGGGGCCCCTGCGCGTACGACTCGGCGATGGCAAGGGGCTGCTTCTCGATCTCGCGAGCCGCAGCTTCCGCAGGCGCGCCGCGGCGCTTTCGCTTCATACGAATCCGGCCTTCGCCGGCGCTTACGCCTTTACCGATGATGCAGACTTCGCGGCGCTGTTTCCGCGCTTTCTCGATTCCATGCCGGACGACGGCTTGGTGATGTGCCATCCCGGGTTCGTTGACGCGGAGCTGCAAGCGCTCGATCCGCTCACGAACTTGCGCGAGCGGGAATATTCATTTCTGGCAAGCGAGCGACTACCGGTTCTGCTGCAGGCGCGCGGCATGGTCCTTAATTGATTGATGTCGCTGCGGGATATTTTGTCGCAATGCTTCTTCTGCTGCCAGGAAGTGCTGCTTACATGGGGCGTGTCGCTGCGGAAGGAGCCGACCGATGACCCCGGAAGAACGCAAGCTTGTGATTGAGCTTTTCGATCGTCTCGGCACGCTTGAAGATGCACAACGTGATGCCGAGGCCGAGCGGTTGATCCGGGACGGCCTTGAGCAGGCTCCCAACGCGCCTTACGCGCTCGTGCAAACAGTGCTGGTGCAGGATGAGGCGCTCAAGCGGGCGAATGCACGCATCCGGGAGCTTGAGCGGGGACATGAGGCGCCGCCCTCACAGGATACAAGCTTCCTCGGCAGCATGCGTGACAGTCTTTTCGGCACGCGCGAAAGCCGGGGCTCGGTCCCGTCGGTGCGGCCGGATTCCGCGCCGCCCCCATCGCCAACCGGCATGTCGCCTGCCTGGCGCGTGCCGCCGATGACGCCGGCTGCAATGCCTGCCACAGCTCCCATGGGTATGGGCGGATCCTTCCTCGGCACGGCGGCCTCCACGGCGGCAGGCGTGATTGGCGGCGCGCTGCTCCTTGACGGAATTCGCTCCATGATGGGCCACCATGGCGCGCAGGCGGCTTTCGATCCCGCCGCGCATGCGGCTTTCGATCCTGCGGCCGGCTCGGTTGCGCCGTGGGGCGGTGCCGGGGGCGAGCTTTCCCATGCAGCCGGCATTGATGATATCGGCCGGCCTGCTGCTGCCACCGATTCGCCGGATCGCACGTATGGTCTGTCCGAACCCGATGCGGAGGACCGGGATTACGAGGAACCGGACGATGTCAACGATGACGGCGGTTTCGATCCCGATTACGGCGGGGACAGTGACGACGTCTGACCGCGTCAGATCACGATTACCTTCGTCCCGATCTTGACCCGGCCATAGAGGTCGATGACGTCATCGTTGCGCATCCGAATACAGCCTGACGAGACTTGGGTGCCGATCGTCCACGGCTCGTTCGAGCCATGGATGCGGTAAAGCGTCGAGCCAAGATACATCGCGCGTGCGCCGAGTGGATTGTCCGGCCCGCCCGCCATGTGGTGCGGCAGATCGGGGCGACGCTTGAGCATCTCTTCGGGGGGCGTCCAGTCCGGCCATTCGCGCTTCTGGGTGACGTGGTGAACGCCCGACCACGTGAAGCCAGGACGGCCAACACCGATGCCGTAGCGCAGTGCCCGCCCATGCCCCTGCACGAGGTAGAGCATGCGGTCCCGCGTGTTGATGATGATGGTGCCCGCTTCTTCGGCGCTCTCGTAGGTGACCTCCTGCCTCACGAAGCGGGGTCCATGATGAGGTAGCCGGGCTGGGTTGGCGACTCCACCATCCCAGGCCCGAGATCGGCCGGATATGTGCGATAGCCCGGCGTCCCCTGCTGGCCGCCGTGCATCAGAAACTCGATGAAGCCTCCGCCGTACTGGCTGCCTGCGGCCGCCTGACGCACGCGCACCGAGGGTGCAGGCGGGACGTCGAAGGCGGAAGGGAGAGATCGTGCTTGGCCCGCAGGACCATCAGAGAATGGGCCAGCGAGTGTGGTGCGGCTCATCAGCGCCGCTGACAGGTAGATGAGGCAGAGGAGGCAAGCACGCTGCATGACTAACTCTGATACTGTAAGCCGTGAACCTCAACCTCGACGCGAACGCGCGTCCGATGAAAATGCTCGTCGCGTTGCTGCTCGCAGTAAATATGCAAACCGCATTGGAATGGTAAACGATCGAAGGCCGGCCTTAACGATGATCGCAGGAAAATATGGATTCGTTCCGTTATAGTTTCTGAGGGGTAAACAGGCCTCAGTTATAGCTAACGGATAGTTGACCTACGGGGAGACCTGCTTGAGCATCACCGTCCCGTTCGCGCACCAGAGCCTGCCGAAATGGCTGCTGCGCCTGATCGCATCCGGCACCACGCTTCTGTCACAGGCGGCATAACCGAGCCGGCCGAAGAAACGGGTCTCGGACGTTGTCACGAGATACATGGTTTGACATTTAAGTGCGCGTGCCTCGCCTTCGAGCATGGTCACGATGCCGCCCCCGATCCCCATTCGACGCAAGGGTGGCAGCGTTACGACCGATCGCAGGAGTGCGTCGCTACGGTAAATCTCGAGGCCCCCGAAGCCGGCCGGAATATCTGCTGAACTTTCGTAGCGCCAGAACAGCAGGCCCGGCTGTTCCACGTCATCAGCCGGCAGCCCCGCCTTGAGAAGCGCGGTTTTCAGGCCGTCGCGCTCCCAGACGGCTAACGGGGTCGTCAGCAGGTTGCGCGCCGAGGTCGTTCCGATCTTTGTCACCGGCCGAAACGGCAAGGCGCGCCCATCAGGCACGAGGAGCGCAGCGGACGAAGATGCCCGTTCCGTAGCGCCCGTCGACCTCCGGGTCGACGAACTTGAGAAGCATCACGCGCCCATCGAAGGACACGATCTCGCGATCCTGCGAGCCAGGGGTCTGCCCGGCTGGACCGATGTAGTCGCGACCACTCTGGCTGCCCTTGAGCCGAAGCTCCTGCAGTTGGGCGGAATCTGCGAGGTACATCATCACGCCGCCAGTTGGGCCCTGTCCGATCACGAAGGGCTGCTTGCATTGCCCTCGGGCGTTCGCCTCCGTCCGTGAGCGATCCTCCGGTTTGTGATAGGCCGCATATCCCCAGCGGCCGATAATCTCGGACGCCTTCACGCGTGCGGGGATTTCGGGTGCCGGCAGCGCAACGGGAGTGGCCTCATGCTGGGGGGTGCTCGCGCAACCGGCAAGCCAAGCGGCCGACACGGCGACGGCAACAAGCGGCCAACCGAAATTCGAGCTTCCCAACGCTTACCCTCCCCTTACTCGCGTCCGCAACGTCGGGAGCAAGTGACCAAGCCTTCGGACAGACCCGTCCAGTTGTACCAATTGCGTGGTTAACGAGGGGGCAATCGGCCTTGGGCGGGGCGGTTCTTGGCGGCAATCAGCCCTGCCGCGCCCGTTTAGGTCCGGGGGAAGGCGGATGTGAGGCAAAAAGCGTCTCCATCCCCCACCAAGCGTTCCTGGAGTGATTAAGACGGGACTGGCCAGTCAAATCCAGCACGCGACGGTCGTCCCAAACCGTCTTGACAGTCCCAGGATCACCGCCTATCTCCGCCCAAAGCTTTGGCACTCCTTTGATCCGAGTGCTAACAGCTCCCCACATTGAGAGACCTGCCGCTCACGACGAGCACGTTTTAGCGCCTGGGAGGATAGATCATGGCCAAAACCAAGTTTCGCCCGCTCCACGACCGCGTGGTGGTGAAGCGTGTCGATGCCGAGGAGAAATCAAAGGGCGGGATCATCATTCCCGATACCGCGAAAGAGAAGCCCTCGCAGGGCGAGGTCGTTGCCGTTGGGCCTGGCGGTCGCGACGAAAGCGGGAAGATCATCAAGCCGGACGTGAAGGAGGGGGATAGGGTGCTGTTCGGCAAGTGGTCCGGCACCGAGGTCAAACTCGAGGGTGAGGATCTCCTCATCATGAAAGAATCCGACATCATGGGTGTCATCGCCTGAGAGCACACAGGACGACCTGCACCCCCGCGCGGCTTGGTCGGGGAAATGCGGGCAAGCTGAATGCAAACAATGGAGTGAACTGAAATGGCTGCCAAGGATGTAAAATTCTCCGGCGATGCGCGCGACCGGATGTTGCGGGGTGTGGACACGCTCGCCAACGCGGTCAAGGTGACCTTGGGACCCAAGGGTCGCAACGTCGTTCTCGACAAGAGCTTCGGAGCGCCGCGTATCACCAAGGATGGTGTGACGGTCGCCAAGGAGATCGAGCTTGAGGACAAGTTCGAGAACATGGGCGCGCAGATGGTGCGCGAGGTCGCCCAGAAGACCAACGATCAGGCTGGAGACGGCACAACGACTGCCACGGTGCTCGCTCAGGCCATTGTGCGGGAAGGCGCCAAATCGGTTGCCGCCGGCATGAATCCAATGGATCTCAAGCGCGGCATCGATATTGCGGTATCAGCCGTGGTCAAGGACATCGAGCGACGCTCGAAGAAGGTCGGCTCGTCCGCTGAGGTCGCCCAGGTCGGCACGCTTGCGGCAAACGGCGACAACAAGGTTGGCAGAATGATCGCCGAAGCCATGCAGAAGGTAGGCAACGAAGGCGTGATCACGGTCGAGGAGGCCAAGGCGCTCGAGACCGACGTGGAGATCGTCGAGGGCATGCAGTTCGACCGCGGCTATCTATCCCCCTATTTTATCACCAATGCCGAGAAGATGGTGGCCGAGCTCGAGGATGCCTTCGTACTGCTGCATGAGAAAAAGCTGTCCGGGCTGCAGGCGATGCTTCCCCTGCTGGAGGCCATCGTGCAGGCGGGCAAGCCACTGCTTATCGTCGCCGAGGATGTGGAGGGTGAGGCTCTCGCAACGCTGGTCGTCAACAAGCTGCGCGGCGGCCTCAAGGTCGCGGCCGTCAAGGCTCCCGGTTTCGGCGATCGGCGCAAGGCGATGCTCGAGGATATCGCAGTCCTCACCGGTGGGCAGTTGATCGCCGAGGATCTCGGCATCAAGCTCGAGAACGTGACGACGTCGATGCTCGGTCGAGCAAAGCGGATCGTCATCGAGAAAGAGAAGACCACGATCGTCGACGGTGCCGGCAAGAAGAAGGACATTGAAGCGCGGGTGGGCCAGATCAAGGCCCAGATCGAGGAGACCACCTCCGACTACGACCGCGAGAAGCTCCAGGAGAGGCTTGCCAAGCTGGCGGGTGGCGTTGCCGTCATTCGGGTTGGCGGTGCGACAGAGGTCGAAGTGAAGGAGAAGAAGGACCGGGTCGAGGATGCGCTCAATGCGACCCGTGCTGCGGTCGAGGAAGGGATCGTGCCGGGCGGCGGTGTTGCCCTGTTGCGGGCCAAGAAGGCGGTCGGAAAGATCAGCAACGATAATGCCGACGTGCAGGCCGGGATCAACATCGTGCTGAAGGCCCTCGAGTCGCCGGCGCGGCAGATTGCCGAGAACTCGGGAGTAGAGGGCTCGATCGTCGTCGGCAAGATCCTCGAGAACAAGTCGGAGACCTTTGGCTTCGACGCGCAGACCGAAAACTACGTGGACCTCGTGGATAAGGGCATCGTCGATCCCGCCAAGGTCGTACGGGCCGCGCTGCAGGACGCAGCTTCGGTTGCAGGCCTGCTGGTCACGACCGAGGCCATGGTGGCTGAGTTGCCGAAGAAGCCCTCTCCCGCACCTGCCATGCCGGGAGGCGGCATGGGCGGCATGGACTATTGAGGAAACGTCCAAGACCATCGCAGTACAGTCGGGTCGAGGGAGCGCGGGCCAACCGCGCTCCCTTTGCGTTTGAGGCATGCGCTGCACTGGTCGTGTGCGGGCGCTGGAGCGCATTTCCGCTCGCGCCGGCCGCATGATCCGGCCGGCGCGGTCCGTCTTCACGCGACAATGAACAAGCCTTCACTGGCGGCCGTGCTACCACCGAGAGCAAACGCGCCCTGCTCTCGAATGAGAGCTGCGCCATGCAGATCGGGAGATGATGGAAGTGTCACGCCTGCTCTCGTCAGTCGCAATCATCTGGCGCCTTGCTTATCCTTACTACGTTTCCGAGGACCGCTTGGCCGGGCGTCTCCTGCTCGGCGCGGTCATTGCGCTCGAGCTCGCCTTGGTCGCAATCAATGTCATGCTCAACCTCTGGAACAACGCGTTTTACAATGCGTTGCAGGAGCGCGACTGGACCGCGTTCGTCACCCAGCTGATGATATTCTGTGCGCTGGCGGCCGCCTTTATCCTCATCGCTGTCTATAAGCTCTATCTTACTCTGTGGCTCCAGATCCGTTGGCGGCGGTGGATGACAGGGCAGTATCTCGATCGATGGCTGTCGGGAGCCAATCACTATCGCATGCAGCTCCTTGGGGATGCGGCCGACAATCCCGACCAGCGCATTGCCGAGGATATCAGGCAGTTCATCGACAGCACCCTGACGCTCAGCACCCAGCTGCTGAGCTCGATCGTGACGCTCTGCTCATTCGTCGTGATCCTTTGGACCCTTTCCGCGAGCGCGCCGCTGCATCTTTTCGGCGCGACCTTTGTCATCCCGGGCTATCTGGTCTGGGCTGCGCTCCTCTATGCCCTGGTGGGCACCATGCTGACCCACCTCATCGGGTGGCCGCTGGTATCGCTGAATTTTCAGCAACAGCGTTTCGAGGCTGATTTCCGTTTCAACCTCGTCCGCGTGCGCGAGAATTCGGAGCAGATCGCGTTGCTCCGCGGCGAGCCGGTCGAGTGTGAACGGCTGCTCGGCCGCTTCGGCCGTATCATGGCAAACTGGCTCTTGATCATGCAGCGCACGAAGCGCCTGACTTTTTTGACCGCCGGCTACTCCCAGGTCTCAACCGTTTTTCCGTTCGTCGTGATCAGTCCTGCCTATTTTGCCGGTGCGATCCAGCTGGGGGGATTGATGCAGACGGCCTCGGCTTTCAATAGCGTGCAGACGGCACTTTCGTTTTTCGTCGAGTTCTATCGGCAACTTGCGGAATGGCGCGCAGTCATCGCCCGGCTCGACGGATTCAACGTTGCAGTCGAGAGAGCACGCGTTGCGGCGACTGCCAAACCGGTAATCGAGGTGATAGCTCAGGAGGACAAGCCCGCCGTCAGCACCGACGACCTTCTGGTCAGGCTGCCGGAAGGTAAGCCCGTTGTTGCCGCCCGCGATGTCTCGGTACGCCAGGGAGAAAGCGTGCTGGTGATCGGCCCGTCGGGCTCCGGCAAATCGACATTGTTTCGGGCGCTCGCGGGCATCTGGCCGTTCGGTGCAGGAATCGTTACCGTGCCGCGCGATGCCACCGTGATGACATTGCCGCAACGTCCCTATTTCCCGCTCGGCACGCTGGCTGCCGCGGTAACCTATCCCAACGAACCCGGTACTTTCACCCCCGAGCGGCTGGCCGAAGCGGTCGGCACTGTCGGGTT
>Ga0306921_10007060_pt1 | contig 11751 bp, 9 predicted proteins | sample sta12Cox44000080_FD_203760 | JGI IMG/M metagenome (GOLD analysis project Ga0306921, IMG submission 203760) | Lab enrichment of tropical soil microbial communities from Luquillo Experimental Forest, Puerto Rico - statoxic.12C.oxic.44.000.080 (v2)... | ecosystem: Environmental > Terrestrial > Soil... | reverse complement strand
CAAACTAAAAACAAGGTCCTGGGAAACGCGCTAACCTCCCAGTTGATTCGGGCCAGGGAACTTACCGATTACCGGAGTTATGGTCGGCCCAAGCTTCCTCTTGGGTGCTAACACGCATGGAAACAGAGCCAGAAATTCCGAACAGTCTTGCCGGCATACTCCTACGACCGCATTTTCTCCGAACAGTTCCCTTGTGTCCGGACGACCGCCTTGCTTCCAGGAAACATTTCACTTCATCGCCGACCTCTGCGTGTTCACCCACTCCGTCACACGCTCATCCAGCACATTCAGGGGCAGCGCTCCCCCGTCCAGCACCTCGTCGTGGAATGCTCGGATGTCGAATTTTTCTGCCATCGCATCCTTTGCGAGCTGCCTGAGTTTCAGAATCTCCAGTTGCCCCAGCTTGTAGGCCAAGGCTTGTGCCGGCCATGCAATGTACCGATCCACTTCGGTCTGCACATTCGGTTCGTCCATCGCCGTGTATTTGTGGAAGTAATCCACCATCTGCTGTCGAGTCCAATGTTGTCGAATGCACGCCGGTGTCCACCACTAACCGAATCGCCCGCCACATCTCATTTTCCAGGCGCCCATAATTGCTGTAAGGGTCTTGGTACTTGCCCACGTCCCTTCCCAGCCGTTCCGAATACAGCGCCCACCCCTCGACAAAAGCCGTGTACCCTTCATACTTCCGGAACTCGGGTAACCCTTCCAACTCCTCGGCAATCGAGAGCTGCAGGTGATGCCCTGGGATTCCTTCGTGGTACGCAATCGCCTCTGCATTCAATAACAACCGGTGCTGCGGGTCGTACTCATTCACGTTAATATGACCAGGTCGCGAACCATTGGCCGTTCCGCTGGTGTAGTCGGCCGGCACAGCATGCGGAGAACGCGAGGCCTCCATGGGAATCACAATCAGTTTGGCCTTCGGCAGCCGGCCGAACAGCTTCGTCAACTCTGGCTCCATGTCCTTAACGTATCCGCCATACAAGTTGAGCAATTGCTGCCCAGACGTCGCGTAGAACTTGTGGTCCGTCTTGATGTGCTCATTCAGACTGGCCAGATCCTGATACCCGAGCTGGCGCGCCACCTCCAGCATTTGCACCTCAATTTCCGCCACCTGCTCCAGCCCGAGTTGATGAATCTCGTCAGGCGTTTTGACCGTCGTGGTCGCGTCCTCGATCGAATATTGGTATCGGGCATCGCCGTCCGGAAGCACCCAGATACCCGGTTCGGATCGTCCCTGTGGCATGTACTCATCCTTCAGGAATGCTGTGAAACGCACAAACGCGGGCAACACTGAATCTTTGACCGCCGCGAGCCCTGCAGCTCGCAATCGCTGCTGTTCCGCAGGAGAGATGTTCGAGGGAAATTTGAAGAACGGTTGGGCAAATGTCGATTTCTCCACGGGCGTCGTCGCAGTCGTTTTGCACTGTTCGAGCGATTTCTCGAGCAAGAACTTCGGCGGCATAAGCCTGTCATGCATTCCTCTACGTGCCATCACCGTGATTTGGCCGAGTACCCGTGGCACCTGCTTTAGCCTCGAGATGTAATCTTCATAGTCTTTTACAGTTTCGAAGGACAGCACATTGACCAATTCTGGCAGCCAGACCTGCACGCCGTTCTGCTGGTCGATGGGCATCTCCCACGGCTTGAACCGTGCACCCTCCAGCTGCAATTTCAGGTCACGGATGATGAGTGTCTTGTTCAGCGTCTCCTGGTCGGGAAATCCCGTCGTGTCGATCGCTTCAAATCGCGTCAAGAACCCCTGGGTTTCCTGCAGATCCCGGTCGATTGCGGCTTGCGAGAGATCATCCAACTGGTCGTTCCAGCGCTTGTCTCCGAGAAACGATGCCTTGATCGGACTGACCCGCAGAGTATATTCCCACTGCTCCGCCAGCAAATCGTTTAGTGCCTTTCGCCGAGCTTCCGTAGAAGCCGGTTGCCCCTGGGCGCACAACGCCGAAGTCCACAGCCACAGCCCGCCAGTCACCAAGCAAGTCAATCTTTTGAATAGGTACATGTGGATAATTCTCCTGCGTGAAAAAACGAAAGGGAGTAGTGCGCCTATATTACACGCATCTCGAGGGCGAGTAATTCACGGAACTTGGTGGCGCGGGGAGCCAGCTAGGAATAAGAGCAACAAAGTGTCGGGATTTATATCCCGAATGGCTCGGTGCGGGTCCTCAGCTTCCAGTCCCACTTCGTACTGGAACGAACTTGATTACCGGTTACCGGACAAATCGGGCCCCAGGTCTACAGAAGCTGTTCCATCGCGAAGAAAACTACCGGAAGTTCTCCACTAACATGAGATCGCTGGTAATCTCATCAATCCGCGAGTATACGAGCCACTTGCCATCGGGGGAAATGGAAAGTCCGCCCGTCCAGAATGCTGGTGGCTTTTCGGGTGTATAGATTCGTCGGATGCCCGAGGTACCTAGATCCAGGAAATCAACCTCAGGTTTGCCACTCTGATATGCGTGAAAATAAATACCGTTTCCCGACGGCCACCATTCATAACCGGGTGACCTAAGTGGAGGGATTGCGTCAAGCATCATCTCGTCTGATCCATCAGGCCGGATGCGCCATAGCCGGACTGTGTCCGCGGTCGTGCGAACGAAATAGACAAATTGCCCATCGGGCGATTCGATCGGCATAAACGAAGGGGTCTTCGTCAATTGCGTGGCGCGCCCTCCGGCTGCGGCCACGCGCCAAATAGTTTCATTCGTGGGGGGGCCACTCACAAAATAGATCCAGCTTCCGTCGTGAGACCAGGTGGGTACGGAGTTATTGCGGGTTCCGGTTTCCAATTTCTTTGGCACTCCGCCATTTACGTCCACTATATATATGTTGGGTTCTCCACCGATGCGGGAGTCGAAGACAATTTGCCGGCCGTCGGGCGACCAGCGGGGCGTACCCGTCAGCACCTCACCAAAATTCGTGAGCTGCCGAGTATTACTTCCATCGCTGTCGCACACCCATATTTCGTTGGTGCCGGAGCGGTTGGATATGAACACCACGCTTTTGCCGTCAGGGGAAATCACTGGGCCGTATTGCTCACGCGTAGATGGCGCTAGAACATGGGTTTGTGACTTTTCGCCATCGAGGTCTACCCTCCAGATATTTGCATTGATTCGGGACTGCTCATAGGCCAGCCGACGGCCGGATGAACTGAATGCAAGGGACCTGGCATCGTGCCCAACGGCGATTTTTTCCGGGGATTCATTCTTACCAGGCGCGATCTGCCAAAGGTCGCCACCCTGCTCATTACTCTGCGAAGAAGCGGAAGAAAAAACAATTCGTGGCCTGTCGTGGGTCCACGCAACACCCTGAATCTGTTGTACTCCGGTCCAGAGCTGCGTGTTCCTGCCGGTCCGGAGATCCTTCAGATTCAAAGTGAAATGACCAGGATCTGGAAAGCAGGTATAGGCGAGCCTGTCCCCGTCTGGTGAAAAAGCAGGGCCGTACGTAGAGTCGCTGCAACTGGTTTCCACCGGCTTCTGCTCAAGTGTGTCCAGCGAGAGTAGGAAGAGTTGGCTCGAGTTCACGTCCGTGGATTCCCGATGGGCAACGTATGCGAGTTGCTTGCCGTCGGGAGACCAGGAAATTGCTGCCCCTGGGGAATAGATTATCGGTTCATTTTTAGAGACCAGTACTCGTTCGGGCCCGCCGAGGGCGGGAACTAGGAAGACGCCACTGTTCTCTTTGTCTAACCGGTGTACCGCAATCGAGCGCCCATCCGGCGACCACGCAACCCCCAGCCATGCCGCTGGATGATTCGTGAGTCTCAGCGGTTTCTCAGTGCCAATGACTTTGACATAGAGGTCGAAACCAGCCCCATTGTTTTCACCGTCCCATCCAAAGGCTACCTGGCTGCCATCAGGAGAAAAGCTTGGGGAAATTTCCTGACCCGGCAGAGCGGTCAAGGGGACCACATTAAGCGGGGCCGACCTGGGTGGTCTCGATGTCAGTCGAAAGCCTGAACGGAGCACCAACGCTGTCGCGATTACGAGAATCGTGGCTCCTGCCATGAGGGCAATCTTCCACTGCTGACGCAAAATTCCGATTCCACTGGATAAACGACCTTCGGTACCCTCGGCTACCGTGAGACGTGACGACGCGGCTTCATGCAATATAGTTGACTGGCTGGACTCGGTGTCCCGCTTCAGCCTCTTCAGGTCAGTAAGGATGTCGGCAATATGCTGATAACGCAGGTCGCGGTCCTTCTCCAGGCACTTATGGATAGTGCGCTCCAGCTCTAAGGGCAAGTCGGGGTTGAGCCGCACCGGCGCGGCAGGCGCCTTGTGCAGGATGGCATCGACGACTGCTACGGACGAGTCGCCACGAAACGCGAGCGTCCCTGTCGCCATTTCATATAACAATACACCAAAGGAAAACAGGTCGGTGCGGGAATCCAATTCTTTCCCCCGAACCTGCTCCGGCGACATGTATGCGACCGTGCCCAGCACGCTGCCGGGACCGGTCAGTTGCTCTGGGTCCGCCTCTTGAGTAGCAAGCGTCGCCTCGTTGCCGGTCCCGCTTGTTGTTGGGCTGACCTTTGCCAACCCGAAGTCCAGAATCTTGGCATGCCCCCGCTTGGTGACGAATATGTTCGCTGGTTTGATATCCCGATGCACGATGCCTGCGGAGTGTGCCGACTCCAACGCGTCGGCGATTTCGATCCCGAGTGCCAGTATTTCGCTAACCTCGATTGGCTTGCCGCCAATTCGGTACTTCAGTGTCACGCCGTCGAGGTACTCCATGGCGATGAACGTCTGCCCGTCCCGGTCGTCAATCTCATGGATCGTGCAGATGTTGGGATGATTCAGAGCGGAAGCAGCCCTGGCTTCGCGCCGAAAGCGTGCTAGAGCCTGGGGATCCTTGGCTACTTCATTAGGCAAGAACTTGAGGGCGACAAGCCGACCGAGCTTGATATCTTCAGCCCTATACACCACACCCATCCCCCCGCCACCGACCTTTTCGACAATGCGGTAATGCGAGATGGTTTGTCCGATGAGCGCGTCTGGCTCCGCCATATTGGCGCAATTTTAGGTTTGGGACCTGAGGCAAGTCAACGAATCGCAGTGATTTCGCGACAAACTAAGCACTAGGGCCTGGGTAACGAGCTTATCGCCGACCTTGATTTGATTGGCTAGGGAACCTTGGCGGTTTGCGGACAAACCAGGACTTAGAGTGCGCGTGGAAATCAATTGGCCCTTTGGCGGATGGGTTAGTCGGGCTAAGCCCCAGACGGCGTAATTACGTGCTTTGCGCCGCAGTGCGGACAATAGGCTGGCAGGACCACACCGTGCGGCCAATAGAAGGTGCCTTTGCACGTCGAGCATGCAACGACAACAACCGGAGACGGTACTTCGGGCACAATTGCGAGCCGAGTAGTCCGCTCTTCCATCTGTGAAATTTCACGCTTGACCTCGACACTGCCATGGGGAATGTCTTCCGTGGGGTCGGCAACAATTTGTGACGTTCGTGAAACGAGCGTAAATTCCAGCGCCAGTGTCAGTGGCAGGTCATTGCCGCCATCGTCCCACCGCACGCTGATTTGGTCATCAAGGAAGTTGCCGCCAGCCAGACAAACTTCTAGAACCGTTCCAGGTTGCTCCCATTTGTTTTTTACGTAGTCACCAACAACGGGAACTTCGCCGCTCGCGTATGGCACAGAACTCCTCCCTGCAGCAGCCTGCAATCCGTCTGTGAAATGGGCCACCGTAGTCTTCGGCTCAAGGTCGTAAATCTGCGGAACCTTTACTGCCTTCGAGCTGACGGCATCTTTCAGCCCAGATCCTCATGCGCCGAGGACGCGCTCCCGAGTGGTTGCTGAACTACGGTTCCAGGAGGCGACAAATAGCGACGGGACGGGCGCTTGTCGCTACTTGTCGCTTGTATTGATTGAGAGACCTTGTTAGCATGCCGCCCGCATCGACGACTTGTCCCCGCACTGGAGAACTCATGAACAAACCCGGTCGCTTTCGCAATCTTCTATCGTTTTCAGTTTTGGCAGGGTTCATTGTAATTGCATCGTTTCCACTAGCCTCCTTTGCGCGGCTTTCGACTTCGGCGAGCGTTGAAGGAGCTTACGACTTCATTGCCATCAACTTTCCTGGCGCAACCGCTACTCGCGCGATAGGACTCAACAACCGTGGGGATATCGTTGGAGACTACATTGACTCAAATGGAGTTCGCCGTGGTTACTTGCTCAGCGACGACCAGTTCACAAGCTTCGACGCGCCGGGCTCGACCCAGACAGTAGGACTAGCTATCAACAACGCGGGCATTATCTGCGGTCGCTTTACGGATAGCAACCAGATGGCACACGGCTTCCTTCTCGAGAAGGGCGAGTTTAGCATATTTGATTTTCCTGGTGCCACCGGCACAATCCCCCAAGACCTAAACGAGGAAGGGCAGGTTGTTGGTGCATATACCGACTCCTCGGGCATCGATCACGGTTTTTTGCTGAGCCGGGGCGATTTCACTTCGATCGACGTTCCTGGTGCCGGTGCCGGGGGCACCGTGGCAGGAGGTATAAACAACTGGGGGCAAATAGTCGGAAACTATGGAGATACCGCAGGGAACGCTCATGGCTTTCTATTAAGCAAAGGTACCTTCACCACGATTGATTTCCCCGGTGCTTTGGACACTACGATTGCTAACGGCATTAGTGCGAACGGAGAAATCGTGGGTATATACGATGACAGCAACGGCCGAGGCCAAGGTTTCGCGTTGTTTAACGGTAATTTCACCACCGTGGACTTTCCCGGCGCGTTCATCACTTACGCTTTTCGGGTAAACGAGAGAGGCCAGATTGTTGGCATGTATAAACAGTCCGGGCAGCACGGCTTTCTGGCAACGCCCATTCCACACTGAACCTTTGAGTCCAAAGCTATCTTCGAGGCCTAGCAGTTGGCCACAAACAGACTACAGCGAGATCGGTTCTGTCACTTCCCAAGGCCGCCTCACTCCCCGGGGCGGCCAGTCCTTGCACCAAGTGGGCGGCAAGCTTGGCATTGTTTCAAAAGCTTTTTTGACCCCGACCGCGGTTTTTTGGATAACAATTGCAGAACGCAAAGACGCGAGGATCTTATGCCCTCCCTTTTCTCTCGGCTCAAGAAAGACAAAACAGCAGATAAGGACCAACCGTACGCCGGTTCAGTTCGAATGCTTCGCAGTACGGAATTCGCTTTTCACTTGTTTGAGAAATTGAATCCTGGCGAACACAACCTTGCAGTTTGCCCGTACGGTGCGCGGGTGGTGCTCGGCATGCTCTGCGAAGGCTCAATTGGCGACACACGGAAGGAGATGGCGGAAACACTACGGTTTGATGAAAACCCAAATAGCAGTGGCAACTGTTACGAGCGACTGGGGAGGCCGTTGGGATTTCAGTTGGAAACGGAGCGTCGCGGACTAGAAATGCTTACGGCGAACTCGTTGTGGTGCGACGACGGATTTGTCCCCAACGAAGAGTACACGAAGACGTTAAAGGAACATTACTGGGCTGAGATCCAAGCGCTCAGCTTTCGCACACACGATTCGGCAGGACAGGTCAACAGATGGGCCCAGGAAAAGACGAGGGGAAGAATCCGTCGAGTCATCAGCTCGCTGGAGGAACATTCTCCGTTGATTGCGTTGAACGCAGTGTATTTCAAAGGCTTGTGGATCACTCCGTTCGAAGCGGAGCAGACGAAACTAGAAGAATTTACGTTGCAAAACGGCGCCAAACAACTGGTGCCGATGATGCGACGGACAGGAGAGTTTTCTTATATGGAGCGAGGCGGCGCACAGATTGTGCGGCTGCCGTATCGAGGCGGCATGAGCATGTGCGTGTTGCTTCCGAAAAAGGACGTAAGATTTCCAAAATTCTGTGCCGAATTGCGCAGTAGCGTAGGCACCTTTACTGCCGCGATGGCTGAACGACCTGGGCATGTACGGCTGCCGAAATTTCGGATCGAGACAGAGGCGCATTTGACCGCACCCCTGAAAACGATGGGGATGGAGCGGGTATTTGACCCAACTCGTGCCGCGCTTGAAAGAATCAGCGAAATCAAACCATTGTATTTGAGGGAGGTGCTGCAGAAGGATTTTGTGGAAGTGAACGAGAAAGGCACGGAAGCTGCGGCTGTGACGGGCGTGATGTGCCTAGGGGCACCCGATCGAGAGCCGCCTCCCCCGCCATTTGAGATGATTGTGAACAGGCCGTTTGTGTTTGCAATCTGCGATGACTTTACCAGAACGGTGGTGTTCATGGGCGCGGTGGTGGACCCGCTAGCAACACAGTGACGCGAATAGAGAGTGCAGAGAATCGCTAAGTCGTGATTAACGCGCTTACTGGATAGATAGACTTGAACTTCAGCAGCAGGAACTTCAGGGGTTTTTCGATGGGCACTCACGCCTTGCGTTTATCCGCACGGGCTGGGGAGGGTGATGTGCCGGGGAGCGGCCTTGGGCCCCTCTTTTTATTCTCTCAATACACGGCATCACCAAACACGCCAGAGGAACTGTTAGAGCTGGAGCACTCGCATGGCCTCAGAGGGCGAACGCATCTGTAGTGGCCACAGCGCAAACCGGTCGGCCTACAGCCAGCGCAGAATCAAAACCTGAGCGGGAAACCTCAGCCCGGGAGTGATGACGAGCCCAAAGACTTAATAAACCGCATTTGTCGAGGGCAGCGCCGCGAAACCTCCGCCTAGTCCCGATTAGTTCCCCAGTCGGCGAAGCCCTCCCCATTGCCACGTCCCAACGGGAGCCCCGTGTCTTGCTTTCCCGTACCATCGGGGTTCATCATCCACAGCGTGGGGTGACCAGTGCAGTTAGTTTGCGCGAAAACCAGCTTGGTACCATCGGGCGAAAACGTCGCGTAGCTCGCAAAGGAACAAGGGACGGTCGTAAGGGGAGGATTCTTAGTGAGGTTCACGAGATTCGATCCATCCACGTTCACAACGAGAACGTCGACCTTGCTCCCGAGGGTGGTTTGAAAACTGCTTTCCAACACCAACTTCGATCCATCGGGTGACCAATCGGTAGCGATTGTGTCATGCCCCCAAGGGGTGATTCGGTTCAGCCCCGAACCGTCAAGATTCACCAAGAAGACTGCCGCTAAACACCCACCGACATGACCAAATCTACCCCGGTTCGACCGACATAAATTCGAGCGGGTAAAAACGATCCGGTTGCCCTCTGGTGAGAAGTGAGGGTTTTGGTCGATGTAGCCAGCTGGTGTTACCGTGATGCGGCGAACAATCGCGCCATTAGACGTGTTCATCAGGTAAATTCCCTCCTGGCCCGTACCGCGGTCGCTCTCGAAAACGATCGTGTTACCGTCGGGTGAGTATTCTGGCTCTCCGTTGAATCCTGCATGTGTGGTGAGTTGCACGCAACATCCGCCGCCATCGGCATTCATGATAAAGATGTCCACGAAGTCATCTGCCCCGTTGGAGAACCGGTCGCTGTCGAATACGATTCGAGAGCCGTCCGGCGACCAATCGCTGAAGAGGCTCGCGTGATTCGGAGCATCAAACGTCAATTGCTGTTCTCCCGAGCCGTCGGGACGCACGCTGAAGATGGAGAAACTGTTGGTGTCAGGAAGGGAGCGGGCGAAGCTGATCCGGCCGTTCTGGCCGGGGAAGGTGGCGTGAACAAGATTGACGGCCAGTAACAAGCAGGCCAGAAACACTGTGGCAGGGACAAGCAGAAGCAGTTTGGGCATCAGAATCTCCTTTTCAAAACGACACCGGCTCCTCACGGAGCCGCGTCGTAGCTGGACTTGCAGAACATGAGAAGGCCTAATGCGATTTGCGAGACATGGCGGACTTCCCGTGCGCGTACGCTGGGTTTGGCTTTCTCAAATTTTGGATACCTGGGCTGACCTGTGTAGGGCCTTGCCTCACGCGGGTTTCGGCTTGAGCGTTTCCGTTGGAAGGGCACGTGAGGCATAGCAGGACTTTTACTCCCAACTGCGCCGAGAAGTCAGACTATTTACATCGGACTTCTCCTGAATACTCTACACGGGCCGCGAATCTATTCTCTTGTGAAGAGGCATTCAAGCAAACTCTCGCAAACAATTTGTCAAGAGAATCGCTGTGGGTGTCTTTGCACTCGCTTGCATGGGGTGGGGAGGTGTTTGGCCGGGGCGTCAAGTCGAGGCCCAAGAACAGGCTTGCCGGTAACTCGTCCCCGTGAAGTTCAGCCAATTACACGCCTCACGCGAAGCGTCTGCCGCAGGGCGGCTACGTTGAAACGGCGTTATCGCCGCCATTGATTTTGGCTAGGGAACCTTGGCGATTACCCGACTTCACGGGGACTAGACAGAACCTTATGTGTAAGGGCGGGATCTGACCCATTGCTATTTCCCGAACAACGGCGTAAAACCGTTACACTTGCTACTCGAGATGAAGTATGTTGTGTTCCAGGTTTAGATTCGCTCGGTTTCTCTTTTATTTGCTTGCATGCGTGCTTATGTGCGCTGCCGTCGCGTCCGAACTCCCTGAGGATCTCACGCTAACGAACGACACATCGAACGACTACAAACTGCAATCCTCGACTTTTCTCAAATACATCCAGACATTGACGGTGCTCAGGCAGATTGCAGCCCCTCGCAATGCTGCACGGCCACTTCCTTCGTGGCATTCCTTGTCAGCCGTATCTGAAGGCGGTTCAGTCCAGGTCCAGGGTCTATTCATTCTGTATTCTGTCCTTCGAACGTAGTTCTCGTTTCGCAGCACGTAATCCACAACTTTGTAGCGATTGAGTGCACCACCAGGGAGCCAATGACCACGGGGTTCCCCTTTTTACTCCCGCCCAACTTGATAAGGTGCGCTTTGCGGTGCCACAGCCATTCGCGGATAATTTTGCGGCTTTGCTCTGGCTCTAGCTTCGATGAGTCTTGCTAGCAGCAATTCGTTGAATGGAGATAGTGTGTCGCTCAATGAACGATTTAGCTTGGTCTTGCCGAGAATCCGGTTTTTATGTAACGCCTGAAGCGGAGGGAAGATCATGAATCTCAAACGGCGCGAACTCTTCCGGCTGGGGGTGCTCCTCTTTAGTCCGACTCAGCTTTTCCCGTTATTCGGGCAAGGTAAGCCTCGCGAAAGGCTTCACCCTCCCGAACCGGCCAACCAAGAGTTTGACGAGCTATTCTTGCGCCTGAAGTCTCCAAATCAACCCGCGATGCAGTTGCGCGGGCGTGGACAAGAAATTCTCCAATTGCCTTCAGCGACTCTTCGATACCACCGCGCGACTATACGAGAGTGTAGGTCGAATGCCGGTCACCGAGGTGTTTTCAGTACAGGTCTATAAGCAAACGAAACTGATCGAACGGCTTGCGAAACAACTCAAAGCACTTGCTAAGAACTGATCGGTTCGGGCCTACATCAGACTGCTCGAATCTCCGGCAGGACCAGCACAAAGATGAAGGTACTTGGTAGACGACGTAATCGGACGAGTCCGGTAACGCGACAAACCAGGAGCTGAGTGACGCTGCTTCCAAGATTCGGTGACGTTGGGCACTGACCTTAGCAGCGCAAAACTAAAATATGTAAACAATTCAACCTGCCAGGGGGTAAAAGTGCTTAGCCTGCCTTCCTGTGTACTCGCCAAACGCCTGCTTCTTATGGGTGTTGGCCTCTGGTGCTGCGGCTGCATTGCTGTACCGATTCATCATGCCAAGAAAATGAGGAGCGGTTCGACGGATACTCCTCCAAAGCAGGTGGACCTGACGTTCATTAAGGTAGGGGAGACCTCGCA
>Ga0306921_10007059_pt1 | contig 11751 bp, 4 predicted proteins | sample sta12Cox44000080_FD_203760 | JGI IMG/M metagenome (GOLD analysis project Ga0306921, IMG submission 203760) | Lab enrichment of tropical soil microbial communities from Luquillo Experimental Forest, Puerto Rico - statoxic.12C.oxic.44.000.080 (v2)... | ecosystem: Environmental > Terrestrial > Soil... | reverse complement strand
TATTGGAGCGGCGCAACTTGGCCGCCAGCAGATGCCGCCCGCAGAAGATGTAGAGCGGCAGATAGCAGTAGCAGTCGTAATAGCCGTGGAAGAAGCGCCCTTCCTGATGCCCGTGCAGCGGGTCGTCAGTGGCATCCAGATCGAGGATGATCTGCGGCGGCGCACGCCGTTGGGCCTCGAGAAACAGATCGACGAACACCCCTCCGATCGCCAGCGGGTCGTGGCCGATCTTGTGATAGGGCGTCGGCTCCGCCTTACCCAGTTCGAGCCGGTTGAGGGTCGATTTGCCGGCGACCGGCGCGCAGTTCTTGCGCCTTGCCGTCAGCTTGCCGGCCAACACCGCCATGATCGGGTCGTGGCGCAACGTGTCGTGATCGACCACATCCTGGTAGCCCAGCGCGATCCCGAAAACACGCTGGCCGATCATTGTCGCTACCGTGTGCTCGATTAACTCCTCCGACCGGCTGTCGCTGAAGCACTGAGCGAACCGGTCGATCAACCCGACCGCCCGATCCGTCGCCCTCAGCAATACTCCGCCGGCATCTGAGGTGATCTTGCCGCCGTCAAAGGCGGCGACCACCGAGCGTCCCTCGACGCGTGCAAAGCCGAACAAATCCGCGCTACACTCTGTCTGCATCGGGAATCCCCTGATCCTGAGACAAACCGTTGTCGCAACACGATTTTCTCAGAATCAAGACCCCGATGCACCTATCCCCATGAGAAATCCAGGCTAGCTGCATCCCTTGTAAATGAGCGCCTTAACCAAAACCTGCACGAGTCCGCCGGTTAGGTGCTTTCGCTACCGTAATTCCGCGAGCGTCGGCGCTCTTCAGCGGCGCCAGATTAACAGGGCGCCTGCCTTCTGCGTAATTTCGAGCTCACTCCCCCGCTATTCACAATCCCAGGCGATTTTCGTCTCGTTAACCAAATGGTGGATTGACGAGGTCGCCGCCGAGCGTGCTACCTTGGTTTCGCCTACCTGTATCCGATCCCAGTCGATTGACCGCACCTTGCCAATTGCCTGAGCCGGGGCAGCTCGTTCATCTGAGACAGCGCCGGTGGCTCGTCGAAGCTGTCGATGAGGCGCCGTGTCCGGGCGAGGCGACGCTGGTGCACGCTGCCTGCGTCGACGACGATGCGCAAGGCGAACAGGTTGTGGTGCTTTGGGAACACGAACTCGATGCTCGCGTCATCGAGGATGCCGGCTGGCGGCGCGTCGGCGAGCAGCGGTTCGACGATCCCGAGTTGTTTGCGGCGTATGAACGCACGGTACGGTGGGGCTGTGTAACGGCAACCGACCCCAACCTGTTTTCAGGCACCGTTCCGGGCGGGCATCCGCCTCGACGCGTATCAGCTCGAACCGCTGCGCAAAGCGCTCGTACTTCCTCGGGTCAATCTGCTGATCGCCGATGATGTCGGCCTCGGCAAAACGATCGAAGCCGGCCTCATCTTGCGCGAATTGCTGTTGCGGCGTCGGATCGACTTTGTCGTCGTTGCCGCGCCGCCCTCGATGCTCGGGCAATGGGCGGATGAGCTTGAGACGCGGTTCGGGCTGCGGTTCACAATCATCGACCGCGCCTTTGTCGCCGCGATACGGCGGGAGCGCGGATTCTCGGTTAATCCATGGCTGACCGCGAGCCGTTTTCTGATTTCTCATCGACTGCTGATCGATCCGACTTACAGCACCGGTCTCGCTGATGCGCTGCGTGACTTTCGATCCGGTTCGCTGCTTATCCTCGATGAGGCGCATCACGCCGCGCCGGCGAGCGGTCAGAAATATGCGATCGACTCGCAGATCACCAGGGCGATCCGGGATTTGGCGCCAAAGTTCGAGCACCGGCTGTTTCTGACCGCTACGCCACACAGGACGGCGCCATCGAGACCGCGACGCTTTTCGGCGCCGGTGGCGGGGACGAGCGCTGGCAAGCGCAGATCGAAGCGGAACTCGATTTCGTCATGGACATGCGGGGACTGGCCGATGCAAGCCGCTCCGCCCCTGATGCCCGGATCGGCCGCCTAATCGACTGGATCAACCGGGAAATAGTGCCGGGACTGAGGGCCGGTGGCACGACCTGGACGGAACGCCGGTTGCTGATCTTCACTGAATACGAGGATACCAGGCGTTGGGTAGAGCGACTGCTGCGTGAGGCCCTTGCGCATACCGAACGCGCCGAAGAGCGTATCGCGATTTTCAGCGGTTCGACCCCTGCCGACCGCCGGGAAGACATCAAGGCTGCGTTTAATGCCCCACCCGCTGACAATCCCTTGCGCATCCTGATCGCAACCGATGCTGCCCGAGAGGGACTAAACCTTCAGCGCCATTGTCGCGACCTGTTCCATCTCGACCTGCCCTGGAACCCAAGCCGTCTCGAACAGCGCAACGGCCGTATCGATCGCAAGCTGCAGCCGGCGAAGCGCGTGTATTGCCGGTATTTCATCTATGCACAGCGGCCGGAAGATCGGGTGCTGCGCCGTCTGGTCGTAAAAACCGAGGTCATCCGCCAGCAGCTCGGCAGCGCGTCACCGGTTATTGAGACCCGTATTTCCGAGCTGCTCGCCGGCGGCATCGACCGCAACCGCGCCGACCTGGTTGCGGTCGAAATCGACCGCATCGAGCAGTCCGAGAAGGAGCGGCGCGCCCGCGATGAGCTCGAACCGGTGCGCGAGGCCGATGCCGCGCTGGCGCGCAAGATCGAGCAGCTGAGGTCGCAACTGCAGCGGTCGCGGCGCCGCGTCGGGGTCGATCAAGTGCAGCTTCAGCGCGTCGTGACCTACGGGTTGAAGCTCGCCGACGCTCCGCCTTTACACCAAGAAGAGGGAAACGGGGGACCAAAGCGCTTCCAGTTTCGCGCCGATGAGATCGCCGGCGTGCGCGACGACGGGCTGAGCCGCATGCTCGCGGCCTTGCGCCACCCGACTGACCGACTCGGCACCGGGCCGCTGCGGCCGGTCTCGTTTGATCCACCGCCGGATGCCGATGCCGAAACGGTCCAGCTTCACCTTGAACACCCGCTCGTCACGCGGCTGATCGACAGATTTTCCAATCAAGGGCTAGTTCATCACGAGCTGTCGCGTGCCTGTCTCGCAGTAGCGCCCGATGCGATCCCGCGCATTGTGCTGATGGGCCGGCTGTCGCTGTGGGGGATCGGCGCCGCCCGCTTGCATGAAGACATCGTGCGCGTGGCAGCGCGTTGGGTCGAGCCCGAGATCCGTAAAGCAAAACTGCAGCCCTATAGCCGTGAAGCAGAGCGCCAGACGATGGACTCTCTCGACCGCACACTCGACGAGCCGCGGCGCTTCGAGGTGCCTGCTGGAATACGCGATCGGCTATTGGCGGGGCTGTCGCGAGATGTCGCGGACCTATTGCCGGAACTGGAGCGGCGCGCAGATGTGGTGGCTGAAACCGCCCGCGATCAGCTGCGCGAGCGCGGCCGTACCGAGGCGGCATCATTGCGGGCGCTGATCGAGGGGCAGCGGCGACGCATCGAGCGCGATCTCGACCGGCTCGACGACCCGCAGGGAAGGCTCGATCTTGATACGCCCGAGGAGCGGCGCCAACGCGAGTTGGACATCAGGGCATGGCGCATGAGGCTGGCGAGTATCGGCCGGGAGATAGAGGAGCAGCCAGCCCGTATCCTAGCCGGCTATGAGGTCCGTGCACAGCGGCTGGAGCCGGTCGGCATCGTCTATCTCTGGCCGGCAACCGGGTGATGCCAAACGATCCGCAAACCCGCGCCAACATCGCGGCGCATGAGGAATGGCTAGGGTTTGTTCAGCCGGTCGGTCTCGTTGTCGCCCCGCCAGTGCTTGTGGTGTGCGGTGTTATTATCGACCGCAATGTTCGTCCACGTCAGGAACGTCTCGACGCGCTGCTGAACGATGACGAAACCTGCGTTACTGACATCCGATCAATATTCGTCGAGCTGCTCGGTTGGGAAGAAGATGACCTCGTCGATGCGGCACCAGAACAGCAAATTCGATTGCCCGAACTCGATGTAACCCTCGAACCGCATTGGCGGGTGAAAGACCGCGACGGCGCAACCCAATTGCTGATTCGCGGCGAAGCGCCGGGTACCGACCTCGATGATGCACCGGCCAACCCGATCGACGGCTGGACAGCATCGCCGCAGATCCGGTTCGAGCGGCTACTGCGCGAAACCGGTATCCCGACCGGCCTGCTCTGCACACCGGAAGCAGTGCGACTGGTCCATGCACCGGCCGGCGAGACTTCGGGACACATTACGTTCCGCATCAAAGATATGGCGCAGGTCATGGGCCGGCCGATCCTCGCTGCCTTTGACCTGCTGCTCGGCGAATACCGGATGTTCCGTGCAGAGGCCGGCGAGCGCCTTGCTAGTCTGCTTGCCGAAAGCCGAACCGTGCAAAATAACGTCTCCACCCGCCTCGCTCGTCAGGTTCTCGGCGCTTTGCACGAGCTGCTGCGCGGCTTTGTCGCGACCGATGCGCTGCGGCGAGACAGTACAGCACCAATCGCACGCCTTGCCGCCGAAGACCCGCAGCGCCTCTATGCCGGGCTCGTCACAGTGCTGATGAGACTCGTGTTCGTGCTCTACGCCGAAGACCGTGATTTGATGCCGGTGGACGCGAACTACGAACAGAATTACGGCTTGCGCGGCCTGTTCAAGAAATTGCGCGACGATGCTGCCCGCCACGGCCATGATCTGATGGATCGGCGATACGGCGCGTGGGCGCGGTTGTTTTCGCTGTTCCGGCTAATCCACGGCGGTGGCGGTCGCGACGGTTTCCGATTTGTCGCGCGCAAGGGCCGCCTGTTCGACCCTGACCGCTTCCCGTTCCTTGAGGGCCGCGGTAAGGTCGAGGAGGCACCGGGCACGCTGCCGCTGCTCTCCGACGGCACGATCTGGCGGGTGCTCGAACGGCTGCGGGTGCTCGAACGGCTGCTCGTGCTCGATGGCGAACGGCTTTCCTACCGCACGCTCGATGTCGAGGAGATCGGCTCGGTCTACCAGGCGGTGATGGGATTTCGCATTGAGCACCGGTCGGGGCGGTCACTGGTGCTGCGCAGCAAGGGCCACCACGGCGCCGGGGTCATTGTCGATATCGACGCGTTGCTCACGATAAAGCCCTCGGAGCGAAAAAAGCGCCTCAGCGAGTTGGAAGTCGCGGCACTGACCGCGAAGGAGGAAAAGGCGGTCGCTGGCGCCGGCACGATCGAGGGGCTGGCGGACGCGCTGTCGGGCAAGATCGATGAGGATGCAACACCAACCCTGGCGCCCGTCGGGCAACCGCTGCTGCAGGCGACAGACGAGCGGCGTCGTTCGGGCTCGCATTACACGCCGCGCTCACTGACGCAGCCAATCGTTGCCGAAACGTTGCGGCCGATCCTGGAGAAGCTCGGCCCGCGCGCGACGCCGGATCAGATCTTGTCGTTGAAGGTGCTCGATCCGGCGATGGGTTCGGGCGCTTTCCTGGTCGAGGCATGCCGCCAGCTCGCCGACGCGCTGGTGAAGGCATGGGAGGCGCACGACGTTCGACCTGAGGTGCCGGCTGATGAAGATGCGCTGCTTTACGCCAAACGGCTCGTTGTGCAGCGCTGCCTGTATGGTGTCGACCGCAACGAACTCGCCGCCGAACTCGGCAAACTGTCGCTGTGGCTCGCGACGCTTGCACGCGAGCACGAATTCACGTTCCTCGATCACTGCATCCGCCACGGCGACTCACTCGTCGGGCTCGACCGGCGGCAGATCGAAGCGCTGTCTTGGATGCCGGAGACCAGCGAGGCTCCGCTCGATCTGCTACACGTCCTTGTGCGAGACCGACTGGCCGAGATCGAGCGTGAACGCGATCGCATCCGCACCGCACTCGACGATGCGTCCGAGGATCAGCAGCGGTTTGTGCTCGCATGCGCGGAGCGGTCGCTTGCCGACCCGAAGATGATCGGAGACGCAGTGATCGCTGCGTTTTTCTCCGCCGATAAGGCGCGGGCGCGCGAGGAAGCGCGGCTGCGCGTGCGCGAAGAAGTCGAGCAGGAAGGCATCGGCTGGCAGGACCGGCTCAGGCCAGATGTCGTCGCGTTGCGCAACGGCATGCCGGCGGTTGTGCCGTTCCATTGGCCGCTCGAATTCCCCGAGGTATTCGATCGCGATAACCCCGGCTTCGACGCGATCGTCGGCAACCCGCCCTTTGCCGGCAAGAACACAACGATCGCTGTCAACGCCGATCATTATCTCGATTGGCTCCAGACGCTGCATCCCGGCGCGCACGGCAATTCCGATCTGATAGCACATTTTTTCCGTCGTGCCTTTTTGCTACTTCGCAAAAACGGGTGTACCGGGCTCATCGCTACTAATTCCATTGCCCAAGGTGATACGAGAAGTACCGGTCTGCGTTTCATTTGCACGCACGACGGCATTGTGTATACAGCGAGGAAGCGAATTCGTTGGCCGGGCGAGGCCGCCGTCGTCGTCAGCACAGTTCACTTTCAGCGTGATGGTCTGTCGAATGGCGCATATCTAGATGGAAGCGTAGTCGAACGTATTTCAGCCTACCTGCTTCCAGGCATTCTCGATGATGCGCCGGATCGTCTGACTGAAAATGAGAACGTTGCCTTCAAAGGCGGAGTCATCATGGGAGATGGTTTCATCTTCTCGGACCCGCCAAAGGAAAATGGTGCGGGCCGTACAGACCTTGCGCGGCAGCTATTGTCCTCAAGCGCCAAAAACCGTGTAGTCCTCATTCCCTACATAGCCGGCGGCGAACTCAACGATATGCCCGAGCCGAGGGCGAGGAGATTCATCATCTCGTTTGCAGAATTCTCGGAACAGGAGGCACGACAATGGCCTGAACTGATGAAGATTGTTGAAGAGAAAGTTAAGCCCGAACGCATGACGCTGCGCGGCAATCGCGACGCCGACATTCGGCGAAAGTATTGGTGGCGGTGGGGACGGTTCACGCCAGCGTTGTACAGGCAGGCATCCAGTCTTAGCCGAGTTCTGGTGTGTGCGAATACCGGGCTGCACAAGGCTTTTGTGTTCCTCCCCTCAGCAACTGCATTCGATCAAACGTTGATCGTCTTCTGTGTAGAAGAGTGGTCTGCCTTTACAGCCATCCAGTGCCGAGTGCATGGGGTTTGGAATGCGTTTCAAGGATCGTCGCTTGAGGACCGCCTTCGTTACACGCCGTCGGACTGTTTCGAGACATACCCATTCCCTGACAATTGGAAGACACGCACCAGTTTTGAAGCCGTAGGCAAAGCGTATTATGAGTTTCGCGCTGCTCTGATGCGTGAATACGACAAAGGGCTGACTGAGGTCTACAACCGCTTCCACGATCCCGACGAGCGGTCAAATGCCATTGGCGAATTGCGCCGACTGCACGACGCAATGGATCGAGCGGTCCTAGATGCTTATGGCTGGACCGACATTCGCCCGAGATGCGAGTTCGAACTGGAATGGGAGGATGACGAGGCGGAGAACGGCCGGCGCCGGCGCAAGCCGTGGCGTTATCGCTGGCCCGAGCCGGTGCGCGACGAGGTGCTGGCGCGCCTGCTCGCGCTCAACGCCCAACGCGCCGAGGAAGAACGGCTCGTCCTCGGCGATCGGTAGAAGTCGGCAGGGGGAGCTATGGCGAACAGCGCTGAAATCCGCGCAAGACTGGCAACCGAGCTGCGGCTCGATCTGATCGGGCCGAGCTACCGCGACACGGCGCTTGTCAACGAGGTGCTGCCCGATCCGCCATCGCGCTGGTATCTGACGGGCTTTCTCGTACCGGTCGACACGCCGTCACGCCGGAAGGCCCGTGACCCACAAGAGGAAATGGACACTGCCGAACAAGCCGGCGCGGACGACGACGAGACCCCGGATCGCGGCGCATCGAACCCGCGTTCTCTGCCCTCGTCGATGGGGTTGAGCCTGCTTGTCGAGCCCAAGACACAAGCGTTGCGCGTGACATGCCGTTGGGGTGAGTACCACCGCGAAGAATCCGAGCGGGATGGCGGACGAAAAGAGGTGCACTGGCGGCGCGAGCAGCGGGTGGTGACCTGCGACGTGCCGCTCAGAGCCGGACCGCCCATCGTGCTTGGGGATACCGACGGCCTTGAGATTGCGCGTCACGTCCGCCCGACGCAGGTACGGGATGAAACGGGCAGCCGCAATGTAGTCGCAGTCTCGCTGTTCCTCGTCAATCGCCGTGCGCCGTCACCAGACGAGTTTGAAGACGAGGCAACGGCGTTTCAGGCCGAGATCGAAATCGACAGCCCGGCATCGATCGTGGCGCGCGCCGATCTATCTGGCCTGGATACCAACGATGACGATGCGCGGATTGCCGATCTGCACTACCGGGATGTCGTCGATTGGGCCGTTGGTCACAATGTCTCAATCGACGCCGAAGGCGATGCCGTAACCGGCGCGTGCCGTCATGTGCGCACGTGCTGGCTGCCTACAGCATTCGTGCCGCGGTTGATCCCGAACGAGATCAGCGAGGTCGAGCTTGGCATGGAAGCGCTCGCCGCGCTTCCCGACGCCGCTGCTGCTCGACGTGCGCTCGAAAGCCTGCCGAGGCTCTATCGCGACTGGATCGATCAACAGCGAACGCGGCTTTCCGGCCTATCAAACCGACGGCGAGACGTTGCATCAGCACTGCTCACCGAGGCCCGTCGCGCAGCTGAGCGCATTGAGGATGGGATTGGGCTGTTGACAGACAGCCGCGTGCTCGACGCATTTCGTCTGATGAACCAGGCGCTTGCGGCGGCGGCGAGCAGGCGGCGGCCTGATGAACGGCCGCAGTGGTACCCGTTCCAGCTCGCGTTCATCCTGCTGAATCTTCGGGGTTTGGTGACCCCCGAGCACAACGATCGCGAAGTCGTTGACTTGCTCTTTTTTCCGACCGGCGGCGGCAAGACCGAAGCCTATCTCGGCCTCGCCGCCTTTGTGATGGTCTGGCGACGGCTGTCTCACGCGGGGCGAGGCGGCTGTGGCCTTGCCGTCTTGATGCGGTACACCTTGCGGCTGCTCACGCTCGATCAACTCGGGCGCGCCGCCGCTGTCGTTTGTGCGCTTGAGCTAGCGCGTCGGGCCGACGCTGCCAAACTTGGCAATTGGCCCTTCGAGATCGGGCTTTGGGTCGGCCGCGGCGCGACGCCGAACCGGATGGGCGAGGAAGGCAATAACGACGAGCACACGGCGCGCATCCAGGTCCTGCGGTATGCGGCGAACAGTTCGAGCTTCCCGCCGATCCCGATCGATTCCTGCCCGTGGTGTAGCGAGAAGCTAAGGCCCGATGCCTTCCGGCTAGTACCGAATTCGGCCCACCCGACGAACTTGCTGCTGGTGTGCTCTAACCGGCGCTGCGATTTCTCGCGCGCTCCTGGCCTGCCGATACTGACCGTCGACGAGCCGATCTATCGCCGGCTGCCGGCCTTTTTGATCGCGACGGTCGACAAATTCGCCGCGATGCCGTGGGAGGGCTCAGTCGCGTCGTTCTTTGGTTGCGTCGACCGTGCCGACGCAGACGGATTTTACGGTGCCCTCGATCCCGGCCGCGGTGAGCCATTGCCGGGGCCATTGCCGCCGCCCGTGCTCATCATCCAGGACGAATTGCATCTGATCTCGGGGCCGCTCGGTTCCATTGCAGGGCTCTACGAGACAGCGCTGGAAACGCTTTGCTGCCGAGATGTCGATGGGAAGAGAATCCGGCCGAAGCTCGTCGCCTCGACGGCGACCGTGAGACGGGCTCAGACACAAATCCAGGCGTTGTTCGACCGTTCGCGTACTGCGGTTTTCCCGCCGCCAGCGCCGGATCGGACGGATTCATTCTTTGCCAAAACCGATCTCGCGCCGGATCGCTCGCGCCTCTACGTCGGACTGGCGGCGCCTGGACGCAGCCCCAAAGTGCTGTTTTTGCGGGCGGCAACGACGCTCGCTGCTGCCGCAAAAAGAGCATGGGACGACGAAGGCGGCATCACCGCCTATGCACCCGGTAAGATTAACGCTGCAGACCCGTATATGACGATCGTCGGGTATTTCAATGCGTTGCGAGAACTCGGCAGCGCGCGCCGGATCGTCGAGGATGAAGTACGGCTGCGGGCAACGCGATACAGCACGCGGCAGCGCATTAATGACCCGGTGGTCCGGTTCGCAGACCGCTCGATGCACGATCCATTAGAGCTGACCTCACGCATTCCAACTGCGGAGGTGTCGGACACGAAGGCACGCCTGAGCCACAATTTTGACAAGAACGATGCGGTCGATGTTGCGCTCGCCACCAACATGATTTCGGTCGGTCTCGATGTCGTGCGTCTCGGGCTAATGCTGGTCTCGGGGCAACCAAAGACTGCAGGCGAATACATTCAGGCGACCAGCCGGATCGGCCGTGATCCTATCCGGCCAGGACTTGTCATCGCGCTGTTGAATATGAACAAGCCGCGCGACCGGTCGCATTACGAGCGCTTTGCCTATTGGCATGCCGCCTTCTACCGGGCGGTCGAAGCAACGAGCGTCACGCCGTTTGCGCCGCGCGCGCTCGATCGAGCGCTCGCTGCCGTGATCGTCGGCATGACGCGGTTAGCCGACCGCGCCCTGACCCCGAATTCAGCCGCCGCGACTGCCGACCAGATGCGCCAGCAACTGGATTGGGCCGCCGACGTTATCAGCGATCGTGTGTTGGGCCACAAGACCGGCACGCCTGCGGCTCTTGCGGCGCAAGTGCGAGCCCGCGCTGCAAGCCTTCTGGACGCTTGGGCTTCACTCGCGCACGACCGGAACATTGACGGCACGACTTTCGGGTATGGCAAAGAACCGGGCATCACCAAGACGCTGCTGCACGAGGTGCTGGAACCGGGTCTCGAACTTGCCGACCTTCGGGAACGCCGCTTTCGAGCGCCGCGATCGTTCCGCGATGTCGAGCCTGCGGTGTTGCTGCGTAAAATCGCGCCGACCGGCGCCGAAATCGACTGAGGCGGCGCATGAAAGAGTTTCTGCGGCAAAGCCAGGTGCTGACCACATTCGGGCCGGGGGCGATGGTCGATCTCCCCGACCGCGCTGTGCTAATCGAGGGACTGCAAGGCTGGCGGTTCAGCGGCGGCAGACAGGAGGTGCAGGAGCCGCGCCTCGTCGCCAAGCTGCGAGAAAAACTCGGGCTGCCCTCGGTGCGGCTGGTCAAGCCACCGCCGTTTGATGATCGTCCGGGCGTGAAGACCTCGACGATCGGCGCGCGGATCTTTCCGACCTGGTTCCTGGTTCAGGAAGCGAGGCCAACCGGGCCGGGAGGACAATGGCGGCGCCGACGGCTAGTGCGGTGGTCTGATCTCAACAGCACCGGGCGCTTCCCCGACGACGAGGAGAGGTCTCGCCCCAAAAAGGTCGTACCTGTGCGCTTCGTCTGCGGCTGTCCGGCCGGGCATCTTGACGACATTGACTGGCGGACGTTTGCTCACCGGCAAAGAGGCCCGAGCTGCGGTCGGCGCATGTGGATCGAAGAGCGCGGGACAACCGGTGACATTGCGGAAACCGTGGTCGGTTGTGACTGCGGCATCACGTCCCGGTCACTGTATGACGCGCTTGGCATCGAGAGTCGGTCTCTTGGCACCTGCCAAGGTAAACGTCCGTGGCTCGGTCCAAACACCGAGGAGACTTGCAAGCAACCTTACCGGCTGCTGGTGCGCAGCGCGAGCAACGCGTATTTCCCGCAGCTCTTCAGCGTGCTGTCCTTGCCGGAAGAGGACCCGGCGCTGACCGCACGTTTGGATGCGGTGTGGCATATCCTGAGCGCCGC
>Ga0306921_10007058_pt1 | contig 11752 bp, 9 predicted proteins | sample sta12Cox44000080_FD_203760 | JGI IMG/M metagenome (GOLD analysis project Ga0306921, IMG submission 203760) | Lab enrichment of tropical soil microbial communities from Luquillo Experimental Forest, Puerto Rico - statoxic.12C.oxic.44.000.080 (v2)... | ecosystem: Environmental > Terrestrial > Soil... | reverse complement strand
TTGCAGAAAGCACTTCGCATGGTCGAGATCGGCGTTGATGGTCTAGATCCGGACGCGTTCTCGTTCACTGATTTGAGGGCGGCGATTGAAACATCGTCGCCGAAACGAATCTTCGCCGTGGCGCGGGGTCTGGCCAAAGGGATGAGCGTTGATGAAATCTCGCGCTTGAGTGCAATCGATCCGTATTTCGTGGGTGAGATTGCCCGTCTGATAGAGACTGGCCAAAAGGTTCCTGCGCTTTGCCCCGACGAGAAGCTTCCGGCAAATATCGCCGACATCATTCGAGACGCCAAACGCACCGGTTACTCTGATCGCACTATCGCGAAGAGACTCGGTCGCACGGAGACGGAGGTGAGAGAACTCAGATCTCTGTGCGAGATCTCGCCGCGGCTGGCGCAGATCGACACTCTTGCCGCCGAGTACCCCGCCGAGACCAATTATCTATACCTCACGTATGGCGTGGACAAGGACGACGTGCCGGCATCACAGCGAAAAAAGATCTTGGTCCTTGGTTCCGGCTCCTACCGAATAGGGTCGAGTGTGGAATTTGATTGGTGCGCGGTTAATACGGCGTTGGAAGCGCGGACTCTCGGCTACGAAACGCTCTTGCTCAATTGCAATCCCGAGACCGTCTCGACCGACTATGACATCTGTGACCGGCTGATCTTTGACGAGATCACGCTCGAATCCATCCTGGAGATCTGCAACAAGGAGAAGCCGGAAGCGGTGGTCGTCTCGATGGGTGGCCAGACTCCGAACAACCTGGCGGTCGAGCTGCACAAGGCCGGAATAAAACTTTTAGGTACATCGCCCGAATCGATCGATCGCGCGGAGAGTCGCGACAAATTCTCGGCCATGCTCGATGTGCTGGGTATTGGTCAACCAAAGTGGGCGGAGGCAAAGGACTTGCAGGAATTGGAGCGAGTTGTCGAGTCACTTGGCGGGTATCCAGTACTGGTTCGTCCTTCGTACGTGCTCTCCGGCGCAGCGATGCGTGTGGTGCACTCGGCGGGTAATCTTCGCCATTTTATTGAGCGCGCAGCACGCCTGTCGCCCGAACATCCGATCGTGATCTCCAGGTTCGAAGTCGATGCGATGGAGATCGAATTGGACGCTGTGGCGAGAGACGGAGAAGTCATTCTCTGGGCGGTTTCAGAGCACATTGAACGAGCGGGAGTACATTCAGGCGATGCGACGTTGATCTTTCCCGCACAAGGGATCCCGGCAGAGATCCTCCTGCGTATTCGAGAGACAGGAGAGAAGTTGGCGCGTGCCCTCCAGATCACCGGTCCCTTCAACCTGCAGTTACTTTTCAAGGAAGGCGAACTGAAGGTAATCGAGTGCAATTTGCGAGCATCGCGAAGTTTCCCCTTCGTCTCGAAAGTCCTGGGCGTCAATTTTATCCGCGAGGCGACTCGCGTGATGCTCGGTGTCGAACCGGACCTTGCGTTGAATCGCACTCAATTCCATCTGGATTACGTTGCAGTTAAGGCGCCTCAATTCAGTTTTGACCGGCTCAAAGGCGCCGAGCCAAAACTCGGCGTTGAAATGGCTTCAACGGGAGAGGTCGCCTGCTTCGGCGCAACAACGGAGGAAGCACTGCTCAAAGCGATGATGGCGACCGGGCTGAAGGTCCCCTCAAAAGGAGCCTTGTTGTCGCTCGACTCTGCCGTCCGGTCAAGTTCCTTCGTTGAAGAGGCCCGACTGCTAAGAGAAATGGGTCTTGAAGTGATCGCGACTCCGAGAACGGCGGAATCATTGAGATCTTTAGGTGTGCAAGAAGTGAAAGAAGAGGATGGAAGTGCCCACCAAATACTGCGAAGTGGGAAAGTAGACATCGTATTCAGCGATTCTGGAGTTGTGACCGGTGCGGCAGAGCGACCAAGCTATTCTCTGCAGAGACTGGCCATCGACCGGGGAATCCCTGTGGTTGGTGAAGCTGTTCTTGCTCGTCGCTTGATCCGCTCGCTCCTGCGCACACCAATCGAATCGCTAGAGATCAAACCTTGGAAGCACTATCTGTCACAGGCAGTGCGAGAAAGAGGGATAAAACTCTTCATTCGGCAACCCTTCACCGAGACAAGCGAGAGAGAGGCAGTTATCATCCAGGGTGTCCTCGATGTTCTCCACAAGATCAATGGCAACCCGCACGAATTCCAGTTCTTAACGAGCCCCCAGGCACAGAGTAGCAGTACGTTCCGCCTTCATTTTGAAAAAGAGACGGGTCAAGCGTTTACCCCGCAGAATTTTCGCAGGGATCGTCTACAGCTTTTAGATCAGGCGGACGCTATCGTCGTTATTAGAACCGGATTGAGTGAAAGCACGGCATTCGAGCTTGCCTATAACATCTTCGGACGCCCACCCGCCCCCATTTTCTTCGCGATCTGGGACCAAGCTCCGATCAAGACTACGCTTCTGCGCGAGCTGAACGAGATCGTACCAGTTCGATACGTCACGTTTTCCAATCCGGCCGAGCTTACCGGGCCGCTGCTGGATTTCTTCGGTACATGGGCAAAAGACGATGGGACGCGATCAACAAAACATGTACAGACGGTACCCGTGCGGGAAATACCCTCGCGAGAAGGAACCCTAGTTGCTTGATAAACAACGATTCACTAGCGATTTTGAACTGACGTTTGCGCGGCAAAAATTGACAAGGAGATTTATTGTGACTGAACTGCAAAATTTTCTTGCGCTTTCTTATGACGAACTGGAAGCGCTGAACCTCGAAGCCAAAGAACAACGTAACAACCGTGTGTCGCCACAAAAAGTCCAGGAGGAACGGCTCAAGTACTTGACTGACGAAAAGCGCATCAAGGCCGTGACCGTGCTGTTCAGCGACCTCGAGGGGCGCCTGCACATGCTCGATTATGACAAGAAATTCCTGATCAAGAGTTGGGACAATCTGACCTTTGATGGTTCGTCCATCCGCGGCTTCACAGCGCAACGAGAGAGCGATCTGCGCTTGGGCATTGACTGGGGCGCATTCTACTGGGGACCGGCAGATATTTTTGCCCCGGGAAAAGTGCTGGTGTTCGGCGATGTAATCGACAAGAACGGAGAACCTTACGGCGGTGACATTCGCGGCATTCTAAAGAGATATGCGGACGGGCTTCACCAGAAACACGGCTACACGCTGAACGCGGCGAACGAGATTGAAGGTTTCCTCTTTCAGGGGGCAGACGCCGAACGCCACTATCACGAAACCGGCAAGTTCGAGTACGTCAACACGGGGGGATACTATCACTCGTTGCCCGGAGACATTCTGCGCACGTTTATCGATACGACGGCAGAAGTCCAGCGCGCGATGGGCTTCCAGAATGAGAAAGATCATCCCGAAGTGGCGCCATCCCAGTTCGAAATCAACTACAGCTACGCAGACGTGCTCACGGCAGCCGATCAGATCCAGCTCTACAAACTGATCTGCCGCCAAGTCGCGACCAAGATGGGTTGCACGGCTTCGTTCCTTCCTAAGCCCGTGGTAGGCGTGAATGGCAGCGGGATGCACACCAATGTTTCGATCCAAAACGGCAAGAATTTGTTCTGGGATCCGAAAGGTGAAGAGAAGCTCAGCCAGATGGGCTGGGAATTTGTCGACCGCATTCTTACGCACGGCAACGACATCTGCCTGCTGCTGAATCCCAGCGTCAACGCCTATCGCCGGCTGGATCCGCACTTCGAGGCTCCGAATCAACTCAAGGCATCGCCCACCGATCGCGGTTCGATGGTGCGAATTCCCATTGGAAATGAGCGAAGCATGCGAGTCGAAGTGCGCTCGGTAGCACCTGACGCGAATCCATACATGGTCATGTATTCGATTTTCAAGACCGGTATCGACGGTGAGACAGCCAAGATCAAGAACTTGCGTCAAGCACAGCGCTATCTGCCTGACAACATCTACGATGCGCTGGATAATTTCCGCAAAGCAGAGTGGACGACCAAGCTTCTGGGCCAGGACGTAAAGAGCCGGTACGCGGACTTGAAGCAGGGATCGGCCGATCGCTGCTCGCGTCTGCTGGGAACTTTTGTGAAGGCTCCCGAGGTGCAATATCATCACGATGTGTACAACCAGTTTTTGTGGAATTTGTTTTAAAGCCGGGTTTCGAGTCTCCTTGAATGTGTTTTCGCGGCGACAGTGATCCCATTTTCGGTTGGGGGATGGCGATGTTTAGTACGAGGTTCAAAGCGATTGCCTGTGTCGGTTTTTTCGTGCTGGTTTTGCTGACACCCCTGGTCCCCGCTCAATCTGCGGGAACATCCGGCCGGGTTCCGGAGACCGCACAGCTGGCAAAGTTGGGGCAGCAAGTCGCGGATGCCAAGGGGTCCGCCGACAATGCATGGATGCTGACCAGTTCCGCGCTGGTCCTTATGATGACTGGCCCAGGCCTGGCGCTGTTTTACGGCGGCCTGGTTCGAAAGAAGAACGTGCTGAGCACCATGATGCAGAGCTTCGCGATAATGGCCATCATCACCGTGGTTTGGGCGCTTTGCGGCTATAGTTTGTCGTTTGGTAGCGGCAGCAGCTTCGTGGGCTACTTGCACAACGCATTCCTGCGCGGCGTCGGGGCGCAGCCCGACATGGACTATGCTGCCACCATTCCGCTGCAGACCTTCATGATTTACCAGTTGATGTTTGCCGTTATTACTCCCGCGCTCATTTCCGGCGCTTTCGCGGAACGGATGAAGTTCAGTTCCATGGCGCTGTTCATGGTTCTATGGTCGGTGCTGGTCTATGACCCCATGGCCCACATGGTTTGGGGCAAGGGAGGACTTTTGAATGCCGCGCTCGGCGGACGTTTCCCCGCGCTCGATTTCGCTGGTGGAACCGTGGTCCACGTCACATCGGGAGTGTCAGCATTGGTTTGCGCGCTGTATCTGGGCCGTCGGGTTGGCTATCCCAAGGAACCGATGCCGCCGCACAGCGTTGTGCTCAGTTTCATCGGAGCGTGTTTGTTGTGGGTGGGTTGGTTTGGCTTCAACGCGGGTAGCGCCCTGGCTTCAGGCAGCTTGGCGACCAGCGCCTTTGTGGCTACACATTTCGCGGCTGCGGCGGCGGTCCTGGGATGGAGCGGCGCGGAATGGCTGCGCAACGGAAAGCCAAGCGCCTTGGGCGCGATTTCAGGAGGGGTTGCAGGACTGGTTGCGATCACGCCGGCAGCGGGTTTTGTCGGGCCCATGCCGGCACTCGCGATCGGACTGATCGCCGGACTGGTCTGTTATCACATGGTCGCAACCGTGAAGGTGTGGTTCGGCTACGATGACTCTCTGGACGCTTTTGGTGTCCATGGCGCAGGAGGCACGCTTGGCGCCCTGCTTACCGGAGTGTTTGCATCTAGCGCTATCAACCCAATCTTCAAGAGCGCGCAAGGGAACCCGCAGCCTTCAGGGCTGCTCGAGGGCAATGCCCATCAGTTGATCAACCAACTGGTCGGGATCGGGGTAGCTTGGGCGCTCTCGATCGTGGGCACGCTGGTCGCGCTCAAGATTGTTGACGCAACTGTCGGGTTGCGAGTCGAAGAGGGGCATGAGATTCAAGGACTGGATCTTTCGCAGCACGGCGAAGAAGGCTACCAATGGGACGTGCCGGCCTACGACACTGCTGGTGACTAAAAGCCATTGTCCTCGTCCCGGGCTTTGGTAAAGCTGTCGAGACTTTGCAAGTCGCCCATAAGCGTCCTCCATGGAAAACCGAGATACCTGATGGATCTGATGTATTGGAATATGACGAACTACCGCCATGCCATTCACGCTACCGGCATTGTAGTCGGTGGAGAAAATCTATTTCGGGACCAACGCGGGCAGTTACAGGAGTGGTTCGGGTCCCGGTCTACAACCTCCATACATCCACAGAAGGCGGCTTAATTAATGGCCCGGCGGAAAGCAGCTTCGTTACGTCTAGGCAACAGAGTTTACTGGCGAACCATGGCTAGCGATCCAGGTACGCAGTTTGACGAGGTCTTCCATTTCCTCAAGGGAAGCGATTCTACCTTCGACAGCACACCCGCGGAGTTCTCGATTTAGTTCGCTCAAAACCGCCTGCATCGAACGGGCAGCCGCTCGTAAGGCTTGATTCGCAAAGATCACGATTCGAATGCCTGCCTCTTGCATTTCGTGCACGCTGACTTCGGGAAAGGCGGTGGGAATCGCTACGAGAGGTACCGAACCCTTCCACGACTCCGCAAACCGATGCAGTTGAGGCCAATTGTGTGAATGGATCACAAGAGCATCCGCGCCCGCATCTTCGTACGCGTATGCGCGCCGCAGCGCCTCTTCCAAGCCGAGATCGGCGATCAGTGCTTCGGTGCGGGCGATAAAAAGGAAGTCGCTTGATTGGCGGGCTGCAACTCCAGCTTTGATCTTAGCTGCCATCGCAGAGCACGTGACCAGCGTGCGGGATACCCTGTAAAAACTGTTTCGTTTCGGGTATTCGTTGTCTTCTACGCACACGGCTGCAACCCCTGCCCGTTCAAACTCGTCCACAGCATGCCGGACGTTGTTTTCATCCCCGAACCCAGAATCGCAATCCGCGATTACCGGAAGGGCAACTGCTGCGGTGATGTTTCTGGCGATGTTCAAGATCTCTGTTTGGGTCACAAGACTAAGATCAGGCAAGGCTTTTGTAGCAACCGACGCACCAAAGCCACTCAGCCAGATGCCATCAAATCCAGCCTGTTCCACCAGTCGCGCACTGAGCCCGTCGAAAGCGCCGGCCGCGACCAGCGTTCGAGTGCCACCAATCTGCTTACGCAACGAAGATCCGTATCGTGCCCCATTGGACTGGTCGTTCATACATTCGTCTCCTTGGACTTGTAACGCCTTAGGGCACCCACTAAACAAAACTCTTGAACACTGCCAGTATCGTCTCTTGGGTACTGAGGCTAGGAATCGTGATGTGCAGCCCATTCGGCCACTAGAGAGGAAAGTTGGGAAGCTCATGAAGCACTATAACCGTGATTCCCCGGGAAGCAAGTTCATTTCGAATATTCCAAGCTTCCGAATGTTCCAGGCAGACGAAGTTGCTTCTGATGGCCAGACGAAAAAGCCAGTCAGGTCGGACAGACTGCGCCAGAATGTTGTGCGGAGGGTGCGGACAGTTTCAAGCGAGTCGAGGACCGGTCCGGGGTTGGCCAGCATTGCCCGCGCACTTCGCTCTGAAAGTTCACGTAGGTTATAGGCAAGGAGGAATCGACTGTGAAAGTCCCGCGTCAAGGAAGGGGCGATGGCATAACCGATCCGTAAGTTAGCCAGGCCCCAGGCCTTCGAGAAGGTACGTACAATAATCAGGCTTGGCAATTCACTCAGAAGCGGAATCACGTTGGAACTTCCGAACTCTGCATACGCCTCGTCGATGACCGCAATACCTGGAAAGTGTGATAGCAATTCGCGAACCGCTTTGTAGCCCGGACAATCACCAAAAAGGTTTCGCGGAGCACAAAGCATGAGGAGGCTACCCCGTGGTGGACTTAGCTTTTTCAGTAACCCGGGCAAATCCGACAGATCTCGGATAGAGACCGGCTGATAGCGAAGGTGGTCGCGGTCGGAGGAAAGCCTCGCCATGTGGAAATTGGGAACGACATCAAGGACACGTACCGTTCCGAGAAAGCGAACGAGTGCATCAAGCACTTGACTGCTGCCCACTCCGGGGAAAACCCAGTCATGGTCAATGCGGTAGTAACTACCGATGGAACGGCGCAAATCGGGTAAGTCAGGGCGGCCCGTTTCAGGAAAGACAATTCCCACCGTCTGCGCTACGACCAAGGAACGGACAAACTCATTGTCGAGGAGTATGTTCCCCGTCCAGCTTAGATTCGCATTGGGATGTACCGTCTCGACCGAGGTGCACATCACTCGCCCCTCGCTCCGGAACGGTCAGGAACAAACCATGGAACGGGTTTCGACGTCTTTTCAACCTCCTGTTCGACACCGAGGACCAGTGCAAACAGGGCCATGCGAACCGGGATTCCATTCTCGGCCTGGCGAAAAATCGCGAGTTCCGGAAGCGTATTCAGCTCGTCGCTGAGTTCCCGAGCGCCCGGCCGACTATCACGCGGAAGCGGGTGCATCAGGACGGTGTTCGCACGGCAATGCTTTTGGAACGTACTTCGGTCGAGCACAAACCGTCCCCTGTGCCTTTCAGCCTCCTCAGGGCTAGCGAAGCGCTCTTCCTGAACGCGAGTCATGTACACTACGTCAACATCCTCGATACCCTGGAATAGATCGTCTGTTTCCTCGATTTGAACTCCCCGACCCCTACAGTCCTGAATGATCTCAACCGGCATGCGCAACTCTTCGGGGGAAACGAGTATCAGTGAGACATGGTCAAACAACGACAGCAACCTCGACAGGGAGTGAACTGTCCTGCCGAATTTCAGATCTCCGACCATGGCCACTCTGAGCCCTGGAACCTGATCCAATTTCTGGCCTAGTTCTTTTTGGATTGTGTAGATATCCAACAAAGCCTGGGTCGGGTGCTCCCCAGGGCCATCTCCGCCGTTGATGACCGGTATTCGACTCGCGCTCGCGAACTCGGCGACGGACCCGGCGACCGGATGCCGCATGACGGCAACGTCAACGTAACCACTGATAACTTTTGCGGTGTCGAAAAGTGATTCGCCCTTGATAATGGACGAGAATTGAAAGCCCGTGGTATCACACACCCGGCCGCCCAGCCGATTAAAAGCAGCCCCAAAACTAATGCGTGTCCTGGTACTCGGCTCAAAAAAGAGATTGGCAAGGACACAGCCGTCTAATACATTCGTGCGGCAACGCTGAGTGGCAAAGGGCTCCATTTTTGCTGCGACATCGAGTACACGATTGAGATCTGAGCGGTCGAACTGGCCGACCGAGAGTATGTGCGAACCTCGGAAGTTCATAGGGAGCGATTATTGCAGTCGCTGATGAGTGGCGCAAGGGAGTCATATCGCGCTCGCCTATTGTTCTTCGGTTTTCTCTAGCGAACTCAGCCACGCCCGAAATCGCTCACCCAAGACCTCAGGAAGTTCGCCGATTCGTGGCGATGATGATGTATTGATCCGGGATCGAATAACGAGCACGGCTGGCGACGCTTGTTTTGGCCAACAAACTTTGATCCAGTCGCGAATCTCTTCTTGGTTCTTTGCGACTTCCGTGCGAATGCCGGCGCCAACACAGAGGTGCTCGATCGAAAATCCTTCCGGTTGGCTGGATTGTATCCCCGTCGATTCATAACACCGGTTATCGAAAATGATCATGCCGATGCGGCTACTACCGTATCTTCGAACAGAAACCAACGTTCCAAGATTCATTAGCAGCGATCCATCCCCTTCTAACGCCAGGACCCGCAGTGAGCGATGACCGCTTGTCAGACCGAGCGCAAGTGGTATCACGCTACCCATCGATCCCATGCAATACAGGCATCTTTGACGGCAGTGGGCTGTAACGGAATAGAGGTCTCGAGCCACAAGTCCCAACTGACACACCAACGCCGTGTTTGCCGAGGTCGTTTCGACGATAGCCCGGACGGCGGCCAATCGCTCGACAGCACCCGATCCTATGGAAGGGTGATGATCCATCGCTGCTTCCTTGCAATCGTGTCCAAGAAATGCTGTGGAGACTCAGGAACAGAAAAATCAATAGTGACACACCCAAGGGCTACAAGAATCGATCCAGTCAACTTTGAACTGATTCGTTGCACTGGGTTTATGTCATCCTCCCCGCGGTCGTAGACCAAAATCGGAAAGAAAATGTCGTACGCTTCGCTCAAGGAGAACACAGCGTTTAAGCAATTGCCGACTCCAGATTGCTGCATCACAACGAGCGGGTGTGCGCCCGTCAAACTCATGCCGCTAGCGACCGCAATGGCTTCCTCCTCCCGTGTCAGGTAAAGGCACCGATTCACACCTTCGTAGGAACGATAAAGTTCATTCAGCCCTGAAGACGGGACGACCAATAACCAATTAATATCCGCGGAGCGTAGGGATTCCAGCAGGTAAGGCTTCATCGAAGTTTGTCCAGCAATGATGAGGCTAACTTCGCAAGTTCCTGGCCATTTGCGGTGTCCAGAGTCTGTGCACCGGCCAGTCGTTCTTGCAGACATTTGAGATTCTGGCGATGACTAGCCACTGGAACATCTTTCCATCCATGCTTTTCAAGAATGCCGAGGCCCGTTGTTGCTCCCATGGCATCACTTACGCACAGCACAGGCAATGCACGCAGGCCTGAAAGTTCTCCTAAGGCTTCTGGTGCTCTTCCTTCGAGCAAATCACCACCGATCTCGACGAAGACGGTATCCACCTGCCTCAATACGGCGAGCATCTGTTTCATCAAACACCGATAGCTCTGCGACGGAATGTTATAGGTGCTAGGCCAACCGAAGTCGACAAAATCCACCACGCGGTTGGCACCAGTATCTCGATATGCCAAGCAGTCCCTGAGCCGACCCGTTCCGCACGCCTTTATTGCACCAATTTGTAATCTAGGCGAAAGCTGGCGGAACTCCCGCATCAGCCGGGTCAGTGCAGTGGTCTTGCCTACTTCCGCTGCCGTGCCTGCCACGATGACTACTCCGAATTGTGGACTGCCTGTTTCAGTTGCCGGACGGATACAGTCCCTCAGATTGATGACACGATCGGCCACGCCGAAAAATGCCTCCACTTGAACCTTTCTTGGCTCGCGATAAAAGCGTGGAGTACTATCCGCGATCGCGACCAGACCACTGGCCGATACCAGGCTGAGAACCTCCCCGCGCTTGACCTGGCTGGCCGGCAACATTCCGGAGGGACTGGTTCCCGACCGGCGTGTACCGAGGATCGAGAGAATGAGATCATCTGAATAAATCCGAGTCTCTCTCCCGGTAGTCGACTCGATGAAATCCCAGGCACCGGAATCAGAAAGAACCCGCGTCAGCACTACGTCCCCCTCCTGAGGCTCCCGATTCCTATTCAACCGCTTGCTCTGCGCGATCTTGGCTAGGAGGTCAGTATTTCTTATGCAGGAACTGACCGCTTTGATCTCTGCCAATGGACTTACGTCGAACATCGCCATCACCCGGAAAATAGGCGGCCATTTTACCTCAGGTGGCGTTGTTTGCGGCGAAAGATGCGGACCTTCCGCACCCAAAGGTGTGATCCCCGCGCAGCTTGAGGAGTATGAAGTTTGTCGTGCAGAGATGCCGCTTTCGTAGACCAGGAAATTGTGTACAATTCCTCCGCGCAGGAGCAAGTCTATGACGATCTTTTTGCCCAGAACAAACTCCTTGATCCTGGAAGTGCCCAAGACCGGCAGCAAGTGGGTTCGGGCGGCGATTCAACGCGCTGGTATCCCTTTCAACAAATTGGGCCCGCGGAGTGGAAGGGGCACGGTACTTTGCAAATCCACGGGCGCAGATTCTCCTTCATCGCTTGTTTTTGTGCGCAGTCCGGTTGATTGGCATCGATGGGAAGATTGCGGAGGCGGCGGCGGCGCATCCGGATTTTTTTATCTTTGACTCGCTGCCGGGAGCCGGTGGGGTGATGGCGCCACGCTTGTTAGCCGTCTTTGGCTCGCAACGCGATCGCTATGGCAGTGCTGAGGAGGTGCAGATCTATAGCGGGATCGCGCCCGTCCTGGAGCGGAGTGGAAAGATGAAATGGGTGCACTTTCGCTGGGCCTGCCCGAAGTTCGTCCGCCAGAGTTTTCATGAATGTGCGGGTCACTCGATGGTGAAATCGGCATGGGCCCGAGCCTACTATCAGCAACGGCGGAACCAAGGCCAGGACCACCACGCTGCCGTGCG
>Ga0306921_10007049_pt1 | contig 11756 bp, 13 predicted proteins | sample sta12Cox44000080_FD_203760 | JGI IMG/M metagenome (GOLD analysis project Ga0306921, IMG submission 203760) | Lab enrichment of tropical soil microbial communities from Luquillo Experimental Forest, Puerto Rico - statoxic.12C.oxic.44.000.080 (v2)... | ecosystem: Environmental > Terrestrial >... | reverse complement strand
CGGGAACACCGCCGCTCGGCCACGGTCGATCACGCTCTGCCCGCCGACCTTCACCACGTTTGCGTCGGGAAGGATCGACACGCCTTGGGCTAATTTGGTTTGAGACAAGAGCGCGTCGTCGGTCAACGAACCCGAGACCAGCGCCTTCCCCAGTTGTGTCAGTATCTCGCTCTTCATTGTCTGGTGTGGGATGTATCACGGTACAAAAAGCCGCGCGCCTTCCAGGACGTATTCTTCGGTGGAGTGAAACCTTCCGTCGAGGTCTTGGAACTCATCCACAGCCCAACTCTCGAGCTTGGAAAGAATCTCGCTCTTGTGCGCCTCGGCCGTGTCGGTTCCACCGAGACCTGGTTTCGATCTCCAGCTCCTCAGCGAATCGGCCGGGCTGAACGCCGTCGTCCATCGCGTGGCCACCTGCGGAGCAATGGCCACCGCTCCTCGGTTCACCAGCGCTTCAATCAGCGGCTGTGATTGACTTTCGACGTTGCTGGACGCGCTTCGAGTCGCGCCGAGCAGGCGAAGCATCTCTCGGCGCATTCTCGCTTTGACGCTCCGCGAATCCCGACGCACTCGTCCAACCAGCAGGATCGCACTCGGGCGCTTGGCAACGCGAAAGGCTTCCTGGACCAGTCGATCCGCAGATAGAAGGTGCAAGCTGCGCGATCCGAAGATCACTCGCACGCAGCGATCTCTGATTGGCCACGTCAGGTTGGCATCGCCCACAATCAGGCTTACAGAGCCGCGATTGCCCCCGCGGCGCCGCTGGAACACTTGCAGCATCGGGAGGGAGAGATCGAGTCCCACATATCGTGCGTGCAGGTGGACGATCTCCGATCCAACCTCGCCGGTGCCCGCCCCGACGTCCAGCAGAAGGTCGCCGGCTTCCAGTGCGGTCAGCTCGACCAGCTTGCTCGCGATGTCTCGGCAAACTTGCGGAGGCAATCCAGCGCGCTGATCGAAGATCTCTGCCTGCTCGTCGAAACGAATGTCGTTCCTCCACCGTCGTTATACGGCATTGAGCAGGTCTTGAGATAGACGCGTTTCAGAGGAGCTCTGACAGCATGGCCGCCAGGACGCGTTTTGCCTCAGGCCGCGGATAGTCCGACACAAACATGTACTCGATTCCACCGACAGCTTGGCGGCAAACCGTGAAGCCACGTACGCCTTCCTGGCATGCTCCCTGCCCGCTTCCGGCCGCGGTGCCGAGAGCGAAGAGCGAGATGCGCCGGCCTTCGCGATCATACGAGGCGAGCGGGAATTGGCGCCGGCCGACGTTGCAGAGCCGCGCGCCGAGGAGCCGCGCCGCAGGTGGGCGTGGGATCCGGAACCTGAAGTCAAGCTTCCCTTCGAACCAGCGCTCGACGACCTTCGGGTCGTTGCTGACGACGTCGAAGGGTTCCTCGCCCGTCACCGTAGTGCCGAGGTGGTCGCCGACGAGCTCCGCGATCACGTCCTTGCTGCGCACCAATGGTAACAACAGCGCAGCCACTACAGCCGCTGCCGCCAGGCCCAACCCGACCCGGAAGGCTAACGCGCGCCGACGCCTTCTTACCGTTGCCAAAAAGCGCGCCTTAAGGCCTTCGGATGCGAGTGGAACAACCGACGCGTCCCGCACCGCCCCTTGCAGCATGAGCAGCTCATTTCGGCGTGTGCGACACTTGTCGCACCCGTCAAGGTGCGATCTCACTGCCGCGGCCTCGAGCTTGGTCAGCTCTCCGTCGACTTCCGCACTCAAGGACTCGAAGTCTGGGCAGCTCATCTTCGTGCTCCTTGGTCGATGCCGCGATCGGCCGCGTAAGTGTGTAGCGAGACCAGTAGCTGTGCGCGGGCGCGTGCGATGCGCGAGCGGACCGTGCCGAGAGGGCACTCGACGGTCTGCGCGATCTCCTCGTACGAAAAACCGTCCACTTCACGCAGGAGCAGGCAGGTCCGCCATTCTTCCGGAAGCGCCGCGAGAGCCCTGGACACCTCTTCGCTGAGCGTACTGCGCAACATCTCCTCCTCCAGGTTTCCAATCGGCGGATCCATCAGGCTCGCGTCCTCCTCGAGCAGGTGCAACTGACGCTCAGCTCGGCGGTGATGCTCCAGGAATAGTCTGCGCACGATCATCAGAAGCCATGGAAGGGCTCGGCTCTTATCCCGCAACTGCGTTCGGCTGGCGAGCGCGCGCAGAAAGCCCTCTTGAACCAAGTCCTCGGCGCCATCGGCATCGCCGCACAAATGGCAGGCGAACCGCTTCAGGCGGTTCGCCATTGACATCACCAAGGTGAGCAGCTCGTTCTCCGTCACTCCAAGCCCTCCGTCCCACGGTGCTTGTTTCTCGGCGATCAGCATGCCGCGTTTCGCACAGCCGAATCGTGCTTCAGTCCAGTTTCTCGCTGACCGTCTTCGAGTGCGCTCCGTTCATCAGCGTGATGTAAGCGATCGGCCGGTCGTTCTTCAACGTCGACGTCACGGCAACGACCCGATAGGCCCGGTTCATCGACGCCGCTTTCGCGAGCGCTTCTTCCAGCGAGGTGTTGGCCTTGGCCATTGCCTGGCCTTGTGCCACGGCGGCTGCCAAATCCCCACCGCCGGTGATCGCTTCGGCCTTGGCGATCTTCCCGGTCTTGTGGTCGACGATCACCTCCGAGAAGCTCTTCGGCTTGGCGACGTACACCGAGAGCTGGAGCTTTCCGTTCTCCACCTCGAACTTCGCCGAGATCGGCTTGCCCTCAACCGCAGTCGCAGCCAACCCCTGCTCCAACGAGATCTCAGCGTCCTGCAACTGCTCCGCCAGCACCTTGTCCTCTGAAGCTTTTTCTGTGCGCGGCTCGCCACGGTCGCTGGCGAGGGTGGATGGCTGGGCCTCGAAAACGACCTTGGCCACGGTTAGATTGCGAATGTTGAATCCATCGTCCATCTGGCGCTGCTCGGACCGTGGGGTCAGCAAACACTTCCCGGTAGCCTTCAGATAAGTGCTCCAGAGAAACTTGGCATCCTCGGCGCACACGACGTTCTCGGTCGCGGTGCGATAAAGCACCTGCTTGCGGGCCGGATCATAATAGAGGCCTTCGACCGCCTTCGAGATCACCTCGCGGTCCGGCGGCCCTTCACCCAAATCATTTGCCTCCACATGCACATCAACCCAGGCCCGACCCAGCTCGCGGTTTACCGCGAAGTCTGCAGAGACTTGCTGTCTCCAATTGCTGATCGGTGCCTCGAAAACGATGAGCTGCGCGGCATCGGCGACTTTCGCAAGAGACACAACGACGAGTGCACACATTGTCAATTTGCTTATGAACGACTTCATGGACTCCTCCTTAGGGATAAACAGGCGTGGCACAAGAATCTCCATCGAGCGCGCCGCGGTTCCGCCGAACGCTCTGCCAATGAGACGTGGCGACGGAGCCTAAAAGTTCCCAGGGACCGAACGAGAGTCGTTAAATCTCAGGCAACGCTATTTCTGGAACGCTCCATTGAGCTTTCCTTGCCGCACCATCTCCTGGCAGTGCGCGTAAAGGGCGTCGTACACAATCCACTCCGCGGCGTTGATTTCGTGATCGTCGCGGAAGCCGAGGCGGCGGAATCCGTCGGCGATCGCCTTGAGTCCAAGGCTCTCCGGCTGCCCATAGAGCGTGTTGTCCGTATCGGCGCCATTGACAATTTTTGCGAGTAATGCGAGCGCAGAATTGTCCTCGAGTTTGTATTTCTTGAGAATCGCCTCAAACGTGCACCGCTTACCTTGGTGGCCGAGCTCGGCACCGCTCACGTCAAAAGGGATGGCGCCCATCCGCTCGGCTTCGGTGAACACTTCTGTCGCCGCAACGAAGAAGAATTCTGCCTCGGTGTCTACAAACTTCTTAATCAGCCAAGGGCAAGCGACCCGGTCGACATTCACTCGCTCACGTGTAATCCATTTCATTGCGATCTCTCCCCAGTTTGCCGGCGTTATCGCGAGGCCACCGCCTTGACGACGAGGCCGACGGCCCCCGCCGCAAGAATCACCACAGGCTCAGGCGCCTTCTTAAGCTTTGTCAGTGCTGCAAACGTGATGAGTGCGATTGCGGCTGTCGGAATGTCCACGATGGAGCGCCTCGCGAGCACGAAGGCCGCGCCGCCAATGGCTCCGGCCGCCGCCGCGGTGACGCCAGCGACAAACGCTTTTACCCGAGCATCCTTTGACCAGCGTCGAACGCTGGGTGCGAGCAGAATGACGACGGCGAACGGGGGGAGGAACACGCCCGCTGCGGAAATGATTGCGCCCAGCGGCCCGGCGACGAGAAAGCCGATGAACGCCACGGTGATGACGACCGGTCCTGGCGTAATCATCGCCACGGCGACAGCGTCCAGAAACTGATGCTCGTTGAGCCAATGGAAGTTGTCCACCACGCCGCCGTGTAGAAATGGAACGATCGCCAGGCCGCTGCCAAACACGAATGCGCCGGCTTCAGTGAAGTACCAGGCGATTCGCCACAATTCGCCTGGCGCCGGGCCATTCATTCCCGCGACAAGCCAGGCCAACCAGGGACTGAGCGAAAGCACCGTCGGCGTCTTGCGCGAAGGAAGCCACGCTTTCACAATCAGCGCTAGGAAGCCGAAGCCCAAAAATACCCAAAGGATTTCCTTCTCTGTCCACGCCGTCACGACCGCACTCGAGACGAGAATAAAGAGGAGCAGTGGATCTTTGCCGATCGTCATTCGTCCGAGTTTCACCGCGCTTCGCGCGATGATTGCAATGACCGCCGCGCCGATGCCGTAGAAGACGTTCTGAATCCACGGCAAGCCGTGGAACCGGACATAGAGGATGGAAATGGCGAGCACCATCACGAATGATGGAAGGACGAACGCTCCGGCCACCAACGTTGCTCCAACTCGACCGGCGCGCACCCAACCCAAATACATCGCCAGCTGCGCCGCGAGCGGACCGGGGGAGAGCTGCGACAGCGCGAGTCCCTCCAGATAATCCTGTTTCGAAACCCAGCGTCGCCGCTCGACCAAGTCTCGCTGCATGTGGCCCGCGAGCGCGATCGGGCCTCCGAAACCGAAAGTACCGAGTCGAAGAAAGTAGAGCAGAAACTCCCGCATGGTACTGGACTGAATCTGCTCTGCGGCTTCGGGGCTTGTCCGTGGACCTGTCTCCGAAACCGCCCGTGTCGGTTCTGTCTTTCCGCTCACAGTCAGGCTCTCGGCGGCACGCTGATGACTTGCGAAGCGCTATCCGGTGCTTCGCACCTTTTGAGTGTCCAATGCGCTCTTGATTCCCTTGGCGAGGCTCTCCGCCGGCCCCACGCCCCAGAAATGCAAAAAGAGAACGCGTGGACTCTCGCCGGCCATGTGCTGGTGAATTGCGACGATGTTGATGCTGGCTCCTCGCAGCGCTTTGAGTACTCCCTGCAGCTCGGACTCGAGCATGGCGAAGTCTCCGTCCACGACGGCTTTGTCATCACTGCCCACGAAGGCCGCCCAAGTGTTGACGCCCATCGCATTGCCCGCGGTCTGCCCATGCATCTTGGTTTCTCGACCGATCGTCACCTTGTACACGCCATTGATCAGCTCGCCCTTTCCGAGAATGGCCTCGACCTTCTTCGAGTCCAGCGTGCTCCTCGCTGGATCGATATCCGACGTCAGCACCTCGCCCTTTCCCCCCGCGGTTTGTTTCATGTTCGCGAAGAGCTTCCCCACTGCAGTTGCCAGCTTGGTTTCGTCGCCCATACCTCCGATGTGCATGAACATCACTTTTGGCGAATCCCAGAAGAAATGGTTGTGCAACGCGGTCACCTCCAGCCCGTTGTCCAATGCCGTGCTCATCGCCGGATTCACCTGTTCCTCGGTCATGACCATGTCTCCCATCACCATGGTTCGATTGCTGTCGCGCTTGAACGCGGCCCAACTGGTGAGGCCCATTGGCGGCGTCATTTTTACACCCGCAGTGGTGACGGATAGATCCGAACGCGGAACCGATACCTTGAAGACACCTTCCTTCGCGTTAAAGGTGCCCTTGGCTCCGGTGAGCTGTTCGATGCGCCCAGTGTCGAGTTTGGCGCTGTCGTTCTTTTGTGGAGTTGCAGCGGCGATTCCGAATGCTCCAAGCAATACCAGGGTCGTCATAGCTCGCTTGATCATTGATTCATCCCCTTTCACAAACGTGCTTATCCTTCGTAGCTCGACTGAACTCCTCTTCAACTTGCCCATGAAAGCGGTCTCGTTCGGCAAGGCGCTCCTACTTTGGCGTGACGGTGAAGTCGTCGAACTGAATGACTGAGTCCGCCTTCGTCCAGAGCCCCACCCTGCCGGCGTCCTTGAAGATGTCGTCCGTTGCGTCCAGGACCTTATTGCCGTTGAACCACACCACGAAGTGGTTCCCAGTGGCATCAACCTTCAGCGTATGCCAGGTGTTCTTGGCCACCTTGATCGACTTGTTCTGGAAAGACCGCCGGCTGCCGGCGACCGTGTGGTAGATGGTGCAGTTGTCCTCGTCGGCATTGCAGCGAGCGATGTAATAGTTGTTGGCGTCCTTGTAGCGCCAGACCATGCCGAAGCCCTGATCGACTTCGCCCGACACGGGCCTCGCACGGACCGAGAGCGTCACGTCCTTGTAGGAGCCCTCCTTGACCACTGCGAGCGGGAACCGATAGTCGGTGGGGTCGGCGCTCTCTTGAACGAGCACGTGGTTGCTCGGCGAGTCCTGAGCGGCGCGAACGACCCATTTCCCCTCCGAGCCCTGGCCGGTCCTGCCGAACTCAAAGCCGGCGGGTGGCTCGCCCGGCTTGTCGGTGTCGAAATTCCATATTTTTGAAGAAGCCTTTTCATTGCCACTCTGCGCGATCGCCAGCGAGCTGAGACTCAGCACCGTAGCGCCCACGATGTCTGTGAATTTCATTTTCACGCTCGCTTTCTCTTGAAGTACTCGTAAAGGCTGTTGAATACGGCAGACCCCTCTGCGAGCCGCTTTTCATCCTCAGGGTGTGCCATCGCAATTCCTGCGATGAGCCGGTCCAGTCCCAAAGTGTCCTCGCGACCGAACTTTTCATCTTTGAGGTCGATGTCGTGGACAATTTCTGCGATTTGCTTCAGCGCCGGGTCGGCTAAACCGAACTTGTGCAGAAGCACTTCGAAGGTGCACCGGTCGCCTTCGTGTGTGAATTCCGCCTCGAACATGTCAAAGCGCAGCTCGCCGCGGTCTGGGCGATATCCTTTTCCAGGAACGAATTTGAAACGCGCATCCTTGTCGATGAAACGGCGGATCAGCCAAGCACTCGCCATCCGGTCGACGTGAATGCCCTTCCTGGTTACCCAGACGCGGCCCTGCACTTTTTCAATTGCGCCGACGTGGCCGTCGTCCTTTTCCGACTCTGCAACGGCCGAGGTCTTCACTTTTTCCTCCAGGTCCACGAGCAGCGCTTCGAGGGCGTCTCGGCCCGTGGCGGCGAAGAAGTCGACCCTCTCGATTTCTTCTAGGCGCTTTCGGAGCCGACCAACTCCAGATTCCAGCTCATCCCTGTGCTCATCGCTCTTCTTGCCACGCGGCGACCGCGACTGCAGGCGACGAGCCTCGCTGGCGAGCTCAAGGTACTCCGCTTCTCGAGCCGAATTGAACAAACCCTCGACCTCGGCATCCGACAGCCCCTCGACGAAGCGGGCCTCGCAAACGGAAGCCTCGCCGCCTCCCTCGACGATTTCCCGAACCACCCACTCGAAGTCCTCCTGGGACTGGTCGCTCTTGGGGAGCACATAGACCGAGTTTTTGATCGCCGCCGCGCCCAGTCGTTGCAGCCGCCGGCCGATCTTCACACGGAAGTAATTTGGCTTCGGCGGAATTTGGTGAATCAGCAGCAACCATTTGGCGGCGGTGGGTTTGCTCATCGTCCAGTGCCCGAATCGTCCCCCTCTAATCCAGTTTTTCCTTCACCGTTTTCCAGTTGCTTCCCTTAACCAGCGTGACCTCCGCGGTCGACTGGCCACCCTCAACGGACGGAATGACGCTCACGGCCCGGTAGCCCTTGTTCGCCTTCAAGGCCTGGCCGACCGCAGAGTGAAGAGAGGTCTTGGACTTGGCCATCGCTTCGTTTTGTGCTTGGGCGGCCGTCAGATCATCGCCGCTGGTGATCGGCTCGGTCTTCGCCACCTTGCCGGTTTGATGATCGACGATAACTTCGTAGAAGTTCCCCGCCTTAGCGGTGTAGACCGAGAGCTGGAATTTTCCCTCCTCAATCTCGAACTTCGCCGAAATGGGCTTCCCCTGAGCTTCGCCGGCCGAAAGACCCTTCTCGAGCGAGACCTTGGCCGCATTCACATCCTTCGCGAGCGCCTGCTTGTCTGCTTCTTTACCTTTCTCCTCCGCGGCGAAGGAATACAACCCGAACACGCTCACAGCGACCGTCGGAGCCAACCACTTCAGTTTGTACATGAAGCTTTTCCTCCTTTCGGAAGTACAAGCGTATAGATCAACAGCAGCTGGGCACAAAACTATTCCTTGCAGTTGAATCAAGGATTCGAATTGCAGGCAGCCTCAGCCAGGCTTCCGCTTGGTGCGACTTTGGTCCCATTGCCGCGGGAGCCGGTGCCGCCCGACATAGTTTGGTCGATGTAGCTCCCCGTGCGAATGAATTCGTCTTCGCGACCGAGATGGCATGAACGCCTCAGCATGGGGATGACCTTGGCCTCGTGGCTACTCGCGACCCACGCCCTGGCCCAGAAAACCGATGTGATTATTCTCGACAACGGCGATCACCTCACGGGCGAGATCAAGGGCATGAGGCTCGGGAAGCTCGACTTCAGCACCGACGATGCCGGCCGACCATCGATCGAATGGATCAAAGTTGCGCGGGTGACCAGCAAACACGCTTTCGAGGTCGAGCTTTCCTCGGGCAAAAAGCTGTTTGGGCCCCTCCGCCCCGGTCAGGGCGAAAAGGAGCTTGTGGTCGGTCCGGAGGGGTCACAGGAGACGGTCCGCGTCGTGGAGGTGATCGCCATCACCCCTATGGACCAGCGCTTCTGGTCGCGGGTGCGGGCCTACCTGGACATCGGCTTTACCCTGGCGAAAGCAAATACAACGATGACTCTCTCCGGCGATGGTCAGTTCGCCTACCGTGGCGAACATGTCGGCGCTGCTGTGAGCTTCAACACTTATCTCCAGGATGTGAACAGCACCCTGACCAGCAGGGCATCGGGGCTACTCACCGGCGACTATCTCTTCACTCGCTGGCGGATTCAGGGGCTGTTCGGAGTCGATCACAACGACGAGCTCGAGCTGAAGATCCGTACCTCCCTGGGGGCAGCCGTTGCATACTCTGTCGTACGAAGCAAGTCCATGGAGCTCTGGCTCGCTGGGGGGCTGGTTGGGGACCACGCCACGTACTTCACAGGCGAACCAACCTTCAATCTGGCGGGATACGGTGCCCTCGAATTTGAAGCGTTTCGCTACGACAGTCCCAAGCTCGACGCTGGAATCGATGTCCAGATCCTCCCCGTCCTCACCGATTTCGGTCGCTTCCGAGGAACCGCCGCCACTCGGATCAAGCATGAGCTCTTTCCTGACTTCAACGTGGGGCTGAATCTCTCCTACACCTTTGATACGCGGCCGCCCGATCCAACGGCGGCGAAGACCGACTATCTGCTTTCGGCAACCATTGGATGGTCGTATCGCAGATGAGCCCGATGCTTAGGACTTCCGCTGCCGCCCCATCTCGGCGCCCAACCGTTCCTCCTGCGCGCGCAGCTCCGGTGTGAACCCCTTGCCAAAGTCGTCCATCTCAAGCACAGGACGAATTTCCATCTCCGACTCTTCCCCCAGCCCGTGGGTCGCCAGGGAGAATGCCCGCCACGAACAAAGGCGGTTCGAATCGACACGCCAGCGATCTTTGACCGGATGATCGCCCCGATAACTCCATTACCTCGGAGGGAAGTGTTTCCATCACCTGATCGGCGCAGATCCTGCTGAACCCAAACAGGAGGAAAATATGGACCGAACGACCCTGCTGCGAACCACTTACCGCATCAACGCCGTTGCGACGTTCGCCTGCGGCGCCGCCCTTCTTGCCGCCGGTCACTTGCTCGCGTCTCCGCTCGCCGTGCCCGCACCCGCGCTCTGGGGGACGGGCGCCTCCTTCGTCTTTCTGGCGGGATGGATCTGGGCGATCTCGCGCCGCGCACAGCTCCTTCGGAGCGAGGCGGCGATCCTAGGAGTGCTCGACGGTAGCTATGCGCTGGCGAGTTTCGCTGCACTGGCAGTCTTCTGGCAGCAGATGACACCGGAACTGCGGGCGGCTGTCGCACTGATCGCTGCGCCGGTGGCGCTTTTCGCGTCTATCGAGCTGTCCTGCGCTTTGCGGGCGGGCGCCGCGCCAGGAAACGTGAGAACGGCGTAGTAAAGGCTCTGGCGTTGGCTGACGCGAGGGGGTCCGCGGACAAGAGAAGGGCAACAGATCGTGCGTTTAGAAATGCACATGGGGAGTCGAGTGCTGCCCTCGGCCTGCTGATCCGGTGATAGCGACCGGCTTAGGAAGGAAGCGCCGCTCGGGCATCCTCTCCGGAGGAGCTACCTAATGTGGATCGTTCGCCTCGCGCTGCGTCGACCCTACACCTTCGTGGTGCTGGCGATGCTGATCGTGCTGATGGGCGTGCTCACCATTCAGCGGATGCCGAGCGACATGTTCCCGGAGATCAACATTCCGGTGGTTGCCGCCATCTGGCAGTACACCGGTCTTCCCACGCAGGAGATGGAAGGGCGCATCGTCACGCTCTTCGAGCGCTCTTGCACGACCACCGTGAGCGGAATCGAGCATATCGAGAGTCAAACGCTCGCCGGCGTGGGGGTGGTGAAGATCTTTCTCCAACCCGGCACATCCATGGATGGCGCGGTCGCCCAGGTGACCGCCGTCGCTCCAGCGGTACTCCGACAAATGCCACCGGGGGCGACGGCCCCTTTGGTGATGCCCTACAGCGCTTCCGAGGTGTCGATTCTGCAGCTCGGAGTGTCGAGTGCGACGCTCAACGAGCAACAGATCTATGACTACGCAACGAACTTCCTCCGCGTCGGCTTGGCGACGGTGGCTGGCGCGCAACTACCTCTGCCGTTGGGTGGCAAGGTTCGGCAAATCCAAGTGGACCTTGATCCGCAAAAGCTCTACGCCTGGGGCATCGGTCCGGGGGAAGTCTCCACCGCGGTGAGCTCGCAAAACCTGGTGGTACCGAGCGGCACGGCGAAAATTGGAGCCCTCGAGTACCCTGTCCTGTTGAACGCAAGTCCACATGTGGTCAGCGCCTTCAACAGTCTTCCCATCAAGAAGGTGAACAACGCGGTGGTGTACCTGGGCGACGTCGCGCACGTTCGCGATGGCTTCGCGCCGCAGACCAGCACGGTGCTAACCAACGGAACGAGAGGAGCTCTCATTCCGGTCCTCAAGGCCTCCGGCGCCAGTACGCTCACTGTGGTTTCACAGCTTCGAGCAGCGCTCCCTCAGGTTCAGGCGACCTTGCCGCCCGAGCTGAAGGTGCAGCCCTTGTTCGATCAGTCCGTTTTTGTGAGCGGCGCCATTCAAGGCGTGCTTCGCGAGGCGATCATCGCAGCGGGCCTCACTGGGTTGATGATGCTGCTTTTTTTGGGAAGTTGGCGCAGCACGTTGATCGTTCTCGTTTCCATCCCGCTCTCGCTGCTGGTCTCGCTGATCGTTCTCAACGCGCTCGGTCAGACCTTGAATCTGATGACGCTGGGCGGAATGGCCTTGGCGGTTGGAATCCTCGTTGACGACGCTACCGTGGCCGTCGAAAACGTG
>Ga0306921_10007046_pt1 | contig 11757 bp, 11 predicted proteins | sample sta12Cox44000080_FD_203760 | JGI IMG/M metagenome (GOLD analysis project Ga0306921, IMG submission 203760) | Lab enrichment of tropical soil microbial communities from Luquillo Experimental Forest, Puerto Rico - statoxic.12C.oxic.44.000.080 (v2)... | ecosystem: Environmental > Terrestrial >... | reverse complement strand
AACGCGCAGAGCGGGGAAGCGACGCTCGTCCGGCAGCTCGAACGTAAGCCGGCCGACCGCCGCCAGGTCGAGCCGCTTGGTCGGTGTCTCGATTCGATCCGGCCAGGCAAGCGTATAGGCGATCGGTGTGCGCATGTCGGGTGACCCGAGTTGCGCCAGCACTGAGCCATCGCGATAAACTACCGCGCCATGAACGATCGATTGAGGGTGAACGACGACCTCGACACGATCCAGGGGCAGCTGGAAGAGATGATGAGCTTCGATGAGTTCCAGCCCTTTGTTCATCATTGTTGCTGAATCGACCGAAATCTTGGCTCCCATGCTCCAATTCGGGTGCGCGACGGCCTGCTGCGGCGTGACTTCCCGCATGTCCTCGAAGCTTCGCTCGCGAAACGGCCCGCCGCTGGCGGTCAAAATGATCCGTTCGATTGTGTCGACGCGGGCAAGATCAAAGCATTGCCAGATCGCATTGTGCTCGCTGTCGACCGGCAGCAAAGTCGCTCCGCAGCGGGTCACCTCCTGCATGACGAGGTCGCCCGCGCACACGAGAGATTCTTTGTTGGCCAATGCGACGATGGCCCCACGCTGGATCGCCGCCAACGTCGGTGCCAGCCCCGCGGCCCCGACGATTGCGGCCATCACCCAGTCAGCGGGTCGCTGCGCCGCCTCGACAATGGCCCCTGCGCCACAGGCCGTTGCGATCCCGGTTCCAGCGAGCGCCTCCTTTAGCGCCGGATAATGGACGGGATCGGCGATCGCCGCGAACCGCGCCCGCAATGCGCGCGCTTGCTCGGCCAAACGTTCCGGGTTCCGATTCGCAGTAAGACCCTCGACCTCGAACGCCTCGCGGTTGCGCAATAGTAGATCGACCGTGTTCTGCCCGACAGAGCCGGTAGAACCGAGAATCGTGACGCGCCGCATCCCGTCTTTACGGGTGGCGAGGTGATCGGGCGCGGTCATTGCCATGTTACGACGCTGCGGCCGTCGATCAGGGTCAACAGCGCCACGACCGGAATCACAGCGAGCAAGCCGTCGAGCCTGTCGAGAAGGCCGCCATGGCCGGGAATGAGACCGCTGGAGTCTTTCACACCGAACCTGCGCTTAGCCAAGGACTCGGCAAGATCGCCGAACTGCTCGACAATCGCAAGGCCCGCACTGAGAAGCACGAGCGGCAAGGCCGGAGAAATCCCGAGCCATACCGCTGTCGTCCAACCGGCGAGCGCGGCACAGGCGGCGCCACCCGCGAGCCCCGTCCAGGTTTTGCGCGGACTCCAGCGAGGGGCGAGCCGTGGGCCGCCGAGCGTCCTGCCGATCACATAAGCCCCGATATCGGTCGCCCACACCACGGCAAGGATCCACAGCAATGTCGCGCGGCCGTCCGGGCCGCCGCGTGCGAGCCACAGCAGGCAAATGCAAGGAAGCGTCACCCAGAGCGCACCAAAGGCGGTCCATTCCGGATCGAGATCCGGTCGCCCTTGGGCAGACCAGAAGACGATGCCAGCACCGAAGAGAGCGAATCCGATAGCCAACCCGAAGGTGGTCAGCGTCGCCGTCGCAATCGTGGCGAGAACGACCCCCACGAGTACAAGCCCGGTTGCGCCGAAGCGACCGCGACGACACAGTCGTCCCCATTCCCAAGCCATTACTGCGCCGGCCAATGCTGTCAGCAACGGAAGCCAAGGCGATCCGAACCAAATCGCCGCGATCGGCAACGGGGCGAGCGTAATCGCCGACAGTACGCGCGGCCGCAGCGAGCCGAATTCAGAGTGAGCCAACCGACGCACCATAGCGGCGTTCCCGCCCGCAGAATTCATCGATCGCCAGCTCCAAGTCGCGCCTCGAGAAGTCGGGCCACAATGTCTTGGTGAAAACTAGCTCGGAATAGGCGCATTGCCAGAGCAGGAAATTGCTGATGCGCTGCTCGCCACTGGTGCGGATTAACAAGTCCGGGTCCGGAATATCGGCGGTGAAGAGATGGCGGGCGATGCAATCCTCGTCGACTTCCTCGGCGGCAAGCGCGCCGCACGCTGCCTGTGCCGCTATCGCCCGCACCGCCGTAACAATTTCGGCGCGCCCGCCATAGGACAGTGCGATCGTCAGAGTAATCCGGGAATTGTCGCGCGTCACGGTCTCGGCGTGTTCGATCAGACTGACGATGTCCGGCGCGAGATAAGCAAGTTGCCCGATGACCTTCAGACGGACGGCATTGCGATGCAACTCGGCTATCTCGCCGCATAAATAATGGCGCAGCAACGCCATCAGATCTTGGATCTCCGCGGATGGCCGCTTCCAGTTCTCCGATGAGAACCCGAACAGCGTCAGGTAGCGGACACCCAGCTCTGCCGCCGCGATTACGGTGCGGCGCGCGGCTTCGGCGCCGCGGCGATGGCCTGCAATCCGCGGCATGCCGCGAGCCTTCGCCCACCGGCCGTTGCCATCCATGATGATCGCGACGTGCTGCGGCAGCGCCCGCTGCATGGCGACCGCGCTGCTCCGACCGGCCATTAAACCTGCAGGATCTCCCGGTCCTTTTGCGCCAGCGCTTCGTCGATCCGGTTGACATAATCGTCGGTTAGATGCTGGACCTCGCGCTGCAGCTTGCGGTGCTCATCCTGCGAGATTTCGGCGTCCTTCTCCCGTCGCTTGAGCATCTCAATGCCGTCACGCCGAACATTGCGAACAGATACCTTCGTTTCTTCGGCGTATTTGGCCGCAACGCGCGTCAGATTGCGGCGCCGCTCCTCGTTTAGGTCGGGGATCGGCACCCGAATCGTCTGACCCTCGGTCTGCGGGTTGAGGTCGAGCCCCGATTCGCGAATGGCCTTGTCGACCGCCTTCACGATGCCGCGATCCCATACCTGAACCGTGATTAGGCGCGGCTCGGGAACATTTATGCCCGCTACCTGGTTGAGCGGCACGGTGTTGCCATAGGCATTCACCACGATCGGTTCGAGCAGGCTCGCGGAAGCGCGGCCAGTTCGCAACCCACCGAATTCCTTGCGCAACACTTCGAGAGCGCCGTCCATGCGGCGCCGGAGGTCGTTGAGGAGCGCGTCTTCCGGCATGGCGTGTCTTTCTGGTAAATGCTCAGGTTGGTTCACCGATGATCGTAAATCGCCCGCAGCCGCGGAGGACCTTCGCGAAACCGCCGTTCTCAAATATCGAGAACACGAGAATCGGGATGCGGTTCTCGCGTGCCAGCGAAATTGCCGAGGCGTCCATTACCTGCAAATCTCGCGATAACACGTCGAGATAGTCGAGCCGGTCAAACCGCGCTGCACCCGATACCTGGTTGGGATCGGCGTCATAGACACCATCGACCTTGGTCGCCTTCAACAACGCGTCGCAGCCCATCTCGGAAGCCCGCAACGCCGCCGCGGTATCCGTTGTAAAGAACGGGTTGCCTGTCCCGGCGGCGAAGATGACGACCCGGTTTTTTTCTAGGTGGCGCAGCGCTCGCCGGCGAATGTAGGGTTCACAAATAGCCTGCATCGAGATCGCTGACTGAACCCGCGTCGTCACCCCGCGCTGCTCGAGCTCGTTCTGAACGGCGAGGGAGTTAATCACCGTGGCCAGCATGCCGATATAATCGCCCGAGGCGCGCTCCATCCCGACTGCACTAGCTGATATGCCACGGAAGATGTTGCCCCCGCCGATGACCAGGCACAACTCGACACCAAGAGCATGCACCGATTGGATTTCGTCGGCGACGCGCGCGACCATCTCGGGATCGAGACCAGAGTCCCGCGTCCCCATCAATGCTTCGCCGGAGACCTTTAGAAGAACGCGGCGATACTTGAGATCGGCTGACATGAGGCCTACGCAGATCCGCCCGGACGGTTCAGTCTCGCGATCGGGTCGAGGATACACCAAACCGGGCGTTCCGTAGCACCTTTCGACAGCCTATGGTCAGCTCCGCGTCGGAGACCACCGGCACTCCTCTCTCGTGGTATCTCCTGAGGCTTAAGATTCCGCTCAAGCTCTTGAGCTGCCTCCACCCAGGCGCTCCGGCCCGTCGTCAGCTCCGGAGCTGGGCCGCCACGTCGGCCGCGAAATCGGGGCGCTGCCGATCGATCCCTTCGCCGAGGGCAAACCTGGCAAACCCGCTCACCCGAATCGGCGCGCCGACAGTCTTCGCCGCCTGCTCGACCACCAGAAATATCTTGGTCTTCTGGTCGACGACAAAAATTTGCTCGAGCAGGACGACCTCCTCGTAAAACTTGCGCAACCGGCCGTCCACCATCTTCTCGATGATCTCCTCAGACCTGCCGGTCGCGTGCGCCTGCGCGCGCAATACCTCGCGCTCGCGATCCAGCGCCGATTTCGGCACCGAGGCGATATCGAGATACAGCGGACTGGCTGCTGCGATATGCATCGCCAATTGCTTGCCGAGCACCGCCAACTCGTCGAGCGAGACCGTCGAGGTTAGAGCAACGATGACGCCGATCTTGCCGATCCCGGGTCCGAGCGCGTTGTGAACATAGGAGAACACGCCGCCCTGCCCGGCCGACGACCGCTTCACCCGTCGCAGCACCAGGTTTTCGCCGATCGTCGAGATCAGATGAGTCAGCTCGGCCTCGACTGTGCGCCCGGTACCCGGATAAGGAGCCTCTTTTAAAGACGCGATGTCGCCGTCTCCGTCGAGTGCCAGCCCGCTGACAGTCCTAACAAAGCTCTGGAACTCGTTGTTGCGGGCCACAAAGTCGGTCTCGGAGTTGACCTCGATAACGGCGCCGACGGAGTCACGCGTCGCAACCCCGACGAGGCCTTCTGCCGCAACCCGTCCAGCCTTGCTGGCGGCCGCCGACAAACCCTTCATCCTCAGCCAGTCGACGGCGGCCTCGATATCGCCCCCGGTTTCGCCAAGCGCTCTCTTGCAATCCATCATGCCTGCGCCGGTCTTGTCGCGCAGCTCCTTGACCAGCGCCGCGGTTACTTCCGCCATTTGCGTCAAACCCCCATCTAGGCTCCGTCGACCGCCGCTTCGGCCTCGTTCGGCGACACCCTATCGGGAATGCCTTCGACTTCAACTTCGCCGGGGATCTCCTCCGGAAGATCCTCGGGCAGGGTGACATCGGGGACTTCTGCCCGGGCGCCGATATCGACCCCCGACGCGGCGAGTTCGGCCTGCAATCCATCGAGCACCGAGCCCGCCACGAGATCGCAGTAGAGCTGAATTGCCCGCATTGCATCGTCGTTTCCCGGGATCGGGTACGCGACGCCGTCGGGCGATGAGTTCGAATCGAGGATCGCCACGACCGGGATGCGAAGGGTATTGGCTTCGCTGACCGCAATTGCCTCCTTATTGGTGTCGATGACAAAGAGTATGTCGGGCAGCCCTCCCATCTCCTTGATCCCGCCGAGAGCGCGCTCGTATTTGTCGCGCCGCCGCGTCAGCTCGAGCAGCTCGCGCTTGGTCAGCCCGCTCTGCTCCTGCGCGATCCGTTCCTCGACTTCGCGCAACCGGCGGATCGACTGGGAGATGGTCTTGAAGTTGGTCAGCATGCCGCCGAGCCAGCGGTGGTTGACGTGATATTGGCCGCAACGCTTGGCGGCCTCGGCGATCGGCTCTTGCGCTTGGCGTTTGGTGCCGACCAGAAGCACGCGGCCGCCGCCGGCGACGACGTCACGTATCGCCTGCAGCCCCTGGTGCAGCATCGGGTCGGTCTGCTCGAGGTCGATGATGTGAATCCCGTTGCGGACGCCAAAAATGTAGGGCGCCATCTTGGGGTTCCAGCGCCGGGTGTGGTGGCCAAAATGGACACCCGCTTCGAGCAGCTGGCGCAGGCTAACGGTAGGAATTGGCATTGTCTGTTCTTTCTCCGGTTGGGCCGCCGCAGGAAAAATTGGCGCTCCGGCAGTCTCCGGGGCACCAACACCGGAGTGGCCGCTGCGGGACGGCAGCGGTCACGGCCCTGCGTGAGGTATCGCGAGGTTACTTACGGTGCGCGGCCCCCGAAGGCAAGCCTGGATACCCACGATGCCCGACAGCGACTCACGTGATTTGGCTCTCCATGCGTAGGGCAGCGCCGATGTTCACCGCATCGCATATGAAGCGATGACCTATAGGCGCAATCCTCATGACGGCTGTAGTGTCGGTTTCGGGATACGCCGCCGAACATCAGGTTGCCGCGGCCGGCGGCTGCGGGACGGTCCGGCTGGGCGAAACAACGGTCGCGACCCTGCGCAACGCACCGATCGTGACCTTGTCCGCCAACGGCCTGCCGGTGACCTTGGTTATCGACACCGGGGCCCAAGGGACAATCTTGACACCGGCTGTCGCCCAGCGGATCGGCGCGCAACGCCCGCGGATCGAGTTTCAGCGGCAGCTACACGGGATTGCCGGCACGCTGCCGACGAACGAGGTGGAGTTGCACAGCTTCACCGTCGGCGGAGTGGCTATACCGTGGCGCCGGGTTCGCGTCGCCCCCGTGAATGTGGCGAGCGTCTTCTCAGGTTCGCTCGACGGCGTGTTGGGGGCCGACTCACTGAGCAGCTTCGACGTCGATCTCGATCTGCCGGGTCACCGCATGGTCCTTTACGAAACACAAACCTGTCCGGGCGCAGTGCCGGCCTGGACCGAACCCTACGCCACGATTAGGGCCGGGCGCTCGCTCGTCGACCACCTGTTTTTTTCGGTCCAGCTCGATGGCCGCCGAATCGCCGCGTTTGTCGATACCGGCTCCCAGTTCACCGTGCTCTCGACCCGCACAGCGCTCGCTACCGGGGTAACCGGGGGGACGCTGGAGCGCGACCGCGAGGCCACGGTGCTCGGTGCAGCAGCCGAACGGCTAGTGGCTCGCGTCCACCGGTTTTCTCGATTGGAAATCGGGACCGAGGTGCTCCGCAATCCCGAAATAATCGTGACCGATTTGAGGCTCAGCGATGCCGACCTCGTGCTCGGTATCGACTTCCTCAGAGCGAGACGGATCTGGTTCTCCTACGGTTCGCGGCAAATCTTTATAATGCGCCGCTCTTAGGCCGCTGCGACTGCCGGAACCCCGCCCGGATCGACGCTTGTCGACCGGAGTGCTAGAGTGTCGGCGATGCATATCGTCGGCCTTATCGGATCGATTGCGAGTATTCGTCGCAAGTTGCGGGCGGTTGCTGCGATCATCGCCGATCCCGCTGCCACCGAGCACGAGAAGGCCAACGCGCAGGCGCTGAAGGCGCGCCTGGAGCGCCGCCTCAGAGAGGCCGGCGCCCCCGCCGGGGACTGGACGGACAACGCCTTTCGGCTCGGCAAATGGGCAAAGGAACTGAGGCAAGCCGCGTCCCCCGCCTCACCTAAAGGCGACTGGACGGACAATGCTCACTTGATGGGGAAGGCGCTGCGCCGCGGCTATAAGCGATGGTTTTCGGAGTAAGTGCCGCTGGCCGACAGCGCTCGATGACCGACCATCAAAGGAAGCTGCCATGTCGCTGAGCCGGGAGTTTGCTGCGTTTGTCGCCAAGTTGACCTACGAGAACCTGCCGCCGGAGGTCGTCGACAGGGCCAAGGGCGTCACCTTGCAGGCGCTGAGCTCGGCGCTGGTCGCGCACGATATGCCGGCGAGCCGGCAGGCCCTGGCGCTGATGCAGGAGGAGGAGAGGGGCGGAGGCGGAGCCGCGACCGTGCTGTGCCACGGCGCGAAGCTGACCAAGGCCGGTGCCGCCTTTGTCAACGCGGAGACGATCTTTGCCGGCGGCAAGTGGGACACCTTCCGCATGCTGACCCACCCGGGCATCGCCATCCTGCCGTCGGCTTTCGTGGCGGCGGAAGTTGCCGGCGCCTCCGGCAAAGAGTTCTTGACTGCCGTTGCCGTCGGCTACGAGGTTATGGAGCGGATGGCCGCCGAGTTCATTCCGACGGTCATGTCGCGCGGCTTTCACGCGGGACCGGTGTTCGGGATCTTTGGGGCCGCGGTTGCCGCCGCCAAATTGCAGCGCCTCGACGAAAATCAGATCCACAGCGCGATCGCGCAATGCGTCAACCTGGCGGCCGGCAATCTCGAAGGCGCGCGCAGCGGCGGGCGCTCGTTGCGCGAAGGGGGTGCAGTGCGCAACGCCTTGCTCGCCGTCGCCTTGGCCAGGCACGGCACCCCGGGCGGCGAGACGACCCTGGAAGGTGAGGCCGGCTTCTACCACGCCTATGCCGGTAACAACCTCGGCGAGCTGCGCTTCAGCTTCACCGGCGACAATCGCGCCGATCCCCTACAAATCACGCGAGGGCTCGGCCGCGATTGGATCTTTCTCGAGACGCTGTACAGGATCTATTCGACCGCCGGCTACAACATCGCCCATGTTGATGTCACCGCGCGGTTGTGCGAGGAGCACGATATCGCCGCGGCCGACATCGACCGGATCGAAGCCGTCGTCAATTGGCTCGAGACCGAATATCCGAGCCCGGCCTTCCCGAGCCGCGGCATCGAGAGCCCGCCACAGGTCGGCAGCACCCAGTATTTCACCGCTTGGGGTGCCGCCGAGCGCGGCTACCCGCTGTTGCGCGGCGGGCAGCCCGGCCCCGGCGAGACCGACCCGCCGGCGGTGCTCGAGCTGATGCACCGCGTGACGCTGATCCCGACGGTGCGCCGCACCCTGTTCGGCCCGCGTATCACCGTGTTCACGAAAGACGGGCGGAGCTTTACAAAAGAGGGCACCGGCCGCGAGTTCATCTGGGATTTCGATCAGCACGCCCGGCGCATCCGTCCCATCACTCCCGGCCTTGCGGTCAGTGAAACGCAATTCGACGAGCTGATCGACACCTGCCGCCGCCTCGATCGCACCGACCGAGCGGCCGAGAGACTAATTGTGCTGACCATTCCGTCCTGAGTGCCGCGCACGGACAACCGCCTCCGTCTTTCAGACAGTGCCGGTCATTCCTCGGGCATTCCGGCCTTGCGCAGCCCAGCGAAATACGTGGCTTCAAACAAGGCGCGGACCTTCGGCACCCCGAAATTTCCTCGACTCAATCGGGCGATGCTTGAAAAGCGATCGTCGCCGGCCAGCCTGCGGGCCTCGGCGAGTTCGGCGGCGGCACGTTCGTTCTCGCCTTTGAGAGCGTAAGCGGAAGCGAGTCGGGCATGACGACGGTCGAATTCTGGATCGGCATTACGCGCCTTTTCGAACCAGGCGATCGCCTCGTCAGTGCGTGATTCCAGCAGGTGAACGTTTCCAATCCACTCATACCAGTAGCCAATGTTCGGATCGCGGGGACTCAGGCGGATTGCCTGCTGCTCCAATGGGATTGTCTCCTCGAGAGACCCGATCCAAAGCTTGCAATCCCCTATATTGGCATATGCTGTCGCCCAGTTGCGGTTGGAAGCGATTGCCACCTCATATTCAAGAATGGCTTCCGACCATCGACGCTGCGCTCGAAGTAGCTGAGCTCTGGCGTAATGCGCCATCGGGTCGAGAGGCGATGTTGCCAAGGCCTGTTTTATTAGCCCCTCGGCGCGTTCGATGTCGGCAGCGTACGTGCTCCCTCCCCGGACAGTGAGCGCACTTGCCAAATAGCTCTGTGCCTCGACGGAGTGCGGGTCGAGCAACAACGCACGCTCGAGCAGATCGATGGCTTCGGCATAACGGTGAAGCCCGCGCGGGGCGTTCCAGTATGCGGCGCGTCCCCGGAGAACATAGTCCAGCGCATCGGGACGCTCGGTCGGCCGGGCGGCCTCGGCGCCGACCAGCGCGAGGTTGAGCGCGGTGGCGATCCGGCTCGTGATCTCGCTTTGCAGGGCGAGCAGATCGCTCGTGGCGCCGTCAAACCGCTCGGCCCATAGATGCGCGTCGCTCTCGGCATCGATCAGCTGGGCGTTGACGCGAACTTGCTGGCCCGACCGCTGGACGCTGCCTTCGAGCACATAGCGCACCCCCAGCTCGCGGCCGACCTGCTTCGCGTTGACCGGTTTGTCCTTGTAGGTGAAGGCGCTATTGCGCGAGATCACGAAACTGTCGGCGATCCGCGACAGATCGGTCGTCAGTCTTCGGTCACGCCGTCGGCGAAATATTGCTGGCCGGGGTCGTTGCTGAGATTGGCGAAGGGCAGCACAACGATCGACAGGCGCGGGGCGACGAGCGGCTGCGCGGTGGACATGGCGGAGGGGCGCCCGCCACCGCCGCGGTCGGCGTCGGAGAAGATCTGGGCGCCGGCCAAAGCCACCAGGCGCCGGCAGCGATTATGAGCAATGCTATGGCGGTCGCCGCTATTGCGACGAGGACGGGGAACCTGCGGCGCGGGACCTCGAATCGCACACTCCGCGCCGGCAAATTGGCAACAGCTTCGGGGCGCAATGCGTAGACCCGGACGGGCCGAGCGATGTTTTTGACGCTCTGCTCACCCATGTCGTCGAGCGCATAGGGCAGCCTGTCCCGGACCTGATCCCGCACGGTCCCGGACACGCAGATCCCGCCGGGCTCGGCGAGCGCTTCGAGGCGCGCCGCGACATTGACGCCGTCCCCGAAAATGTCGCCGTCCTCTTCAGCGATTACGTCGCCGAGGTTGACGCCGATGCGGAACCTGATGCGCCGCTCGTCGCTGACCATCGGCTCACGATCGATCATGCCGCGCTGCACTTCGGCGGCGCAACGGACCGCATCGACCACGCTCGGAAATTCCGCGAGGAGCCCGTCGCCAGTGTTCTTGACAACGCGGCCCTGGTGCTCCTCGATCTTCGGCTCGACCAACTGACGTAAATGCGCCTTGAGGCGCTCATGAGTCCCGTCCTCGTCCACTCCCATCAGTCGTGAATAACCCGCCACATCGGCGGCGAGGATCGCAGCGAGACGGCGGGTGGTGGCGGTCGTGGTGGCCATTGCTCGGGCGGCGCTAACTCCGCACCGAATTTAACCGATTTCAAGCGGGGAAGCGGCTATTTCTGGCGCGTGAGCGCTCGTGGTGGGTTAGCATCAAAAAAGATGCTGTCGACACGACTGAACCCATCGATGGTCGCGGCCTATACCGCCGCCGGTGTCTGGGGCGACGAGACGATTTATCGCCTCGCCGCCCGGCAGGGGCGAACGACACCGGGCGCCTTTGCCGTGCGCGACCGTCATCGGCGGCTGACCTATGCCGCGCTGGTGGAGGCGGCCGACCGGCTTGCCGCGCACCTCGCCGGCCATGGTGTCCGGCCCGGTCAAAGGGTTGCTGTGTGGCTGCCGAGCCGGGTGGAGACCGCGATCGCGCTGATTGCCTGCTCGCGCAACGGCTATGTCTGCTGCCCTTCGCTGCACCGCGACCACACGGTCGGCGAAGTGGTTGCCCTGGTCGACCGCATGCGCGCCGCCGCGGTGATTGCCGAGCCCGGCTATGGCGCCGATGCCAATCGGCATGACCTGTTTGCAGAGCTGGAAGGCCGCGACTTCTTGCGCTGGATGTATCGGATGGGCCCGGCCGATGAAGTAACCGTGCCCTTCGCCGAAATCACCGGTTCTGCCACGCAGACGCCCGCAAGCAGCGACCCGAACCAGATCATGTATCTGCCGTTCACTTCCGGCACGACCGGCGAGCCGAAGGGTGTGATGCACAGCGACAACACCTCGCTCGCCACCGCGCGAATGATGGTGCGCGACTGGATGCTCGATCGGGCGGTGCTCTATACGCTAAGCCCGTTGAGCCACAATCTCGGCCTTGGTGCGCTGATCGCCGCGCTCGCAGGCGGCGGCGAGCTGGTGTTGCACGATCTGCCGCGCGGCTTGAGCCTGATCGACCGGCTGGAGGAGACCGGCGCCAATTTCCGTTTGGGGTGCCGACCCATGCCATCGACCTGCTGGGCGAAA
>Ga0306921_10007044_pt1 | contig 11759 bp, 10 predicted proteins | sample sta12Cox44000080_FD_203760 | JGI IMG/M metagenome (GOLD analysis project Ga0306921, IMG submission 203760) | Lab enrichment of tropical soil microbial communities from Luquillo Experimental Forest, Puerto Rico - statoxic.12C.oxic.44.000.080 (v2)... | ecosystem: Environmental > Terrestrial >... | reverse complement strand
AGCACGCGACCAAGATCGATCTCTTCAAGAGTCTCGATCCAGTCGATGACGCGCGCTGTTGCAATATCCGTTGAAAGCTTTTTGCCCACCCGGCACGAACAGCCCGGCGGCCTGCGGGCCCGATTCTGGCATGAAGCGGCCGAGCCGTTCTGGCCGCTCGCCGCGATCATGGTCTGCGACCGCGGCGCTCGACGGCACGCCTCGGACACAAACCGAGATCGAGGGTTTGGGCTGTCCTGCGCATTGGCGCCGTGTTGCGGTCAAGTCCGGGACCTCAGGGTTGTCCGGTCCGCAGCGGTCGTTTGACGCCTGGCCGGTGCGGACCGGCAGATGCCTGGATGCGCGAATGACGACCACCACAAACACGATCGAGGTCGCTGTCGCGCGGCGACAAAGCAGAGCTGCTCGCCAGAGAACCTGATCAGCCATCGCCCTGGGGTTTGATCGGCGCGACCGAAGTTCAAGCGCGAGGTGTCACTCTTCGGCCACAGGTTATGACGACCGCAGCATACACAGCGGTTCATTGTGGACCGACCAGGCGGAACTGGATAGGGTGCGGCCGGCCCGCCAGCCATTATTGCGGTTGCGGCAGGCCGGATAGGGGGACTTATGGGAGACGGATCCGCTTGTCGGGTCTTGATGGTTTACCCGGCGTTCTTCGGAGACACCTTCTGGAACTACAAAGAGGTCTGCAAGCTCCTGGGGGCCAAGTACACCGCGGCTCCGCTGGGGTTGATTACGGTCGCGGCCCTGCTGCCGAGTTCCTGGGAGGTGCGACTCATCAACCGCAATACCGAGGAGTTGACCGAGGTCGACATTGCCTGGGCCGACATGGTCATGACCGGCGGCATGCTGCTCCAGCAAGCCGACACGCTCGAGATCGTCAGGCTGGCACAGAGCCATGGCAAGCCTGCGGTCGTTGGCGGGCCCGACGTGACGTCGAGCCGACACCTCTACAGCAGTGCGGACTTTCTGGTGCTCGGCGAAGCCGAAGGCATTATCGACAAGTTCATTGCCGCCTGGGAAGCGGGCGAGCGGGCGGGCGTCTTCGAAGCCGAAAAGTTTACAATCGACGTCACCAAGACGCCAATTCCGCGCTTCGACCTGCTGAAATTTGATCAATACCTCTACATCGGCGTCCAGTACTCGCGCGGGTGTCCTTTCACTTGCGAGTTCTGTGACATCATCGAACTCTATGGCCGGGTCCCGCGCGCCAAGACCAACCCGCAGATGCTCGCTGAGCTCGAGCGGCTCTACGCGCTTGGTTATCGCGGGCACGTCGACTTCGTTGACGACAACCTGATCGGCAACAAAAAGGCCCTCAAGACGCTCCTGCCGGAGGTTGCGGACTGGCTCAAGAGCCACGATTATCCCTTCGAATTCTCGACCGAAGCCTCCATCAATCTTTCCGATGACGCGGAACTGATGCGGCTGATGCGGGAGGCTAATTTCTTCGCGGTCTTCGTCGGGATCGAGAGCCCGGATCCGGCAACCTTGCGGCTTACCAAGAAAAAGCAGAACACACGCCGCAACATTGCTGAGAGCATCCACAAGATTTATTCGTATGGCATGTTTGTGAACGCCGGATTCATCCTCGGCTTCGATGGTGAGAAGGAGTCGATCGCCGACGCGATGGTCGAGTTGATCGAAGACTCGGCGATTCCGCTTTGCATTGTCGGGCTGCTGTACGCATTACCTGGTACGCAGCTCACCCGGCGGCTCCACGCCGAGGGGCGCCTCCATGTCCAACACGACGTCTTTAGTCCGGGCGACCAATGTACGCACGGCCTGAACTTCGAGCCGTCGCGGCCGCTGCGCGAGATTCTGCTGGATTACAAGAGCGTGCTGGAGCGGGTGTTCGATCCTGTCGTCTACGCTAAACGCTTGGATCGGCTCGCCTCGATGCTCGACCGCTCCGGGCGGCCCAAAGAGGCATCCGAAGGGGACCTGCGCCACAAATTCACCTCGATCGAGCGGGCGCATCGCATCGTCACCCAGATTCCGGGAGCGCGTGAGCCGTTTTGGAAGACCTTGACCAGTTGCGCCAAGACCAATCCAAGCGCGTTGCGTTATATCGTCATGTTGATGGCGATCTATCTGCATCTTGGTCCGTATTCCCGTTACGTCATCAGCGCGGTCGAACGCCGTATTGCGGCGCTTGACGCCGAGCCCATTGTGCCGGCGGTCGCAGCGGAGTAGTCGATATCGCAATCGCGGGGTCTGCGGCGCCTGGTTGGCACCGCCTGCGCTCGTATTCGAACAAAGGTGAGGCGACGGCAGAGCCGGGTGTGGGCAGGATCGTCGTGCGATTTTGAACCACCATGTCGATCGCTCAAAGAGTGGGATTACGGCTCAAGCGCGTGGCGGACGCCACGTTGGGCGCCATTACGGCGTTGCTCCTCGACATGATCGGTCGGATCGATCCCGTCCGTCTGGCGAATTTCGCTGCCGCCTTCATGCGCACGGTGGGACCCTGGTTTCCTGAGCACCGGGTCGGCCGCGAGAATCTAAAGGCTGCGTTCCCAGAGAAACCTGCGGCTGAAATCGAAGCCATCCTGTCCGGGGTCTGGGACAATCTGGGGCGACTTGCCGCCGAGTTCGCTCATCTTGACCGACTCTGGGCCGATGATCGTCAAGGCCCCGGGGCTGAACGCGTCGCGTTCGGCCCCAAGGGTGTGGAGATCTTCGAGCAACTGCGCTCCGACGGAAAGCCGGCATTGATCTTTGCGGCGCACCTTGCCAACTGGGAAATTCCGGCACTCGCCGCGGCGGCCCTGGGGTTCGACTCCACCGTTCTGTTCCGCTTGCCGAATCTCGGCGGCGTTGCCGACGCAATTGTGGGAAAGCGCGTCGCCCACATGGGCCAGTTGATCCGTACCGGCCCTGACGCTCCGTTTCGTCTCGCCCGCGCGCTTGAGGCGGGGAGCCACGTTGGCATGTTGGTCGACCAGCACTATACCAAAGGCGTCGACGTTATGTTCTTCGACCGCCGCTGCAAAGCCAACCCGCTGCTCGCGCGGCTTGCGCGCCACTACGACTGTCCGATTCATGGCGTGCGCATCATCCGCATCGGCAATTGCCAATTCCGCGGCGAGGTCACCGATCCCATCGAGGTGCCTCGCGACCCCGACGGACGGGTCAATATCCAGGGCACGATGCAGGCAATCACGACGGTGGTTGAGCAATGGGTGCGCGAACACCCGGAGCAATGGCTGTGGCTGCACCGACGCTGGCGCTGACCGATCACAGCGGCCGCAACTTTATCATCGAGTGCGTGTCCCAGACAGGCCGGCGCCCCTCTGCGGCTTTCGGGGCGCCGGAATGCGGCCGCACGAGCGCCGACCGGGGCCTGCCGATGATCAAACAAACCGACGCCGCTTAAGATACGGCCCCGCCGTCGGTGAAAGCAGCGCCTTCATGCGCCAGCAGCCAGCGTTTGCGCTCGAGGCCGCCGCCATAACCCGTAAGGGATCCGTTTGCGCCGATCACGCGATGACAGGGCACGACAACGCTGATCGGGTTGGCGCCGTTCGCCAGCCCGACGGCGCGCACCGCCTTGGGAACACCAAGCGCCGCCGCAAGCGCCCCGTAGCTCATCGTGCGCCCCGGCCGGATCGTCCGCAATGCGGCCCAGACCGCGCGCTGGAACGCCGTGCCACCGGTGCGGCATTCGATCCCGTCCAACTGCGCGAGGTCTCCAGCGAAATAAGCGTCGAGGGCCTGCCGCGTGGCCTGAGGGGCTCGACCGGCGGCGAGCGACAGGCTTGAGCCATAGTGCCGACGCAGCAACTGCTGCATTCGCGGCTCGTGGTCCTCCCAGTCGAGGGCGCGCAGACGATATTCCGTGTCGGTTATCAGCACGGCTTGGCCGAGCGGCGTCCTTATTCGATCGAGCGTCAGGCGCTCACACGAGATGTCGAGCAAGCAGACCTCCCGAAAAACCCCAATAGGCAAACATCCGGACCGTCACGATCGATCATCCGCCACAGCCAACGTCGGGCACAAGAGACGTGGTCCTCATGTTTGCGCATTATTCCAGAGGCCCCGCGCTTCTGTCTCGCGGTTTTCGGACCTTGAGGACCAGCGGCAAGCCCTGCAAAAGCTTTCGCTTGGCCTGAGCCTCGCCGCCGGATCGTCGTCCGTCGTCAAGCAAACGAAGTCGCAGGCGCACGAGCGTTGTTCCGAGGGCCGGCCCGCTGCTTCGAAGGCCGCAATGACTTCACCTTGGGGCGATCGCTCCCCGCCTGACATCAGCAAACAAACAAGCCGAATCGCAGTTGCGAACCATCGGGCCCTGGCCCCAACCGAACTCTCCAAGATCGTGGACGTTCGGCGGTAACGATTTGACGCCAACTGCTGTCGTTGGTGCCGCCCCGCAGATCGCCATGGCGCATCGAAGGGGATCGGGCCGCGGCCGACGCACGGTCGAGGACAGCAAAATCGTCGACCGCGATGCGGACCAAGCTGTGGATAACCGCGCCCCCTCGATGGGCGAATCTTCTCGAAAACACAGAAAGTCACTAGATCTGCAACCAGTGCGAGCGTGTTCGGTGAAACGGTAGTGAGTGCCAGTGGTCATCCTCACCCTTCTCAGCATTCTATTAGGTGCGGGGCTCGGCCTGCGCGTAACCTATCCCTTGCTGGTCCCCCTGCTCACCGCCGGCATGGCGACCGTTACGCTGATCGGATTTGCCCAAGGCGAAGACGCATGGTGGTTTGCGGTTGCAGCCATCGTGGTCGCCACCGGCCTGCAATTTGGTTACCTCGCGGCAATACTCTCGCTGGTTGTTTTCCCTCAGGAATACGATCTTCGCATCGCCAAACTGCGAGCGACCGTTCCCATTCCATTGCCGAGAAACGATCGTCGCTTGCCTCCCTCGCGGTGACCGTCAGCCCGAACGGGAGGTCGTGACGGGGCGGCCGCCATCGGGGCCGCGGTCCTCGCGCGACCCATGGAGCGGTGCGTCAGCGCAGGCCGCCGCTCGTCGCAACAGTCGAACAAACGGCGTTCAGCGAAACGAACCTAATCGCGTGATCCCGTCACTCGCACACGGTCTTCAAAATAACAAAGAGGTCAGGAAATAATCAAAGGGTCAGGAAACCGCCTTGGCGCGACGTCAGCTCTGTCCGTCGCCGCCATCGCACCGTGCGCCATGCTGACGCCGATCGCGACTCTCTGACGCGGTCGCCGCGCGATGATCCCGCGACCCCAAGGCCGCCGCCGAACGCACAAGCCGCATGTCGCAACAACATGCGGCCGAGCGAAGGGATCATCGGTTTACGTTAGCGCCGTCCGCGGCCGCCCGGTAGCAGTCGCGACGCAGACGTGCCGGTATGTTAGATATCGCTTGGCCTTGCCAAGCATCGCCACCGACAAGGCCGCAGCGGCGCAAAAGCGCTACGCGAGGCCGCAGTCACAGGCCGCGGGACCCCTCGGCGCGCGCGGTGACGATGCAAAAAAGCGGCGGCATCGTTGCCGAAGTCAACGCGTATGGCCAATCAAAAATCCGATAGTGCGGCTCAGACATGAGAACAAATACGGTGCTCGCGCGGACGGGGCAATTTGTCGTGGCGCGGACGACCATCGGTTGTTGACGCGCTTTTGTTAACGATACGACCAATATCGATTGCGGAGGCGGTCCGGAAGAGGCATGGTCGGACCAAATAACGCTGGTCCATCCGGGGAATGTCTCAGGACGTTCCGAGTTGTGGTTTCCGGTTGAGTCGGAGGGACAGACGCGATGCGTAGCTTCGCTTGCCGGCGATTGGGCTCATTGGGACTTGCGTTCCGCAGTGCTCCGGCAACTACGACGATCGCCCAAACGACAATCACGGGGCTCCATCAGGGCAGGTCGCGCTCGCATGCTCCGCTCTCTTTGGCTCGCGCCGCCGCGGACAAGCGGCGAGCGCGTGTTAGCTCCAGGCGCCGGGAGACGAGGGAGTGCTGCGGGCTCGCAGGCGAGAACGTCAGACCGCGTATCAAGCTGTCGGGCGTCGCTGCGCGCCGGGTGTTTGCGGAGCGTAGCATCCGTCTCAAACCGGTTTGTGTTGCCCCTGGCGTCGGTTGGAGGAAACGGGCTGGCGTTTGCGAAGATCAGCTCGCCATGTCAAACGCTCGCAACGACATTGCGCTGACGCACGATAACGCTCGCAGCGTGATTGCGCCTGCGGTGTGCCTCGATGCGCGCGCCGCGCTCGCAGCCCGTGTGTTTGATCGGCCGAGCCGCCCAGACCCCTTCGAGCGCGCCGCGGGGCGCAACCGGGCTCGCTGCGAGCAAGGCCAGGAACCGCGCCCGGTGGCAAAGCGGTTCGGCGCTGCCGCTGCGGCGACCGGGACCGGTGACCAAGAGCGCGCTGCAGTTCACCTTGCGGTCGCGGCCGGGCGCCGGCCAAGGAACCCCGGGTGCAAGCCACCAAGATGCTTGAAGCCGCTGGCAACCCGTTTAGAAGCGATAGACGGGCGGGGCGCCCGCGCCGAGAACCGCTCCGGTCGATGCGAAGCCTGTGCGGCGACGTCGAGCGCTCAAGGCAGGGCATTCTGCCGCGGCGCCGCTAATCGGGGTTGCAGGTTAATGCCAAAGGATGGGCTCTCCGCGTCGTCGGGGTGGCTGAGGAGACCAGGTTGATGAGGCTTTCCAAGAACCAGCTTGATCACCTGCAGCGGGCTGCCAGATTCCCTCCGGGACGGACCACGGCGCGCGAGGCGGCCGCAAGTTCCCTTGCCGCGAACGGCGATGGTCGTCCCGACCGGGCGATGGAAAACGTCATCCGGGCAACCGAGCAGGTCGCCCGGGCGGCGGACAATGTCATTCGCGCGGCGCACGACGCGACCCCGACGACAGTGATACCGTCCACGGAGGTGCTGGAGCCTGGCGCCGCGGAAATCTTGTCGCCGGAATCGGCCGCCCAGCGGCAGGTCGTGCAAGTCCCGCGCTTGGCGCCGCGGCGCCGCTCGCGGATTTCCTTGGCGGTGGCGCTTTTGATGCTGGCTTTCGGGGCTGGCGCTGCGATGTCGTGGTTGCTGTTCGGCGAACCCTCGCGGGCGCGCGATCAAGTCTGGGACCTGGTTTCCTCGGCACTGGAGACCGGCAAGGGGATTTCCCAAAGCGCTGGCGTGCTCGACCCCCCGTCGCGGCGCGCGCAGCCTCCGCTCGCGCCCACCTCTGGGGCCGCCAACGCAACGCCGGCGCCGATTCTCGGCAGGCCAGGGGTCGCGGCGGGCGCGGTTTCCAACGAGACCGCGGACGCGGCGCCGCGCCGCGCGCCAGCCGCCGATCCTCCGCGCCCGCGTTTGCTGATCGCGCCCCCCGCCTCTGTCAGCACGGTCGAAACGGCGCCCGTCAGGGTGATAGCCCCCGCAAACGCCGCGTCAATCGGCATCGCCAGTGCGGAACCGAGCACCGTCGCGGTCGCGCCGCCTCCAGGTGCGGGCGTGGGCGTTCTTGAAAATGATGCGAAGCCTTCTGACGTACGGCCCAGTGAACGCTCGCTCTCGGGCATCGTGCTCGGCGCCCTGCCAGGGGCGCGTTCGCGGGCCGCTGACAAGACCGCCCCCGACCAACCCCGAGGCGCGGGCGCGTTGACGCCAGGGAGCCCGATACCCGCCAGTGAACCTGCAAGCCCGGCCACCGACGCTCCCCCGTCGGAGAGCCTGGTGCTCTGTCTGGCGGCACGACCCGTCAGCCTGCGGCTCGCCCGAGAGGAGACCGCAAGGCTGCTCAAGCGCGGAGAGGAATTTATGGGGGAGGGGCGAGTGTCCGCAGCCCGACTGATGTTTCAGCGGGCCGCTGAGGCCTGTGACGTCAGAGCCGCCTTTGCGCTCGGCGCAAGTTATGATCCGATCATGTTGCAGAAGCTCGGCGTCGCCCTTTTGGACCCCGATGTCGCCGCAGCGCGAGTCTGGTACGAAAAGGCCAAGGAGCTCGGCTCCTCGGAGGCGTCGCAAGAACTCGAGCTGTTGTCGAGTTGGCATCCGTGACGGACGCCGCGCGGCGGCCGGTGCACGCCTCGCGCAAACACGACGGTGCCAGCCGCCGCATGGCTGAGCGGCTATTCGGCCGCTGAGCTGATCGCCAGTTTCGGGATGTCGCTCGTCACCGGGCTTGACGGCGAGGGCGCTTCACCTTCGCCGGTCTCCAGATTCTGCTTGATCCATTCGACCACGCCCCGGGCGATGCTGTTCTCCATCGCATCCCGCAGGAGGAAGAATTCGACGATTTGGATCACGCCCCACGCGAGCGCCGCGCTGACCGCAATCAAGCGCCAGTCGATCGAACCGTTATTGACCCCGAGGAACGCGGCCTCAGCGACGAGCACCGTCAGCGACGCAAAAATCGTCTTTGCGATGATGTACGACTTGGTCATGATCTGCTCCAAGTTTGGTTTCATGCGCCTGGCATTCGGGATCGCTCAGCGTGCCGCGGCCGCCGTGCCGGCGGGGTGAGCCAATGCGTTGCACGCCTCGGCCCCGGCCCCTCCGTTCGCGGACGCTCATCGCCGTCATGCGGTCCCTTCTGGTGAGCGATTCAACTAAAAAATGCCTTAGTTTGAAACTGCAATCAAAGCAAGTTAGGGATAACCTGCCTGCCGCGGCCTCGCCAATCGACGGGGGAATGCCCGAAAAGCGCAGCGATCCCAGGATCGGTCGCCCGCGAGGGCGGATCGAAGGCGATTGAGGCCGTAAAACTGGTCCGCCGGCGCGCTGGCCCACCTTGTGATGAATGGCGCTGCTCGTTGGTCAACCGCACGCGCGCGGCACCCCGATAAGATTCCCTGATCACAACTTGCGGGAATGCGATTGGACCTGATCGAAGGGCCCGTCGATGCTGCGACGCAATAGATGCCCTACGCTTAGCCTTAGGAGGTGTAAATCATGGTCTTGCGTCCTACGCTGACCACCTCGGCCGGCGCCCCGATCGGCGACAACCAGAACTCCATCACCGCGGGTCCGCGCGGACCGCTCTTGTTGCAAGACTACCCGCTCATCGAGAAGCTCGCGCACCAGAACCGCGAGCGGATTCCGGAGCGGACCGTCCACGCCAAGGGCTGGGGCGCGCTTGGCACCCTGACAGTCACCCATGACATCGCCAAGTACACCTCGGCCAAGGTGTTTTCGCAGATCGGCAAGAAGACGGACCTGATCGTGCGCTTCTCGACAGTGGCGGGTGAACTCGGCGCGGCTGACGCCGAGCGCGATGTGCGCGGCTTTGCGGTGAAGTTCTATACCGAGGAAGGCAACTGGGACCTGGTTGGCAACAACACACCTGTGTTCTTCGTCCGTGATCCTTATAAATTCCCGGATTTCATCCACACCCAGAAGCGTCATCCCCGAACCAATCTGCGTTCCCCAACCGCGATGTGGGATTTCTGGTCGCTGTCACCGGAGAGCCTGCATCAGGTGACAATTCTGATGAGTGATCGCGGCTTGCCGCAGAGTCCGCGATTCATGAACGGCTACGGGTCGCACACCTATTCGTTCATCAATGCCGAGCGAGAGCGGTTCTGGGTCAAGTTCCACTTCAAGACTCAGCAAGGCATCAAATTTCACACCAACCGCGAGGCCGAGGCGATCGTCGCCAAAACCCGCGAGTCGTTCCAGGAGGATTTGTTCGGATCGATCGAGAAGGGCGATTTTCCGAAATGGAAATTGTTCGTGCAGATCATGCCCGAGAGCGATGTCGACAGACACTGGTACAACCCGTTTGATCTCACCAAGGTATGGCCGCATGGCGATTATCCGCCGATCGAGGTCGGCGTGATGGAGCTCAACCGCAATCCAGAAAATTACTTCCAGGAGATCGAGCTTGCGGCGTACTCTCCGTCGAATATCGTGCCTGGCATTTCCTGGTCCCCGGACAAGATGCTTGAGGCCCGAATCTTCTCTTACCCGGACGCGCATCGCTACCGGCTCGGCACGCACTACGAAGCGCTGCCCGTCAACCGCGCGCGTTGTCCGGTGCATCACTATCACAAGGACGGCCCGATGCGCTTCTTCGAGCCGCGCACCGGGACGCCCGATGCCTACTACGAGCCGAACTCGTTTAGCGGCCCCGAGCAGGACAAGCGCTTCGCCGAACCGCCGCTCAAACTCTCCGGGAATGCGGCAAGGTACGACCATCGCGAGGGCAACAACGACTATCGCCAGCCGGGCGATCTGTTCCGCCTCATGAGCGCGGACGCGCAACAGCGGCTGTTTGCCAATATCGCCGCAGCCATGCAGGGCGTGCCCCTAGCGATCGTGAAACGTCAGATCCGACATTTCTACAAGGCTGATCCTCAATACGGCGCGGGCGTCGCCAAGCGCCTCGGGATCGAGATCGAGGCGGCGGCAGTGGCGGCCGAGTAGGGCCGCGACGCTTGCCGTCAGGGCGCGGCCGCGGGCCGGCTCAGGGTTTGACGAGCACGGCGCTGCGGCCGCTCCCCCTCAAGGGCGCCGACGATGACGCGGCCGAGCGCAAAGAAATCCGCCTTGCGCGGCGAAGTCGGCCGCCATGCCAGGCCAATGCTGCGTTGGGGCTGCGGCTCGACAAACCGCAACAGTTTGATCCGTTCGTTGCGAACCTCGATGTCGACGGCGACTTCGGGAACCAAAGTCACCCCGTAGCCGCTGGCCACCATCTGCATGATCGTGGCCAGGCTTGTGGCGCTCAGCCCGGTCTCCGCGTCGGCCCGAGGGGCGCAAAAAGCGAGCGCCTGGTCGCGCAAACAATGGCCCTCTTCCAGCAGGATCAGTCGCCGCGCGTTGACGTCGCGCGCCGAGATCCTGCGGTGCTCGGGCAGCGGGTCTTCGGCCGGAACCGCGAGCAGGAAACGGTCGTCGAACAAGGGCAGCGTCTCTAGCACCGGTCGCTCGAGCGGCAGCGCCAAGAGAATGGCATCAAGGGTGCCGCGAATGAGGGCTTGGAGCAGCAGCCGGGTCTGGGTTTCCTGGAGGTCGAGGCGTAACCGCGGAAAGCGTTGAGCCAGTGCAGGCAGAACGCGCGGCAGCACGTAAGGCGCGAGTGTGGGAATCACGCCGAGCCGCAGCGAGCCGGTCAGGACCTCGTTTCCGTGGCGGGCGCAGTCCGCGAGGTCACGGACGGCACTGAGAATATCCGAGGCGCGCTTGGCGACTTCGATCCCGAGCGAGGTGAGCACCGTCGCGTCTTGGCGACGTTCCACCAGTTCGGCCCCAAGTGCCTTTTCGAGTTCGCGAATTTGCATCGACAGCGCCGGCTGGCTCACAGCGCATTCCTCGGCCGCACGCCCGAAATGGCCGTGACGTGCAAGCGCCTCGAAGTAGCGGAGCTGACGGAAGGTCGGCATTGGCATAAGATATTCTTATTGGTCGGCTGAGGCAATTCGATTGGACCTTATCGGGGCCGCCGATCGTCGATCGGAGCACCAGCAGGGTCACGGCGCCCGGCGCGGATCGGCGCGGTGCCCATAGGGCGTGGCAAAAGTCGGCCAGGTGGCCTAGACAGAAGGCGAACCCGACTGCTCTCGAAAATCGGGCTAAGGCGCTTTGTCATCCAAGGGAGGATCCTATGGCCGCGAGCCACAAAGTCATCATTACCTGCGCCGTGACCGGCTCGATCCATACGCCGACCATGTCGCCGCATCTGCCGATCAGCGCCACTGAAATTGCTGACGCCGCGATCGGAGCCTCCGAAGCCGGAGCGGCCATCGTCCATTTGCACGCGCGCGATCCTAAAGACGGCAGACCCGACCAATCGCCCGAGGCGTTCGCGCCGTTTCTGCGCGTCATCAAGCAGCGCGCC
>Ga0306921_10007043_pt1 | contig 11760 bp, 9 predicted proteins | sample sta12Cox44000080_FD_203760 | JGI IMG/M metagenome (GOLD analysis project Ga0306921, IMG submission 203760) | Lab enrichment of tropical soil microbial communities from Luquillo Experimental Forest, Puerto Rico - statoxic.12C.oxic.44.000.080 (v2)... | ecosystem: Environmental > Terrestrial > Soil... | reverse complement strand
ATGAAAAAATCGTCGATCGCACGCAGGCAATCGATCGCGCTGTTGCGCTCGCCGGACCGCGAGACATTGTTCTGATTGCGGGCAAGGGACACGAAAATTATCAGGAGCTCGGCGATTACACTATCCCGTTCGACGATATCCAAGTCGCGCGACGCGCGATTGAAGACCATCCCGTCGAGTTTTGATTTTTCCCAACATGAATCCGCTTCCACTTTCTAAGATCGCGAGGCTTGCCGGGGCTTCACTTACATCCGGAGATGGGAGTCGCGTGATCGACAAGGTCAGCACCGATTCACGCACGCTTAAGGCTCGCGAATTGTTCGTCGCCTTGCGCGGAGAAAATTTCGACGGCCACAGCTTTGTCGAGTTCGCCGCTAAAGCCGGCGCGGCCGGGGCGATTGTTGATTCCAACTGGAAGGGCCATGTCCCGAAAAATTTCGCGCTCATTCGGACGAAAGACACTTTGCAAGCGTTCCAGCAGCTCGGGGCCAACTACCGGAAATCGCTCACGCTAAAAGTAATCGCGATTACCGGAAGCAACGGCAAAACGAGCACGAAAGACTTTGCCGCGTCTGTGCTGGGCCGCCGTTTTCGGGTTACGAAGACCGAAGGAAATTTCAATAATCACGTCGGCCTGCCCCGAACAATCTTAGAAGCAACGTCGTGGGACGAAGTCGCTGTCTGGGAGATCGGCATGAATCACCCAGGTGAAATTGCGGCGCTGTCGAAAATCGCCGCGCCGGATGCGGCCATTATTACGAACATCGGCGTCGCGCACATTGAGTTCATGGGGTCGCGCGAAGCGATCGCGAGAGAAAAGGGCGCGCTCGCAGAGTCCGTTGGTTCGGAAGGAACAGTAATCTTAAATGCCGACGATCCGTTTAGCGAAGGAATCGCGGCACGCGCGCGCGCGAAAGTCGTTTTCGCTGGCACGATGGGTGGAACCGTCCGTGCGATAGAAATTAGTCAAAGTTCCGATGGCTCAGAGTTCACGATTCTAGAGGGCGCGCACCGTTGTCGGGCACAGCTTCCCGTTCCGGGTTTGCACATGGTGGAGAATGCATTGCTTGCCGTCGCGGCTGGTCGGGCATTTGGATTGTCGATCGAGGAATGTGCTGCGGGACTCGCCACTGCGCCGCTGGCCAAAGCTCGTTTGCAAATCAAAGAAATCGGCGGCGTGCAATTTCTGGACGACAGCTACAACGCAAATCCAGATTCGATGAAAGCAGCATTGCGCACGCTGGTTGAACTGGACGCCGATGGAAAACGGATCGCCGTTCTGGGCGAAATGCGCGAATTGGGCGATGAATCCAAGCGCGGACATCGCGAGGTCGGTGAAACAGCGGCTGCGCTAAGGATCGATCAGTTGATCACGATCGGAAATCTGGCGGCGGAAATTGCTCACGCTGCCAAAGACGCCGGACTCGAAAAGACCGCGATCGTGGGATCGATTTCAGAGGCCGCCGACTTGTTAGGCGAAATCGCTGCACCGGGCGATCTCGTCCTCGTAAAAGGCAGCCGCTTAGCGCAAACCGAGCGGGTGATTGAAGCATTCCGCGATCCACGATCCGCAATCGTCAATTCGCCATGATGTATTACCTCCATCGCCTGAGCGATCATTTCATTGGGTTTAATGTTTTCCTTTATGTCACTTTCCGAGCCATTGCCGCCGCGGTCACGGCGTTCCTCGGCACGTTGATTTTTGGAAGCTTTATCATCCGAGAACTGACTGTGTTGAAGGTGGGACAACCAATTCGCCAAGCGGCCGAAGTTCACCGTCTGGCCGAGCTTCATGGCGTGAAACAGGGCACTCCTACAATGGGAGGAGTGCTCGTTATCGGTGCCGTTTTTGTATCGAGTCTTTTCTGGGCCCGTCTCGATAACCGCTTCGTCTGGTTGTCGCTGTTCAGCATGGTCTATCTTGGGGCGCTCGGCTTCGCGGATGATTATCTCAAGGTCACAAAGAAGAAATCAGATGGGATTAGCGGCCGGATCAAACTCCTTTTTCAAATCTCTCTCGCGGCAATCATCACTGCTCTTTTCCTTACGAATCCATTGTTGGAAGTGCAGGCACGCTCTCTGTACGTGCCGTTCGTCAAAGCGCCCGTCATTGCGAACATGGGCTGGTTCACGTTCGTGTTTTTTGCGCTCGTTATCGTGGGCTCATCGAATGCTGTGAACCTCACTGATGGCTTGGATGGCTTGGCGATCGGTTGCACCATTCCGGCGGCATTCGCATATGCATTGCTTTCTTACGCAGCGGGCAATTTCCGGGTCGCGGAATATCTGCAGGTGCCTTTCTATCCGTTCGCCGGGGAGCTGACGGTAGTTTGCTCGGCCCTTATCGGCGCGGGCCTCGGTTTTCTGTGGTTTAACTGCTATCCAGCCAAAGTTTTCATGGGCGACACGGGATCGCTCGCCATCGGCGGGATGCTGGGCGTCGTCGCGATCTGCTGCAAACAAGAGCTGCTTTTGGTCGTGGTCGGCGGCGTTTTCGTGATCGAAGCCGTGTCAGTGATTTTGCAGGTGCTGAGTTTCAAACTGACGGGCAAGCGATTTTTTGTCATGTCTCCGCTGCATCACCATTTCGAATTAACGGGCTGGAAGGAGAGCACTGTGATCGTTCGGTTTTGGATTCTATCCATCATCTTTGCCTTGCTCGGCCTAGCGACACTGAAACTGAGATGAAAAACGCGCGCTACAAAAATCAGAATATCGCCGTTCTTGGTGCAGGCCTGAGCGGGAGCGCCGCGGCACTTCTGCTTAAGTCGGAGGGCGCGCGGGTTACGGTGCTCGATAGCGCAGAAGAGAAGAACTTACTCAAATCGACCTTAGACAACCTGCGGGCACAGGCTGTCCATGTGATTTGCGGGGCGGCAGCGGATCGAGATTCATCTGCGTACGATATGGCCATTTTAAGTCCCGGCATCGATCCGGCTTCCTCGCTGGTGCGCAATTTTCTCTCGCGCGGAATCGAAATAATCAGCGAACTCGAGTTGGGATGGCGATTCTGCGAAATTCCGGTCATCGCTATCACGGGTACGAACGGCAAAACGACCACGACGGAATTGGTGGCGCAAATGTTAAATGCGTGTGGCCAGCGAACGATTGCCTGCGGGAACATTGGCAAACCACTTTCGGAAGTAGCGCGGGAAAAGCAGCCATTCGATGTGCTTACCGTCGAGGTGAGCTCGTTCCAACTGGAAGCGGTGAGTGCTTTTCACGCATCCATTAGCCTCTGGCTCAACTTCGCTCCCGACCATCTCGACCGTTATCGTTCCGTGGCCGATTATCGCGCGGCCAAACTGCGCATTTTCGAAAATCAAACCGAGGATGACGTCGCGGTCGTGAACGCGCTCGAAAGTTTACCGGGCCTTCGCCCGCGCAAAATCACGTTCAGCGCTTACACGAACAAATCCGATTTTCGGCTCTCAGAAGGCGCAATCGTTTATCGGAACGAGCCGGTTCTGCGTCTGGTCGACACGAAGCTCCGCGGATCCCACAACGTCGAGAACATAATGGCTGCTCTGGCTGCCGGGATGGCGCGCGGTTTGGGGTTTCAGGAAATGGCGCCGGCGCTTTGCGCATATCAGTCACGGCCCCATCGCTGCGAACTGGTCCGCGAAGTCGGCGGCGTCAGTTACGTCAACGATTCCAAGGCAACGAATCTCGATGCGCTGGAGAAGGCACTGCGCGCGCAAAGAAAACCCGTGGTGCTGATCGCCGGCGGGAAAGACAAGGGGTTTACGTTCGATCCGCTTCGGTCTCTCGTGAGAGAGAAGGTTCAATCAGTGATCCTAATCGGCGAAATGGCCGAGCGCATTGGCCGTTCGTGGGATGGCGCGGCCGAGTGCGAAATCGCAAACTCGCTCGCGGAGGCAGTCGAGCGCGCGCACGCCAGCGCAAGACCTGGGGAAGTGGTTCTTTTTTCCCCGGGCACGTCGTCGTTCGACATGTTCAAAAGCTACGCCGATCGAGGCGATCAATTTCGTGCACTCGTGCAGGCCCTGCCTACAGCAGCTTCGCACAGCGACGCGGGCGTGGCGTTGCTTCAAAAAGATCAATGAAAATTCTGCGCCTCTTCAGACATAAAAAACTCCTAGCGGCGACCTCGCCGCGCGCCTCGCCTGCATCTGCGGGAATGGATTTCGGGGACATCCCGGAACCAAACATGAAACTGTCGCGGGCGTTGTTGATCGTGTTGCTATTGCACGTGGTTGCCGTGTCGGGAATCATCGCGTTCAACGCGATCAAGACACGAGAGAGCCCATTTGTACCAACGGTTCCGGCGGACACTGAAAAGAAGCTGCCTGAGACGACGCCAATTCACATGGACAATGCCAAGGCGCGAGATGCGATGGTACGAAAGGAAAACGCGCCACGCAACGATGCGAAGTCTTCGGATTCGCCTTCGAAGGACGAACACGCGAAGGCGCCCTCCTCTTCTGGTAAAACTTACATTGTGAAAAAAGGCGATAACCCTGTCACAATCGCCAGGAGGCTCAAGGTTTCCTACGGCGATCTGATAACTCTCAATCATATTGAAGATCCTCGCAAATTGCGGATTGGCCAAAAGCTTTTGATCCCGACGACGAACCAAAAGAAAAACAAGAAATGAAAATGGATGCTCGAATCTAGTTATGCATCGTAAGAGCGCCTATATCCTTTTCCTTGCAGTGCTGGCACTGCTCGTCATTGGGATCGTTATGCTTTTTAGCACGAGCGCATTTGCGCGCGACAGTCACGGAGACGTTTATTTTTTCATTAAACGGCAGGCCATTTGGGTCGGGATTGGACTGGTAGTCTGCATTTTCGCGGCACTGATGGATTATCATTTCTGGCGACGGACATGGTGGCTCTGGTTCGTGCTCGCGCTGGCGGCGCTGGCGCTTTGCTACGTTCCGCACATCGGTATGCGCCTCAACGGATCGCGCCGATGGATCGGTTGGGGTCCGGCCACTTTTCAGCCATCCGAGTTGGGGAAGCTGACCGCAATCTTTTTTCTCGCCGCCTGGTTTGCACGATATGAAAAACCGCAAAGCAATGTGCTCTTTGGACTGATTCTTCCACTTGCGATCATCTGCCTTCCGGCTGGGCTTGTGCTGGGCGAAGTCGATCTGGGAACAACGGCTTTGATCGGAACAACGGCGTTCGTCGTAATGTTTGTTGCAGGCGTTAGTCCTCTATGGCTTGGTGCTGTGTCGCTCGCCGGCCTGAGCGCTCTTCTCATTATCGCTACACAAATCTCCGAACGAATGGGGCGGCTCTCCGCTTTTCTTCACCCGGAGCATTTCAAAGAAGACGCTGGGTTGCAGCAGATGCAGGCGCTGATTGCCTGGGGTAGCGGCGGAATGGAAGGGCTTGGCTTGGGCAACGGGCGCCAGAAGATGCTTTATCTGCCGTATGCGCACACCGATTTTATCTTTCCAATTATCGGTGAAGAGCTGGGGCTGCGGTTTAGCCTTCTCGTGGTTTTTTTGTTCGTTGTGATAATTGTTTGCGGCATCATGATTGCGCTGCACGCCAAGGATCGTTTCGGCCTGCTCCTCGGCTGCGGCGTTGTTTCGCTCCTCGCGCTCCAGGCGGCGGTCAACATAGGCGTAACCACGTCGCTGTTACCGAATAAGGGGTTGCCGCTGCCTTTTATCAGCTACGGAGGTTCGAATCTGGTCGCGTGCATGTTCGGCATCGGTTTGTTGCTGAACATCTATCGGCAGGGCATTCTAGAACCGGTGCATAAGAAACACGCGACAATGCATTCGAGACTAACACTGCGGATTTAGATACGACGGATGAATTCTATGAGCTTTGTGCAGCGACCAAATATCAAGAACCAACTTTCATGAATGCAGTAATCGCATGCGGAGGAACCGGTGGACATCTTTTCCCAGGCATCGCCGTGGCGGAAGTGCTGCGCGATCGCGGTCACGAAGTGATGCTGTTGATTTCCGAGAAGGAAATTGACGCTCTGGCTCTCTCGGGTCGCCCAAATTTTCGAGTGGAAAAATTACCCACGGTGGGACTGCCCTCGGCGTTTTCTCCGGCGTTTTTTGGATTTATTCGGCGCTTCTACGAAAGCTTGTCACTTTGCCGGTCTCTTTATCGTAAATTCAAGCCTCAGGTGGTTCTCGGCATGGGCGGGTTCACTTCCACCGCCCCGGTGTTGGCCGGGCGGATACGCGGCATTGCCACCTTCATTCACGAATCCAACGCCATTCCCGGTAAAGCAAACCGGCTGACTGCGCGGATAGTCAATGCGGTCATGCTGGGCTTCAACGAATGCGCGCCTTTTTTTCCAAGAACGCACACTGAAGTCACCGGCACGCCGGTGCGGACCGAATTGGTGCACTTGGATCGCAGAGTTGCTCGTCAAAAACTGGGACTGCGCGAGGATCTGCCGACATTGCTTGTTATGGGAGGCAGCCAGGGTGCGAGCGGAATCAACCAGGCGTTGATCAAATCGCTGCCATTCTTGCAAGGTGTGCTGTTGCAGGTGATCCACTTGTCCGGTACGCGAGATGAACGCCTGGTCGCGGATAACTATCGCCGCGAAAATGTCCCTGCTTACATCGCGGCTTTCCATCATCGGATGGAAGAAGTTTACAGCGCAGCCGATCTGGTTGTCGCGCGAGCCGGCGCGGCGAGTCTGGCTGAGTTCGCCGCTTTTTCATTGCCCGGCATCCTGATTCCATTTCCCTACGCCACCGATGATCATCAAACGCGTAACGCAGAAATTTATGCTCGCGTTCAGGCTGTGATTCTCCTCAAGGAGTCAGAGATCTCCGGTGATTTGCTCGCACGCAAAATCCGCGGGCTGATCCAGGATCCACCGTTGCTTCAGCAAATGGCTGCGAATTGTTCGCGTCTGGCGCCGAAGGATGCGGCCGGCCGCGTAGCTACCACCATGGAAAAATACACGACTCATGAACCTCGCTTCTGAAGAGTGCAGCGTGCTTGCCGATCGCGCTCCAGCGTTTGACCTGGAGCGATTCATCACTCGGGAGCGCCACCGGATTCACCTCGTTGGTGTAGCTGGCAGCGGCATGAGCGGGCTCGCCGGGTTGTTGATTGAACTGGGGCACTCAGTGAGCGGCTCAGATAAGGTTACCACGATGGAGACGGAGCGATTGCAGCGGCTCGGTCTGCGCTTTTACGAAGGGCATCGGGCCGAGCAAGTTGACGCCGCCGAGCTTGTCGTTTTTTCATCTGCAATTAAAAGCGACAATCCGATTCTCGTGGCCGGGCGCGCATCGGGTAAGCCGGTCGTGCGTCGCGCGGAAGCCCTGGCTGCAATCATGCCCGCCAAGCGCGGGATTGTTATCGCCGGAATGCACGGCAAAACGACGACCTCGGCAATGACGGCACACGTACTGCGCGAAGGCGGGCTCCACCCTTCCCATTATGTCGGCGCCGAAATTCCGATTCTCGGAACGAACGCGCACTGGGACCAGCGTGGTGAATACTTTGTTGCTGAGGGGGACGAAAGCGATGGCACGGTGCGCTGCTTTCACCCCGAGCACTCCCTCATTCTGAATATCGAGGAAGAACATCTCGATTTTTATGCCGACCTGGCCGCGATCGAAGGGGTTTTTGCGCAACTCATCGACCAAACGAGCCGAACAGTCTTCTACAACATTGACGATCCCAACGCCGTTCGATTGTGTTCGAAACACAAAAGCGCTGTCCCGTACGGATTTTCTGATCAGGCGCATTATCGCGGCCTCGATGTTGATCTGCGGGATTTTGGTTCGATTTTTTGCGTTGCCAGGTGCGGCGTAAAACTCGGCGAAGCGACTCTCAATGTTCCGGGAGAACACAACGTGCATAACGCCCTTGGGGTAATCGCACTCGCCTCGGAGCTTGGAATTCCATTTGAAAAAATTGCGGCTTCCCTTCGTAAATTCGAGCACGCGCGACGCCGGTTTGAGATCAAGTACGAGAGCGATCGTTTTCTGCTCGTTGACGATTACGCGCATCACCCCACCGAAATTCGCGCGACATTGAAAACTGCGCGAGCCACTGGTCACAAACGGGTGCTGGCCATGTTTCAACCTCATCGCTATTCCCGCACCAAAGCGCTGCGCAGCGAGTTTGGCCGCGCCTTCGATGAGGCCGATCGTGTGGTGGTGACGGATGTTTATCCCGCAAGCGAACCGCCGATTCCCGGGATTAGCGGACAGACGATTGTCGATGAAATCGTGAAACATGGTCATTGTGCTGCGAGTTACCAGCTGCAGTTCGAGCGCGTGCATTGCGATATCGGCAACGCCCTCGATGTCGGCGATCTCGTGTTGAGTCTCGGTGCTGGCAACATTCACGAGCAGTTGTCCATCCTGGCGGCGGATCTGGTGATTGCCGAAAAGTTGAAAGCGATCGTCGGCGAAGAAGGAGACATCCGCCTTTACGAGCCGCTCTCGAAACATACCACGCTGCGCGTAGGCGGGCCGGCGCAATTTTGGGTCGAGCCGCGGAACGAAAAGGCCTTTTCGGATTTGATTCGGTCTTGCCGGGATGAAAACCTGCCGCTTTTCGTAATAGGCCGTGGATCAAATCTGCTCGTCCGCGACGGCGGAATCCGCGGTGTGGTGGTTCATCCGTGCGGCGGCGATTTCGACAAAATCGACGTCAACAATTCCGAAATCACCGCGGGCGCAGGGGTGAAGTTGAGGGAAGTTGCGTATGCGGCGCGCGCCGCAAATCTCGGCGGACTCGAGTGGATGGAAGGAATTCCAGGCGTGGTCGGTGGGGCGTTGCGGATGAATGCAGGCGCCATGGGCGCTCAAACTTTCGAGAACGTGACGCACATTCGTTATCTCGACGCGGAAGGCAATCCGCACGTGAAAAATCGAGATGAGCTGGAGGTTTTTTACCGGCGATTTCCCCTGCTGGAAGATAATTTTGCGATTTCGGCGACGTTCCGCGCCCAGCCAGCCGAGCGCGCAAAGATCGATGATCGCTTGCGCGAATCGCAGGAGAAAAGGCGTACCACCCAGCCCATTGCCAAGAGCGCAGGCTGCATTTTTAAGAACCCCGAGAACATTCCAGCGGGGAAACTGGTGGATGAATTGGGTCTGAAGAATTCGCGCGTCGGAAATGCACGAGTGTCGGAAGTGCACGGCAATTTCATAGTAAACGACGGCGGCGCGACTGCAGCGGAAATGCTTCAGTTGATCGACAAGATCCAAAGCGCAGCGCGGGAAAAACGCGGGATCGAATTGGAGACTGAAGTGCAAATTGTCGGGGAGGCCGGGATGATATGAAAGATCTGCCAAAAAAAATCGCGGTTCTTATGGGAGGCCCCGGTTCCGAACGCGAGGTTTCGCTCGCCACCGGGCGAGGGGTATCGAATGCGCTTCGCTCGTTAGGCGCGGAGGTAGTGGAAATCGATGTGCGAGACAAGGACTTCGAATTACCGAACGATGTCGATCTTGCGTTCATTACGATTCACGGAACCTTCGGCGAAGATGGCCAGCTCCAGAGAATTCTGGAGAGCCGCGGCATCGCTTACACGGGAGAGGGCGTAAAAGGAAGCGAAACCGCTTTCGACAAAATTCGGACAAAAGAAAAATTTCGGGAACACGGAGTCATGACTCCACTCTGGGAAGTCATTCATCCCGGACAGCGTCCAACGTTTCCATTGCCGATCGTCGTCAAGGCGCCACGCCAGGGATCAACTGTGGGCGTCGTGATCGTGAAGGACGAAGGCGAGATCGAGTCCGCGATCGCCGAAGCCGCAAAGTATGGCCGCGAATTGTTGATAGAAAAATTTGTATCGGGGCGGGAATTGACGATAGGTGTCCTCGGTGACCAGGCCTTGCCCATTCTCGAAATAATTCCCAAGGGCGGCTTTTACGATTTCAATAACAAGTATCCGTTTCTCAATCCGCAGGCTGGCGGTGGAGCAGAGCATGTCTGCCCGGCGAAGATCGATGCTGGAAAAACAAAGGAGATTCAGGATCTCGCGCTCCGCGCATTTCGCGCAACGGGCCTGCAGGTGTACGCGCGAGTGGATGCGATTTTGACTGAGAATGGGCAGCCGTTCATTTTGGAAATCAATACTATTCCTGGAATGACCGAGGCCAGCCTGCTGCCTGAAGCTGCGGCCGCTGCGGGGATCAGCTACGTCGATCTTTGCGCTCGCATAATGGAGCTCTCCCGCCTTCGCCAAGGCTACGGCGGGCAGGAGCGCGCCAGGGCGGAAGGGAACGACCGATGAGCTTTGGCAAAAAAAGCTCCCCGTCGCCCAATCGGCGAGTGTCCAATGTGCGCCAACGGCGCCAGCAGCACTTGCTCGACGTAAAGGTTCGTTCCCGCAAAGCGACTGCGCATCGCATTCGAAGAGCCATGGGGGTGTTCTCCAGAGTCATTTTGATCGTCGTGTTGCTCGCAGCCGTCTGCGCAGGTGCGCGCGAAGCCGCGAGACACCTCTTCTTCGAAAATCCAGATTATCAACTCAAGACAATTGAATTGCAGACCGACGGCACCTTGCAGCGTGAGCAGGTTCTGAAAGAAGCCGATTTGCGTGAAGGCAAAAATATTTTCAAGGTAAACTTGGCGCGCGTTCACGATTCCATCCAACAGCTTCCTCAGACGGACGAAGTTCAGGTGGTGCGGAAATTACCGGGCGAAATCGATATTCGTGTGGTGGAACGAAAGCCAGTCGCCTGGATCACGAGCGAAAAAGAAATTTCGGATCCATTTGCATCAGATGCTGCTTTTTTAGTGGACGCGCGGGGCGTTTTGATGAAACAAAAGAAGTTGTTGCCAGAATATCTGGGATTGCCGCTCATTTTGGGATGCTCGAGCGAAGCGCTCGAGGCCGGAAAAGTCGTCGAATCGTTCGAAGCAAAAACAGCACTGGAGCTGCTGCGTCTGAGTACGCGCAGCTCTTTGCAAGCGCGCTTTCAAATTCGAGAGATCGACGTTTCAAAAGGTTATTGCTTGCTGGTGACGGACAAGAATAACGCGCGCGTGACGTTCGGGTTCAATGATCTGGAGACCCAATTGCGGCGGCTGGAACATTTTCTTACCTATTGTGATGACTCAAAGCAGGAACTCGGGACTGTGAACCTGCTGGTGCAACGGAACGTTCCCGTGACTTTCGCCGAGCGTCCGACCACCGTCATTAACGATACGATCGAGCCCGCTGTGGAGCCGAGCATCATGAAGGCAATCCCGGTGCATGCATCGTCGGCGCCGAAGACGCGCGCCGATTCGGTCCCTCTTCGCAAGGCAATTCCTAGTCATCAAAAGAAAACGGACTAACAGCGATGGCGAGCAATAATCTGATGGTCGGTCTCGAGATTGGCACCTCCAAGATCTGCGTGGTCGTCGGGGAGAGCCGCACTGATGGTACTCTCAAAATTCTCGGTGTCGGCCAGACGCCGTCGCGCGGTGTCCGCAAGGGGGAGATCGTCGATTTTGAAACGGCGACGAAATGTGTGCACGAAGCTGTGGTCGATGCCGAACAGAAAAGCGATGTGATGATCCGCAGCGTTTACGTCTCTGTCGCCGGGTCGCATCTGCAAAGTTTCAATAACCGCGGATGCGTGATGCTGCCTGAAGATCACGATGAAATTGATGAGCAGGATGTCGAGGACGTAAAAATTAATGCACGCGAGGTGAGCATTCCTGCGCAGAACGCCTTCCTGCATTCTATCATTCAACATTATCACGTCGATGGACAAAACGGCGTGCTGAACCCGGTCGGGATGCTGGGCCAAAAATTAGAAGCCGATTTTTATATCATCCACGGCGTGC
>Ga0306921_10007041_pt1 | contig 11762 bp, 11 predicted proteins | sample sta12Cox44000080_FD_203760 | JGI IMG/M metagenome (GOLD analysis project Ga0306921, IMG submission 203760) | Lab enrichment of tropical soil microbial communities from Luquillo Experimental Forest, Puerto Rico - statoxic.12C.oxic.44.000.080 (v2)... | ecosystem: Environmental > Terrestrial >... | reverse complement strand
TCAGGGTATTGGGCGTGACGAACAGATCTGCCGCAAGCTCGCCGGCGTCGGTGACGGCCTTCGTCATCGCCAGCGTGGCCCGAGCTGCCGCTGCCCACCCGGAGGTCCGCGCCTACCGGAACTGGCGGTGACAGCTAGCGACGCACGGGCACGTCGATGTCACCGCGATCGTCGAGATCTCGACCGCGCAGTGCCCGTTCCCGCTGGCGCATATTCCGCACGACGCGGACGCCCGGACGCGCCCGATCTGAGCGCCGAGCTGCACCGCGTCAAGCGCGAACCCGCCGCGACGAGCAGCACCGAAAGGTGGCTCCAGCGGGCGATGCCGGTCGCCACCCACGTCTCCGGTGCCCTTCCGGCGATGTACGCCGTGCTGGCCCGGTCGGTAGCGCTCTGGCAACGCAGCGACACCGTCGCGGTGAGCACGGCGGGGATGTTCGGCGGCGGATGGGATTCGGGATCACGCCCCCTGGACCTGTTCGCGCTCGCGGTGGTGGTACCTGAACCTGATGGCGGCTGTTTCCTGGTGGAGGAGCCAGCAGCGGCCGCGACATAAGGGTTTAGGCATGACCGGCGGGCCCGCCCTCGCGGGCCCGCCGGGTGCTTCAGGTGCCGGGCCGTCCGCCTGCCTGGGCAGAGCGTGCGGCGGCGGCTTGCCAGCTATCTTGGTGGGAACTGGGAGTTGGGCGCGGGGGGCGCGAGGTTGGCGGTGGGGGCCTTGGCGGTGTAGCCGATGACCGCGCAGTTGATGTCGACCCCGACCGAGCCGTAGGGCTGGGGCTGGCCGGTGGCGGGGTTGACCCCGGTTAGCAGGTCGGGCCGCTGGTCGGCGAGGTTGAACACGACGTTCTCGTCGATCTGCCGCTTGTTGAGCCCTTCCTGGACGGCTTTGGGGGTCCACAGACCGAGCTGGGCGTCCCACAGCGGGCTATAGGCCTGAGCGTGGCGGGGGTCTTTCAGGGTGGGGAAGTCGCCGAACACGTTGAGCAGGTCGCCGCCGAAGCGCAGGGCGTTGATGAACGCCGTGTCGCCCAGCGAGGCGTCCTTGCTCACCATGCCGTCCAGGGCCAGGTGCTGGAACCCCTGGGCCTGCGGGTTGTTCACGCCGGTCTGCCCGTTGATGAAGGCGAACAGCCGCTCGCGGGCCGAGCCGAGGAAGTCGTCGCCGCCGTTGAAGGAGGCGTCGTTCAGCGCGGGCACGTACGTGGACCGTTCCAGCACCGCGGTCAGCGGCTGGCCGGCGTCGGTGGACAGGTAGACGATCGGCTGGCCGGCGTCGAAGCCCTTGACGAACAGCATGTCAGCCCAGGACTCGTTGAACTGGCCGGGCGCGGAGGGGCCGGCGATGTGGATGCCCAGCGCGCGGTCAGATGTACTGGTGTGGTGGGTCACATCGAATGGGCCGTTGCCGGTGGCCACGATCGGCGCGTTGTACACGACGTCGGAGCCGGCGATCCGGATGAACGGGCTGTACCCCGGGCCGGCCACCGCGCCGGGCTGGAACTGGGCCAGCGGGAACCCGTCCGGCCCGGGAGTGGCGATGCGGGTAGGGCTGAAGTCCGGCGCGCCGGCGAAGTTGATGACCGCTGGGCCGAACGGGTTCCGCTGCGGCGTCGGGTTGCTGAGCGTGACGGTCTGCACGCACGCCGGGCAGCTGATGCCGATGTCGGCCAGCTTGGGCGCGTAGTTGATCCCCAGATCGTGCGCCAGCCCTGGGTCGGAGGCGTCCATCAGGATGTACCAGACCTTCTCCGCGTGCGGGGTGCCCGCGTACGCGGTCCCGGGGTACAGCGGCAGCCGTACCGTCTCGTTGCTGAGGTTGACCTGAATGGCGCTTTCCAGGGTCAGCTTGTCCCTGGGCAGCAGGCCACTGAGCTGCCCCAGCCCCTTGGACTCACCCGGGGGCTTGCCCGCTTGGGCGGCGGGCGCGGCGGTCCCGGCCGAAGCAGCCGCGCCGCACGCGGCCAGGCCCAGCGACGCGGCTACGGCCAGCACCGCGAGCGCCGCAGTCGGTCTGCGTTTCCTTGCGAGCAAGGGTTTGAAGATATGACGATTCATGTTCTGCTCCTTTTCCACCCTTGACATTTGTTGTCGACACGCTGGCCGCCGCGGTGGCTAGCGGAGTGACGGCCATGGGGTGGGTCATCCGCGATCCGCTTCACGATGCCGTGCATGCCTTCGATAAGCGCCGGCCATGAGGTCACGCCTGTTTGACGTCAGATCCGTGCGCTTGCCTCTTTTCGACAGCTCTGTGCATGCAGGCTCGCTTTAACCTCCGCAGCCGCACATCCTCAAGCCTGACGATTCTTCATAGCGGCCACTCGAGGTTGATCGGCTCGCGGGAAACAAGCACCACAATCCGTTCGGGGAAGAGATCCTCTCTACCCGACGGACAGTGGTTTCTGGACAGCGTCGTCGCCTTGCGATTGGGATCATGAGCCTTCGCTGAATGCTTGGCTGTGACGCATCATCCTCGCGGCCATACCTGCGCCTCATATCGGCCGATACGGCTTCCCGCGCGTTCGCCCACGCTTCCCGCCTGGGCCTGCGGGCCCGGTCAAGGCCAGGACCTGCTGGTTCCCGGACGACAGGTGAGCGATGATGGTCGTGCGCCGCCCTGTGGGCTGGGCCGGGCCGAGATGGCTGGCCCGTCGCAGCCGCGGCCGGAGGGCTGAGCGATTAGCGAGCTGCTGGACCGGGCCACGGAAACCGCCGCGCTAGAGGAAGCGCTGGCGGCGGTCCAGGACGGGCTGAGCGGGGTGCTGGTGCTGCGGGGGGATGCGGGCATCGGCAAGACGGTGCTGCTTGAGTGGGCAGCCGGGCAGGCACATGACATGCAAGTGGCCCGGGTGGCCGGGATCCAGGCGGAGACGGGCATGGGGTTCGCCGGGTTGCACCAGCTGCTGGTGCCGTTCCTGGGCGGGCTGGACGGGCTGCCCGGACCGCAGCGGCAGGCGCTGGAGTCGGCGTTCGGGCTTGTGGCCGGGCCGGTGCCGGACCGGTTCCTGGTCGGGCTGGCGGCGCTGACGCTGCTGACGGATGCGGCGGCCGACCGGCCGGTGCTGTGCCTGGTTGATGACGCGCAGTGGCTGGATCAGGTGTCGGTGGAGGTACTCGGGTTCGTCGCCCGCCGCCTGTACGCCGACCGGGTGGGCATGTTGTTCACCGTCCGGGAGGGGCAGGCAACCGCGCTGGCCGGGCTGCCGCAGGTGGTGCTCGGCGGGCTGCCGGCGGGGGCGGCAGGTGAGCTGCTGGCCATCTCGGCCGACGCCCGGGTGGACGGGCGGGTGAGCGCTGAGGTGGTGGCCGGGGTGGCGGGGAATCCGCTGGCGCTGGTGGAGCTGGCCGGGGAACTGACCGCGGAGGAGTTGTCGGGGGCCGTGCCGCTAAGCTGGCCGCTGCGGTTCGGCGGCCAGCTGGAGGAGTTGTACCTAGCCCGGGTGCAGGCCCTGCCAGTGGACACTCAGACACTGCTGGCGGTGGCAGCGGCCGACCCGACCGGGGATCCTGCGCTGGTGGCGAAGGCGGCCGGGCAGCTGGGGACCGGTCTGGAGGCGTGCGAGGCCGCAGAGATCCAGCGGCTGGTGTCATGGCAGCCGCGGGTGCGGTTCCGCCATCCGCTGATCCGCTCGGCGGCCTATTACGCAGCCCCGGAGGGGACGCGGCGGCGCGCACATGCCGCGCTGGCCGGAGTCACCGACCCGGACGCTGACCCCGACCGGCGGGCCTGGCACCTGGCCGAGGCCGCGCCGGAACCCGACGAGGATGTCGCCGCGGAGCTTGATCGCTCCGCGAGCCGGGCACAGGCCCGCGGCGGACTGGCTGCCGCTGCGGCGTTCCTGGAACGCGCGGCGGACCTGACGCCCGACCCGAGACGCCGCGCCGAACGCACGCTGGCCGCGGCACAGGCCAGCCTGCAGGCCGGCGGGTTCGGCAAGGCCCGCGACCTCATGGCCTTGGCGGAGGCCGGGCCGATGGACGAGTTTCAGGCCGCCCGGGCGGACTTGCTGCGCGGAAGGATCGCGTTCGCCTCCGGCCTGGGCAGCGACGCTCCCCCGCTGCTGCTAAAGGCGGCCAAACGGCTCGAACCGCTCAACCTCGACCTGGCCCGCGAGACGTACGTCGACGCGTGGCAAGCGGCATTCTTCGCCGGGTATCTGGCGGGCGTCGGCGACCTGCTTGAGGTCTCCCGCGCCGCCAGGGCCCTTCCTCCGCCTACGCATCCGCCGCGTCTGGTCGACCTGGTGCTGGGCGGTTTTGCGCTCCTGGTTACCGACGGGCCGGCCGCCGCTGCGCCGGTGCTGCGGCAGGCCACGAGCGCCTTTGCCAGCCCAGGCATCTCCGACGAAGAGATACTCCGGTGGGGCTTTGTCGCCACAGTGGCGGACGAAGCTCTCTGGGATGACGAGGGCTGGCGCGTGACCATCAGGCAGGTTCAGCTCGCCCGTGACGTCGGCGCGCTCGACCAGCTCTCGTTCCTTCTGAACCGCATGGCTATCGAGACCGTGTGGAGTGGTGACTTTGCGGCTGCCACTTTGCTGATCGCCGAAGCCGACGCGGTCTGCGAGGCCACCGGGTCTCGTTTCGCGCCCGTCGCCGCTGCCATGCTGGCCGCGTTCCGGGGCAGGGAAGCCGAGGCCGCCCCGCTGATCCAGTCCATCATCGAGCAGGCCACACCTGGGGGCCAAGGAGTCTCGGTGACAGTCGCGCACTGGGTGGCCGCAATCCTCTACAACGGCCTCGGCCGTTACGAGGAGGCATTGGCCGCAGCCCGGCAAGCTAGCGAGCACGAGCATGTATATGTCTCCGTGTGGGCGTTGCCCGAGCTGATCGAGGCTGCCGCACGCACCGGCAACGCGCGCGTTAGCGGCGATGCCCTGAATCTGCTGACCGGAACGACCCGGGCCGGCGGAACCGACTTGGGGCTAGGCATCGAGGCGCGTACCCGCGCCCTGCTGAGCGAAGGAGAAGCCGCAGAGGGACACTACCGCGAGGCGATCGACCGGCTCGACCGCACCCGGCACCGTCCCGAGCTGGCCCGCGCGTACCTGTTGTATGGGGAGTGGCTGCGCCGCCAGCGCCGCCGCCGTGATGCCCGGGACCAGCTGCGTACCGCCTTCGCGATGTTCGACTCCATGGGAATGGAGGCGTTCGCGGGGCGGGCCCGGGCCGAGCTGCGCGCCACTGGCGAGCGGGCACGCCCGCGCGGTCCCGGGACACAGTCGGTGCTCACTGCGCAGGAGGAGCAGATCGCCCGGTTGGTCGCCGGGCACCTGTCCAACCGGGAGATCGCCGCTCGGCTGTTTATCAGCGCCAGTACCGTCGAGTATCACCTGCGCAAGATCTTCCGCAAGCTCGGCGTCACCAGTCGGCTACAGCTCGCCCGAACGTTCCCCGACCACGAAGGGACGCCCGCCTGGGAGGACGGGGGGTGAGCTACGGCGTGCTCTCGATACGGATGCGGTCAGCGACCTGCGTGACGCCAGGCGCGGACCAGGCGGCGGCCACCGCGTGATCGTGCGCGGCCCAGGAGCTGACTGTGCCGGACAGGATCACCAGCCCGTCAGAGGAGGTTTCGACGGAGAGCCCGTCCGCCTCTAGCGCGGCGTCGCGCCGGAACGCGGCGCGGATGGCGTCCCGTGCCTCACGGGCATCGGGGGTCCGGGTCAAGCTGATGGCGTTGTCGATACCGGCAACGCCGGGCACGGTGGCGGTGCGGAACTCGGCCGCCTCGCGCTGGTAGTGCCACTGTGCTGTGCCGGTCAAGGTCACGAAGCCGTCCCGGGCCTGCGCATCGACGGTTGTTGGCACCGAGACGTCCAGCATCAGCGCTTCCAGCACGTCGCCGCGCAGGTCCTCGTCGTCCCGCCGGTCTTTGTCCGGGATCTGTACCTGGAGCTCATTGGCGACCCGCTTAACCCCCCGGACGCGTGCTGCGGCCCTGCCCCCCGCCCGGTTCGACCGGAAGCTGGTCACGATCCCCCGCAGCGTGACCACGCCGCTGGCGGCCGATACCTCAATCGCGTCGCTGTCTACCTGCGGGTCCCAGGAGAGCTCGGCGGCGACGTTGCGCCTTAGGTCATCGTCCATCATTGCTGCCCCGTTCTACCTCTGGCGTGGGCCTTCCCGTGATCACTGGCCTCTTTCTAGCCGCTAGGGCCAGCCTTCTGCATCCATGAAAGTCCGTAGTCATTCCGGGGCAAGGCCCCTATGGCTACCGGCAGGACTAAGGACTTTCCGGGATTCGATCGGCTTACCGGATTCGTAGCGTTTACAGCGGACCTATCCGCGCGGGTCCGGAGGTGCCAGAGAGAGCCGTGACTAAGGAGCTCTGGCGTCCGAACCGGCACTCTCCAGGACGGATGAGCACGCCGAGGAGGCCCACCATGTGGCCGGTGATGCCCTACTTGAGCACTGACGCATCCCGAGCTGACGCCGTCTTCGCGTTGGGGCTGCAGCGCAGCGATGAGCCCAGCGCGGGCCAGGTGCGGCAGGCGGTCGCTGCGGCAATCCGTGCTTTCGGCTGCTCCGGCTGTGCAGACCGGGTAGCGCAGGAGTTCGGCGATCACCCGGAGACGGCGGTGATCCGGATGCGTTGGGCGCGTGCAGTGGCCCGCGAGGCATTCGCGAATTCCGCGCTGGAGCCCGGCCCGCGGGCGGGTGCCGGTTCGCTGCTGGTCTTCCGTCCCCGGCTGCCCGCCAAGCGGACACCAGGCTCGCGAGAGGCAATGGCATGACGGCGGTGATCAGTGACTCCCCACCGGGAGCCCTCTGTAAAGCAGCATCGCAGGCACGAGATGCTGGCGATGAGGTTATGTGCGGACGTAAGTCTGAGCGGCAGATAGTCCGTGACCTGCTGCGGTGCGCAAAGCAGGGGGTCGGCGGTGTGATGCTGGTGGAGGGAGAGCAGGGGATAGGAAAGTCCCTGCTGCTGCGCGAGGCCGCCGACGTGGCAGCGGGGGAGGGGTTTTCGCTGGCGGCGGGAGCAGCCGACCAGCTGGGCCGGGTGCTCCCGTTCTTCGCGCTGCGCGCGGCGCTGGGCGAATCATTCGCCAGGCTCACCGCCGGTGATCCCGAGCGTGACCTGTCGGATGCGCCTGGGTGGTGGATCAGCCAGATGCACGCGCATCTGGAACGGCGGGCCGCGGCGAATCCGGTCCTGGTGTGCCTGGATGACCTGCAGTGGGCAAGCCCGGCCACGCTGGCAGCTTTGCGGACATTGCCACGGGAACTGAAACGCCACCCGGTCGCCTGGCTTCTGGCCCGGGCCAGCACACAGCAGCATGACACCGAATACCTGTTCGGCTTCCTGGAGAAGGATGGCGCGGCCCGTGTGACGCTGGGGCCGCTCGGTAAGGACGCGGTGGCGGCGCTGCTCACGAGCGCGTTCGGCGCGCCGCCGGACCAGGCGTTGCTGACCCTGGCTTGCGGTGCTGCCGGGAACCCCTTGCTGCTCACCGAGCTGATCGGCGGCCTAGGCGACGATAAGGCCGTCCGGGTCACCGGCGGCCGCGCCGTCCTGGTTTCCACCCGGCTGCCGCGGCGGGTGCACCGTGTCGCGCGACGGCGGCTTGATGGCCTCAGCGAGCGGGCCCGGCACCTGCTGGCGACGGCGGCGGTGCTCGGCCCGTCGTTCCGGGTGGAGGACGCGGCGGAGATGCTCGGCGAAACGCCCGCCGGGTTGCTGCCTACCCTCGAGGAGGCGATGGACACCGGGATCATGGCCGCCGCCGGTCACCTGCTGCAGGCCGCGCACCCCGGCGACCTCGCGTCGCTGGCCGACCTGGACACTGCGGCGTCGCAGACCCTGCGTTCGGCTCCGCAAACCGCTGCTGAGCTGGCACTGCGCGCACTGGAACTGACACCCCCGGCCGACCCTGGCGTGCTGTCCCGCGCGGTGGCCGCCACCGAGGCCCTGGCCGCGGCCGGCCGGCTGGACCGGGCCGCCCAGCTCGCCCAGGACACCTTGGCCCAGCCACTGCCGTCAGTGGCCGAAGCCCGGCTGCGGTGCGCCCTGTCCTCTGTCCTGCGCGCCCGCGGCCAGGCCGGCCGCGCCGCCGGCCAGGCCGAGATGATCCTGGCCCGGCCGCAGCTGCCGCACGGCCTGCGCGAGGAGGCGCTGACCGCGCACCTGCAGGCCCTGGCCGGGGCACGCGGCGAACTCGCTGGGCCGCTGGCCGGCACCATCCTTGCCGACCCCGGCCAGCATGACGGCCATACCGTCGTCGCGGCCCTGGCTGCCCGCGCGGTCATCGCCTGGGACAACGGCCAGGTCGGCGAGGCGGTCGGGCTGCTGCGCGATGCCGCCCGGTCTGGCACCGGGATCTCCCCCGATGCCCGCCATCCCCAGCCGTTGCTCGCGCTCGCCGGCGCCCTGGTCGACCTCCGCCAGCTCGAGGAAGCTGACGGCATTCTCCGCGCCGCCGACCACCCGGCGCTGCACGACATCCCCGCCCATGCGGGACTGCTCATCCTGCGCGCCCGCATCCACCTGGCCAACGGGCGCCTGCCCGACGCCGACGCCGCGGGCCAGGCGGCCCTGGCCAGCGCCGAGACGCTGGGAGCTGACGGGTACGCCTCGGCCGTGCGCTGCGTTCTGGCGGTGATCGCGCTGCGCCGCGGCGACGTCGCGGCCGCGGCCCAGCACATCGGCGGTCTGCCCGCCCCGATGCCGCATCCCCCTGGCCTATATGCGAGGACCGAGGCCGCCCTGGCCCACGCCCAGATCATCGAAGCGCGCGACGGCCCGACCGCCGCCATCAGCCACCTCCGCCAGGCCGGTGCCGGTCTCCCGGCGTGGCAAGGATTGCTGTCCAGCGACCCGGCTCTTGCGGCCTGGCTGGTACGCACCGCGCTCGCGGCCGGTGACCAGGCCCTGGCCAGCCAGGTCACCGGCACCGCCGTGGCCCTCGCCGGTGCCAACCCGGGCTTCCCGGCCCTGGCAGCAGCCGCGGCTCACAGTCAAGGCCTCGCCACCTGCGACGCGCGCCTTCTCGCCGAGGCCGCGGCGCAGCACCCCGACCCATGGGCCGGGGCCTCCGCCACCGAAGACCTCGCCATCCTCCTTATCAACACGGCCAAAGACCAGGCCATCAGCCACCTCAAAACCGCCCTCGACGGATACCGCCAGACCGGCGCCGATCGCGACCAGGCGCGCCTGCGGCGGCGGCTGCGCCAGCTCGGCGTCCGCCGCCGCCACTGGGCCACGCCCGCCACCAGGCCCATCGCCGGCTGGGACAGCCTCACCGACACCGAGCAGGCCGTCTCCAGGCTCGTCGCCGAGGGACTGAACAACAACCAGGTCGCCGCCCGAATGTACATCAGCACCCATACCGTCGCGCACCACCTGCGCCAGACATTCCGCAAGCTGCAGATCGTCTCACGCGTCGAACTAGCCCGCATCGTCATCGAGGAAGCAGCAGCCGGCTCATGACTCTCGCCGCATTTGTCGGCGCCTTCGGGAGGAACGGCCCGCGGGCGCGTGCCCGTGCGGGATTAGCCACCTTGACGATGTGGGCAGCCTCAGGTGCGGGAATGCTGCCTGTCACGGAACTCAGTCCCGGCGTAGCGGGAAAGGAGCTGACAGGCCATGAGCCCTGTTTCGCGCGGTTTTCGCGGCCGAGGCCGCGTACTGGCCGAAGAAAAAGACCGGGTACCGCCGGGTCAGCATGTAACCGCAGATTTCCCGGTGCTCTCGGCCGGCCCGACGCCACATACGCCGCTGCCCGAGTGGACGTTCTCGATCACCCAGGGCGGCGACGTGCTCAAGTCTTGGACCTGGCAGGAGATGCAGGCGCTGCCGGCCGAGACCGTCACTGCCGACATCCACTGCGTCACCCGCTGGTCCAAGCTCGGCACGCAGTGGCGGGGCGTGCCGGTGGACACGCTGCTGGACCAGGTGGCCGCCGAGGCACCCTACGTGCTGGCGTTCTGCGACGGCGGCTACACCACCAACCTGCCGGCCGGGGACGTCACCGGCGGCAAGGCATGGGTGGCCTTCGGCTACGACGGCGCGCCACTCGAACCCGAGCACGGCGGCCCGGCGCGGCTGCTCGTGCCACACCTGTACTTCTGGAAGAGCGCCAAGTGGGTACGCGGCCTGGAACTGCGCGATCACGACGCGCCCGGGTTCTGGGAGACCTACGGCTATCACATGTATGGGGACCCATGGAAACAACAGCGGTACGTCGGCGACTAACCTGGCAGGCCGCAGCCGTCACAACCATTGCCCGGGAGACGGCCTCGGTGGTCACCATCGAACTGGAGCCGCCGGACTGGCCCGGGCACCTGGCCGGGCAGCATCTGGATGTGCGGCTGACCGCCGAGGACGGCTACACCGCGGAGCGTTCCTACTCCATTGCCTCGGCACCCGGCGAGCCGCTGGCCATCACGGTGGAGCGGCTCGAGAACGGCGAGGTGTCACCGTACCTCACTGACGAACTGCGGGCCGGAGACCAACTGGAGCTGCGCGGCCCGATCGGCGGGTATTTCGTATGGGAGCCCACCGATGACGGCCCGCTGATGCTGCTCGCGGGCGGGTCAGGTGTCGTTCCGCTGCGTTCCATGCTGCGGCACCGCCTGCGCGCCGGCAGTGACGTCCCGGCCCGGCTGCTGTACTCCTCCCGCACCCTGCCCGATGTGATTTACCGCGGCGAACTCGACCACTACGGTGACGGCGTGCAGGTGATCTGCACGCTGACCCGCAGCCAGCCTCCCGGCTGGACTGGTTATTCAGGCCGGGTGAATCCCGCGATGCTTGCGCAGGCCGTCTGGCCAGCCAGCCAGCATCCGCTCGCGTTCGTCTGCGGGCCCACCAGCTTCGTCGAGACAGTAGGGGAGAACCTCATCGGGCTCGGTTACCCGCCGAAACGGGTCAGGACCGAGCGGTTCGGCGGGACCTGAGGAGACCAGCGGGCAGGCGAGCGTCGCTAATCAGCAACTTTGACGATGTGGGCCTCGGGCGACGCGGCCAAGGTGGACACATGCCTCGCAGGGAGGGCTCTGATGGACGCACTGGACGGCAACGCGATCGGCGGCCTGCTGATCGACGTCTTCGGTACGGAGATGACCGCCGCGAACTCCATCTGCGGCACCTGCGGCACCAGCAGGCCAGTAGCTGAGCTCGTCGTCTACCGGCGCGCTCCTGGCACCGTGGTCCGCTGCCGGACCTGCGGCAGCGTCCTCATGGTGTTCGTCACGGCGCACGACCTGACTTGTGTCGACCTGGCCGGGCTGGCCAGCTTGGGCCACAACGAGACCAGCATTAGGCGAGCAGGCGGGATGTGGAGATAGCCCCGGTGCCGAACGAGCACGCAGGAAATCAACAGAACACGCAGGAAACCAACAGAAGGAGCGAACATGCCGCACGAGGAGCCCATGGCCATGGGCACGCCGCAGGACGAGTCCATATCGAGAGGCGCTCCGGACCAGGAGTCCATGGGCACACCAGACCAGGAGTCCATGGGCACACCAGACCAGGAGTCCATGGGCACACCAGACCAGGAGTCCATGGGCACACCGGACGGCTGACCCCATACCGTCGAGGAGCCTGCCCATGCCCTTGCTGCTCCTTACCGATCCCGACGGTACCTCTAGAAGTGAGTCGGGAAATCCGACTTACTGCTGGCAGGTCGCCGCGGCCCGCCCTCTGTGCTGAAGCTGGCTACGGCCAGCAGCAAAGGAGTAGAACATGTCGTACACACACGTCACCGCACCCACGCAGTATGTGGAGGCGGGAGGAGCCCGGCACGCATACCGCCGGT
>Ga0306921_10007040_pt1 | contig 11765 bp, 6 predicted proteins | sample sta12Cox44000080_FD_203760 | JGI IMG/M metagenome (GOLD analysis project Ga0306921, IMG submission 203760) | Lab enrichment of tropical soil microbial communities from Luquillo Experimental Forest, Puerto Rico - statoxic.12C.oxic.44.000.080 (v2)... | ecosystem: Environmental > Terrestrial > Soil... | reverse complement strand
AAGCGCTGACGAAACAGGTCGGCGACATCAGCCTCATCGTCGACCACCAAAATGCTAACGCTCATGTCTTCCCCTCAACGTGCTGCGCTGACTAATGGCGAGGCAGGCGGATGGTGAACTCGGTGAACGCTCCGGGCTCGCTTTCGACTGTGATCGTGCCGCCATGCTGCTGCGTGACGATGTCGTAGCTGATCGAGAGGCCCAAGCCGGTGCCTTCACCAGTCGGCTTTGTCGTCACGAAGGGCTGGAACAATTTGTCCCGGATCTCTGGCGCGATGCCGGTGCCGTTGTCGCGCACCCGCGCTTCGACCGCGTTGCCGAGATCGCGCGTCGCCACCTTCAACGTCGGCCGAAACTCCGGCCCGGCGCCGTCATGCTGCCGTTTAGTCGTCGCATAAAAGCCGTTGCCGAATAGGTTGAGAAATACCCGGGTCACCTCTTGCGGCGACAGCTCGGTCGGCGCGAGCCCGCGGTCGAACTCGCGCTCCAACGTGATGTTAAAGCTCGCATCCTGAGCGCGCGCACCGTGATAGGCGAGGTTCAGCGCCTCCTCGATCAGGGCATTGAGATCGACCACCCGGCGTTCGCCCGAGACGCCGCGCGAGTGCTCGAGCATGCTCCTGACGATGCCGTCGGCTCGCTTGCCGTGCTCGGCGATCTTGTCGAGGTTGCCGCGCAGCATCTCGACCACCTCGTCGACCGCGGCGCGCTCGTCCTCGCCGAGGGCCGCCACCGCCGGCGCCGTCGTTTCCTTCAGCTCCAGCAACAGTTCGCCTGATAGATCGGCAAAGTTGTTGACAAAATTGAGCGGGTTCTTGATCTCGTGGGCGATCCCGGCGGTCAGTTGGCCGAGTGCCGCCATCTTCTGGGCATGTAAAAGGCTGGCCTGTGCCGCCTGCAACTCCTGCAGCGCTTTTTCGGCGGTGTCGCGCGCGGCACGGATTTCGGCCTCTGCGCGTTTGCGTTCAGTGATGTCGCTATAGATCAGCACAACCCCGCCACCCGGTACGGGATTGCTACGCACCTCGATGACTCGGCCATCCGGGCGGGTCCGCTCGGCCGACCATTGCGTCTCGACCCGCTCCAACAGGCGGCGCACCTCCGCCTCGACATCGACCACGCCAAATTCGCCATGCGTGGCCAGGTAGCGGATAAAATCAGCGACACGCGGCCGCTCGGCCAAGAGCGTGTCGGGCAGGTCGAGAATCCGCTGGAAATTCAGGTTCCAGGCGGCGAGCCGCAGCTCGCTGTCGAACATCGCCACGCCGTCGCCCATATTGTCGAACGTCACGCGCAACTCGGCCTGGCGCTGACGGATCTCATCGAGCAACCGCGCATTGTCCATCGCGATCACCGCTTGCGCCGCAAAGGTTCGAACGAGTTCGGTCTGGCGTTCAGTGAACGGTCTCGCCTCGCGGCGGGTAAGGCCGAAGGCGCCGACTGGCTCTCCCTCGCGGAGCAGGGGTACGCCGATGACCGCACGAATGAAGCCCATGCCGGAGGCATGTGGCGCTGCATGTTCGGGATCCGCCCCGATGTCGACGATTTGGACAGTCTGCTGCTCCAGCAAGGCGCGGCCGACCGCCGTGCCGCGCCCGGGCGTATACGATTGGGCGCGCACCATCGCCGCCATTTCTGATGACATCGCCGATACCGCCGCGGTGCGGTAATCATCGCCAATCGGCAATGCGAGATGCCCCGAATCGGCCCCACACAGGCGCCGTGCCTTTTCGACCATCGCCTCGAATACAGGCTGCAGGTCGCCCGGCGACGAATTGATGACCTGCAATACCTCGGCGATGGCCTGCTGCTGTTCCAACGACTCGCGCAGTTCGGTCAGCAGCCGAGTGTTTTCGATCGCGATGACCGCCTGGTCAGCAAAGGTGCGCACCAGCTCGACCTCCCTCTCGGTGAATGGGTCGACGCGCTGGCGGGCAAGCGAAATCGAACCGACCGGCTCGCCTTCTCGGAACAGTGGCACACCAATTAGAGAGCGAGCTCCGCCGGTCGCGACGACCTCGCGCAACGCATATTCCGGATCGGCGGAAGCATCGATGATGTGGACGGCCTGCCCTTCTATGACCGCGCGGCCGCCGGCGGTACCGCGGTTGATCTTTTGCGGAAGATCGCGGAGAAACCTTTCGAACTCGCGCGGCAAACCAAAGCTCGCCGCGAGTGACAGGAACTCACCGTCGCGACGGAACAGCGCAGCCTGATCGGCATTGCGGCACAACCGCGCTACGGTTTCGACCAGCGTGTCGAGCACCGGCTGCAGGTCAAAGGTCGAGCGGCTGATGACCTTCAGCACGTCGCTGGTCGCGGTCTGGTATTCGAGGGACTCCTGCAGGTCACGGGTGCGCTGCTGCAGGTCGTTGAGCAGCCTGGCGTTCTCGATCGCGATCACCGCCTGGTCGGCGAAGGTGCTGACCAACTGAATCTGCTTTTCGGTGAACGGCTCGACCCGTTGCCGCGCGACATTCAGCACTCCGATCGGCTCCCCTTCGCGCAGTAGCGGCACGCCGAGTACAGTTCGCGTGCCCCCCAACCTCACATTTTCCAGCATCGCGTATTCGGGATCGGCAGCGAGATCGGGGATCTGCACCATCTGACGGCTGAGTACTACCCGGCCAACGACGCTGCTGCGGCCAGGAACGAAGGTGTAGCCGCGCAGGAACGCCTCCTGTTCTGGCGAGACCGCAAGAATGGAAATTGCCCGATAGATGTCGCCCTCGCGGCTAGCAATCAACGCTTGGTCGGCATTGGTCAGCCGAGCGGCGGTAGCGACCAGTGCGTCCAGTACCGGCTGCAGGTCGAAGGTCGAGCGGCTGATCACCTTCAGCACGTCGCTGGTCGCGGTCTGATATTCGAGCGACTCCTGCAGATCGTCGGTGCGCTGCCGCAGTTCGCCAAGCAGACGCGCGTTTTCCATCGCGATGACCGCCTGCGCCGCGAAATTCTGCAGCAACGCAATCTGCTTGTCGGTGAATGGGCGCACCTGCTGTCGAAAAGCAGTAATGATCCCGATGACCGCGCCATCCTTCCGTAACGGCACCATCAGCGTTGTGCGAACATCGCCGATCTCGATGACGCGATGAAGTTGTGGCGGCGCATTCTGGAGATAGGGCTCGGCTCGGAGGTCGGGAAAATGGACGATCCGCTCGCCTTGAATTAGGCGCGCCGGTCCGCTGCCCTCTGGTGGCCGCATCGAGTCGAGCTGCCGCACGGCGTCGACAAAAGCTTGCCCTACTCCGTTTACCGCAACTGTACGGAACCTCTCTCCATCCCGGATCATCATGATCCCGTGGGCAGCACCACACAGAGTGTGAGCTTTCTCCAGGATCGTGTCGAACACTGGCACGAGCTCGCCGGGCGAGCTGTTGATGACCTGCAATACCTCGGCGGTCGCGGTCTGCTGCTCCAGCGCCTCGCGCGTCTCGGTCAATAGCCGCGCGTTCTCCATCGCAATGACCGCTTGCGCTGCAAAGTTCTGCAATAGCGCGATCTGCTTCTCGGTGAACGGGCCGGGCTCGTGGCGATTGGCTGAGATATAGCCGAGCAGGCGACTGTCTTTACGCAACGGGAGCATGAGCAGAGCGCGAAGACCAGCCTCCCTCGCGGCGCGCGTTCTCGGGCCATCCCAGCCCGGCCCGTGCAGCGCCGATGGATCGGGCATATGAACCAGGCGCTCACCGTGCAATAACTGGGCTTGCGGGCTGGCCGGTTCCGGCCGATACGGCTGCCGCAACAGATCGGCGAACGGTGCCGGCAGTTCATGTGTCGCCACGGCGCGGAAGTACTCGCCGTCATAGATCTCCAGAGCCCCGTGAGACGCGCCGCACAGGCTGTGTGCTTTCTCCAATATTGCGTCGAACACCGGGGCGAGATCCCCGGGTGAGGAATTGATGACCTGCAATACCTCGGCGGTCGCGGTCTGCTGCTCCAGAGCCTCGCGCGTCTCGGTCAAGAGCCGTGCGTTTTCCATAGCGATGACCGCCTGCGCCGCAAAGTTTTGCAGCAGCGCGATCTGCTTGTCGGTGAACGGGCGCACCTCATGCCGATAGATGCGGAACGCCCCCAAAAATCTGCCGTCCTTCTGAAGGGGTACGAGCAGCCCGGTGCGCGCACCGCCTAAATCGACAACAGCGCGGTTCAGTGGATTTCCGCCGCGGTAAGAATCCGTGTCCGCGAGATCGAGATTGTGTACGAAGGTCTCGCCGTCCTTAATGGCTCCTAAAAAGACCGAAGGCTGTATTTCCAATGGCTTGCGCAGATATTCGGCAAATGCCCCGGGCACGCCGAAGGTTGCCGGGCACGAGAACGCCTCGCCATCATAGGTCCACAACATGGCACAGGGCGCATCGCATAGCCGCGTGGCTCTTTCCAACATCGCGTCGAACACCGGGGTGAGATCGCCGGGCGAGGAATTGATGACCTGCAATACCTCGGCGGTCGCGGTCTGCTGCTCCAAGGCCTCGCGCGTCTCGGTCAGGAGGCGCGCGTTCTCCATCGCGATGACCGCCTGCGCCGCAAAATTCTGCAGCAGCGCGATCTGCTTGTCGGAAAAGGGAACCTCCTCAAATCGCGCCGCTACGATTGCTCCGAACAGCTCATCGCCCTTCCGCAGCGGCACGGACAGCAGCACGCGAACACCCGTATCGCGCACTAGACGGGCCATTGGATATTGTAGCTGCTCCATATCGACGATGTGGACGAAGCGCTCATCGGCAAGTAGCGGCCGGAAAAGAGGCGCGCTCTCATCCAAACCGCCCTGCAAGCGCTTCGCAATCGGCTCGGGCACTCCGTGCATCGCCGCTGGGTGGAAGATAGAGCCATCGCGCAAGAACAACGTCCCGTGACCGCTCTCGCACAGGCTGTGTGCTTTCTCGAGGATCGCATCGAAGACCGGCGCGAGATCGCCGGGCGAGGAGTTGATGACCTGCAATACCTCGGCGGTCGCGGTCTGCTGCTCCAAGGCCTCGCGCGTCTCGGTCAACAGCCGCGCGTTCTCCATCGCGATGACCGCCTGCGCCGCAAAATTCTGCAATAGCGTAATCTGCTTATCGGTGAACGGCCGGACTTCCTGCCGGTAGGCGGTGACAACGCCAAGCAATTCACCGTCCTTGCGCAATGGAGCGATCAGCAAGGTGCGAATCCCGCCGAGATCGACGGCAGCACGCGGCAACGGCTCGTTCGGGTACTGCGCCGCGACTTCCGCCAAGTCGTGTATATGTGCGAGCGGCGCCCCCTCCACGATGCGCCCGAACGGGTCCCCCTTCCTTGGACGAATTCCCCGTCGGATGAACTCCCGGAAGCGTGTCGGCGCACCCTGCACTGCCACCGGCTGAAATTGTTCATCGTCATAGGTCATCAATGCGCCAAATGACGCCTCGCAAAGCGCGTGCGCCTTTTCCAGAATGGTGTCGAACACCGCCGCCAGGTCGCCGGGCGAGGCGTTGATGACCTGCAAGACTTCGGCGGTCGCGGTCTGCTGCTCCAGGGCCTCGCGCGTCTCGGTAATGAGCCGCGCATTCTCGATTGCGATGACCGCCTGTGCCGCGAAGTTCTGCAACAGCCCGATCTGCTTGTCGGAGAAGGGAACCACCTCCTGGCGAAATGCAGTGATGATACCAAGCAGTGCGTCGTCTTTGCGCAACGGAACCAACAGCAGAGTTCGTGCACCACCGAGTTCCACCAATCGGTTCCATTGCTCAGACAGGCGGCCAATGTCGTCTGACGCCGCATCGAGGATGTAGACCGGTTCACCCCGCCGCAGGCGAGCAAAACTCTCAGAGCTCCCGGCGTGGATCCACCCTTGCTGCATCCAGTATTCGGCGAACTCTGGCTCCCCGTGTACTGCGATCGCCCGATACTGTTCGCCCTCAATCAGCACCAGGCCACCAGCGTCAGCGCCGCAGAGTGTGTGTGCTTTCTCTAATATCGCATTGAATACCGGGGCGAGGTCGCCGGGCGAGGAGTTGATGACCTGCAATACCTCGGCCGTCGCGGTCTGTTGCGCCCGAGCTTCGCCGAGTTCGGCGCTGCAGGCGTCGAGCTGTCGCCGCAGTTCGGCGTTGGCTCTTTCGAGCTCGGCCACCCGGTCGTCGATCGTCGCAGCCATTCGATCACCGCATCGCGCTGAGCACTACGGCGAAAATATAGCACCAAATGGCTGCTTCTCTTGCGTTTGTGGTTGCGAGCGGCGGCCCGGCGCGCCTGCTCGATGAAGGGCAGCGACGGAGCTACCCTTTTCAAGGCTGCAAACAAGCAATAGATGCCCATCCGGCTGTTCGATTGACATAGTGGCTTCTAGAGGCTACTTGACGGATATGCGAACCGTCGGCCTTAAGACTCTGAAAAATAAACTGAGCGAGTACGTCAGGCTCGCAGCCTCGGGCGAGACCGTGGTAATCACCGACCGCGGCCGTGCCGTCGCCAAGCTTGTGCGGACGCCCAAGATACCGGAGCACCTTAAAGATCACCCGGTGCTGGCGCGTGGGGTGCTAGAAGGCTGGATCACGCCGGCGACGATCACCGATGGCTCGCCCCCGCCGAGCAAACCGATCACGGGTCTGACTTTCGAGCAGCTGATGGCTGATCTCGACAGAGACCGAGAAGACCGCTGGTAATCTATCTCGACAGCTCGGTGGCCCTCGCTCAATTGCTGATGGAACGCCGCCAGCCTCCGCTGAATTTGTGGCAGCAGAGATTGACCTCGAGTCGTCTTCTTCGATACGAAGTTTGGAACCGGGTTCATGCATACGCCTATTCGCGATCGATCGAAGAAGAGGTTCGAAGTACCTTGGCCCGGGTCTATTTGATCGAGATGAGCGAGGCGGTGCTCGCTCGTGCCTTGCAGCCGTTTCCGGTTTCGGTCAGAACACTCGACGCGCTCCATCTGTCGACCGCATTGTCGCTGATCAATGGAAGCGAGACGGTCAAGCTGGCAAGCTATGACAGCCGAATGCTTGCCGCCGCACACGCGCTCGGCATCGAGCTTGCGACTCTGTGACCAGTGCAGCCCCTACGTTGATCCGGCGGCGCCACGTCCCTATGTTCGCGCTCGCATGACGCCGCTCTCGCAAATCCGCAATTTCGCGATCATCGCCCATATCGACCACGGCAAGTCGACCTTGGCCGACCGGCTGATCCAGACCTGCGGCGGCCTCGAAGCGCGCGAGATGCGTGAGCAGGTGCTCGACAATATGGAATTGGAGCGGGAACGGGGCATCACCATCAAGGCGCAGACCGTACGCCTCGCCTACAGCGCCAAGGGCGGCGAGAGCTACGTCCTCAATCTGATGGACACACCGGGGCACGTCGATTTCGCTTACGAGGTCAGCCGCTCCTTGGCCGCCTGCGAGGGCTCGCTGCTGGTCGTCGACGCCAGCCAGGGTGTCGAGGCGCAAACCCTGGCCAACGTCTATCAGGCGATCGAGGCCGGGCACGAGATCGTCCCAGTCCTGAACAAGATCGACCTGCCGGCGGCCGAGCCGGAGCGGGTCAGGCAGCAGATCGAGGACGTAATCGGGCTCGACGCCGCCGACGCGGTGCTGATTTCGGCCAAGACTGGGCTCAACATCGAGGGCGTGCTCGAAGCCCTCGTAACCCGGCTGCCTCCGCCCCGGGGCGATGCCACGGCGCCGTTGAAGGCATTGCTGGTCGACAGCTGGTACGACCCCTATCTCGGCGTCGTGATCCTGGTTCGGATCAAGGACGGCGCGCTGCAGGCCGGGCAAAAGATCCGGCTGATGGCGACCGATGCGGTGCACACCGTCGAGCGGGTCGGGGTCTTTACGCCAAAGGGCGTCGCGGTCGAATCGCTTGGGCCGGGCGAGATCGGCTTCATTACCGCTGGCATCAAGACCGTCGCCGATTGCCGGGTCGGCGATACGATCACCGAGGACCGGCGCCCCGCCGCCGACCCCCTCCCCGGCTTCAAGCCAGTGCAGCCGGTCGTGTTCTGCGGCCTGTTCCCGACCGATGCCGCCGATTACGAGCGGCTGCGCGACAGCCTCGCCAAACTGCGGCTCAACGACGCCAGTTTCGAATACGAGCCCGAGACCTCGGTGGCGCTCGGGTTCGGCTTTCGCTGCGGCTTTCTCGGCCTCTTGCATCTCGAAATCATCCAGGAGCGGCTGGCGCGTGAGTTTGATCTCGACCTGATCGCCACCGCCCCCTCGGTCGTCTATCGCGTGCACCTGATCAATGGCGCCATGCGCACCCTCCACAACCCGGCCGACATGCCCGACCCGGTGCGCATCGACCACATCGAAGAGCCGTGGATAAAGGCGACGATCCTGGTCCCCGACGCCTATCTCGGGCCGATCCTCTCTCTGTGCGAGGAGCGCCGCGGCGAGCAGGTCGATCTGACCTATGCCGGCAACCGGGCGATGCTGGTCTATCACCTGCCGTTGAACGAGGTCGTGTTCGATTTCTACGACCGGCTGAAATCAGTGAGTCGCGGCTACGCCAGCTTCGACTACCAGATCGACGATTACCGCGAGGGCGACCTCGTCTTGATGAACATTCTGGTGAACGGAGAGCCGGTCGACGCGCTATCGGTGATCGTCCACCGCCACGAGGCTGAGCGCCGCGGCCGCGCCCTGTGCGAGCGGCTGAAGGACCTGATCCCGCGCCAATTGTTCCAGGTCGCGATCCAGGCCGCTATCGGCGGGCGGATCATCGCTCGAGAGACGGTCAAGGCGCTGCGCAAGGACGTGCTCGCCAAATGCTATGGGGGCGATGTAACCCGCAAGCGCAAGCTGCTCGAAAAGCAGAAGGAAGGCAAAAAGCGGATGCGCCAATACGGCAACGTCGAAATTCCGCAATCCGCTTTTATCGCTGCTCTCAAAATGGGCGACAGTTGAGATTGCCAAATCGGTCGCCGATGAACCCCGAATGATCAATGCGCTTCGCCGCTTTCGCGTCGTTGATAGTTGCGGTTGTCGCGCTGGCGAATGTGGCCGCGGCCGCGGAAAACGATGCGGCGCCGGGGATTGTTTATGCGCTGGGCACGAAATTCGATAAGTCGTTCAATGAATCGGCGTGGCGCGGGGCGGAGCGGTTCAAAGCCGCAACAGGCATTGCCTATCACGAGATCGAGATCGCCAACGACAATCAGCGCGTCCAGGCATTATCGGAATTGATTCGCCACGGGGCGCCGGTGGTCGTCGCGGTCGGGTTTGATCAGCGCGCCGCGGTCGAGACCGTCGCCACCCGGTTCCCGCAGGCGCGGATCACGATCATCGACACGACCGTCGACAAACCCAATGTTCAGTCGGTCGTCTTCCGCGAGCAGGAAGGAGCTTTTCTGGTCGGCGTACTGGCGGCGATGGCGTCGAAGACCGGCACGATCGGCTATCTCGGCGGCATGGACATCCCAATCATCCGCCGCATCCTTGAGGGCTACGCCGAGGGCGCGCGCTGGGCCGTGCCCGGCATCAAGCTCATCGCCAACGTCACCGGTACGACCCCCGCCGCCTTTACCGACCCGGCGCGCGGGGCCGAACTCGCGCGCAGCCAATTCGACCGCGGCGTCGACGTGATTTTCGCCGCGGCCGGCATCACAGGTTTTGGCGCGCTGCAGGCGGCCAAGGACGAAGGCAAGCTCGCGATCGGCATGGACGCCAACCAGAACGGGCTATTTCCGGGGACGGTGCTGACCTCGCTACTAAAACGCGTCGATAATGCCGTCTACGACGCTTTTATCACCGCGCGCGCCGGGACCTGGGCGCCGGGTGTCAAAAGCCTCGGCCTCGCCGAGCACGGCGTCGATTATGCGATGGACGACAACAACAAGGCTCTGGTGACGCCGGCAATGCACGCCAAGGCTGAGGAAGCCCGCGCCGAAATCATCGCCGGCAAGATCAACCCTGGCGCACTGGCCGAGCATTGACCCGGCCCCGTTGACCCCGGCCATCGAATGTTGCGGCATCTCCAAGCGCTTTGGCCCCATCCGGGCGAATGACGGCGTCGATCTGATTGTCCGGCGGGGCGAAGTGCACGGGATCATCGGCGAAAACGGGGCCGGCAAATCAACCCTGATGGGGCTGCTCTACGGGCATCTGAAACCCGACGCCGGCGAATTGCGCATTCACGGCCGCGCCATTCGGTTCCGTTCGCCGCGGGACGCGATCGCCGCCGGAATCGGCATGGTCCACCAGGAATTTGTGCTGGTCGAGCCATTCACCGTTCTCGAAAACCTGCTGCTGGCGAGTTCGGGAGGATTGTTGCTGCGCCGCCCTGCCAAACGGGTGCGCCAGAGATTGGCGCAGCTCAGCCGCGAACTCGATCTGGCGCTCGACCCAGACGCGATCGCCGGGACGCTGCCGGTCGGATTGCGCCAGCGGCTTGAACTATTCAAGGCGCTGCTGCCCGGCGCCGACATCCTGATCCTCGACGAGCCGACCGCGGTGCTGACGCCGGTCGAGAGCGAACGGCTGTTTGACGTGCTCCGCCGGCTCGCCGTTAGGGGATGCACGGTGCTGTTCGTAACCCACAAGCTGCGCGAGATCCTGGCCGCGACCGACCGGGTCAGCGTCATGCGCAGGGGACGGATCATCGCTACGGTCGAGACGGCGGCAACCGACGCGCAGACCCTGGGCGAACTGATGATCGGCCGCCGCCTGCCCGGCCGCGAGCGGCCCGGCAAGGCAGCGCCGGGCGCCCCGATGCTGGAAGTCGCCGGTCTTGCCGCCGATGCGGCAAACGGCGCAAGCATCCGCGACATCGGCTTTCGGGTTCACGAAGGCGAGATCGTCGGCGTCGCCGGGGTCGCGGGGAACGGCCAGTCCGAGCTGATGGCGGCGCTCGCCGGCCTGATACCGATGCACGGCTCGCTGAGGATAGCGGGCCAGGATGCGGGCCATCTCGGCGTCGCGGCGCGGCGGGCGCTCGGCCTCGCCCACATCCCCGAGGATCGCCGCGGGATGGGGCTGATCGGCGACTTTACCGCCGCGGAGAATGCGGTTCTTGGCGATCATCGCCGCACGCCCTTTGCCCGCGGTGGGCTCGTGGTCCCGGCGGCGATCGTTGATGCTGCGGAGCGGCATATGCGGGATTACGACATCCGTCCTGCCGAACCCAACGCGCCGGCCGCATCGCTCTCCGGCGGCAACCAGCAAAAGCTGCTCTGCGCCCGCGAGATCGCGCGCCGGCCGCGCTGCCTGGTGGTGGGCGAGCCGACCCGCGGGGTCGACATCGGCGCCGCCGACTTTATCCACCGCCGCCTGCTGGCTCTCAAGGCGGCAGGCACCGCGATCCTGCTGATCTCATCCGATCTCGACGAGATCCGCGCGCTCGCCGACCATATCCTGGTCATCGAAGGGGGAAGGATAGCCGGAGCTCTAGGCCCGGACGCCAGCCCGCGCGAATTTGGCCTGCTGATGGGCGGCCGTGTTCGATCGGGCGCGGACGCCGGCGGCGAGGGGCCGGTTTGGCCTTAGCCGACGCCGAACCGCTTGATTGCGTCGGCGCTGAGCTTGAGGCCAAGGCCGGGTGCGGTCGGCATCGCCAGCAGGCCGTTCTCCGGGACCGGGACCGCTTCCCAGAGATGGAACAGGCGCGGCATGTATTCGACGGTCAGGCCGTTAGGAGCGGCGCCGACCAGATGGACGTGGATCTCAGGCACGCCGTGGCTGACGACCGGCAAGTTGAACGCCTCGGCCATGCCGGCGATCTTGAGCCACGGGGTGATGCCGCCCGAGCGCACCTGGTCAATCATCACGATGTCGACCGAGCGGGCTTCGAGCATGTGGCGGAACGGC
>Ga0306921_10007039_pt1 | contig 11766 bp, 10 predicted proteins | sample sta12Cox44000080_FD_203760 | JGI IMG/M metagenome (GOLD analysis project Ga0306921, IMG submission 203760) | Lab enrichment of tropical soil microbial communities from Luquillo Experimental Forest, Puerto Rico - statoxic.12C.oxic.44.000.080 (v2)... | ecosystem: Environmental > Terrestrial >... | reverse complement strand
CGTCGTGGTGCTGGTGCTGCTGATGGCCCGGATCCGCCCCGTCGAACGCGGCGTCGGTGCCGATCGGCTGGCCCGCTGGCACGCCAGCGGCGGCAGGTACGTCATCGGCCTGGTCAGCGGGCACGCGATCGCGATCACCTGGGGCTACGCCGTCACCGCGCACACCAATCCCGCGAGCGAGACGGCGACGCTCCTGTCCACCTACCCCGACGTGGCGATGGCGACCGCCGCCTGGTTCCTGCTGCTCGGCGTCGGCGTTGTCTCCGCCCGCGCGGCGCGCCGCAGGCTCCGCTACGAGACCTGGTACTACCTGCACTTCTACACTTACCTCGCGATCGCCCTGGCGTTCAGCCACCAGCTCGCCGTCGGCGCCGCCTTCAGCGGCGACCCCGCGGCCCGCTTCTGGTGGTCGGCCCTGTACGTGGTGGCCGCCCTGCTCGTGGTGTGGTACCGGGTCGTGGTGCCCGCCCGCGGCTTCGCCCGCCACGGGTTCCGGGTGGCCGGCGTGCGGACAGAGTCAGAGGCGACCGTTTCGATCTACATCCGGGGCAGGCACCTGCGCGAGCTCGAAGCGGAACCAGGGCAGTTCTTCCGCTGGCGCTTCCTCACCCGGGACCTGTGGTGGGGGTCGCATCCGTACTCGCTGTCGGCCGCCCCCAGCGACGACCTCATGCGCATTACGGTGCGGGACGTCGGCGATCACAGCGCCGCGCTCCGGCGCCTCAAGCCGGGCACCCGGGTGCTCGCCGAAGGCCCGTTCGGGGCGTTCATTCCCATCCGCACCAGCCGGTCCGTCCTGCTGCTGGCCGGCGGGGTCGGCATCACGCCGCTGCGGGCGATGTTCGCCACCCTGTCCGGCAAGGTGACGCTGATCTACCGGGCGAGCACATGGCAGGACATCGTGTTCCAGGCCGAGCTCGACGCCATCGCCGAGGCCCGCGGCTCATGCGTGCACTACGTCGTGGGCAGCCGGTCCGACTTCGGGACCGACCCGCTGTCGGCGGCGGGGCTGCGCCAGCTCGTCCCCGGCGTGCACAGGATGGACGTCTACCTGTGCGGCCCGCCCGGTATGACCGGCACCGCCGTCGCGGCGCTGACCGAGGCCGGCGTGCCGCGCCGCCGCATCCGCTACGAGTCCTTCGAGTTCTAGGAGCGGCCATGCGACGGGTGATCCTCGCGGTTACGGCCACGGTGGCCGGTCTTGTCGCGCTGCTCTCATTCAAGACCCATTCACCATCGGCAGAACGTACCGTCGCGACTCCCCAGCAGCCACCCTCCCTCCCGTCCGGGGAGCGCGCCATCACGGGGAATGTCGCCGATACCGCCTACGGTCCCGTCCAGGTCCAGCTCGTGATGAAATCGACCAGGATCGTCACGGTGAACATTCTCGAGCAGCCGTCGTCCACCGAGCACGACCTGCAGCTCGGCCAGCTCGCGTTCCCCCGGCTGATAGGCGAGACAATCGCGGCGCAAAGCGCTCGGATCGACACCGTTTCCGGCGCGACGTATACCAGCGGCGGGTATATAAAATCGCTGCAGAGCGCACTGGACAATGGAGTGTAGCGGGGGATGAGCGTCCTGTCTTTCCCGGCATTCACGGCGCGGCTGCGCCACGCCGAGCACGTCATGGGAACCGTCGTCTCCTTCGACGTGCCGCTGTCCGCGCGGGACGACGGGTCGCTGGACTCCGCCGTCCGGTGGCTGCACTGGGTAGATCGGATCTTCTCGCCTTACCGCCCGGACAGCGACGTGTCCCTGCTCGCCAGCGCCGAGGTCACGGTCGAGGCCTGCGCGCCCGAAGTCGCCGAAGTCCTCGCCGCGTGCGCGTTCGTCCGCGAGCTTTCCGGCGGGTACTTCACGTCGTCGCCCGGCGGCCAGTTCGATCCGTCCGGGTACGTGAAGGGCTGGGCCATCGAGCGCGCCGCGGACATCCTCACCGCGGCGGGGTCGGCCAGCCACCTGGTCAACGGCGGGGGAGACGTGCAGTGCGTCGGCGGCCGCGGCGGCCCCGCGCTTCCTGCCGAGCCCTGGCGAGTCGGGATCGCCGACCCGTTCGGCTCCGGGAGCCTCGCCCTCGTCGTCACGGCCAGAGACCAGGCCGTCGCCACCTCCGGCACCGCCGAACGCGGCTCGCACATCGTCAACCCCGTCGACGGCTGCCCGGCCTCCGGCCTGGCGAGCCTGACGGTGGTCGGCCCCAGCCTGGCGCTCGCCGACGCCTGCGCGACGGCCGCGTTCGCCATGGGCCCCGAACTCGCCCGCGAGTGGACGGAATCGCTGGAGCACCACGAGGCCTTCGCGATCACCGCGGCGGGCGAGTCCTGGCAGACCACCGGCTTCTCCCGGCACATCAGCACCGACTGAAACTCGGTCCACCCCGACTGCCCCCGCCGCCGACGCCCAGCCCACCACGGCCCGCTCCGAGGCTCGGCGTGCTGGTTTACTTGCCTCCGCGGTCGCCCCTCTGCAGGGGATGCCTGGAATGCGGCTTTTGTCTGTCCGGCCTGCTGATCTGATTGCAGTTTCCCGTGCCAGGGCACGGGAAACTGCAATCAAATCCTGGCGAGCCCCCGGCAAAGTGCGGGTTGGCCAGCGGCTCGCGCTCACGCTCTTCCCGGCCTCCGCATCCGCCCCGAGTGCCCCGTGTACTCGGCGGATGCTCCGGCGGAGTGAGATCAGTGGCCCACAAGTCTCATCTAGTGAGCTCGGGGGGCCACTCATCTCGGAACGCAGCCGTTCCGCGCACCTCTCGTAAATGATAACAGCAAGAGGCGGGCCGCGGTGGTGGGTGGCGGTGGCGGGCGGGTGTGTCGAGGCGGGTGTAATGGGGCGGGGTGTAATAGGGGCATGGCTGACAAGGTGCGGGCGGAGCTCGGGGCGGTTCAGGAGACGCTGTTCGTCACGCTGGCGGGGCGGGCCAGGGCGACGGCGCGCAAGCATCCGGTGCTGCGAGATCCCAAGGCCGTGGAGATGATCGCCTCGATCGACTTCGACAAGGAGACCTACGGCCGCGGCTGGGGGGGTTTCGTCACCGCGATCCGCACGGTGATCTTCGACTGGTGGGTCCGTCAGTTCCTCGCCGAGCACCCGGACGGCACCGTGGTCGAGCTGGGCACCGGGCTGAACACCCGCTTCGAGCGGACCGACAACGGGACCGTCCACTGGGTGGACCTCGACCTGCCGGACACGATCGAGCTGCGTCGCCGGTTCTTCGCCGATACCGGCCGGCGGCAGATGATCGCCGGGTCGCTGCTCGACGAGGACTGGATGGCGGCCGTCGGGGAGCGGCCGGGGCCGTACTTCTTCGTCTCCGAGGGAGTACTGGTCTACCTGGAGAAGGACGCCGTACTCGGCGTGCTGGACCGGATAGCCGAGCGGTTTCCCGGCTCGCTGCTCGCGTTCGACATCGTTTCCCAGGTGACGTTCGCGCAGCAGCACAAGATGGCCGCCCGCCGGGGCATGGCGGCGCGCTGGGCGTGGGCGTGTGACGACCCGCGCTCGCTCGAGCGGCCGGGCTTGCGGCTCGTGGAGTCCGCGACGATCACGCGGCCGCCGCGGGGGCTGCGCGCAGAACTGCCCTTCAGGTACCGCCGCCTGCTGCCGCTGGCGGACCCGGTGCTGGGCAGGTCGTTCACGCTCTGCCTGTTTCGGGCCGGGTGACCTCGGCGGACGCGGGCGCCTGCGGAGACGGGCGGTCGCGGCGCAAGACGGTGAGCAGCTCGTCGTAGGGGCCGATCAGGTAAGCCTCGTCGGCCGGGTGGAACCGGGTGTTCCGGCGGGGCAGGTGCTCCAGCGTCGACCGGTCCGCCGCGCGGCGGATCGCGAGCACCCGGGTCCGCGCCGCCAGCTCGTGCATCTGCAGGCCCTCCAGGCCGCCGCCGGGCGTGACGGCGAGCCGGGCCACCAGCAGCGGCTCGTCGCCCGCGTAGAACGTGGACAGCACGTCGAGGCCGAGCGCCGCGCCGACGAACCACGGCGCGGCGAGCGCCGCGGTGGACCGGACGTTGTTGAAGCCGAAGGTCTCCCGCACCGAGTGGGCGAGCTGCGGGTCGAAGATCCGCAGCACGACCGGCGTGGTCTCCCAGCGCGGGCCGAGCTGGTCCCGCACAGCCAGGCCGCTCTCAAGGTTGGCGAGGTCGTCGCTGGTCAGCACGGCTACGGCGGACGCGGCGGACAGCCGGACCGACTGGAGCACCTCGTGCTGCGTCGCGTCGGCGATCACCACCGGGACGCCGAGCGCGCGGACCTGGGCGAGGTGCCTGTTGTGCTCGTCCAGTTCGACGACGACGACCTCGCTGCCGGCGGCGTGCAGCTCCTGCGCCACCCGCAGGCCCACCGTACCCAGGCCGATGACCAGCACGTGGCCGCGCAGCGCGGTGATCTTCCGCCTGCCGAGCGACTCCTCGATCCGCCTGCTCACCAGGATGTTGGTGACCAGCGCGAAGAAGATCGTGACGAACAGCGCACCCGTCAGCATGAGGCAGACCGCGAAGATGATCAGCCACGGCGGCTCGCCGCGGAAGGTGTAGTCGCCGTAGCCCACGGTGGTCACCGTCTCGACCGTGAAGTACACGGCGTCCAGCAGCGAGATGCGGTGGCTGGGCCCCGCATAGGTATAAGTCAGTCGCAGCACGATCGTGGAGGCGACCAGCACCGCGAGCAGCGCGCCCAGCGCCATCGCCAGCCTGCGGTCGGCGGCGCGCGCGAGCGACACGGCAAGGTCGCGCACGTGGGCTGCCCGCCTGCCGGGGCGGGGCGTGTACGGTGCGGCAGGAACCACCGCCCGTTCGGGATGATTGACGACAGCAGCGGCACGGAGCTCAGCGGGCGTGGCGACCAAAGTCACCTCGTCCCCTGCCTTCACCTGCGTATCGCGGCCAGGACACACGGTCACGTCGCCGCCGGCCGCGGGCACGACCGCGACCGGGGCGAGGGCGCCGTAGAGCTCGCGGAGGCTGGCCGTCCGCGGCGCGGTCGTCCGCGCCGCGAGGAACAGCTCACCGGACAGTGTGATCTGCTGTACGCCCCGGCGCAGGCAGGCCTCGACCACCGACGGCGCGGACAGGTCCGCCACGTCCAGGACCGCGACGCCGACCTGCTTGACCGCGCGGCCCACCGCCGGGTTGTTGAGCTGCGCCACGACGCGCACGTCGGCGCGGAGCCTGCGGGCGAGCAGCGCGGTCTCCAGCGTGCGCAGGTCATGGTGCTGGGCGCAGATCACCGCGATGGCGCCGGCCAGCCCGGCGCTCATCAGGATGTCCTCGGCTCCTGTGCTGCCGGTGACCAGCGGCACGTCCCACGTGCCGAGCATCCGGGCAAGCGGCGGATCGGGGTCGTCGTCGACGACCACGGCCGGAACCCCGGACAGCATCAGCTGCTCGACGATACGCAGGCCGACGCCCGGCAGGCCGCAAACGATGACGTGCCCGCGCCAGTCCGAGTACGTAGCCCCCACCAGCCCAGTATTCCCCAGCACTCTCGAGCCTGGATTACCGGCGCGTTAGGCGGGTGTGTCGTCAGCCAGCCACGCTCACCGGCGGCGCAGACGAGGTGAGCGTCAGGCGGCCCGCTTCGAGCGCGGCGACGTGCCCGGCGCGGCCGATAAGCCCGGGATGGTGGGTTACGAGGATGACCGTCTTTCCCCGGGTGACGGCGAGGAGGTCGGTGATCAGGCGGGATTCGGTCACCGGATCGAGGCCAGTGGTCGGTTCGTCCAGGAGCAGCGCCGGCGTGTCGCGCAGCAGCGCGCGGGCGATGGCGACGCGGCGCCGCTGGCCGCCGGAGAGCTGGTGCCCGTGCTCGCCCACCGGAGTTTCGTACCCGTCAGGCAGGGCATCGGCGAACGCGCCGACGCCGGCGCGGTCCGCGGCGGCGAGGATCTGCGCGCGGGACGCCCCGGCGCGCCCGTAGCCGATGTTCTCCGCGATGGTGCCCGTGTGCAGCCACGGATCCTGCGGAACCAGGGTGATCAGCGCCCGGAGCTGGCCGACCGCAAGCCCGGCGATGTCGCGGCCATCGAGCGTGATCCGGCCGGACTGCGGGTCGGCGAGCCGCACCAGGAGGGACAGGAGGGTCGACTTGCCGGTGCCGGACGCTCCCGTCAGGCAGGTCAGCGTCCCCGGCGGCACGTCCAGGGTGGCGGACGTCAGCACCGGGTGTCCCGGCCGGTGCGCGTAGCTGACCCGTTCCAGGCTTATCGCCGGGCCGCCCTGCCGCCATACCGGGCGGGCGGGCAGCTGGCGCGCGTCCGGCGGCGGGATCGCGTCCTGCCGCAGCGGCGGCAGGCCCAGCAGTTCCGCGATCCGGTCCCGGCTGGCGGCGCCGCGCGCGATGGTCGCGCTCAGCCTCGCCAGCGACCTGACCGGCCCGGTCAGGCTGGACAGGTAGGCGAGGAAGACCAGGAAGCCGCCCAGGGTCAGCCGGCCGGCCTGGACCTCGATGGTGCCGGTGACCAGCGCGGCGGCCAGCGCGAGCCCGGGCAGCGTGTCGGTCACCGGCGCGAACCGCGCGCCCGCGTCCACCGCGGCGACCTCCGCCCGCGCGGCCTCGGCGCTGAGCTGGTGGTAGCGTCCCGCCTCGTGGCCGGCGCGGTCGAAGACGTGCACCGCGGGCAGCCGGGCGAGCAGGCCGGCGGAGAAGGCCGCCAGCTCCCCGGACCGGGTTCGCGCGCGCCGCTGTGCCCCGCGCAGCGCCCGGTTGCGTGCCCGGGCGGTGAGCACGTACAGCGGAATGACTCCCGTCGCGATAAGGGTCAGCCGCCAGTCGAGCACCGCGGTGATCGCGAGCATGCCCGCCAGCAGCACGGCGTCCGGCAGGAGGGTGTCCAGGGCGGCCGCGATCGTGCCCGACACGCGGACGCAGTCCCCGCCGAGCCGGCTGGTGAGCTCCCCGAGGGGGTAGGCGGCCGCCGACCGGGGCTGGGTTCGCAGCAGGTGCTCGATGAGCGCGGCCCGCAGCCGCACGGTCATCCGTTCGCTCAGGGCCGTGGTCAGGACGGTGACCAGGTATCCCGCGACGGCCGCGGCGAGGAGCAGCAGCAGCCCGGCCAGCGCGGCGGCGAGCGCGACGCCGGCCGGCCGGACGGCGCTCATCCAGGCGAGCCACGGCGGATACCGATGATGGCCGAGCGCGTAATCAACCACGAACTTGAGCGGCCACGGGGCGGCCAGCGCCAGCGCGGCGTCGAGCAGCGCCAGCCAGCTGGCCAGGCCCGCCGCGGCCCGGTCGGGCCGCAGCAGCGCGGCGGCCAGCGGGCCCCAGCGATCCGGCGCCGCGATCTCGCGGGCCGCACCGCCCGCCAGCGGCCTGGCGACGGCCCGGCGCGCGATGAAGCCGATCGCGAATGACGCCGCGATTGCTCCCGCCGCGACCATGAGCGCCATGATCATCGGTGTCCTCCCGGGCAGGCTGAACTCTTCTCCGCCATCGACCGTGCGGCGCCCGGGTGGCATGAACGTGAGACGGAGATGAGACGGCTCTCATCGACGGCGGATGAGAGGGGAAACAGAGAATCCCGGAATCGGCCGCAGAAGGTTCGGGGGCACTGTGGGTCTCGTGGCTTCAGCGGTCAAGTGGCGGCCTTTCGCCTCCGTTCGCAGCCGGATACTCGGCTGGTCAGTCCTGCTCCTGGCCGCCGCGATAGCGGCGTCCACCGTCGCCATGCACGTCTTCCTGGTCAGTCAGCTGGACGCCAGGGTGAACAGCGAACTCACGCACGAGATCGCCGAGTTCCGCACGATGGAGGCGCAGCGGGGCGGCAGCAGGTACGGACCGCCGGACTCGGTCCCGTCCCTGCTGCGTGCCCGGATCAGCCAGGCGGTGCTCGAACGCGACACGTTCCTCATCGGGCTGGTCGCTGGAAGGATCGTCGCGATCAGCGGCAACGCCTCGGCGACCGCGATCGGGCACAACCCGGCACTGCTCGCGCGCTGGTCGGCGGTCACCGCCCCCACCGGGGGGAGCGCGATGCTGGCCGCCGGGCCGGCCCGGTACCTGGCGGTGCCGGCGCGTGCCGCGGGAACGCCTGACCGGGGAGCTTTCGTCGCGGCGGTGCTCACCGGCCAGAGCCAGGCCGGAATCTGGCGGGTGACCGGGCTGCAGGCCGAAGTCGGCGCCGTCGCGCTGCTGCTCGGGTCCGCGCTGGCCTGGCTCGCCGGGGGGCGCGTGCTGCGCCCGGTGCGCGACACCACTGACCTCGCCCGGCGGATAACCGACACCGATATCTCCGGCCGGATCCCCAGCCGCGGCCAGAACGAGATCAGCGAACTCGCCCGCACCCTCAACCGGATGCTGGACAGGCTCGAGGCCGCCCTGACGGCACAGCGCAGGTTCCTCGCTGACGCCAGCCATGAACTGCGTACTCCGATCACCATCATCCAGGGAAACCTCGACACACTGACGGCCACGGGCGAGGAGGACGCGAGGACACTGGCCATCGCCTCGGACGAGCTCGCTCGGATGACCCGGCTGGTCGATGACCTCACGCTGCTCGCGAACAGCGAGCGGCCGGACTTCCTGCGTCCTGAGGCCGTGGACGTGGCGGCGCTCACGGTGTCGCTCGCCGTCAAGGCGGATGCCCTCGACGAAGGGCGGTTCGTCCTGGCGGAAACGGCGAAGGGCACGGTCGTCCTCGACCCGCAGCGGATCACGCAGGCGGTCATGCAACTCGCCGCGAACGCGGTCGCGCACACCCCGCCAGGCACCGTGGTCGAGATCGGGTCCGTCATCACGGGAACCCATGTGGAGTTCCGGGTCGCCGACGCGGGTCCCGGCATCCCCTCGCAGTTCAGGGAGCGTGTCTTCGAGCGGTTCGCTCGCCTCGACCCGCGCCGCACCGAGGGGACAGGACTGGGCCTGTCGATCGTGGCGGCCATCTGCGCGGCTCATGAGGGCAGTGTGCGGCTCACCGGCCGGCCCGGCGGGGGAGCGGCCTTCTGCCTGTCCATACCGCTGTGCATACCGCCGCGACGGACCCCGGACCGGGACGGCCAACCCGCCCGGATCGTAACCATCAGCGCAGGAGCATCATGACACGCATACTCATCGCAGAGGACGAACCGCATATCGTGCGCTTCCTGGTCAAGGGGCTCCAGGCACAGGGGTACGCGACAAGCGTCGCCGAGGACGGCGACGAGGCGCTGCGCCTGGCCCGCAGCGGGGCATTCGATCTGATGCTGCTCGATCTGGGCCTGCCGGCGATGGACGGTCTGCGGGTGCTCGCGGAGATGCGGCACGCCAGGATCCAGCTGCCCGTCATCGTGGTGACGGCGCGCGGCTCCGCCGCCGACATCGTCACCGGTCTCGACACCGGTGCGGACGACTACCTCAGCAAGCCTTTCCGGCTCGCCGAACTGCTGGCCCGGGTGCGTGCCCGGCTGCGGCCTGCGCCCGCCCAGGAAGAGATGGCTCTTCGCAACGGCGACCTCGTCCTGGACCTGCGAACCAGGCAGGTGCAGGTAGGAAGCCGTACCGTCGACCTGTCCGCGCGGGAGTTCGCGCTCGCCGAGCTATTCCTGCGCCACCCTGGCCAGGTACTCAGCCGCGAGCAGTTGCTGAGCCACGTATGGGGATACGACTACGACCCCGGCTCCAATGTGGTCGAGGTCTACATCCGCTACCTGCGCAACAAGATCGGGCCCGACCGGATCGCGACCATCCGCGGCGCCGGCTATCGCCTGGTCAAGGAGGCGACGGCGGCCGCGACGGGCGGGCAGCCGCTCCCGTCCCGGTGACGCGCGGCCGCGGGGCCCGCGCCCTGCGGCGCAGGCCCCGCGATCGCCGTGCTCACTCGTCGCGGCTGTCCTCGGACCTGTCCTCCCGGGCGTCCCGCTTGCCGTGCTCACTGTGCCGCGGCCCGTCCTTGTCGTCGCGCTCCCGCTCGAAGCCGGGGCTGCTGTGCTCCACTCGTGCCATGACCTTCATCTCCTGTCCAGGTGAACCTTTCACGCGGAGCTTGTCCGCTTCCCTTTTCACTCTCGCGGGTGCGGATGAGCCGGTGATGAGCTGCTGATGAGAGATCTCTAAGGTGCACGCGCGCATCGCCGCCCGCCGGCCGCGGCCGATGGCCTGCCTCGAGGAACGATTGCGCCGTTTATGCGCGAATGGAAAATCCAGGAAACATGTAAGAGATTTTCTGTTAACACAAGTTGTGTTGATCTTGGAGTGTATTTTAGGCTGGCGAACGCTAGGGGGAGCGATTCAGGGAGATTTGGATTTTGTTCGTAACTAAGACATTTCGTGTTCTCATAGCGGACGGCCACGCGCCAACTCGCGCGTCGCTGCGGCGTATTCTCGCCGACGACGGGCGCTTCGAGGTGTGCGCGGATATCGGTGACGCGGCCCGGGCCGTGGCGGCCGCGATGCGCGAGCTTCCTGACGTGTGCGTGCTCGATGTCAAGCTTCCCGGCGGCGGCCTGCCCGCGGCATGGGAGATCAGCGCACGGCTGCCGCGCGCCAAGCTCGTGATGCTCACCATGTCCGACGAAGACGCTGACCTGTTCGCCGCGCTGCGCGCGGGGGCGGAGGGATACCTGCTCAAGACAGGGGAGTTCAGCCGCCTGCCGGACGTTCTGGCTAGTGTTTGCGCAGGTGAAGCTGCTGTTGAGCCGGCTTTCGTGGCAAAGCTCCTCAGGCACTTCCGCGTTCGGGAGCCGCGGTGGCGGCGGCCGGCCGGCCAGGCGGCGGAACTCCTGCCGTCACAGCGGCCCGGTCCCGGGCCGGCGGCCGAGGCCCACCTCACCAGCCGCGAGTGGGAGGTGCTCGAGCTGCTCTCCCATGGGCTGCCCACGGCCGACATCGCCCGCAGCATGACGATCAGCAGCAGCGCGGTGCGGGTGCATATCACCGCGATCGTTCGCAAACTGGGCGTGCCGGACCGGGCAGCGGCGGTCGAGGTCCTTCGCCGGAGCGAGCCGGACCGCTCAGATAACTGAGCGCCCGATCGGGTCGCGGGGCTTGTTTTGTGACCGGACACAAACAAGGCTTGAGTTGGATGGAGCATGGGCCAGACAGGCAGAGCCCTGGCACTGGCGTCACATTTTGGCCTGGATTCGTCGAGGGAGCAGGAGCAGAGTCTAGAGGTCATTCGCCTTCACACTAAAGGCAGTCTCAGAGAGATCTAATCTCCGCCGAAAGGAAGTCGTCGCGAATTCGCGATCAGCTCTTTTTGGCATGCCCGAAATAAGAAGGCACCTGAGCGGGGGGGCTTAATGTATTACTCTGCGGGCGTTGCAGGGCTGGCGGCGTTCGGCGCTGCCCAGGCGCTTCCGCATGAAGGGCCGTTGTGGCTGGCGGCACGGCTACTGCTCGACGGGGCCGGCGGGCTGTTCGGGCTGTACCTGCTGACCGGCCTCGGGCTGACGGTGGCCGGGCACGTCATGCGGTTGGGCGCCGGTAACGGCGACGCCGCGCCCGGCGCGCGGCAGGATCAGTGAAGCTGTGCGGGGTGCTGCTGGCCGCCCTGGTCGCGGCGGCGCCCATCCTCAGTTCCCCGGCGCTCGGTTCCCCGGCGCTCGCCGCCGGGCGGCCGCCGTCCGCGGCCGGAGCCCTGACCATCTTCCGCGTCGATGTCTCGCGCTACCCGACGGTCGGCGTCGTGGTCACGATCCCGGGTGCGAGGGGGCCCATTCGCGGCCGTGATTTCGCGGTCGCGACCGGAGGCCGCTTCGTAACGCCGAACGTGCGGCGGCTTTCACCGCACGACGTCGAGCTGATCCTCGCGCCGGACACCGCGCTGGCGCCTGCCGCGCTGCGGGCGGAACAGGCGGC
>Ga0306921_10007037_pt1 | contig 11768 bp, 9 predicted proteins | sample sta12Cox44000080_FD_203760 | JGI IMG/M metagenome (GOLD analysis project Ga0306921, IMG submission 203760) | Lab enrichment of tropical soil microbial communities from Luquillo Experimental Forest, Puerto Rico - statoxic.12C.oxic.44.000.080 (v2)... | ecosystem: Environmental > Terrestrial > Soil... | reverse complement strand
AGCCGATTGGATCGATGAAGCTGCGGTCAAGCCCCACCTCCTCACAGGCCTCACGCAACGCAGTTTCCCGAGGCGTTGCATCGGTCGCGTCAATCTTGCCGCCGGGAAAAGAGATCTGTCCGGCGTGGTCGGGAAGATCTGGCGAGCGCAGCGTGAGCAGCACCGTCGGCTCGGCGTGGTCGACCACGGCGATCAGGACGCCGGCGGGACGGATCGGGATTTCGCGCGCGATGATCTCGAGCATGCGGTCGGTGCCGCGATCGCCGCTTTCCGGAATGATGTTCGGATCGGACAGGCCGGGCGGAACGTCGAAGGTAAGGCGCGAGCGCGCCCGATCGAAGAACTCGCGCGCCGCGGTCTCTTCCGTTGTGGCTTTTCCAGTCCCCAGCATCGCTTCGTTCACCGCGCCGCCCTCACCTGCTCGGCGTCCGCCATCGGAAAAAACTCGCCCGCCGATGTAACGCCGAACATCAATTGACCATCGACCATTCGCTCCTCGCCCATGTCAACCAGATCGTAATAGAGTGCGCGGGTGACCTTGGCCCACAGATCGCCGCGGACGTGATTATAGGGTGTGAGCCCGCCATCGGCGGCCATCTCGAAGCGCAGCCGATGCGCGCAGTTGCAATCGACCCAATCATCGACATTGGTGCGAAAGCGCAGCAGCGTGCCACCGTCGTCGTCGTCCTTCTGCATCTCGACGGCAAGGAACGGCGCGTCGTCAACGCGGATGCCGACCTTTTCCACCGGCGTCACCAGAAAATGCTTGCCCTCCTCGCGCTTGAGGATGGTCGAAAACAGCCGTACCAACGCAGGCCGGCCGATTGGCGTCCCCATGTAAAACCAAGTACCATCACTTGCGATTCGCATGTCGAGATCGCCGCAGAACGGCGGATTCCACAGATGCACCGGCGGCAGCCCCTTTCCAGCGGGGCTAGTCCTGGCGGCGCTGTCTGCGGCTTGTCTGGCAGCAGCCGTAAGCCCGTCGAGGCCCTGGTTCGTGGTCTGCCCTTGCTTCGCCATGGTTTGACCTGACTTTGCAGTTTCTAACGGTTGCGATTGGCACGATTGGTGCACGTCCCCAGCTCAACGTTGTGGACCGGGTTCCATGCAAAAACACGTAAGATTGCGGGGATCGGGTCGCCACATCGTGATGCCGTTAATACCGCGAAATGCCGATAAAGTGGGGATAGTTTAATTGAGCGAATACATGGCCTTTGCGTCTGTTTAGCATAGGTGCGTGTCAGGTGCCGCGTGGTGCGCGGCCTCAGCGACCGTTAAGGAGCTTTCTCGAATGGCTGAGAGTGTCGAAAAACTTGAGGACGTGATTGTCCGCTCGGCGGAACAGGTCTCGACCCAGATTCGCGCGGCGAAGGATGCGATCGCCACGGTCATTTTCGGCCAGGAGCGGGTGATCGAAAACACCCTGGTCACGATCCTGTCCGGCGGCCATGCGCTTCTGATCGGCGTGCCCGGCCTGGCCAAGACCAAGCTGGTGGAAACTTTGGGGATCACGCTTGGCCTGGACGCCAAACGCATCCAGTTCACGCCCGACCTGATGCCATCTGACATTCTCGGCGCGGAGGTGCTGGACGAGAGCAGTTCCGGCAAGCGCTCGTTCCGCTTCATCGCGGGACCCGTGTTCGCGCAGCTTCTAATGGCCGACGAGATCAACCGCGCGAGCCCGCGCACCCAGTCCGCCCTGCTGCAGGCGATGCAGGAGCAGCACATCACGGTCGCCGGCGCGCGGCACGATCTGCCGAAGCCGTTCCATGTGCTCGCCACCCAAAACCCGCTGGAGCAGGAAGGCACCTATCCGCTGCCCGAGGCGCAGCTCGACCGCTTCCTGATGGAGATCGACGTCGATTACCCCGACCGCGACGCCGAGCGCCGCATCCTGTTCGAGACCACCGGCGCGGAAGAGACGCTGGCAAAGGGCGCGATGAACGCGGAGGCGCTGATCACCGCGCAGCGGCTGGTGCGGCGCCTGCCGGTCGGCGATAGCGTCGTCGAGGCGATCCTCTCGCTGGTGCGCGCGGCGCGTCCAGGCCCCGAAGGTGGCGAGGCCGGAAAGCTGATCGCCTGGGGACCGGGTCCGCGCGCCAGCCAATCGCTGATGCTGGCCGTGCGCGCTCGTGCGCTGCTCGACGGGCGGCTCGCGCCCTCGATCGACGACGTGCTCGATCTCGCCGAGCCGATCCTCAAGCACCGCATGGCGCTGACCTTCTCGGCGCGCGCCGAGGGACACACCATTCCGGACGTGGTCCGACAACTGAAGACGCGGATCGGTTAATGGCTGAGGCGGGCAAGCACGCAACCCAGGAGATCGCTGCAATCCGACGGGCCGATGGCGAAAGTCGAACGCTCGCCGCATCGTTGCCGCGTCTCGTGCTTGAGGCCCGCCGCATCGCCGCCAACGTCATCCACGGACTGCACGGGCGCCGCCGCGCCGGCTCAGGAGAAAGTTTCTGGCAATATCGCCGCTTCGTCTCGGGCGAACCGTCGCAGAATGTCGACTGGCGGCGTTCGGCGCGCGACGATCATCTCTATGTGCGCGAGCAGGAATGGGAGGCCGCGCACACCGTGTGGCTGTGGCCCGACCGGTCGCCATCGATGGCATTTGCATCAAAGGGCGCGCGCGACAGCAAGCTGGAGCGCTCGCTGATCGTGGCGTTTGCGCTCGCCGAGCTTCTGGTCGCGGGCGGCGAACGCGTCGGCATTCCCGGCCTGATGAGCCCGACCGCCAGCCGCAGCGTGATCGACAAGATGGCGCAGGCGATGCTGCATGACGATGCGGCACGGCTCAGCCTGCCGCCGTCCTTCGTACCATCGGCGCTTGCCGAAATCGTCGTGCTGTCGGATTTCTGGTCGCCGATGTCCGAGATCCGGACCATACTGGCGGGCCTGTCCGCCTCCGGCGCGCATGGAACGCTGGTGCAGATCGTCGATCCCGCCGAAGAAAGCTTCCCTTATTCCGGCCGCATCGAATTCGTCGAGCCCGAGGGTTTTGGCGTGATCACCGCGGGTCGCGCAGAAAGCTGGGCTACTGACTATGTGGCGCGCGTGGCGCTGCACCGCGACCAGCTTCGTGCCGAGACCGGAAAGCTCGACTGGCTGTTCACGACCCATACGACAAGCCGTTCGGCCGCCGAGCTGCTGCTGTTCCTGCATGGCGGCATGATTGTAAGCAAGGGCGGCACGCGCGGCACGGTCAAGGCGGGGCGCAGCACATGATCGCCGGCCTCCCCCTCTCTTTCGCCGAACCGCTGCTGCTTTTGGGGCTGCTCAGCCTGCCAGTGTTGTGGTGGCTGCTCCGCGTGATGCCGCCGCGGCCTCGCCGCATCGAGTTTCCGCCGACACGCTTGTTGTTCGACATCGCGCCGAAGGAGGAGACGCCTTCGCGTACGCCCTGGTGGCTGACGGCCTTGCGCCTTGCGGCGGCGACGCTGATCATCCTGGCGGCCGCAGGTCCAATCTGGAATCCGCGCACGGGTCTTGCCGGCAACGCATCGCCGCTCTTGATCCTGTTTGATGACGGCTGGAGCGCGGCGTCGAGCTGGGACAACAGGGTTCGCGCCGCCGACGAATTGATCGCCAATGCCGACAACGGCCGGCGCGGAATTGCGCTGGTGCCGCTGTCGGAGCCCGCGCGCGATATCACGGTCATGCCGGGCGGTGCAGCGCGCGTCGCGCTGCGCCAGCTTGCGCCAAAGCCCTTTTCGATCGATCGGGTCGAGACGCTGCCCATCATCGCGCGCTTCCTCCAGACGACCGGCGATGCCGAGATCGCCTGGCTCTCCGACGGCGTCGATGCCGGACACGGCAAGGAGTTCGTCGAGGGGCTCGCCAGGGCGATCGGCGACCGAACCATCACGATCTTCGAAGGCGGCGCGCCCTCGCCGCTTGCACTCGCGGGCGCCGAAAATGCCGCGGCGAAGATGACGGTGAAGGTGCTGCGCGCCGACAGCGGCATTGCCGCCGGCGTGGTCCGCGCGCTGGATGCCAAGGGCTCGCCGATCGGCGAAGCGCGCTTCGGCTTCACGCCTCAGGCGCTCGAGACCGAGGCTTCGTTCGACCTTCCGGTCGAGTTGCGCAACGATGTCGCGCGGCTCGAGATTTCGGGCGAGCGCTCCGCCGGCGCGGTGCAGCTGCTCGACAAACGCTGGCGCCGCCGCGCCGTCGGCATTGTCACGGGATCCACCAGCGACACCGCGCAGCCGCTGCTTGCGCCGACCTTCTATCTGACCCGCGCGCTGTCGCCCTTCGCCGACCTCCGGCAGGGCGATCGCGGCGCGCCGCAACAGATCATCACCCAGTTCCTCGACCAGAAGCTGCCGATGATCGTGATGGCCGACGTCGGCACGCTGTCGCCGGAGGTTCGCGAGCGCCTTTCCGCCTGGATCGACGAGGGTGGCGTGCTGGCGCGTTTTGCCGGTCCGCGGCTGGCGCAAGGCGACGACGATCTCGTGCCGGTCAAGCTGCGTCGCGGCGGCCGCACACTGGGCGGCAGCCTGACCTGGGAGAAGCCGCAGCACCTGGCCGCGTTTACGGCCGACGGTCCGTTCGCCAGTCTGTCGGTGCCCAAGGACGTCACGGTCGGCCGGCAGGTGCTGGCCGAGCCGGATGCGGTGCTGGCAACCAAGAGCTGGGCGTCCCTGGAAGACGGAACGCCGCTAGTCACCGGCGAGCATCTCGGTAAGGGAATGCTCATCCTGTTTCATGTGAGCGCCGATATGCGCTGGTCGGACTTGCCCATGTCGGGCACCTTTGTCGAGATGCTCAGGCGAATCGTTGACATGTCAGGCTACACCTCCAACCCCGGTGCCGGCGTCGCTGCCAACGCCGGCAAGGAGACGATGGCGCCCCTGCACACGCTGGACGGTTTCGGCGCGCTCGGCCCGCCGCCCTCGACCGCAAAGCCGCTGTCCGCGGACTATCGCGACCGGGCGACGCCGGATCATCCGCCCGGACTCTACGGCCCAGCCGACGGTCCGCTCGCGGTCAATACGCTCGCGGCGAGCGACCAAATCGCGCCGCTCGACACGTCCGCGCTGCATGCGCGGCGCGCCAGCTATACCGCGGCCGAGCCGCGCGATCTCCGCGGCATGCTTTTGTCGGCATCGCTCGCGCTGTTCCTCATCGATGCGATCGTGGTCGCCTTCCTTGGCGGCGGCATCGCCGCGCTGCTCCGGCGCCGTGCGGCGCCGGCCGTGCTCGCCTTCGCCGTCATCCTGTGCGGCATGTTCGCGATGGCCTCGCAGGCCCGCGCCGAAAGCAATGACGAATTTGCCATGAAGGCGGTGTCGCAGACCCGCCTTGCCTATGTCGTCACCGGCAATGCCGACGTGGACTCGATCGTCAAGGCCGGCATGGCTGGACTGACGCTATTCCTCGCGCAGCGCACGGCGCTCGAAGCCGGCGATCCCGTCGGCGTCGATCCCGCCCATGACGAACTCGCATTCTTCCCGCTGATCTACTGGCCGATCGTGCCCGGCGCGCCAAAGCCGCCGCAGGACGCGCTCAACCGCATCGACGCCTACATGAAGCAGGGCGGCACGGTGCTGTTCGACACCCGCGACGCGATCGAGGCGCCGCCTGGCGACAATGGCGAGGCGCAGACGCCGGGAATGCAGACGCTGCGCGACATCCTCTCTTCTCTCGACGTGCCCGAGCTCGAGCCGGTGCCGCGCGAGCACGTGCTGACCAAAACGTTCTATCTGTTGCGCGACTTCCCCGGACGATTCACCACCGGCCAGACCTGGGTTGAGGCCTTACCGCGCGAAGACGAAGAGGAGACCGCCGCCTCGCGGCCGGCCCGCGGCGGCGACGGCGTCTCGCCGATCATCATCACCTCGAACGATCTCGCCGGCGCCTGGGCGATCCGCCCGGACGGCCAGCCGATGCTGCCGCTCACGCCCGGCGAGCCGAAGCAGCGCGAGTTCGCGTTCCGCGCCGGCGTCAACATCGTGATGTACACGCTGACCGGCAACTACAAGGCCGATCAGGTGCACGCGCCGGCCCTGATCGAACGGCTCGGGCAATAGGATTGCCATGAACTACGGTATCGCGTTTGCGCCCCTGGTCCCGTCGGTCGTGCTCTGGATCGCGCTTGCCGCGATCGTGGTGATCGCAGGCCTTTTGCTGATCGGGCGCGCGCGCGGCGCCGCCGTGCGTATCGCTGCGCTGGCGCTGATCGTGCTGGCGCTCGCCAATCCCTCGTTCACCCGCGAAGACCGCGAGCCGCTGAGCTCTGTGGTTACCGTCGTCGTCGACAAGAGCCCGAGCCAGAGCTTTGGCGATCGCACCAAGGAGACCGCGAAGGCGCAGGAGGCGCTGGTCGACAGCCTCAAGAAAGTCAAGGGACTGGAAGTGCGCGTGGTCGAGGCCGGCCAGGCCGACGGCGAGACCGACGGCACGCATCTGTTCGGCGCGTTATCGTCTGCGCTGTCGGACGTGCCGGTCGATCGCGTTGCCGGCGCGTTCATGATCACCGACGGACGCGTGCATGACATTCCCGCCAATGCATCAACGCTGGGCTTCCAGGCGCCGGTGCATGCGCTGATCACTGGTCAAAAGGGCGAGCGCGATCGCCGTATTGCGATCTCGGCCGCGCCGCGTTTCGGCATTGTCGGCCAGACCCAGACCATCACCTACCGGCTCGACGATCAGGGCGTCACCGGCGAGCGCGCAAAGGTGGTGATCCGACGCGACGGCGAGACCATCAGCGAGCGCACGCTCACCAGCGGCCAGACATCGAGCGTCGATATCGACATCAAGCACGAGGGGCCGAACATCGTCGAGATCGAGGCCGCGCCGCTGGAGAACGAGCTGACGCTGGTCAACAACCGTGCGGTGGTCGCCATCGACGGCGTGCGTGACAAGCTCAGGGTGCTGCTCGTCTCCGGCGAGCCGCATTCCGGCGAACGCACCTGGCGCAACCTGCTCAAGTCCGACGCCAGCGTTGATCTCGTGCATTTCACCATCCTGCGGCCACCGGAGAAGCAGGACGGCACGCCGATCAACGAGCTGTCGCTGATCGCATTTCCGACTCGCGAACTGTTCCAGCAGAAGATCAACGAATTCCAGCTGATCATCTTCGACCGCTATGCCCGCCAGGGCGTGCTGCCCATCGCCTATTTCGACAATATCGCGCGCTATGTCCGCTCGGGCGGCGCCGTGCTGGTGTCGGCCGGCCCCGACTACGCTTCGAACACCAGCATCTGGCGCACGCCGCTCGACTCCGTGCTGCCGGCCGAGCCGGTCGGCGTGACAGAAAAGCCGTACTATGCGCATCTGTCGGATGCCGGCAAACGTCATCCAGTGACGCGCGGACTGGAGGGGTCAACCACCGAGCCGCCGCACTGGAGCCGTTTCTTCCGCACGGTCGATACCCGCAATGCCAGCTCGCCACCGGTCATGACCGGCGCCGACGGCAAGCCGCTGCTGCTGTTGTCGCGGTTCGGCGAAGGCCGCGTCGCGCTGCTGTTGTCCGATCACATCTGGCTATGGGCGCGCGGCTATGAAGGCGGCGGACCCCATCTCGATTTGCTCCGGCGCATGTCGCACTGGCTGATGAAGCAGCCCGACCTCGATGAAGAGGCGTTGCGGCTGCAGGTCGACGGCAAGAATCTCGAAGTGATCCGCCAGACCATGGCTGATAGCGTCACGCCTGTCACAGTGACCTCGCCGTCGGGCGCAACGCGCGATCTGACGCTCTCAGTCGGCGAGCCGGGCGAGTGGCGCGCAGCTATGCCCGCTAACGAGCTCGGGTTGTGGCAGGCCACCGACGGCACGCTGAAAGCGCTGATCAATGTCGGCCCGACCAATCCGAAGGAATTCTCCGAGGTCACCTCGACGACAGATATGCTCAAGCCCTTAGCGCAGGCGACCGGGGGCGACGCGCGCCGCGTCATTGATGGCTCCAGCCTCGACGTGCCCCGCATCGTGCCGGTGCGCAGCTCCAGCGTGTTCCACGGCGACGGCTGGATGGGAGTGAAGATGCGCGACGCCAGCATCGTCAAGGGCGTCGGCATTTTCCCTGTGTTCGCCGGCCTGATCGGCCTGTTGCTGCTGCTCGGCGCATTTGCCGCGACCTGGGTGCGCGAGGGGCGCTAAGCCCCTCGTCGATTTCCTTAACTCGCCATGCTCCAGTCCGGACGCACCGCGCCGGACACGCCTTCGAACGCGCCGTCTGCAAGCTCGGAGATGAGGATGCGGTCGTGGTCGACCGGTCCGGGCATGATCACACGGCCCTTCGGCACGCGCTTGAAGCCGACGCGGCTGTAGTAGGCCTCGTCGCCGACCAGGAGCACCAGGCGGTGGCCCTTCGCCTTGGCCTCAGCGAGCGCGCGATCGAGCAGTGCGCGGCCGACGCCACGCTTTCGAAACGGCGGCTCGACCGTCAGCGGCCCGAGCAGCAGCGCCTTGGTCTCGCCGACGCATGCCGGAAGCTGGCGTACCGATCCGACCAGGAGCGTGCCGATATGGGCGGTGAAGGACAGATCGAGCAGATGATCGACGTGCTCGCGCAGGCGGTAGACGCTCAGCACGAAGCGGCCGGGTCCGAAGGTGCGCTGGAGCAGCCGCTCGATCGCCTGCGCGTCATTGGCTGTTTCGGGCAGGATGGTAAGGGTCAGATCGCTCATCGTGGTGCGCGGGATAGCATCTGGCGGCAGCCGGGTCCATCGTCCCCGCACGGGCGCCAACCGCTTTAAGCTGGATTAAGGCGGCGGCTGGTCGAGATAGGCGAGCAGCTTCATCTCACGCCTCCCGCGCGTGACGGTGTCGAGCACCAGGCCCGAGGACACCGACAGCACCGCAACGATCATCATGCCCGTCGACAGCACGGCGGTCGGCAGTCGCGGCACGATGCCTTGCTCGAGATAGGTGATGATCACGGGGATGGCGAGGCCGACCGACACCAGCGCCAGGAAGACGCCGATCGTCGAGAAGAAGCGCAGCGGCTTCTCCGAGCGGTAAAGCTTCAGGATAGTGCCGAGAATGCGGAAGCCGTCGCTCCAGGTGTTGAGCTTGCTGAACGAACCCTTGGGCCTGGCATAATAGGGCGTTTGAACCTCGGCGACCGGCATCGACAATTGCAGGGCGTGAACGGTGAGCTCGGTCTCGATCTCAAAGCCGTCGGAGAGCACTGGAAAGGATTTGACGAAGCGGCGCGAGAACACGCGGTAGCCGGACAGGATGTCCTTGAAGGCCTGGCCGAACACGCTCGACAGGAAGCTTGTCAACATCCAGTTGCCGGTGCGGTGGCCGCGCCGGTAGGCCGCCTGCTCCCGATCGACCCGCAAGCCCACCACCATGTCGAGATGCTCGTTCACGAGCTTCTCGATCATGCCCGGGGCGCTGGGGGCGTCATACGTCGCATCGCCATCGACCAGCACATAGATGTCGGCATCGACGTCGGCGAACATGCGCCGCACCACGTGCCCCTTGCCCTGCTTCCGCTCCTGACGCACCTCGGCACCCGCCTCGCGCGCGACCGCAACGGTGCGGTCGGATGAATTGTTGTCGAACACATAGATTTGCGCCGACGGCAGCGCTTTGCGGAAGCCGGCCACGACGGCTGCGACCGCGGCCTCCTCGTTGAAGCACGGCACCAGAACGGCGATGCGCTGCGATGATGACGTCATCTATTGAACGCCTGTTCGTGACTGTCGGTCGACTCAAGGTTCTGCATATCACGACTCACGCCTTGGCCGCCTGCCCAAGGAGGCGGCCGTCCACGGCTTCTGCCGTGGCGGGAAGCGTCGCGAACAACAGGCTCCAGAGCGAAAGCATGGCAATCGGAATGGTGTAATAGGGGGTAAAGACGGGATGGCTCATGAAGAATGCGAGGTTGATCAGGAGATTTGCCGCCACCATCAGCGCCGTGCGCCGGACGCCCTCCTCGCGACGCGCACGCAGCACATTGGCGATCCAGGCGCAGCCGAGCAGAAGTAGAACGAATTGCAGGTCGGCCGCATATGTCCAGATAACGGCGAAGGAGAAGTCGGGCGGCGCAACGTCATGACCGCCATAGGTCGTGGCAAACGGGCTGCCCGCGTTGACGGCGTTGGCAAGAAGCGTCGGCGCGATCCCGATCAGCCAGGCCAAGCCAAAGCAAAAACCTTCGACCAGCGTCGCAAGCTTGCGGTCCGACAGGAAGGTGACGAGGAAGAACACGAAATAGCCGCTGGCGAGAAACAGGTTCGGCAAGCGGAAGTCGACCGACAAGCCCAGCAGCAGGCCGAGCACGATCGCAAGCGTGAGACGGCGGTTCGGCTCGGTCGCGATCACGAAGCGCGGCGTCAGGAAGCCCGCGATGGCGCATACGGCCATGGTCGGCGCCATCGAATAGCTCGCCTTCGACGGATTGATCATCAGATAGATCCCAAGCAAACCGAGCACACAAGCAGTCGCAACCGACAAGGTCGTGCGGGCCGCGAAGATTCCAGCGAGTGCAAAGATGAAGACCACGAGCGACGCCGAGACATAGAGCGGGACGACCTGATGGCCTTCCGGAAACAGCGCCAGCAACGCCCCGGTGCCCGGCGGATACTGGATCACCATTTTACCCGTGGCCGAGATCGGCGTGTGACAGGGCGCCGTCGTCACGTCGTTCGGGGTGGGAAAGCCGATCGCCTTCAGCTTCGAGACCAGATAGCTGTCGTCATCGCGGGAAATGTCGGTGTCGAAACCGCCGAGTGCGAACCGCTGAAACAGATGTGCCTGCCTGAGATAGCAGACGTCGTCGAACACGCCGCGCGCTTCGTTCCAATGCAGCATCGACCAGACATTGCTGGCGAGCAGCAACAGGCACAACAGGGCGCAGATCGCCTTCAAGGGTTTCATATTGTTGCAGCGTCCGCGCTCATGAGGAGGCAGTCCTAGCACAGCTGACGCTCAGCGCCATGTCGCGATCGGCGCCTTGCCGTCAAGCACTTCGGCGATCCGCAGCCGCGTGCCCTGGGTGGTCTCCTCCGGCAGCTTGTCCGTATCGAAGAAGCCGCAGGCGGCGATCTCGCGGTTGGGCTCGGGCATGCGGTCCTGGTGGAACTTTCTCACGACAAAGACGGCGACGTGATCCCGGCGCGACGCGTAGCTGTTGAAGAACAATCCATGCAGTTCGGCTTCACCCACCACGTCGATGCGGCCCTCTTCGATCAATTCTCGCTTGAGCGCATCGACAACGGTTTCGCCGACCTCGACCCCTCCGCCCGGCAGATGCCAGCCGGCTACATAGCTGTGCTTGACCAGAAACACCCGCTCATCGCCATCGATCACGACCGCGCGCACGCCCATGGTGAGCCCGCGGGCGAACCGCCAATAGAGGTGGAAAAAGTGTCGCAAGACGGGCTCAAGGCGCTTTCTTACCGGCGCAAGATTCATTGGCGGAAAAATTCCCTTCGCTTTGATCCTTGCGCCGGCGCGTCCTCGTGTGGCGGTTCAGAAGTCCGCATCAGCCCTGCTGCGAGTTCGTCATGCGGACCTCTGAACCAAAGCCACACTAGATTAATAAGTTACTCCTGTCCTTCGATTCCGAAGTTCGCAAACGAGTATTGCCGGACTATGGTGCGAGCTTCGGAATCGGGACACTGGATTGCCGATAGATTGCGGCAACAGCGGAGACTACCACGGAATGGCGACCGGTCGGCGCGTGGGCAAGCTCGTGAGGTGCGCTTAAATGGCGGCATTCACGCTTGCGCATGTGTCGGACCCGCATCTGCCGCCACTGCCAAAACCGCAGCCGAGCGAACTCATTGGCAAGCGCG
>Ga0306921_10007033_pt1 | contig 11769 bp, 11 predicted proteins | sample sta12Cox44000080_FD_203760 | JGI IMG/M metagenome (GOLD analysis project Ga0306921, IMG submission 203760) | Lab enrichment of tropical soil microbial communities from Luquillo Experimental Forest, Puerto Rico - statoxic.12C.oxic.44.000.080 (v2)... | ecosystem: Environmental > Terrestrial >... | reverse complement strand
AAGCGGCTCCGCAACCGATATCGCTGGGAGCCGCATATTTATTGATGATTTCTGGCTCCTCAGGTAGGACTCGAACCTACAACCCTCCGGTTAACAGCCGGATGCTCTGCCATTGAGCTACTGAGGAGTGTCGGTGCACCGCGGGACAGCGCGTCAGCTTACTTCAATATTGTACTGGCGGGTGCGTGGGGCGTCAAAGTCTGAATCGCATACTTGGCTAGGGCATGCTTCCTTAAGAGTGCTTGGACAGCGTCGGCGCAGATGGTATACTTGCTTCCACTCGATTCGTGGGGTTAGTTACGAAATTGTCGAACACAACCCGAATGCTTATGGCCATGCGTCCCCCAGGTGGGGATCGGTCAGCGTCGGGGGTGTGTGCTAGTTAAAACCTCCCTTCACTGAGCGGGCCGCCTGGGGGTTCACCCGGGGCGGCGGCGAGCCACTTGCCAATCCTTCAACGCTCAACCTGAGGGAGGTCGACTTGTTTTCTGACTGTAAATTCCACATTTCCACTCTTGCCATCCACGGCGGGCTTTCGCCTGAGAGCCATGCTGACTCGGTGGTGTTCCCTGTCTTCCAGACGGCGACATTCGCGCAGCAAGAAGTCGGCGTCAACAAGGGACACAGTTACTCACGCGTTTCAAATCCCACGGTCGAAGCCCTGGAACGCGCAGTCGGTGCCCTCGAAGGCACCCCTCCTGCCGTATGCTTTCGCACCGGCATGGCTGCAGAAACAGCGCTGTTTCTGTCCGTCGTGAAGGCTGGCGAGCACGCCATTATCTCCGACGTTGTCTACGGCGGCACGATGCGTTTGTTTCATGAGGTCCTCAATGGACTTGGCGTTTTGCATTCGCCCGTAGACACCTCACATCCTGAACTGGTGAAACGTGCCATTACAGCCCGTACTCGCATCATCTTCATCGAAACACCCGGTAATCCCACGATGAAGTTGGCGGACATTGCGGCAATGGCCGACATCGCTCGAAGTCATAACATCCTGCTCGCGGTTGACAACACATTTCTCACGCCGGTGCTCCAGCGGCCATTCGAGCTTGGTGCTCACATCTCCGTTCTGTCTACTACCAAGTACATCGAGGGGCACAACTCGACCGTGGGCGGCGCGCTCGCGACCCACGACGAGCAACTGCTGGAGCGCTTTCGGCTGATCCGCAAAACGATCGGCGCAATCCAAGCGCCGCTTGATGCCTGGCTTACTCTGCGCGGCCTCAAGACTCTGCCCATACGCATGAACGCACATTCGGAACGCGCGGCAGCTGTTGCCACCTGGCTCGAATTGCATCCTGCGGTCGCTCGTGTGTACTATCCGGGACTCGAGTCGTTCCCACAAAAAGCCTTGGCGGAGCGCCAACAGCGCGCGTTCGGCGGCATGATGAGCTTTGAACTGAAGGCCGGCCCTGCGAAGGCATTGCAGATGATGAATGCACTGCAGTTGTGCACGCGCGCCGAAAGCCTGGGCGGGGTTGAGACCCTGGTGACGCATCCAGCGACGGCGACGCACGCTGACATTCCCCCAGAAACCCGGCAGAAGTTGGGAATCAGCGACGGACTGATCCGGTTGTCGGTCGGGCTGGAGGCGGCGGAGGACATTATTGCGGACTTGGATCAGGCGCTCACGTCGGTCTTTCCCGCCAAGTCGGAAAGGGGGAACGCTAGCCATGGACTTTGCCAGTCGACTCGTTAACTTTGACGTCGCACCTCGCGATCCCTATCGGCCGATGGCCACACCGATCTACCAGTCCGCGACCTTTGAGCAGGAGGAGGCGACGGCCTTCGGACCCTACGACTATTCGCGCAGTGGCAACCCAACGCGCACGGTGCTCGAAGAGCAGATTGCGTCGCTTGAGAACGGAACGCACGGGTTCTGCTTCTCCAGTGGCATGGCTGCCATCAGCACGGTCACGCGCCTGCTGCGCGCAGGCGACGAGATCCTCGCCGACAGTGACCTCTATGGTGGAACTTGCAGATTGTTCACACGCATCCTGGATCGCACGGGAGTCGTTGCACGTTACTCCGATGCTTGCGATCCGTCGCGTTTCGCAGAACAGATTACCGAGCGCACGAAGCTGGTCTACGTCGAATCACCCACTAATCCGTTGCTTCGGGTTATTGATCTTCGCCGCCTGGCAGACATCGCGCATTCGCACGGCGCCTTGTTCTGCGTTGACAACAGCGTAATGTCGCCATACCTGCAGAATCCTCTCGCTCTCGGCGCCGATATCGTTCTACACTCCGCAACCAAATTCTTGTGCGGCCATAGCGATGTTACGGCGGGTGTGGCCGTGGTCAGAGATGAAGCCCTTGGGAAAGAGATTTATTTTGTGCAGAACGCCGAGGGTAATGGCCTGAATCCCTTTGACTGTTTTTTGCTCCTGCGTGGCATGAAGACGCTCAAGCTGCGCCTTGATTGCCAGCAGAACAATGCGCACGGGATTGCCAAATATCTCGCGTGCCATCCGCAGGTGCGGCGCGTGTACTATCCGGGCCTGAGCAACGCAGTTGGCCACAGTGTGCACTTCCAGCAGGCACGCGGCGCAGGAGCTGTTCTCAGTTTCACGACCGGATCGATCGAACTCTCTAAGAGAATTGTCGAGGCCACAAGGCTGTTCAAGATCTGCGTGAGCTTTGGAAGTATCAACTCGACGATCAGTCTGCCGGGATGCATGTCGCACGCCAGCGTTCCCCCGGAAGTCGAAGCGCTGCGCGAGTTACCTTCGGATCTCGTCAGAATTTCGGTCGGCGTCGAAGGTCTCGATGATCTGTTGGCTGATCTGGAGCAGGCGTTCTCATCTGCGTCGACATCTCTCGAATGTTCGGTGGAAAAAGCTGTTCACAAAAGGATCGGACCACATCCTACATTGTAAGACATTCTGCAATCCCGACGAAGGGCTGTACGCGATGAAGGAATTCACAATGTTTGCCCGATTGTTTGATCGTCACATGTCTGCCGCAGAGATGCAGGCAATGTGCTTTTCTCGCAATCCTGATGCCAAAAGGCAGAGCAGGCTGTGCAAAAGTCTGCAAGCCTCTTATTCTGCATTCCTTGAAAGTTTTAACTCTGCTTTACTGCGCGCTTGCTGTCGCGTTCTGAGGTAGAACCCAAAATCGGCGGCGGCTGCTTTTTAGCAGTTTACTCGCGGCGCCAAACGGGAGATAATTATTCCGACGTACAAAAGTAACTCCAAATCAAATCCGATCCAAAAAAATCCGCAATTCTCTTACATCCCACATTGTGGGAGGAGCAAAAATGACATCCCCAGTTGACAGTTCTGCTGAAGTAGGTCGGCGCAATCGCATCTGGTTCTTTCCTCAAAAATTCTGGGCTGCCACGAAAGGAATGCCGGAGGATCAAGTCTCCAGCCTGATGGCCGAAGTCGAACGCCTCGCAGCGGCAGGTGACGTCCAGGCGCTTCGCAAATATCCGTTCGTCTTCGTTGGCGATCCCTACAAAAGTGGCAAGTCGGCCGCGTAGATCCAACTACGTCAAAGAGTCTCGCTCCGCCGATGCTGATGGTGACGTGGTGCGCTGCGGCGCACCGCGCCGTTTTGCAGAGCGCATCGTGGACGGACGGACCACGACAGGAACGCGACAAGTTGCCTCCAGAAGATAACGCGCACGCGCCAAACGCTCTGCGGTCGGGCTTATAGATTCAAACCCGGGCGACGAAATTTGCAAGAGGCCATCGCGGCGTTCGACATCTACATAGACAATCGTTTGGTCGTGGGCGAAGTCAAAAGCGTTGGCCAGCCGCAAGATTCCCGCCAGGCGTAACAATTCAGTGCGCCGCTTCCCCCTGATCCCTGTGAAAACCGCGTTACTCGATGGAGATAACGCCCCGCGATGATAGCGAGCGACAATCGAAACCTCGTGTAGCTCATCCGCGTTCCAACCGAAAGGCACATTCAGCTTCGAGATCATGCGGTACGTGAGCTTGTGATGCCCGCGTTCTCTCTTGCTTCGTCCGACCTCATGCAGCAAGGCCGCCGCTTCAAGAAGTTGCCGGTCGCGACCGGTCGGTCTAATGACGCCATGTGCGACAAGCCCATCGTAGATACATAAGGCGAGCTTAGCGACCAGTGTCGCATGGCTGAAATCGGGATCGAGGGATGAGGCCCATGTTTTGAGCCTCGCCAGCACCCCCTGCTGCAACTGCTCACCGCTGGGCAGCTGGCTGCGCCATTGATACCAGAGCGAGTTTCTGCCCAACATCTTGCTACGATAGAAATCCAGGCGCTTTTGCCGTTCCTCGAGGACACGCTTTCGCCAGCGCATATGGTCCTCTGGACCGATCTCCGGATGCGCCCGGATCATGGCCCAGAGTACGTCGAAATCGTGCACTTCTCCGAGCATGTCTTGCAGGTCGCGCAGATCCTTTGCCCACTTCTGGTGCCGCTGCGGCAGAAAGTTCTCTACTGTGTAACGGAAGCGTTTGATGCCGATGCGCAGCTGGTGATAGCCAACCTGGCTGCGATTGCGCAATGCCCGATGGTGCAGCTCATGGGCATCGCGCCATCGTTCCAGCGCGAGGTGCTGGAAGACCAGGCCCTCCAGCGGAATTTTTCCAGTCCTATTCGCGAGGTACGCATTGAGTGACAACCAGTGCTTGCGGTCAAATTCATGCAGAGCCTGCTGTGCAGCAGACTTCTGCTCGGCCTCCCGCTGTCGCAGGGTTTGCAGCAAAGTGTGGCGCACAAGATCGTCAGGCTCTGATAACTTAAGGATCCATTCACACATCACCTGCGTGTCACGCAAATCGCCAAGACCTGCAAAAAGTGCCTTCCCCAGCTTCCTCATTTGCTGCCAGGCGGGGTCGGGATCGACCGTGCGAAAGCCTTCGGCCATGGAGCGGCAACGCCGGATGGCAACCCGGAGATCGTGCACGGCGTCGGGCGCAAAGTCGCGGCTGGCTTTATCGCCCTCCTCGAGCACGCGCTTGGCCCAGTAGGCGAGCCCCATTCTCTTTTCTTCTGGCGCACTTTTGGCCGGCTGCATGGTAGGTCCCATATTCATTTATACAGCCACAAGCCGGCTGCTTGCAGTGACGGAGCGGTGATTTGCAGAAAAGACAGAGGTGACTACGTCCGTGTCACGAGCGGATCTGAAATGGGCTCGATTTTCCCCAGCAGGAAAACGTAGGAAACGATGCCACCTACGAGAATCGCCGCGGCCACGAGGAACGCATGCGCAAACGATTGCGTGTTTCCAACTAGGTATCCCGTGATCACCGGAGCAACAATGCCAGGGACGTTGGCAGCGCAATTCACGATGGCACCGATGCGAGCTACGCCGCCGTGTGGCGCAATCAAGCCCGCAGCAGCCCACGCAACGGGCGGGGTAGCCGCCAGACCGCAAAGGGCGAGTGAAATCCAGAAAATCGCGGCTTGGGGACTGGAGGTACGCGTCGCGCCCGCAATGGCCAGACCCAGGGTGAGGCCCACGACTAAGATTGTCTGGCGAACCCGCGTGGCATCTCGCCCGGTGCGAATGAGGTGGTCGACCAGCCAGCCGCCTACCAGCAGATCGCTCGCAGTGGCTGCTAGCCAGGGTACGGCTGCGTAAAAGCCGGATCGGAGCACATCCAGGTGCAGCGCCGAGTGCAGATAGCCGGGAAGCCACGTGAGAAACAGATAGAAGTTGTAATTGTAGGCGGCCATCCCCAGCGCCAGGCCCCACACTTTTCTCTGGCGCAACAGATAGAACATCGACACCGAAGACGAGGCGGCGTCGCGCTTGCTGCTCGCGGGTGCGCCTTGGCCACCTTCAGCCAGCACGGAAGGCGCGGGCTCTGATGGACGCTCCCGGTAAATCATCCAGAACAGTACGAAGTAAGCAAAACTGAGGATTCCGGTTGCAAAGAAGCTTATTCGCCATCCCCAGTAGTGCAGGATGACAGCAACAGCGGGGATTCCGATCGCCGATGCGAACTTCGCTGCCGCATCGAAGATCGCGGTGGGCAATCCGCGTTGGTCGCGTGGAAACCAGGAGCTTATGGCCTTCACGTTCCCCGGAAATGTGGGTGCTTCGGCGATGCCCAGCAGGAGCCGGCCCGACACCAGACCCGTGACTCCGTTGGCAGCTCCAGTCAGAAAGGAAGCGGCACTCCATAGAAATGCGCTCACACGGCCGACGTGTTTTACACCGAAGTGGTCGAGCAATGGTCCCGATGGAAGCTGCAAAATAACGTATGTCCAAGTGTACGTGCTGAGCAGGTAGCCGATGGCTATGGTGCTGAGGCCGAACTCATCCTTGATTTGCGAGATCGCGACCGAGAGATTGACGCGGTCGAAATAGTTGACGAGAACTCCGACTCCCAGCAGCAGGGCGATGTGCCAAGGCGACCGGCTTGAGCGGGAAGGTTGCGACTGCGTCACAGTCGCGCTCAAGATATTGGCCTTTGAAGGTGCCTACTGGGCAGCATAGGTTTTCTCAGACTTGGTGCGTGAGTTGAAGACCGTGAGCCTGCCATCCTGGTACGCGGCCACCTTAATGTAGTTGCCTGGATCGGTGGAGCCAATGTTTGCAATGAAGGGCTCCGCAACATTGTGGTCTCTTCCGCCCTCCTCCGAATAATGAAGCTGCCACAGATTTTGTAATCCGGGTGCCGCGCTTAAGATCGTCCAGGCGCTCGGCGAGCCCCCCTTTCTTTGCAGCGTTGTCCATGCCGGCAATGCGGGGGCAATTGCATCCACCAACGCCGGGCTGCCACTCTGTTCGAATCCATGATGCGAGACCACATAGAGATCAATCTTGCCGAGCTTGTTGTTGGGGCACATCAACTGTATTTCCTTGTCCCAGGTCAGATCGCCGAGATCGAGAATTCTCAGCTTGCCGAACACGAGCGGGATTCCGACCGATCTTGCATTTTCCGACTCATCGGCAGGGCGCTGTTCCGACGACTTGCAATACGAGTTGGGCTCTCCCGCGCCCGGCAGCGCATGATCGATTAAATCGCCATCGCTGCTTACAACGACTGCGTCCATCCCTTTGATGGGCAGGTTGTCTCCGGGTCGTGCGACGATGCGCCTGTATTTGCCGCTGGCTAAGATTTTTTGATACGCGGCGTAGTCTTCATCCATGGGCTTTCCGGGCTGTCGCAACAACCCATGGTCGATGAACGTACCCACTGGGACGGCTTGCACCAGCAGCTGCACACCGCCGACGTGGTCGTGGTGATAGTGGGTGATGAGCAGGAAATCGAGCTTTTGGATCCTGGCGAACTTCATAGCCTCGGCAATGCGCTGCGAGTCGCGCTCCACCGGCCAGCCAGCATCAATCAGCAGCGACCGTCCGGCAGGAGTGACGAACAACGTCGCTTGTCCCCCTTCCACGTCAATGAAGTAAATCTCGAGAGGCTTGGAATTTTCCGCAGCGGCAAGTGTCATACTTGCCAGCGCGATTCCGAAGGCAGCAAGTATGGAGCGCAGCCCCGAAGTCATGGTGAACACTCTACCAAAGTCCACGCCGGTAATTGAGGGTGCCGAGGCACGTTGGTGTACGGCGAATACATTGGGCACGCACAAGCGCCACCGGAGTCTCTTTTTGAAAGCCATCGTATCTGCCACGTCTGCCCAAGCATCTCAGCATGTAACACTGCAAGGGATGTTTCAGAGTTGTGAACACACAGCTGGAAAACCCGACGATGACGGAAGAGCCGGCCATCCGCAGAGGCGGTCGGTTCGCCGCATGGCTGAGCCGGGGACCAGACATTGCCTCGCGGGTCGAGCGTCAAGTCTCGGTCCAGGCGCCATGGTACGAGGTGATGTGGCTCACCGGCGTCGATTACTTTTCCAGCCTCGCCTACCAGGCAGGCATTGCGCTCATCGCCGCTGGCATGCTGTCACCGGTAGCTACGGTCGCGCTGGCCGTGGTCACCCTGTGCTGCGCTGTTCCCGTTTATCACGAAGTCGCGCGTCGGTCGTATGCAGGACACGGCTCCATCGCAATGCTTGAACACCTGCTTTCCGGTGGTGGAGCAAGCTGTGTGTCATTGTGCTGCTGGGGTTCGCAGGGACCGATTTCGTCATCACCATGACGCTGAGCGCGGCCGACTCCGCTCGCCATGCGGTCGAGAACCCGTTTCTAAAGCCTTACCTTGGGGATTCGCATCTGGCGATCACGATCGGCCTGCTGGTGCTGCTCGCCGTGGTGTTCCTGCGTGGCTTCAGCGAGGCGATCAAGCTGGCCGTCGCTGTGGCCGGTCCTTACATTGTCCTGAACGCCATCCTGATTGCACGCTGCTTTGTGGAAGTGTGGCAGCATCCAGCGTTGTTGCAGAACTGGCACAGCGCTCTAATGGCGCGAACGCACGGCTGGCTCTCGCTGATGATTGCGGCGGGAATTGTTTTCCCGCGGCTGGCGCTGGGGTCGAGCGGATTCGAGACGGGCGTGGCCGTGATGCCGTTCATTCGCGGAGATGAAAATGATGCTAAGAGCGAAGATGGCATCCCGCGAGGCAGAATCCGCAATACCGGCAAGCTGCTGCTCACGGCTGCGCTGCTGATGAGCATCCTGTTGCTGAGCTCGAGCCTGGTCTCAGGCCTATTGATTCCGGAGTCGGCCTATCGCGCGGGCGGAGTTGCCAGTGGCCGAGCGCTGGCCTACCTCGCACACTTGTATCTTGGACCCGCCTTTGGTTCGGCGTATGACATCAACACCATACTCATCCTGTGGTTTGCCGGGGCATCGGCCATGGCGGGGTTGCTGAGTCTTGTTCCGCGATACCTTCCACGGTTCGGAATGGCTCCGCGCTGGGTCGCACTGGTTCGTCCGCTGGTGCTGGTGTTGTTCGCCATCGACGTCGCGGTGACGTTGGTGTTTCGCGGAGACGTGAACCATCAAGCTGGAGCCTATGCCACAGGGGTACTTGCTCTCATTTTCTCGGCATCGATTGCAGTGTGCCTTAGTTCCTTGCGGGATGCACGAGAAAACGATCACCGTGCTTCCGCGCTTTCTATTTCGGCATTTGTTCCCTTGCATTCGCCTATACGCTTGCGTTCAATCTGAAGGAGCGTCCAGACGGGATCATTATTGCCAGCATCTTTATCGTTCTATTGATCGCCTCAAGTCTGGCGAGCCGTTACCAGCGCTCGACCGAACTACGCGTGCAAACATGTGAATTTGCCGACAGCGAAGCACAGCGCATATGGGAGAGTTTAAGAACAAGCGGGGTGAATCTGGTCTCGGTTTCCACGCTCGACGCTGCTTATCGCGACAGCGTGCGGAAGGGTAGAACGCTATTACCGGATCGACGGGCCCCTGACCTCCGTGCACGTTTCGCTGCTTGTCGACCGGGGTGAGTTCTACGGGCAGTTGCGAGTAAAGATTGTGCATGAGGGGGCAGACTTCGTGGTCACCGTGACGCGGGCCAACGTTGTAGCCAACACTGTCGCCTACATCAGCATTTTGCTGCAATCGAAAAGCGTGATCCTCGAACTCTCCCATCGCGGTCATCCTCTCAGCCAGATCCTGAAATACTTGCTATTCGGAACCGGCGAAATCGGTTTGATGGTTCACGAGATTCTGCTGGAGCACTGGAAACATCAACCCGAAGCTCTGCGCCCCCGGCTGTTCCTCATGTCAGCCGGTCGGGGTTTTGTCTGACGCAATCCCGCAGCCTCAATCCGAACACAACGCAGAAAATCGGTTTGACTTCTGGTGTCCCACGATGTTTCGAACCTCTTCTGGGGACCGTCAATTGAGTTTGCCACTTCCGGCATGGAGCCTTGGCTGAAAGAGGTAAGAACCCCAGTTCGGCTGCCTCGCAGCCGTTAACTTAAAGCCAGTGCTGACCACCGACTACAGATACCGACACTTGATGTAACCGACCATCCTACTTTGGCGGACCGAGGGGTGTTTGGGTAAAGTCGAAACAATCCGACATGTCGTCAGCTGAGCCGTCGCGTTGGTTGATCGATGACAAGCCGAAATTCTCTTCGCAAAACTTCACGATGCTAACGAAGGAGTGCAGAATCTTCGAAATATAGCCAGCTTTCGCATAAGGGCTCAGCACCAGGCAGGGTACACGCGAGCCGTAGCGGAACTGAGTTCCATCGGTCCACTGCTCGATGTTGGCTGGCGTCACGTGGTCATACCACCCACCCCAATCATCCCAGCTAATGAAAATTACCGTGTTCTTCCACAGACCGCCTTCGACGATAGCGTTCACCTGGTCAACCGTCCACTGCATGCCGAACGCAACATTGTCGTTAGGATGCTCGCTCTGGAGGTGTGGTGCATAGACCCAGGATACGGACGGCAGATTCCCCGCCGCAGCGTCGGTAACGAACTGCTGCGACGTTACGTTCCATGGATTGTTCTTCAGCTGCGTGATGTACGGAAAAGCAAAGCCTCCATAATTTCGCCAAGTAAGTCCTGCCGCTTGGAGGTCTGCAGGCAATGATGGGATGTCATAAGAGGGCGTTGAGCCGGAACTGGGATTGTTAATTACCGGTGAGTCGGCGGCGATCAGCATCAGATGATTGGGTGTAGAATCACTGGCCACGTCAGTAAAAAAATTGTCACACAACGTGAACTGTTGAGCGTAGGCCCAGTAGGTAGCGATGTCGGCTTGCTGATATTGCTTGCGGACAGCCTTTTTAGCGCGTGCGAGCCACGCCGCATGATTGTTGGAAAACGTGCCGACGGGTGGATCGGAAGCGTGCGCGAGGCTCGAGTCCCCGTTGGCACCAGGAAAAGTCCCAAAGTAGCAGTCAAAGGTGTGGTTCTCCTTGAGGATGATCACGATGTGCTCAAAGGAGCCTTTGCCAATAGGGACACCCGGCGACGGAACCGGTTTGGGAGGTTTAGGCTTCGGGTGTTTCACAGGCTTCCGCTTCGCTGGGCTGGGACGAGCCTGCTTCCGTCCGTCGCGACCCTTCTTTGGTGTCATGCGCACGATCCTCCCAACGTATTGGAGTAACCCGACTATGCGGTTCCTCGGAGACGATGTCAAGTGTCGACGAGCGAAGCAACGAGAATGGATCAATTCACTCGCGTTGGAGCCGAATCCGTATTTACAAACATCGACACGTTTGTGCAGATTGCCTCAAGGGCGTGAACACTTGGGTCCATCTAGTTCTGTGGGCTAGGGGTACATGTTGCTATTTGTCCAAGAGCTGAACGGGGCGCCATCTGCAAGCCCGAAATGAGTGCGTATTCTTGATCGAATGCCTGCGCGCCCCGCCGCATCATCTCATGGGGTGACCATCCACTCTAAGTTGACTGAGCAGCTGTTGCCCTTGGGCTTGAACTGACTGCGGTAGCCTCGCGTATGAGAGCTCTTCGGCTGAATCCTGGCCTTGGGAAAGTGCATAGGCTATGAAATCCTTGACTGCCTGCCGGTCCTCCAGGTCATTACCATCCTTTCGCACGAGGAGAAACGTCATCCCTACGATAGGGTACGCGTCCTTCGCCGAGGCAGGAGGGTCCACAATCGGAGCGCGAACATCGTGAACCAGGGGCTCGTCGAAAGCGGTGATTGCCTTGGTGGTTGAAGCGGGAGTAGGGAGAACGAATTCGCCAGCTGCGTTCTGGATCGAGGCGACCGATACACCGTTCTGTTTGGCGTAGTTCAGTTCAAGATAACCAATCGTTCCAGGCGCTCCTTTCACAGTCGCTGCTAAGCTTTTGCTGCCCTCGGCGCCAAGTCCGACCGGCCAAGTCACAGAAAGACCGACGCCCGGGCCCACCGACCAGCTTCCAGAGACCTTACTGAGATAGTTGGTAAAGATATTTGTCGTGCCACTGCCGTC
>Ga0306921_10007032_pt1 | contig 11772 bp, 15 predicted proteins | sample sta12Cox44000080_FD_203760 | JGI IMG/M metagenome (GOLD analysis project Ga0306921, IMG submission 203760) | Lab enrichment of tropical soil microbial communities from Luquillo Experimental Forest, Puerto Rico - statoxic.12C.oxic.44.000.080 (v2)... | ecosystem: Environmental > Terrestrial >... | reverse complement strand
CTATACCCCGCCGACGAGCTTGATGCTTGGGACAAAAAAAATATGGTGACTTGCCGCGCGTCTCACTCTCTCGACGCGGAGGTCGATAACAAAGCATGAGGATTTTTGCAGCAGGCTATCGGATGTTTATCGCGACCAGCGATCCCGTTTCAGATTCGACTCGGCTAAACTACTAAGCAATGGCGCTCACGCTTGATCGCAGATTTTGCTTCCACAAATGTTTCGGGATCAATTCGATCTGAAACTTGAGCGAGGCAGGCGCGCTGTTTTTAGGGCGAAGAACTTTCTTTCCCACGTTCATTCCGTGAGTGCGCGAGTGGCGCGGAGATCGTATCCGCGGAAACTCCGTGATCGTAAGCGCACCGCAATCGCTACAGTATCGGCCGTGTTCGACCGGGATCGTCACGTACGCTCACGACAGACCGTCCCCAATGCGCGCCCCCTATCGATCAACGCGCATAAGAAACAGCAATCAATACAAATTGTTACACGACACCGTGGCCTCATGCACAATCACCCGTCCGGCGATCCGACCCCGTCGCAGGCCGATATCCAGATGACCAAGGCGATCATCGCGATCGCAACGCCGCTCGGCATTGCCGTGCACGACCACGTCATCGTAGGCCGAGGCGGGCACGCGAGCCTGAAGGGAATGCGACTGATCTAGGGCGGGATGGCGACTCGACCTGAAGCCATCGCGCTCAAGCTGCGCGGACGCCGCCCGACTTGTTCGACTTGGCCTTGAAGCTCAGTAGCAATAGCGGGGACCGACCAGCACCCACGCACCGTCCGGCCGCTGCAGGTAGCAGCCGTTGTGGTAGTAGTAATAGCCGCTGCGGCGCCGTTCCCCCTCGGCGGCAATTGCAGCGCCGGTTCCTGCGCCGACGACCGCACCGATTGCCGCACCGCGACCGCCGCCGATTGCGCCACCGACGATCGCCCCGCCCACACCTCCCAATACGGCGCCGCCAAGCGCATTCTGGGCAAGCGCCTCGTGGGCCGGCATGGCCGTAGCGAGGGCCAGCAACGCCGCAATTCCAACCTGTCGAATCATTCCATCGATCTCCGGTTCGTAGACGTTCGCTTGTTCGCAATCGCTTCCCTGGAAGTCAATCGGCTGCACGAACGGGAACAGATGCCGCATGATCAGAAGGGACTTGACCTCGGCACAGGTTTGGTCATCGGCCCGGCGGTTCCGCTCTCCGTTTTGAACCGGCCGCATCGACCATGCGACCAAACATCACCATTGCTACGGACCCGCTGCTTCGGATCATCCCTAATGCCGCGGCGGCGCACTGACGCAACTCGGCCGAGGCGCAGCTTGCGGCATTGACGCTAGCTGCGCGAAGGCACGGCAAAACCCGCTACCGTCAGATAAAGCCCGATCACGAGCGAGGGGATGTAAAGTGCGAGACTTTCGCCGCGATGCATCCGTCCATAGAGATGGGCCAGCGTGTCCGGGGCGAGCGCGAGCAGCAGGAGTCCTTTCGCCAGGATCAACCAGCCGACAAGCGTGACCACCACCGGGAGCAAGCCGCCCGACCAGACATTGTGCCCGAGCACCATGCCAAGACCAATGGCGAGGCTGATCATGCCGTAGGTCAGCATGACCGGCTGGTCGGCGACGGCCGCTTCGACCACGGCAGGACCGCGAAACACCAACGCGATGACGATCAGGACGGTGAACAGGCCGAGAAGCCGGGCGAGAAAAACCGTGAGCGCTGACATGGCAAATCTCCAGTCTGTCGTGGACTCACACGAGACTAGCTTATGACCGCTGCCGCTCGTTGATCTGCAGCAATCGGGCACCGCATCGCGCCATTGCCGTGCCGCGGGTGGCACAACGGGAGCCGGCTTGATATAGACGAGCGGGGTTCCGGATTCCCGACGGAAAGAATGAGACGACGCGACTTCATTGCAGTTCTCGGTGGCGCAGCCGCGGCCTGGCCGCTTGCGGCGCGGGCCGAGCAGCGGCCGATGCCACTGATGGGACTGCTGACGCTGGCGAAGCCCGAGTGGGTCATGAATGCCATTCAGGACGGCTTGAGAGAGGCCGGCTTTGTCGACGGTCGCAACCTCACCATGATCGCGCGCTCGGCGGACGGTCAATTCGACCGGCTGCCCGCACTCGCGGCCGAGTTGGTACGGAGCCGGGTCGATGTCATCATGGCGACAGGCTCGCCGGTCCCGGCGCGAGCCGCAAAGGCGGCGACCACGCAAATTCCGATCGTCTTCGCCTATGGCGGCGATCCGGTCGCCGACGGTCTGGTCAACAGCATGAACCAGCCCGGCGGCAACGTCACCGGAGCAACTTTCATCGGCAGCTCGCTGCTTGCAAAGCGCATGGAGCTGTTGCGGGAAATCGTGCCGCAGGCGAGCGACGTCGCCCTCCTGGTGAATCCGAAGGGAACGCTTGCGGAGCGCCAGATCAAGGACGGGACGGCCGCCGCCGCGACGCTTGGCCAGCGTCTTCACGTCATCAACACCAGCACCGTAAACGACATCGATGCCGCGTTCGAGACCATGGTCCAATCCAAGATCGGTGCATTCATCGTCAGCACCGATCCGTTTTTCGGCTTCATCGGCCGTGACCGTCTGGTGAACCTTGCACGGCGCTACAAAATCCCCGGAATCTACAATGCGCGCGAGGAATCCGGTATTGGCGGCCTCGTCAGCTATGGCCCCAATTTGCCTGATACCTGGCGGCAGGCGGCCGTCTATGTCGGCCGCATCCTGAAAGGTGAAAAACCTCAGGATTTGCCGGTCATGCAGCCGACCAAGTTCGAAATCGTCATAAATCTGAAGGCGGCAAGGGAGCTCGGACTGACGATCCCGCCTGCGCTGCTAGGTCTTGCCGACGAGGTGATCGAATAGGCCGAGCATGTCCTTGCGGCACAGGTCCTATGGCTCGATCCAGCGCTGCACGGCCTCGGCCGTGTCTGATGGCGTCGTGTTGAAGCAGATCGCCGCCGTTGGCGCGAGCCGGTGAACGAGGTTGACGATCTTTTCCAACAGGACGACGTGCTCGCGTCCCTCGCGCAGACCGGCGCCGATCAGAACGCAATCAAACGTGCCGGCGCCGAGCGCGGTCGCGGTCACCGCCTCGGCGGTGTCGCCGAGATCGACGAGGCACAATGTGACGTCGTATCCAAGCGCACGGACGCGGTCGATCTGGCTATCGATGTGCTGGCGGAACATCTCCGGCGTGAATTGCGGAAACGAGGAAAAGTTCAGGAATGCCGGATCGATGCCGATCGCGAGTACGCTCTTCGCCATGGAGCTTGCTCCCGTGCGCACGCAGGCTCAAGCGCCGCGCGCCACTACTGCCGCACCATGATCAGCGGATCGGCGGTGTCGGGCACGAGCCGCCACTGCGCATTATCGTCGGCCTCGAACTGCCAGGTGTCGCCGCGATCCGACATCAGCATGATCTGGCCTCGCTCCAGCCGCCATTGCGTCGGCGCAAAGGACGCGATCGCCGGATCGCATTTCGGCTTCAGAAAGACCTGGAAATTCTCGTTGCCGGCATCGTTGTTGGTCAGCGTCAGCCCGCAGATCGTGTTGCCATTGCCGCGGACCATCGCCCAGTCGCCGATCATCTGATCCATCGATTTGGCAAGCGAACGCGCCGCCGCGAGATTTTGCAGGATATAGACCCCCTCGCCGCTCCGCAGGCCCTCCAGAATGCCGGCTTCGACTTCGGTGAAATCGATCACGGCTTCGCCTGTTGCGTCCTGCAGCCGCACGATGTCGAGCCCCTTGATATTCCAGGCGGTGATGTCCTTGGTGAAGGGCAATGCCTTGGGGCAGCCGGGCTCGAGCTCGAGCTTGAGGCCTTGCGGTGTGGCGTCCGGCTTCAAGGTGACCACGCAGGTCTTGCTGCGCTCGGTCGTCGACAGTTCCCACTGCCCGATCATGTTCTTCTTCAGCGTCGCGGCATCCTGCGCGCGCGCCGGCGATGCCACGAGAACGAGCGCGGACCATGCCGCGACTGCAAGCGAGCGGTGAAATGTCATCAGGTGGCCTTGACGGGCGTCTCCGCAACCGGCGTCAGCGGCGGCTTTCCGGCGAACCACGCCTTCAGATTGTCGACCACCAACTGATCCATCGCGTTTCTTGTTACCACCGAAGCTGAGCCAATATGTGGCAGCAAGACAACATTCTGCATTGCCTTCAACTCATCCGGCACATGCGGTTCGCGCTCGAACACGTCGAGGCCGGCTGCGAGAATAGTTCCCGATTTCAAGGCAGCAACCAGCGCCTGCTCGTCCACGACAGTGCCGCGCGCGACATTGATGATCACACCGCGCGGCCCCAGCGCCTTCATGACGTCGGCATTGATCATCTTGGTCGTGCTCGCTCCGCCGGGCACGATGACAACCAGCGTGTCCACCGCCTTCGCCATCTCGATCAGGTCGGGGTAATGCTTGTACGACACGCCGGGGGCCGGATTGCGGGTGTGATAGACGACCGGCACCTTAGAGGCATCGAGCCTGCGCGCGATGGCCTGCCCGATGCGTCCCATGCCGACCATGCCCACCTTGCGGTCGCGCAGCGAGCCGACGCTCAGGGGAAATTGCTGCGTCTGCCACAGGCCGGAACGCAGATATTTATCGGCCTTGACGAATTCGCGTAACGTGGCGATCAGAAGTCCCATCGCGATGTCGGCGACCTCTTCGGTCAGCACGTCGGGCGTGTTGGTGACCATGATCTTGTGGTCGCGCGCGTAGGCGGCATCGACATGGTCGTAGCCGACGCCGAAGGAAGCGACGATCTCCAGCTTTGGAAACCGCGCCAGCGTCCTGGCGTCGCCGCGCACGGTATTATAGGTGATCGCCATGCCGCGCACCTTGGCGGCGACCTCCGGCGTCAGTCGCTCCAGATCGCCTGTGGTCTCGAACTGATGCAGCACGAACTGGTCGGAAAAGCCATTGGTAACGATCGGTTTGTGCGGTCCATGGACAACCAGATCGATCTTTTCGGAAGAAACGGCCATCAGGTTTCCTTTCCAAGCGCGCTTTCATGCCAACGCCGAAGTGCGAGATGGGAAATTAGCGCCAGCAGGGCGTAAATGACAATCCCGGCGAGCGAGAGCAAAAGCAATGCCGCAAACATGCGAGGAATATTGAGGCGGTAGCCGGATTCGGCGATTCTGTAGGCAAGGCCGGAACCGGCGCCCGCGGTGCCGGCGGCGATTTCGGCAACGACGGCGCCAATCAGCGACAGTCCGCCGGCAATGCGCAAGCCGCCGAGAATATAGGGCAAGGCCGATGGCAATTTGAGGAATCGCAGCGTTTGCAGGCGCGTGGCGCCATAGAGCTGAAACAGGCCGGCGAGATTGCGGTCCACCGAGTTCAGTCCGAGCGTGGTGTTGGAGAGCACGGGGAAAAAACCCACGATCCAGGCGCAGACGACCACCGCGGTCTGCTGCGGCAGGTAGATCAGGAGCAGCGGCGCGATCGCGATGACAGGCGTCACCTGCAGGATCACGGCATAGGGGAACAGCGAATATTCCAGGACCTTCGACAGGTTGAACAACAGCGCGAGTGCAATGCCGCCGACGCTTGCCGCCACAAAACCTTCGAGCGTGGTCAACAGCGTCACCAGGAGCGACTGCGACAGCACACCCCAATCGCTGAACAGCGTACGCAGCACGGCAAACGGGCCGGGCAGCACATAGGGCTGGATGTCGAAGATGCGGACCAGCAATTCCCAGATCGCGGTACCCGCGGCGGCGACGATGACGGGAAGCAGGATGCGCATGACCCGCAGCGCACGATTGTCCGCCGGCTGGCTGGCCGCGGGCGCGCGGTCATTCTGCACCGTGCTCACAGTGCCGACCTCCCTTCATAGGAGGGCGCGAGCGCGGCCGAAACCTCGCGGCAGTATTCGGCATAGGCGGCCGAGGTCCTGAAGTCCTCGCCCCGCGGCTCGGCGGTCTCGATCCTGATCTCGGCGCTGAGACGGCCCGGCCTTTGCGTCATCACCACCACGCGCTGCGAGAGATAGACGGATTCGAACACCGAATGGGTGACGAAGATGACGGTCTTCTTCAGATTGCGCCACAGCGCGAGCAGGTCGTTGTTGAGGCGGAAACGGGTAATCTCGTCGAGCGCCGCGAAAGGCTCGTCCATCAGGAGGATGTCGGGGTCGGTGACCAGCGCCCGCGCCAGCGACACCCGCATCTTCATGCCTCCCGACAATTCCCGGGGGTAGCTGTCGGAAAATTCGGCAAGCCCGACGCGGGTCAGCGCCTCGTCGATACGCGCATCCGCATCGGCTACAGGGATCCGCGCAAGCCTCAGGGGCAGCCGCACATTCTCGCGCACGCTGGTCCACGGCATCAGCGTCGGCTCCTGAAACACGAAGCCGATCGCGTGGCCCGGCCGCGCGTCGCCGGCATGTTTGATCACCTCGACGCGGCCGGAGGACGGCTGCACAAGTCCCGCAATCAGCCGCAGCGCGGTCGACTTGCCGCAACCGGACGGCCCGAGCAGCGAGACGAACTCGCCCTTGCGGACGGAAAGATCGAACGGCCCGAGCGCCACGACGCCGGTGTCATAGGCCTTGGTGACGCCGCCAAGCCGCACCGCGGATCCGGCAACGGCGATGTCGATGTCGGTGTCGGACAAATCCGCCTCGGCCACTTATTTTTTCGGCCGCAGTTCGAGGCCGACGCCCTTGTTGACGAAGCGAAGGGTGTAGGACTTGCGGTAATCGAGGTCGGGCTTGACCACGCCGGCGCGCACCATCTTGTCGAAGAAGCTCGTCACCCGCTCGTCCGTCATGGCGCCAATGCCGTTCTTCGGCGCGTCGCCGGAATCGACGATGCCATATTCCTTCATCTTGGCAATCGAATAGGCGAGCAGCTCGTCGATCATCTCCGGATTGAGCTTCTTGATCATCGCATTCGCCGCCGAATTGTCGCCGTAGAGATAGTTGTACCAGCCGACGATCGACGCATCGACGAAGCGCTGCACCAGGTCCGGCTTCTTGATGATCATGTCGGCGCGCGTCTCGATCAGGGTGGAGTAGGTGTTGAAGCCGTAATCGGCGAGCAGCAGCACGTTCGGCTTGAAGCCCGCGGCCTTCTCCACCGCAAAGGGCTCGGAAGTGAGATAGCCCTGCATCGCGCTTTGCGCGGTCGCAATGAAGGGTTGCGGGTTGAAGGTGTAGGGCCTGACGTTCTTCTCGTTGAAACCGTATTCGGACTTCAGCCATTGGAAATAGCCGGTCATGCCCTCCTTCGACACGAACAGCGTCAACGGTTTCAGGTCCTCGATTTTGGTCACCCTGGATTCCGGATGGGTCAGGAAGACCTGCGGGTCCTTCTGGAAGATCGCAGCGACCGACACGACAGGCACATTGTTGGTGACCGCATCGAACGACATCAGGGTATTGGCGGCCATGAAGAAGTCGATCTTGCCGGCAACCAGCAGCATGCGGTTGTTGTCGTTGGGACCGCCCGGAACGATGGTGACGTCGAGGCCGTATTTCCTGTAGGTGCCGTCGGCGACCGCCTGGAAGAAACCGCCATGCTCGGCTTCCGCCACCCAGTTGGTTCCGAACGAGACCTTGTCCAGCCTGGCGGCCTGCTCCGCCGGCTTGTCCCCCTGTTTGTCTCCCTGTTTGCCCTGGGCGGCCGCGGGCGTGGCCGCCCAAACGGCGGCAAAAAGGCCGGCTGTTAACGCTCGCAGCAAAAGAGCCGCCTTCATGATTGGACTCCGTCGTTCGTTCTGGCTCAAGATAGCGGGAAGCACCCTACTAACCTGCAAGCCGGCCGAAAGAAACACCTCGCACGATGATCGTCCCTGCCCGCGACTGGACCGACATCAACTGGACAGGCGTCGACGCCAGGGCCGCCGCGCACTGGATTGCGGTGCTGCCGCTGGCCGCGACCGAGCAGCACGGCCCGCATCTGCCGCTCGAGACCGATGTCTTGATCGGCGAAGCCTATCTCGCGCGGGTACGCGAGCTCCTGCCCGCAACGCTTCCCGTCAGCTTCCTTCCGATCCAGAAGATCGGGATTTCCACCGAGCATATCGATTTTCCGGGCACGCAGACGATCTCGACCGAAGCGGCGTTAAAGGGATGGATGGCGCTCGGCGAGAACGTCGCGCACAGAGGCCTGAAAAAGCTCGTCATCGTCACCAGCCACGGCGGCAACAGCGCAGCGATGACGCTCGTGGCGCAGGACCTGCGCGCCTATCACGGGCTTCTCGCCGTCACCACGTCGTGGTCGCGCCTGTCCGCGGCGGAGCAATTTTTTCCGGCAGAGGAAGTGCGTCACGGCATCCATGGCGGCGCGGTCGAAACCTCGATCATGCTGGCGCGCCACAGGGATCAGGTACGGCAGGAGGCGATCGCCGACTTCCGCCCATCGAGCATAGCGATGGAAGCGAGCTATCGCCGGCTTTCGACGCAGCGGCCGGCGCCGTTCGCCTGGCAGGCGCAAGACCTGCACCCGAGCGGCGCGATCGGCAACGCGACGCTTGCCACAGCCGAAAAAGGCGAACGGTTGGTCGATCAGGGCGCGCGTGCCTTCATCGAATTGCTCGAAGACGTCGATCAATTCGACGTGACAATATTCGCGCCAGCCGCAGCACCGTAAGGGCAGCGCCTTTTTGCAAGGGGCTCCTCAAAACGCACATTGACATAGCATAGGGGGGTACCCTATGTATGTTCCATGTCGCACACCATCCGGGAAAAGAAGAAGCTGCTGGCGCGGGTCGGCCGGATCCGCGGCCAGGTCGAAGCGCTCGAGCGCTCGCTCAATGAGGAGACCGACTGCGCGCGCATCATGCATATGATCGCGGGCATTCGCGGCAGCGTTTCGGGGCTAATGGCCGAGGTTGTCGAGGATCACGTCCGCACCCATCTCGTCGACCCCAAGAAGAATCCGGGCGCGCTCAACGCCGACGCCGCCGAACAGCTCATCGATGTGGTCCACACCTATCTGAGGTGAAGGTCATGACCGATTCGTTTGGGGCATTTCAGCCCACCCCGCACGCGCACGTCTTCCTCGGCAGGGATCATCAGAGGGCCGAACGCCGCACCTGGGCCGTGATCATCCTCTGCACTATCATGATGCTCGCCGAAATCATCGGTGGCGCGCTGTTCGGCTCGCTCGCGCTGATCGCCGACGGACTGCATATGTCGACGCATGCCGGCGCCCTGCTGCTGGCCGCGCTCGCCTACACTTTCGCCCGCAGATACGCTTATGACCGAAGCTTCACTTTCGGCACCGGCAAGTTCGGCGATCTCGCAGGATATTCCAGCGCGATCGTGCTGGCGATGATTGCGCTTCTGATCGCCTACGAGGCCGTCGAGCGCTTGATCAGCCCGGTGCCGATCAGCTTCCGCGAAGCTATCCCGATCGCCTTCCTGGGGCTTGCCGTCAACGTCGCGAGCGCCTGGCTCTTGTCCGGCGGGCGTGATCACGATCATTACCATAATCACGCTCACGTACACGACCATCACCACGAGCACGATCACGAGCACGCGCACGATCATCACCATGAGCACGATCACGCGCATGGGACCCATCATCGCGACAACAACATGCGGGCCGCGGTGGTCCATGTGATGGCCGATGCCGCGGTCTCGGTGCTCGTGATCGTCGGGCTCCTGCTGGCGCGCGCGTTTGGCTGGCTCTGGATGGACCCGCTCGCGGGACTGATCGGTGCGGTCGTGATCGCAAACTGGTCGTTCGGCCTTTTGCGCGATACCGGCGCGATCCTGCTCGACCGGACACCGGATTTGGGCATCGCGGAGAAGGTGCGGCAGGCGGTCGAGAGCGAGGGCGACCGCGTCACCGATCTGCATCTGTGGCGGCTTGGACCGGGACATCTCGGCGCGATCGTGTCGGTGGCTACCACGAAGGCCCGCGAAGCCGCGCATTACCGGCAGCGGCTCGCAGGCTTCGCCGACCTGTCGCACGTCACGGTGGAGGTCCAGCACGCGCCTCCGGCCAACGACTGAGGGCGACAGCGACGCCTCACAGATATTTGGCGATCGCCCTGAAATCCTTCAGCGCGGCGCCGCCTTTCGCCCCGGTCGCCTTCAGGCCGCGGCCGATATGGTCTTGAATGAGGGCCTTCTTGGCATTCGCGATCGCGCCCTCGACCGCCCGGAGCTGCTGGGCGATCTCCACACAGGGGCGGCCCTGTTCGATCATCTCGATGATGGTTTCGAGGTGGCCGTTGGCGCGTTTCAGGCGTTTTGCGATCGCGGCATCAGGGTGACCCGGCATCGGCGTCTCCTATCCTCCCCGGAGGATAGGCCAGATCCTCCCGGGAGGATAGCGCCCCAGGCTTGACAGCGCTCCATACCGAGCCTATTTGAGCAGCGCGCTTGCTGCCGGCGACTGCCGAAGCGGGCGCGATTCAACCCTCACGAAGAGACCATGGGCAGTACCCGCAAAGGCAGCGCCAATCCGATCGGAGCCGCGTTGCCGCAACACATTGAGATCGCCGCGACGGCGGCGGCTGCGCAAGCGCTGATGGTCGCCTTGGGCTGACCCATTTCGCTCACCGCTGCCGCAACCGATTGCGGCCAGGAGGTGAGCGATGTTCGAGAAACTCGCGAAATTCCCGATTGCTCGATCCCGGCGCGGCGCGCTGCGCGTGATCGTGCCCGCCAACGACAATCGCCTGGGCGCTCGCCGGAACGAGCTGCGGCGAGGTCGGCCACAGCTTGCCTGTCGCTGGTTCGTCGACGAGGCAGGACGGCTTGGTTCGCGGTGGGAGACTGACGCGCCCGAGGATCCCGGGCCATCCCGGCGCGACCGGAGCATCGCACCTTTTTTCACAGAACTGTCTTCGATCCGTCTTATCAGACAGGGCACGTCGGACCCGCACAGGACTCGATCCAGCCCGGACCGCTTCGCGCGATGCGGATGAGGGGCGTAAGCGGCACGGCAAACAGCGTGATTGTGTTGCACCGGCGTCACGCGACGATGCGATCTAACGGACATTCCGGTCTGCCTCCTTCCAATTGCAAATGACTTGCAATAACGCTGGGAAAAATCGTGCCTGCGCATTGCAGTTCAAAACCCGTGGGACGGGCGGATTTTTTCTCGGCGAGAGCCTTCGCGAATGCGATGTTGACGTGGTGACCTGAAGAGATTGGCGCGATGTTGAGGCTGAGGAAGACTCGCACCAATGACCGCTGCAGCCGACCATGTCAGTTGGCGGCGACGGCGCTCGGCATCGCGCTTGGCGGCCCGGCGCTGGCAGCGGACCTTCCCGTGAAAGCGCCGATGGCCGTCTACGATTGGACCGGATTTTATGTCGGCGGCCATTTTGGCTACGGCGGCGGCAGCCTCGGGCCCGGTACCAATCCCCTTCCCGAACAGGGCGTGCTGTTCCCGCCTGGCGTCACCGGCCTGATCGGCGGCTACCAGGTGGGCTACAACCGTCAATTCGCAAACCGCCTCGTGCTCGGCATCGAAGCCGATGCCACCTTTACAAGCCCGGAGGATCAAGCCGCACTGGGACGAATGCCGGTTACGCCCTTCAACACGACGGCCGACTATGTCGGTACGGTGCGTGGCCGCATCGGATACGCGTTCGGACGGTGGATGCCTTATGTCACCGGCGGCTTCGCCTGGGGACACACACGCGCCTTCATCAACCAGACCGACACAGACTCCGGCGACGTCATTTCTGCCCTGGGTCACTATCAGACCGGCTGGACCGCCGGACTCGGTATCGAGTTTGCCGTGAGTGGCAATTGGACCGCCAAGCTCGAATACGAGTATGTCGACCTATC
>Ga0306921_10007031_pt1 | contig 11773 bp, 9 predicted proteins | sample sta12Cox44000080_FD_203760 | JGI IMG/M metagenome (GOLD analysis project Ga0306921, IMG submission 203760) | Lab enrichment of tropical soil microbial communities from Luquillo Experimental Forest, Puerto Rico - statoxic.12C.oxic.44.000.080 (v2)... | ecosystem: Environmental > Terrestrial > Soil... | reverse complement strand
AGCCGGATGCGGTAGCTCCGCACGTCCGGTTCGATGAGCGGAGATGGGAAACGGGGTGTTGGCCTTAGGCCCTAAGCTACCGCGCCCATCTTCGACTCTACCACAGGCGCTCAGTCTCACCGACATAGTGTGGACGGAGCGTGGGGTTTGGCGATCAGCCTGAGCCTCGCCTTGCCTTGTCACGACCATTCATTAGTCACTCGAGCGGCGACAATTTCGAGGCCCTGGCCATCGGCGGTCGACGATGTGTTCCTCGACATGCACGGCATTGGTGCCGGCGCGCGCTGGAAGGAGGCGCTGGCCAAGGCGAACGAGCCTGCGAAGCCGTCGTCTTCCCCGCATTCGCTGACCTCGAACGAGTGCTATGTCGAGCCCGGATCGACTCTGCGTGGCGTCGGCTCATGATGGCTCAGCGCCAAGATGGCGGTCGCGTGCGGATGTCGCCAAATGTTTCGCTGCGCTCAATCCTACCTACGCCCTGCGGTTGCGCTCCCAGGGCAATAGCAGCCGCTCGACGCGCTCGGCCACCCAGTCTGCCAACAGCACGGTGAGCGAGATACCGACCATTCCTACGAGGACAAGCGGCAGGTTGCCCCAGTCCTTGGCCTGCCAGATCATGGCGCCGAGTCCGGTCTGCGCCGCCACCATCTCGGCCGACAACACGCAGGACCAAGCGATGGCGAGCGTGATCTTAAGGCCGGCAAGGATGCCTGGCAGGGCCCCCGGCAGCACCACCTCGCGCATGACGGCGAAGTCGTTAGCACCCAGATTGCGAGCCGCTCGGATCAGCATCGGATCAACACGTTTGGTGGCCTCGAGTGTAGCCAGCAGCACGTAAAGCCAGGAGCCCATGAACACGATCGCCGTCTTCTGCGCTTCCCCGATTCCGAGCCACAGCATGGTGAGCGGGATCCAGGTGATCGAGGGCAGCGGGCGAAGCAGCGACACGAACGGGTCGACGATGGCCTTGGCGGGCCACCATACTCCCATCAGAATGCCGAGCGGGATCGATATGAGTGCCGCGAGTCCGAAGCCTGTAAAAACGCGCTTGGCCGAGACCAGCACCGCCTGCCACAGCTCGCCCGTCTGCAGCAGCTTATTGGCCTCGCCGGCGACCGTGACGGGCGAGGGCAGAAACACGGCCGCCACCCAGCCAGACTCTGTCGCAAAGTACCAAATTGATAGGAAGGTCAGCACGGAGGTGATGTTGATCAGCAGCACGAGCTGGAGACGCCGCGACCAGCGCGACGTCCGTACGGCAGCCTGCGGCGTTCCGGTTGCGCTGTCTGTCGGGCGGTCACTTGTCGCCACAGTGTTGTCTCTCTCGGATGGCGGTTCATGAGCCCGATTGATTCACGCCTCACGCTTGCGGGCGGGCATGGGGGACATTTACGATCGAAGTCACGCCCGCGAGTGGGCCACCAAGCGCAGTGCGACGAGACCTCAAGGCGTGGCACAACGCCATTCGAGTTAGCCTTTATGTTGCTTGGATCGGGGCATTCGCGGGAATGAGCACGAGTTTCAGACTCCGTAACTCTGTTTACACGGACGCTCATAACGTCCGCATATCTGATGAGCACGAACCAGCATCCACTCACTGGAACGCGGCCGTCGTCTTCCAAGCCTTCACGTTGTCGACCTTGTTCGGAATCTTTTTGTTGGCGTGCAGCCAATCCGCGAGCTCCTGGTAGACCGACTCCATTTTGGCCAGATGCTCCGCGCGCCCCTTGGTGCCGAAGAAGCTGAACGACTTGATGCCTTTCAGCGTCTCCTCCTCGGTCTTCTTGAAATATTTCATAGTGAGCTTCGCCGACTCCTCGGGATTGGCGATGACGAAGTCCGCCCCCTTGTAGATCGCGGCGACGAGCTTTTTGGCGACGTCGGGACGTTCATCGACGAGCTTTTTGGAGAGCAGCACGATGTCGGGCGCCCCCATGGAGCCATATTTCTTGTAGGTATCGGTGTCGGTATCCATGCCGACCATCTTGCCGCCCGGTGTCCCCTTCATGACGTTGTCCATGATCGGAAACCACATGCAGGCGGCATCCACGTCGCCCTTGGCTAGCGCGCCCGCCATCTCGTTTGGCGGCAGGTTGAGGAAGGTGATGTCCTCAATTTTCATGCCGTTAGCGCGGAGCAAGCCATGCATGGTGATCTCGGCCGAGGTGTTGGCCGCGACCTTCTTGCCACTGAGCTCCTTGAAGGAGTTGATGCCGGGCTTGGCGTAGCAGCCCTCGTTGCCGGGCGAGTCATCGACGTTGCCGATATAATAAAAGCTCTTGTTGCCCTGGGACATGTGGGAGATGGCCGCGATGACGCCCATGTTCGAGAAGTCGACGGAGCCGGCCGTCAGCGCTGACACACGATCCCCCGAGGTCAGAATGGTCTTGTACTCGACCTCAATGCCCTGCTCGGCAAAGTAGCCCTTTTCGATAGCGACCATGAATGGGACCTGGCCGAACCACGTCACGGAGCCGCCGAAGGCGAGCTTGACGGAGGCGGATTGCGCGAGCGCAGTACCAGCTCCACCGAGCGCCACAGCTAGGGTTGCCGCTATGGCGGCTACTGCAGACTTGAAGCCATTCATGCCGACCTCCTCGAACTCGCCCTATTCTTTTTTTCGCGACCTTGTCGCTTGGCCGGCTTGACGACGGCTAGGACTGCCGGCCGCCGCTCAAGGCAAGACTAGGGGCGGCATCTCCAAAGTGTCAATCGAACCGCCCTGTGGTTGAAGCTGGGGCGGGTACCTGCCGGAGGAGCCGTCTACCTCTTGAGCTCACGGACTCCGAGAGAATGGCGGAGCGCTACCCGAACACCTTGAACTCGAGCGACGCCTTCGACACCCGCTCGGGGCCAGCCTTCTTCACGATCATGGTCTCGCCCGGAGCACAGTTCAAGCCGCGCCCGTCATCGCGCAGCGTCATGTGCATGAAGAACACCATGTTCTCCTCGATCGGCAAGGGGTTGTCGCGATAGAGCAGAGGCCAGTCCATCCAGTTGGGCGCGAACGTGGAGCCGAGCGCATAGCCGACCGAGTAGCCGCAGGCCGCTTCCGCTCCGTCCTTAAAATCGTATCCCGAGCCCGTCACCACCTTCATGAAGGCCTGGTAGATGGTGCCGATGGGCTCGCCGATGCGGCAGGCGGCCGATTGGCAGGACTGCAGCGCCTCGACGCCGATTTCGTGCAACTTCTTTTGCGTGGGATTGGGCTCGCCGACGCGCATCGTCCGCATCATAGCCGCGTGATAGTGGCGGTAGGCGGCAGCGAACTCGACCAGGAGCTGGTCGTCGTGATCAAGATGTCTGCGACCCGCATGATAACGGCCGAGCGCTGCCATCTCACCTGAGCCGATGATGTTCTCATTGCCGGGCGGGTCGCCGTCGTTGCGGAAATTGCTAGCTTCCATTGCGGCAATGATGTCGCCCTCCCAGGCGCCAGGCCGGCAGAGGCGGTAGCAGTCCTCGAGCATCAGGTCTGCGATGTCGCCGGCTTTGCGTATATAGGCGAGCTCTTCCTCGCTCTTGACGATCCTGATTCTGCTCACCAAAAAGCTCGCATCAACGAGCTTCGCAAATCCTTCCAGCGCTCCATCGAGCCGCTTGCCGTTGCGTGCGGTGAGACCATAGGCCTCGTACTCGACGCCGAGGGTCTTGCCCTCAAGTCTCATCTCCTTGAGGAGCTCCTTCAAGTCGAGCGCCGGATTTGCAGCTTCCGCATCTTTCCAGATGCGGATGTCCGTGATGTTGGAGGTCAGCTTGGCCTGCCTCAGGTCTGGCTTGCGGGTCAGGAGCTTGATGTCGCCTCTTGCGGACATCACCAGACATTGGAAGAAGCAGAAGCCAAAAGTGTCGTAGCCGGTCAGCCAGTACATGGACTCCTGACGGAACATCAGAAGTCCGTCGAGCCTGTCGTGAGCCATGGCGGCCAGCGTCGCCCCGCGGCGGCGCTCGAACTCGGCGGGTGTAAAATGCAGCGGCATAGGTATTCTCCTTGGAGAGGACCAAATGGGGCAATAGCCAGGCGTCCGACTAGTGGGAAATGCCGCCGTGGCCACCTACTTACGCATCAAATCGTCCGCCCGGCCATGTGGCCTTCGTAGATCGCCTGCTCGATCTGCCGCGGCTGGGCCGCGTCGCCGATGAGCTGGAGCTCGAGCGCGGGCGCGCGCCGCCTGAGCTCGCGATAAAGGTCGGTTTCCGCCCGACCGCCGCAGGCCGCCACCACGTTGACGACGTCCGCAATCGTGTACTCACGGCCACTGACGACGTGGCGCACGACGATGCCGGTCTCGCTCAACGCCACAACATCGGTGTCGGCAAGGAACGTCATGCCCGCCTCGAGCAGCCGTTCATAAAGGATGCGCCAAGTCATGGCCTCGATGCGCAGGCCGGGCGCCCTCAGCGGCGTGACGAACGTCACGTCATGGCGGCGGCGCGCGAGAAAGTCGGCCGTGGTCGGGCCTGTCAAGTCGCCCTTGGCGTCGAGCACCACGACCTTCTGACCGAGCCGCGCGCCTGCGAGAGCCGCATGAGCGGAGACGAGGCGGCCGTCCTCGTCCGCGAGTGCGGGCAGGCGCGGCGCGGATCCGGTCGCCACGATTACCGCGTCCGGTTTCAACTCCAATACGGACGAGGCCGTCACCTCGCACCCGAGCCGCACCTCGATTCCGAGCCGGGCAACCGCCGCCGCGAGCTGGTCCGTGACGCCGCCGAGTTCCTCTCGCCCCGGCGCCCGGCGCGCGATGTTTACTTGGCCCCCAAGCGTACTCTCCCGCTCCAGCAGCACGACCTGGTGCCCGCGCAGACCCGCCAACCGCGCCGCCTCGAGCCCTGCCGGCCCACCGCCGATCACCACGACGAAGCGCCGCTGTTCGGCATTCACGAGCGGTCTGAGCTCGCGCTCCCGACCGCTCTCCGGCGACTGGATGCAGCTGACGTGCAGTCCGCGGAACAGTCGCCCGAGGCAGCCTTCGTTGGCGCCGACGCAATGGCGGATCTCGGCGGTGCGCCCAGAGCGCGCCTTCGCCGGTAGCTCAGGATCGGCGATCAAGGCCCGCGTCATGCCGACCAGATCGGCATCCCCGCTCCTGATGAGATCCTCCGCCGCGCCCGGCTCGACGATGCGGCCGACGGCGAGCACTGGCAACGCCACGGCAGCTTTCATCGCACGGGCGAGGCCGCGCATGTGCAGTCGCGGCAGGTACATCGGGCCGTAATGGTGCGGCAGTGAGCGCGTGGTGGCGTCGGTGCCGGACGTGACGTTCAGATAGTCTAGGCGGCCCGCGGCGATAAGGGCCGCCACCGCCGGGCGAATGTTATCGAGCGTGAGGCCGCCCTGATCCTCCTCCTCGACACTGAGGCGCAGGCCCACCACGTAATCGGAGCCTACCGCCTGGCGCACCGCGTGCACGACCTCGAGGCCGAAACGCACGCGCGCCTCGGCCGATCCGCCGTAGCCATCCTGGCGGACATTGCTGCGAGGCGACAGGAACTGCTGGATGAGGTTGCCGTGACCGGCGTGGATTTCGATGCCGTCGATCCGGCCCTCGCGGCAGCGCATGGCCGCGCGGGCGAACGCGGCGACGATGTCGGCGATCTCGTCCTCCTCGAGCTCGTGCGGCGTCTCGACGTTCACCTCGGGATCCAAGGGCGAGGGCGCCACTGTGCGGCCCACGCCGCCCGACGACCCCGAGACCGAGCCAGCATGGTTGAGCTGCACGAATACGCGAGTCCCGAAACTGTGGGCCATCTCCGACAACCGGCGGTAGGGCGCGATGACGCCATCGTCCCAGTTCGACAAGCCCGAGGCGAAGCGCGATGTCGAGGTCGGGTGCACGCTGGTCGTGCCGGCAATTATGAGCCCAGCGCCGCCCCTGGCGCGCGCCTCGTAGTAGGCAAGGAGCCGGTCGCCGATGAGGTGGACGTCCGAGAGGCCGGTGGAGTGGGCCGTGCTGACGATGCGGTTCCTGAGTGTGATGCCGCGCAGAGTGAGCGGCGAAAACAAGCGTGGGTAGCTCGGCTGTAACGACGCGGTGTTGGCAGATGTCATCTGGCGAGCCCGATTTGCTAAGCGCGTGCAGTTTATCGTGGTTGGCGCCGGCCGCTCTTCACTCCTCGCTTGCCGCTGACAGCTTGGTCGTTTCGATGTGGCGCTTCACTTCCTCCTCGACGTAGGCCCAGATTTCGGCCTTCAGGCGGGCGAAGTCGGGGGAGAGCTGGATATCTATGCGGCGAGGCCGCGGCAGCGTATTGCCAATGATCGCTTTTACGCGCCCTGGCCGCGCCGACAGCACAATGATGCGATCCGCGAGGATCAGGGCTTCGTCGACGTGGTGCGTGATAAACAGCGTCGTCTTGCGGCTCTCCTCGTGGATGCGCAAGAGCTCCTCCTGCATCACCTGGCGTGTCATAGCATCGAGCGCTGCGAACGGCTCGTCCATCAGCAGTACTTCCGGATTGGCCGCGAGGATGCGGGCGAGCGTAACGCGCTGCTGCATACCGCCCGACAACTCGGCCGGATAATGATTCTCGAAGCCCTGGAGCTTGACGAGGGCGATGAAGCGGTCTGCGATGCGGTGCCGGTCGGCGCCTGCCACACCCTTCATTTTGAGGCCGAACTCCACGTTGCCGCGCACGGTTTTCCACGGAAACAGCGCGTACGACTGAAAGACCATTCCACACTTGGGCTCGATGCCGGTGATAGGGCTGCCGCGCAGGCGGACCTCGCCCGCAGTCGGCTGCAGAAACCCCGCGAACATGTTGATAAGCGTGGTCTTGCCGCAGCCCGAGGCGCCGATGAGGCAGACGAACTCGCCCTCTTTAACCTCGAGCGAGAGATCGCGCAGGGCAACAATGCTCTTCCCTCCCGCGGTAAACACCTTGGTGACGCGGTCGGCGACGAGGACGCTGGAGAAAGCGCAATTAGTCACTCTGGCTTCTTTAGCTTGGGTTGCAAGCATACACCATCTGTCAGAACTACTTGCTGGACTCCGCCGCCAGCCCCGACCTTGCACTACACAGTACGCACAGCGATTCCTCTGGGCGGCCTCTTTAGGCTTGGCGATCCAGCAGCTTGCCGGGCCAAGACCCATTGGTCGTCAAATCGCGAGCAATCGCGCGGATTGTCACAATGAGAGCATCGACGGGCTTAGTGCGCGGCCGCGACTCTGACAGCATGAGTGCCAGCGGCCACGAGAGGCGCGGCCGGATGGGGAGAGACGCGAGCTCACCACGCTCCGCCTCATACTGGAACCCGCCCTGGCTCAGCAGGCTGTAGCCGATGCCCTGGCGCAGCAGGCCACGAATAAGCGATGGGTCGTCAACCTCGCAAGCGATGTTGAGCGCAACGCCCTGCTCCGAAGCGAGCTCATCGAGCAGACGGCGCGAGCTGTGCGAGCCGCTTGGGAGTATGAGCGGCAGGTCGGCGAGGTCGACGATGCGCACGGCAGTTCGGCCCCGCGGCATCTTCGCACGCTTGCCCACCAGGAACACTTCCTCGGCGATCAGGGGCAGGATCGCAAAGTCTCTCTGTGGCATGGGTGCATGCAGACAGGCGACGTCGACACGTCCATGCACCAGTGCCTCGTGGATATAGCCGCTGAAGCCGGCGGCGATCCTGAGCATGACGTTCGGAAACGCGGCAGAGAACCGATTGACGAGCTCCGGCACCAGGAATGCTCCTGCACCCGGGGGCACGGCAAGCGCGACGCTGCCCGTCGGGTCTGCGTGGATATTGCGCACTTGCACCGCCGCGTTTTCGATTTGACGCAGGATCGCCTGCGCGTGCTCGGACAGCAGCCGCCCCGCATCGGTCGGCGCAGCGCCATGGCCGGTACGCACCAGCAGGGGCTTGCCGAGTTCCTTCTCCAGCCGACCCACTTGACGGCTTATCGCCGGCTGCGAGATGCGCAGGAAACGGGAGGCCTTGGAGTAGCTGCCGAACTCCACGACGGCCTGGAAGTACCGTAACGAGCGCGCGTCCATCTCTAGTCCCTGATAGATCATGTCAAAGGCGAGACCGACACGACCCTGCAGTGGGGGAACATCTGATCTTCGAAGCCGGCTATGATCGCTGCAACAACCTATAACGTTTCGTTATATCTCTATGAGATTTATATCGTGGACGCAAGAAAATTGGCTCGGCTATGATTGTCGTTAAATTCCATTGGCACGCAGGCAAGCGACGTGAAATTCGGGCTGATGACGCAGCTGCAGATCCCTCGGCCGTCCGAGCCGCAGGCCGAGCGCAACGCTTATCGCAATCTGATAGACCAGGGGGTGGCGGGCGAGAGTGCCGGCTTCCATTATTTTTGGCTGACCGAGATGCATTTCTTCAAGCAGATCGGCCACAGCCCGTGTCCCGACCTGCTGCACGCCGCGATCAGCCAGCGAACGCAACGCATCCGTCTCGGCTTCGCAGTGTTGCTGCTCACCTTGCACAATCCTTACATGCTGGCCGAACGGGTCGCGACAGTGGATGTGCTGAGCAATGGGCGCGTGGACTTTGGCTTCGGCCGTGGCTCGACGCCCTACATGACGGAGGCCTTCGGGGTAAAGGGCGAGACGAACCGCGACCTAGCCGCCGAGGCGCTGACCGCCACGATGAAGATGTTCGAACAGGAGGAATTCCCCGGTTATAAGAGCAAGCATTTCGACCTGCCGCCGCGGCACGTGCTGCCCCGCCTCATACAACAACCGCACCCCCCGTTGTGGATCGCGGCCTCTAACCTTTCGACCTACAAGTTCGCCGCCGAGAAGGGCGTAGGTGTTATTGGCGTCACCCGCAATAGCGTCAGCGAGAGCCGGGATGCGATCCGTACCTACCGCGAGACGATCCGCGGTGCGGACCGCTCGAAGTTCATCGGCAAGTTCGCCAACGAGCATGTTGCCGCCTTTGCGATCACGTGCTGTCACGAGGACGACCGCACCGGAAAGGACATCGCATGCGCCGCCGCGCGCTGGTACAACGGCGACAACGACGCCGAGCTCAATCGCGTTCGTTTTGCTACCGCCGGCGGCAAGGATGCGGTAGTGGCCAAGTTCCGAGCGCGCAACAATGACCAGCTTCTCGAGGATGGGATGGCCATCGGTGGCAATCCGGACTCGATTAGCCGCCAGGTCGAGAAATGGGCCAAGGCCGGCCTTGATCAGATGATCTTCGTGCTCCAGGCTGGCAATACGACGCACGAGCAGGTTATGCGTTCGATCGAGCTCATTGGCCGCAAGGTCATCCCACGCTTCGAGAGCGCGCCGGCGACGGTGGCTTGATCGATCGTGCTTGAGCAGCGACAGATATGACAATCGCTCAGGATTGGCCTTTGCAAGGCTCTGCGACCGAGGCCGGCGCTGCCGTAACGGGTCAGTCTTGCCCGAATTCTAGGAGCAAGCGAGGTCCAGCATGTCAAAAAACGATTTCAGCAAGGAGGAATTTGCGACCCGGCTCGCGCGCACGCGTAAGGCGATTTCCGCCGCAGGCCTCGATTGGCTCGTCGTAATACATCCCGTTTCGATGCGCTGGCTGATTGGACAGGACAACAAGAGCTATACCGCCTTTCAGTGTTTGCCGGTCTCGGCCGAGGGCGGCAGGCTTGTCGTGTTTACCCGCGAGATGGAGCGGAACGAGTTCGAGGGGGATTCGTTGGCCGAAGAGGTGCGTACGTATAACGGCGCAGAGCCCGAAGACCCGATGGCGGCATTCACCAAATTTGCCGATGATCTCGGCCTGAAGAAAGGGCGCGTCGGCATGGAGGTGCCGAATTTCTATCTTTCGGCTCCGCACTATTTGAAATTGATGGAAATCCTGGGGCCTGCGCTGGTAGCCGAGCCATCGGGCCTGATCAGCAGTCTGAAGCTCGCGAAGTCACCGCAGGAGCTTGAGTATCATCGCAAGTCGGCGGTGATTGCTGCCGGTGCCTGGAAGGCCCTGCTTGGCAGCGTGCAGGAGGGAGTCAGCGAGCTCGAGTTGTCCGGTGCCGCCTATCACGCGATTCTGAAGTCGGGAAGCGCGCTGCCTGCGAGCACCATGAATCTCATGACGGGCGAGCGCAGCTGCTACGCTCTCGGCATGCCGACCGAACGCCGCATGAGGCGCGGGGATACCGGCCTTGTCGAGCTCGGCGGAGCCCACAAGCGCTATACCTCGACGCTCGGCCGCCAGTGGTGCCTCGGCAAGCCGAGCCAACGGCTCGCCGACCTCTATAAATTAGTGCGCGAGGCGTCTGATGCCTGCATAGCCGAGATGCGTGCCGGAGCGCCAGCGATCAACGGCCACGAGGCGTTGAAAGCGGTATTTGTGAAAGCGGGAGTCGATCAGTTCCGCCAGCACACCTCCGGTTATGGAATGGCGCCTGGCTTTCCGCCGTCCTGGGGCGAGCCCACCAACATGTTCGGCGGCAGCAACGACGTGCTGCAGGCGAACATGGTGATGTCGGTGGAGCCGGGCTTGTTCATCAAGTCGGAAGGTCTTGGCGTGCGGCTGATCGACAACGTCATTGTCACGGAGAAGGGTGTCCAGTTGCTGTCGACGACGTCGCGCGAAATCGCGGTCGTTGGCTGACGTGTCCCCTGGTCTCAAGGCTGGCCAGGATGCGCCACTGCCTAAGACAGCGAGCACCACAAAATGAGTGCCGTTTGAGCCGAACGAGCGTCCGCTGTAGGAGCGATAAGCGGGCTCAAAGTTGGATGCGAACTCAAACATCTGACCGACCGCTATTGTAAAGGTTTGCGGATTGACGGGCGGTCGGCCTGGAAACAGCCAACCCTGCGGTCGCGCCGCCTTCCACCAATGCCGCAGCATATCGAGCAGAGCTGGCGGCAACATCACATAGCGATCCTTGCGGCCCTTACCCTGATCGATACGGATCACCATCTGGGCGCTGTCGATGTCGCAGACCTTGAGCGATACGACTTCCGAGGCTCGCAGGCCGCAGCCGTAGGTGAGACTCAACAGCAGGCGGTATTTGAAGCCAGGGGCGGCAGCGAGCAGGTGCCGCACTTCCTCTGGACTGAGCACCAGTGGAATCTTCTGCGGCTCGGCGATGTACTCGATCTGATCGGCGATGTCGGGTCGTCGCAGCGTTACCCGGAACAGAAAGGCTATCCCAGGCATCGTACGATTGCGGGTGCAGATGCTCACGCGCTGCTCGGCGAGATGCAGCTGAAACAGCCGGATATCCTCGGCAGTCGCCGTGTCGGGCGAACGGCGCAGGAACACTGCCAACCTCTTGCAGCCGCGGATGTATGCTTCCTGGGTGCGCGGGGCGAGGTTGCGCAGGCACATGTCTTCGATCATGCGCTGACGCAGTTGGGAGACGGTCATGGTGCTCATAGGAACTCCTATCTTGAGCGGGTTGCTAACCCCGTGATCCTCAAGACAGTCGCTCCTTGAGCCTATCGCTTACCGTACTCGCCGTCGGCAGCCTCGGTGCCCCGCGTCAGCGGGCTGTCGCGCAAGCGACTTCGTGCCTTGGCACGACTCAGAAAGTCTTGGCGGCGCAACAAGTTCGTCAGCTGTCCTAGAGTACAGCTGAGGTGGCTATCCGGCGCTCTTCACGGGGAAAGATGACCCCACAGCCGACCTCGCTTCAGGTATCATGTTGCACCGCAGTAACCGCAAATGGTCCACGACGCCTCGATGGGCCTACTTGCCTGCCCGCGAGGTTCAGCGTCTCACCACGCCGGCGGATCTCCCGACAGCTACGCGCAACACGTGGCCGCCTTTCGCCGGGGTCTGGCCGAAGCTGGCTACATCGAGGGTCAGCTTTCTGAGGTGGCG
>Ga0306921_10007030_pt1 | contig 11773 bp, 12 predicted proteins | sample sta12Cox44000080_FD_203760 | JGI IMG/M metagenome (GOLD analysis project Ga0306921, IMG submission 203760) | Lab enrichment of tropical soil microbial communities from Luquillo Experimental Forest, Puerto Rico - statoxic.12C.oxic.44.000.080 (v2)... | ecosystem: Environmental > Terrestrial >... | reverse complement strand
AGGGGACGAGCACGCGAGGATAGTTCTGCGCGCTGCGCCGAATGAACGCCAGACCTTCTCCTTGCTGCACACATTCTCATTGGAGCGACTATGGCTACCGTGCTCGAGCAAATTCCAAAATTTGTCAACGAACCACTCCGCAGTTTTCAATCAGCGCAGGACCGCGCCGCAATGGAAGCGGCGATTGCGCGCGAGCGTCGAGAGGCCCGCGACTACTCGCTCATCATCGGCGGCAAGCGGATCACGGCGGACAAACAATTCGCGTCGATTAATCCATCGCGACCAAGTGAGATTGTGGGTCGCGTCCAAGCCGCTAGTGTTGAACACGCTCGCGAAGCTATCGCGGCGGCGCAGGCGGCATTTCCGTCTTGGTCGCGCGTTCCAGCGGAACAACGTGCCGAGCTCCTCTTCAAAGCAGCTGACGCGGTGCGCAAGCGCCGTGATGAGTTCGATGCCCTGTTGATCCTGGAGGTCGGCAAAAGCTGGCCCGAAGCAGATGGTGACATCGCCGAAGGCATCGACTTCCTCGAATATTATGCTCGCGAGATGCTGCGCTTCGCGCAACGCGTGCCGCTCACGCCCCTAACCGGCGAAGACAACGAAATGCACTACATTCCGTTGGGTGTGGGCGTCGTGATCCCACCCTGGAATTTCGCGTTCGCCATCATGGCGGGCATGACGTCGGCTGCTATCGTCGCGGGCAATACGGTCGTGCTCAAGCCCTCGAGCGATTCACCGGTGATCGCTGCGCGGTTTGTCGAACTCCTCGAATCCTGTGGCATGCCGCCCGGAGTGGTCAACTTAGTCACGGGCGCAGGCGGCGCGATCGGAGACGCCCTCGTGAGCGATCCACGCGTGCGATTCATCTCATTCACGGGAAGCAAGGAAGTCGGCTTGCGCATCAACCGTTTGGCGGCCGAGGTGCACCCCGGGCAGCATTGGATCAAGCGCGTTGTCGCCGAGATGGGGGGCAAAGATGGCATCGTCGTTGCAGCCGATGCCGACGTGGCTGCAGCTGTCGAGGGCGTGGCATCGGCTGCATTCGGATTTCAAGGGCAGAAGTGCTCGGCGTGCTCACGGGCCATCATCGAAGCACGGATATACGATGACTTCGTGCGGCGGCTTGCGGAGCGCGTTGAGACTATCACCGTCGGCGACCCGGCCGATTCCAAGAACTCGATGGGACCCGTTATTAACGAACGTTCTCGAGACAAGATCGAGAGCTACATCAAGATCGGCAAGAGCGAAAGCACACTGCTGACTGGCGGTGAGCGCATCAGCGACGACGGCTACTTTCTCGAGCCGACCGTGTTCACCGACGTTGCGCCGGATGATACCATCGCACAGGAGGAGATCTTCGGCCCGGTCCTTGCGGTCATCAAAGCTAAAAATTACGATGATGCCCTGGAGATTGCCAACAACACGGAGTTCGGTCTGACTGGCAGCGTCTATTCGCGCGACCGGGCCAAGCTCGAACGTGCACGCGCTGAATTCCACGTCGGCAACCTGTACTTCAACCGCAAGTGTACGGGCGCGATGGTCGGCGTGCACCCCTTCGGCGGGTTCAATATGTCGGGTACCGATTCGAAAGCCGGCGGTCCGGACTATCTCCTGCTGTTTTTGCAGGCAAAATCAGTCTCGGAAAAAGTCTAATACTCGCGGAACCAGATCTGCAGGCCGTTGCAGATGCCGTAGGTGATGATCTCTTGCTCGAGGTCGCGAAGCCACTGGCGCGAGGGCAGACTGCGGCGCTCCCACGAGACCGTGACGCCGCTCAGTAACGGCGTGACGCGAAAGCCGACTTCGACGCCCGTGAGCTCTTTTGCGGCACCGATAAGCAGGCTCACGGCCGCAGCCCACTCGCGTGCCCGAGCGATTGGGTCCATGGTGGGCACGGCCATGACGCCGGAGCCGTTCATCAGCGGGGTCGGCTGGGCTTGACGCTCTTCTTTGCGTTTCTTCAGTGTTGGCATGGCATCACCGCAAGAACCATATGACGAGGGAGTCTCCACATCATATATCATCCAACCGCGGACGGGTATCACAGTATGTCGTGGCAGGTCTAGTAGGCAAGCCAGCTGGGAGCGTGATTCTTCACGCACTTTTTAGCGGCTGGGCGTATGGTAGCCGGAGAGAGGGATAAGAAGTGCGACGCTCCATCGCGCGGGAGATGATGGATGACGACGAATCGATCGGGACGCCCGCGCTGTGGCGCCAGAGCCTGGGCGATCTCGCCCGGATCAATACTTGGCTCGGCGGCTGGCATGCGCTGCGCAGCGAGCTCGAGCGTTTACCCGATCCACCGAACTCGATCGTCGACGTGGCAACGGGGGGCGCGGATCTGCCCGAACGGGTGCTCGATCATCTCGCACGCAGAGGTGTGCGTGCAACCTGCGTTGCCGTCGACCGTTCCGCTCGCATCCTGGGACTTGCGCAAATGATGCGGACTGGCAACACGCAGCTGACGTTCGTGCAGGCAGATGCGCGAGAGCTGCCGTTTCCCGACCGCAGTTTCGACGTCGCCACCTGCAACCTGGCACTGCACCATTTTGATCCACCGGACGCAACGCGCGTGCTACGCGAGCTCGCACGCGTTGGCCGTTCGGTCATCGTCAACGATTTGCGGCGCAGTTGGATAGCGTGGGCGTTTGCGCGCGTTGTGTTTCCGTTCTTCACCAGCAACCCGTTCACACGTAACGATGGACCCATCTCCGTTCGGCGCGCGTACACGCCGTCTGAACTCGAGCTGCTCGCGCGCAATGCAGGCTGGCATCGCTTTGAGGTGCGAAAGCAGCCGGGGTACCGGATGACGTTGGCCGGAGGCGGCGTGCGATGAACGACGTCCTCATCGTGGGGGCTGGTCCCGCCGGCGCTTCGCTCGCATTGCGCCTGGCGCGTGCAGGCCGCCAGGTTATGATGCTCGAGCGCTCACGTTTTCCACGCCTGAAAGTGTGTGGCGATTACTTGTGCAAAGGCGCGATCGAGGCGCTCGTCAGTCTGGAGGTCGCCGGCGAAGTGTTGGGCGATGCACATCCTATCCGCTCCGTCGCGCTTCACGCATTCGGAGCGCACGCACGCTTTCCATTACCCGGCCGCGGCGCCGCATCACTGCCACGAGCTCTCTTGGACGAACGTTTGCTTGCGGCGGCGCAACGCGCCGGCGCGCAGCTGCAACGCGGCGCCTTTGTAAGGGCGCGGTCAGCACGGGGGCATGTGACTGTTGTCTACCGCGACGCGCACGGCGCCGAGTGTGAGGCCAGCACCCGGGTGCTCGTTGGCGCCGACGGGGCGTGGTCGGCAGTAGCTCGAAACGCGGGCCTCGCCAGGCAAAGGCGTTCACCCGGGCCCTGGGCCATTGGTGGTGAGCTGCACGACCACGCCGGGAGCGATGAGCTGACCATGTATATTAGCAGCGACGCTTATTACGCGCGCAACCCGCTTGGGCCAAAGACCGTCAATACGATGCTGGTCGCGCCAAAGCCACCGCGTCGCGACGCAGCTGAGACGCTTGTGGACCAGTTGAGCGGCGGTAAGCTGCGCTTCGAAAGTGCGCGCATGCAGCGCATCGTTGCTATTGGACCACTCCGCTACCGGGCCCACCGGGTGGCCAAGGGACGCATCTTGCTGACCGGAGATGCTGCGGAGCTCTTGGATCCGTTCACGGGTCAAGGCGTCGCTGCTGCGCTTACGTTGTCAGCACCAGCTGCGGCCGCCGTCGAAGATCTGTTACGCGGCGAACCTGATAGTCTCGTGGAGCGGCGCTATGCAGCACGGTGGCGCAGCATCGTCGGCCCGCGCAGAATGCTCACGCGATTGGTCCACGCGCTCATCCACAACCCATGGCTGCGGCGGCGTGCGTTGCATGGTATGCGCCGTGATACTCGTGCTGCGCACGCGATCGTGGCCGCTGTCAGCGGCGACTGGCCGGCAGCTGGAACACTGCCGCCCGCAGCGCTTTTGCGGTTGCTTGCGTCATGATGACGCATCAGTCTATCACAGTAAAGGCAACGCCGCAGAATGCGTACACGCTCGCGCAGGACGTGAGCCGTTGGCCGCAGCTCTTATCGCACTATGCATGGGTGCGCGTGCTCGATGAGCGCGACGACGAACGAACCCTGATCATGGCAGCGTGGCGCTCGTGGGTCCTCGTCCGCTGGACGGCCGTGCAGCGCCTCCTGCCCGCGATTCCCCGCATCGAGTTCACGCATACGGGCGGGTGGGCTCGCGGCATGCGCGTCGCATGGCTCTTCGACCCCACCGAAAACGGCACCAAGATCGAGATCATGCATGATCTGGTCACCGTTGCGGTGCCGATTGTGCGCACACGGCTCGGGAGGAGCATCGCGGCGCGCTACTTCATCACCCCAATCGCCAGCCGAACGCTCGCAGGCATGAAGCGGGCACTGGAGTCAACCGATGGCTAATCGCGTGTTCATCACCGGCATCGGCGCAATTACGCCGATCGGCGTTGGGCGATCAGATCTCTGGGATGGCGCTCGGGGCGGTCGCCGCGCCGTGCAAGCGGTGGATCGTTTCGATGCGACCGCATTTAGATCAAAGGTGGCCGGTCAAGTGAACGGGTTCGACCCGGCCGCCTTGCTGCAGCGCAAAGAAGCGCAGCGAACGGATCGTTTCAGCCAATTCTCGATTGCCGCAGCGCAGCTCGCATTTGACGACGCCAGTTATGCGCCCAAACGCGGCGACGGTGATTTCGGCGTTTGGATCGGGACTGCGCTCGGCGGCGTGGCGTATGCCGAACAGCAATATGCCGCGTATTACGAGCGTGGCATCACGGCGCGGCTGCATGTTGCAACGTTGCGATCCACTTCGGCGTGCACGGTCCGTCCGTATCAAATTCAAATTCCTGCGCCGCGGGGGCCGTCGCGATCGGCGACGCGTTTCGCGCGGTCCGCGATGGTATCTGCAATGCGGCGATCGCCGGTGGCGTTGAGACGCCGCTGGCACCGTTGACCTTTGGGGCGTTCGACGTCATCCGTGCGATGTCGACACGCAATAACGATCCCGCGAGCGCGAGCCGGCCGTTCGACGCAGGTCGTGACGGATTCGTTATGGCCGAAGCTGCGTGCCTGTTGTTGTTAGAGCGCGAGCAGGATGCGATCACGCGTGGCGCCGTGCCGTACGCAGAAATTATCGGCTACGGATTGACGAACGACGGCGATCACATGACCGCGCCACGTGCGGACGGCCGCGAGGCTATCCGCGCCATGCAAGCGGCGTTACGTGAGGCGGGTGCGCAGCCGGACGAAGTCGATCACGTGAACTCGCACGGCTCTTCCACGGCGCTCAACGATCCGACGGAAAGTCGAGCTATTCGCGCGGTATTCGGTGACCACGCAAGCCGCATGCCGATCTCCGCGATCAAGGGCATGATGGGTCATGCGCTGGGGGCGACCGGAGCGGTCGAAGCCGCCGTGTGCGCCATGGGCATCCAAGGCAGCACGGTCGTTCCTACCGTGAACTTGGAACAACCGGGGGAGGGTTGCGATCTCTCCTACGCTCCGTCAGCCGCGACCGCGTTGCGCCAGCGGCTCGTGCTCTCGAACAGTTTTGGCTTCGGCGGTCTTAACGCTGCGCTTGTTTTTCGCGCGGCATAAGCTCGGCGTGGGCTAGTTAGCATTCTCCGCGCAGCGGGCTATGCTGGTGCGATCACAAAGGTGGGGATCGCCTGGCCGCCCTGGGAGACATTAATCACAGCTGTCTCAGAGAGCCGCGTGAGGATGCCGCCAAGTGCCCCGCGGAACAGATAGGCGTTGCAGTCCTCGATGAGGCGGCGCACCTGTGCGCCACGCTTCATTGCATGCGCATCGAAGACGGGATAGGATCCGAAAGTTGGCTCAACGCGCTCCTGCACAACCCACTCGCCCGTCGCAGCTCGATCGAGGGCTACGCTCCAACCACCTGCGTCGCACTCCCAGCCAAGAGTGACACCCTCACCGCCATGCGCATCGTTGGGTTTAAGAGCCCACTGGTCTTGTTCGGCCTCCATCGCGGTTCGATGGGCCGGCCCGTAGGGCATAGTTTCTGCAATAAGCCGATCGATGGCCGCGTGTTGATCCACAGAGAACCAACTGGCACGAGCAGGATCGCGCAGAACCGACAACGCTTTTTTCTTGTGCGCGATCGAGCAGCGAAACGAGCTTGCCACACACACAGCGCCGTCGGCATACGCACGAACGAGGGGATGCCGTAAATCGTAATGCGCGAGAAAGTCGGCTACCAGAAGGCGTTTGTAGACGAGGTCGATGCGCTGGCCGCCGCTGCGCAGGACTTCGCCGTCGTAGGTCAGCTCCTCGGGCGATGCGATGATCGCGGGAACACCGTGCGCCATTAAATCGTCGCGAACCAACCGAAACTCAGCGCTCGTCGCCACGCCCGGTAAGTCAACGATCGCGACCGAGGGCACACCGCGGTCGGTGATCCCCATGCCACGTGCGAACTCGCTCCACACAGCAAGCAGCGTTTGACGCAACGCCACGTCCGCTCGGAGCGCCTCAAGCTCGAACTCCTCGGCAAATCGCTCCATGACCGGAAGGCCCTGCATAAGTGCGGCTTGACCAGCTTGGTAGGACATCCCGGCGGGACTATCTGCGTTATACTCGAGCACGCGTGGCACGAGGTCGAAGTATGTGTCCAATCGCGAGACGACGGTCGCGCCAGCGTAGCCCGGATCGATCGATATCAGCGCTTGTTCATCGGCGCTCAATCCGAGCTCGACCGCGAGTGCAGCGTCCGCTGGAGCTCGCGCTTCTACGACCGCAAATGCCGACGAGAGCGCCCCGACCGCGCTACGAAGCTGCTCAAGGCCGTCGCGCGTGATGAACGCCGGCCGCAGCGACCGGCATTGCACGACGCCACCAAAAGTGAGTCCGGCATCGGCTTGCGCACTCGCGAACTCCGCAACGACCGCAGGCCCTGCGAGCGCAGGGTTAGCGCACAGTTGGTGGTAACGGTCGATGGCGCGCGTTAACCACGCGTCATCGCGCGTTACGGGCGCAACGGATGCCAAGAAATGCCGGCCTAAAATGACGCCGGTAGAAGTTACGGAAACTCACGCGCGCCAAGCTCGTATCGGTGAACCACGAGCCGCCCCGCGCGACGTAGTGATCGCCATCGAACCAGACCTCGGAATATTCCGGGTATGGATAGGCCACAAAGCCCGGATATCCACGAAATTCAGATGACGTCCACTGCCACAAATTGCCGTACGTGTCGTTCAGCCCTAGCGCGCTACGATGCTCTGCGCGGGTACCTACCGGCAGCGTCCCCCACGCCGCACGTTTTAACGTACCAGGCGCGACAAACTCATCTCCCCATGTATAACGGCGGACGCGACCGGCGGCGGGATCCCAACCAGCGGCAGCTTCCCATTCGAGTTCAGTGGGTAGCCGCTTTCCTCGGAAGCGAGCATAGGCATCCGCTTCAAACCAGGAAACGCCAGTGACGGGCGCATCCGGTCGAAGGTTTTCCTCGGCAAAGAACGAGCGCTCGCACCATGAAGGGCCCGTCCAATACAAGGGAGCACGAATGCCCTCACGCTCTTTCCACTCCCAGCCTGCATCCGTCCACCACTCGCGCGTGTCATAACCGCCGTGTTCGATAAAATCAGCGTACTCAGCGTTGGTCGTGAGGTCTCGGTCGATGACAAACGCGGCGAGGTCTGCCTCGTGCCTTGGCGATTCATTGTCGTAGACAAATCCATTGCCATCTGCGCCGATGCTCACGCGCACTGCCGGCACGGCGATCTCTGACGGTGGTTGAGCTCGCAGTCCACCCGGTGGAGCTGGTCCTCTGCGTTTGGCCGAGAGCGGGAGCGACTGCAGCACAAATGCGATGGTCTCTTGGTGTTGCAACTCGTGCTCGACGACGAGTCCGCGCACGTACTCGACACTGAGCTGATCTCCGCCAACGGTGCCGGAGGATGTCGTGTCAAAAACGCGTTCGGCGCGCTCGAGGGTCTCGCTCAAATACTCTTCGATCTCAGTGCGGCTGGGCAGCACTGGGGCCTCTTCGCGCGGCGTCTTGATGGGGTCAAAGTGGACATCATACGCCACATTAATGCTCGACTGTCCTGCAAAGCGCTGCAGAACCCAATAGTTTTGATACACGCCGATATGGGCAAGATGCCATAGCAGGGGACGGAAACCAGCCATCGGTGCATTGCGCAGGACATCATCAGAGGTCGCCAGGTCGAAAAGTTGAAGCGTCTGCGACCGAATCGATCGCAGAGATGCTCGTGTCGCTGGCGCAAGGCTCTGGGTGCTCATCGAAGGACCTTACGTGAATCAACAGCCGAATCCTCGAACTTCTAGCGCCGCCGCAACGCTGCTCCCCGGGGCTCTCGATCTCGACAGCGCTAGCGCATATTTACAAGCGCATGCCAAGCCAGTCTCGCAATGGCGGCATGGCCTTGAATACGAGTTGATCGGTTTCGATCGCAAAACAAATCAACGCATCGATCACGCCACCGTGCAGCGGCTATTGCAGGCGATGTGCGCACGCAGCGGTATCCCGCACTTTGAAGATGCGAACATCATTTCCGTGCGGCTGCCATATGGAGAGCTTACGCTCGAACCGGGTGGCCAGATCGAGTTCTCCGGATTTCCCGAGCACACGATTGCAGGCGTCGACAGCGGGATGCGGCGTTTTCTCATCGATCTGCATGAGCAAGCAGAGGAGCTCGGCGCATACTTCATCGGTCTCGGCTTTGACCCGTTGCGTTCTTTAGAAGAGCAGTCGTGGATCGTCAAGCGCCGTTACAGCATCATGCGCCCGTACTTGCGACAGCGCGGCGGACACGCCTGGGACATGATGACACGAACTGCCGCTGTGCAGGTCAGTCTCGACTACGGTGATTTGGGTGACCTCGGTCGCAAGTATGTGCTCGGCAATCGCCTTGGTCCCATCGTGGCGGCGATGTTCGCCAACTCGCCATTTGCCGGCGGCGTCACGACTGGTCTCATGTCCACACGCTACGCCGTATGGCTGGACACCGATCCTGACCGCACAGGCCCGGGGCCTTTGTCACTTTGCGATCGGTTCGACGTGCGCGCGCTTGCCGCCGCGCTGCTCGATGTGCCGGTCTTTTACGTGATCCGCAACGGCGAACTCGTCGCCTGCCCAGGCCTTCGTCTAACGGACATCGAGGATGCACGCGTCGAGGACTTCCGCGATCTGCTCAGCATGGTCTTCACCGAGGCGCGTGTTCGCGAATATGTTGAGATGCGCAGCGCGGACAGCGGCTCCCCGCAACTGGCGCTCGCGCTCTTGGCATTATGGAAAGGGCTCACCTACGATAGCCTGACGCTGACACAGGCGCTCGACGTAGCGCCGCACCTGGATCAGTCAGCATACCGTTCGCTGCAGATGGCGGTGGCCCGGCACGGACTCCGTACGCGCTGTGAGGGCGTGGACGTCCTGCACCTCGCGCGCGATGTCGTTTCGCTTGCGCGCGAAGGCCTGGGCAGGATCGCGCGGTCTGAAGTTCATCATCTCGACCTGCTTGCCCAACACGTCGCAGATGGCGTGGCACCTGCCGATCTACTGCTTGCAACGTCCAAAGGCGACGTTCACCGCGCGATGCAAGCGGCAGTCGTCGCGTAGCCTGCCAGTCTCAGTCGAGCTTTGCCACCAAGAAAGGCTTCGTCGTCGGGGCTGTTGCGCCGCCACTTTTCTCGACCGTTATCGCCACGATGCCGCCCTTGACTGGCGACTCCTGCATGTCGACGGCTCCCGCGCCGCTCGTGTCAGGTGAGAATACAGGTTCCGGCTTGGGTGCGCCACCCGGCGGTATCATCCATGCCTGATACTGTTTGCCGGCTGGCAGCGCCGCGAGGCCTTGCAGCTGCACGTGCAAGATACCACCGTGGACCGACACCGTACCGTACGCGTGGCAGTTCGTGGCCGAGGGCACGCACGTTGCCGCCCAACTCTGCAGCGCGTGGTGCTGCGCGTTCCACCACATCCCTGCTGCGACGATAACCGTTGCGGCAGCAGCTGCGGGCACGTACCACGACACCGCGCGCGCGCGCCGTACTTGAGCCGGGGCAAACCGCGCAGGCAACGCCGCAAGGACGCGATCCCGTAAGTGCGGCGGTGGTGCTTGTGCGACCGACAGACCTAACGCTGCCGTCGCAGCTTTGGCGATGCTGAATTCCTCGCGGCAGGTCGGGCATTCCGCGAGGTGCGCGCGGACCACTGCGCATTCACCCGTGGTGGCGTCGACCGCTCCAATTGCGTAGGCAGCCACCATATCGAGCATCGCTTCGTCGTGTTGCGCGCTCATGTCGTCGCCTTCTCGTGCAGGGCTTCCCACAGCCGTCGCAAGCCCGCTCGAATCCGGCTCTTCACCGTGCCCAACGGGGCGCCGATGCGCGTCGCGACTTGACTGTACGAAAGCCCGCCGAAGTAGGCTTGCTCGATCGCCTCGCGTTGTTCGCCTGGCAATGTTTGGAGCGCCGCGCTGACGGCGCCAGCGTCAAGCCGAGAGAAGACCTCTTCTTCAAGTTCATCATCGGCTACGAGATCCTCAGGTATCTCCGGTTCTCTCGTGCGCACGGCCGCACTGCGCACAACATCAAGCGCCGCGTTGCGAGCGACCCTGCTGATCCACGCGCCGAAGCTACCGCCGGCGAAGGCTTGCGGGCGCGTCCACAGCATCGTGAAAACGGATTGCGTCACATCCTCGGCCTGCGTTGGATCGTTAAGGATGCGCCTGGCAATACCATAGACGATCGGAGCGTATCGATCATACAGTGCTGTGAAGGCCGCCCGATCGCCAGCCTCGAGCCTGTCGAGAGTCGTGCGCTCGCTGGTCACGCCGTGCACCGCTTCTGGCGCCCGCGCAGCGAAGCCTTGCAATAGCCGGCAGGGCAGACGGAGGGTCCGGAACGCGATGGTGGCCATATTGATTCAAACGAACGGGCGAGGGAAACGGCTTAAGCTAAAGCTGAGGGAAATGGCTTAAGCTAAAGCCATGGACACTCGCACCGGAAACCGCCGCCTCCGTACGGCCCAAGAGTTGCTCGCCGCCGCAGCTGTGGCGTTCGGTCTTTGGGCGTGCAACGGCGGGTCATCGGGCACGACGCTGCCTCCCGGGCCGCCAGCCGCGTCAGGGACCATGTTCATCACCGACTTCGTGAACAATGCGATAGTCAGCTGGAACCAAGGCGCGAACTGCAACTGCTCGCCGAATGCAATCATTCGCGGCGCAAATACGGGGTTATCCGGGCCGCAAGGCATCGCCATCGATACGGGCGCAAACATCTACGCCGCCAATCAAAACGTGAATACCGTGACGAAATATCCCGGCAGCCTCTCGGGCAATGTCAAACCAAGCCTTACGATCGCCGGTCTTGCCAACCCGATCGGTGTTGCCGTGGACTCGAGCAACAACGTCTACATAGCCAATAGCGCCTCGTCGGGCGTCGGCACGATGAGCATTCAAGTGTATCCGGCCGGGTCCGCGCTGGCAAGCGCCACGATTGCTGGACCCGCAACCGGTCTGTCGACGCCGGGCTACGTCACGCTTGACGCTGCTGGAAATATCTGGGTCGCCAACCAGACCGGCAACAGCGTGGAGGAATTTCTAAAAACTGCCAATGGCAACGTGCCGCCGGCGGCCACGATCTCAGGGGCGAATACGTTGCTGGCGAGTCCGCAAGGCATCGCCTTCGATGCGGCAGGCCGTCTTTATGTCGCAATCAACAACCCGCTGGGCGTTCCCGACGCGGTGCTCATATTCTCACCGCCTTTG
>Ga0306921_10007029_pt1 | contig 11773 bp, 8 predicted proteins | sample sta12Cox44000080_FD_203760 | JGI IMG/M metagenome (GOLD analysis project Ga0306921, IMG submission 203760) | Lab enrichment of tropical soil microbial communities from Luquillo Experimental Forest, Puerto Rico - statoxic.12C.oxic.44.000.080 (v2)... | ecosystem: Environmental > Terrestrial > Soil... | reverse complement strand
GGAGGCGCTCCGGCGGCGGATTCCAGCGGCAATCTCTACCTGATCACGGGTAACGGCATCTTTGATGCGACCAACGCCACGGCTCCCAACAACGACTATGGTGATTCGTTCCTGCAATTGTCCAGCGCGCTGAAGATCACGTCGTATTTCACTCCGACGGACGAAAGTACCGATAACGGCAGTGATCGAGACTTTGGCGCCGGAGGTGCAGCGGTCGTGCTGAACCTTCCTTCGGGGACTCTCAAACACTTGGTGATCGGCGGTGGCAAGGACATGGTTCTTTATCTTTTGAACGGCGACAGCATGGGGGGGTTGGGCGACGCGAACGCGAGACAAAACTTCAGTATTGGAAGCGCTATTTTTGCGACTGGGGCATTTTGGAACAACCACTTTTACATCGCGGGTGTTAACGGTCCCCTGCTGTCCTTTTCTTTCGATAGCACTACGAATTTGTTCACTATGCCGGCGGCGTCGCAGTCGGCTACCTCGTTCGGATTTCCAGGGGCAACGCCCTCGGTTTCAGCGAATGGCAGCGCGAACGGCATCGTGTGGGCACTGGACAGCAGCCAGTATTGCACAAACCAGTCACCTGGATGCGGTCCTGCGGTTCTTCATGCCTATGACGCCACAAGTCTGGCGGAGCTGTGGAACAGTTCGCAAGGCACGGGTAGTAACGCGGCCGGCAACGCCGTGAAGTTCACCGTGCCTACGGTAGCCAATGGCAAGGTCTACGTCGGCACGCGAGGCAACAACACCGGCGGTGTAACGTCCTCGACAACCGTTCCGGGCGAACTGGACGTGTACGGACTTCTTCCGCACTAGTCCAGAAACCAAAACGGCAACTTCTTTTTCGCAGAAGAGAGACATGGACCGAATTAAGAGAGCAGACTACGAGGCATAGTCGAGCTCAGTGAACGAACAAGCCGCCGCTTCCGCGATACGCTCGGCAAATCTACGCGCGCCTGAAAAAGATGCCCATGCCAGAACACGGATGAATCGTTCTTCGCTCCGATCTTCACGGAGGACTTCCTCAACGAGTGTCTCATCCAGTTGATAGGGCGCCTTCGCAAGTACAAGCGCCAGCCGCGCAATCGCCCGATCCTGCCCAGTCAGCGCCGCGACTTCCGAGTCCACCCAACTGCGGCTGAGGGGCATCAGCGCACCGTCCCAATGTTGCAGATTGTGGACTACGAACTCCCGGACCTCCGTCGAGACGGCACAGGAAGCCTCAAGCTCGACGACGGCTGCCCACCGTGCGAGGGCATCCGCGATGCGAGGATTTGGTGTGGCCCATTGCATATCCTTAGGCAGCGGGGCAGGTGGTAGCAGTCGTAGAGCGCGTCCCGGCGTAAGTGCTTTGACATGGGTCGCTCTCAATTCGCCGCCAAAGAGCCGGAGGGCTGCGGCTTTGACGCTCTGCAGCCCCAGAGGTGCGCTCACGGGCGAGCCATCCATCACTACGTGGCTGAAGCGGTTGATATCGCTCATGGCCATTAAAGCTGCAATGGCTTCCGGCAGTTGCTCAGCCGTGAACGGGATTGGCAGGTCCATTTTGCTTCCCGGGGTCGCGATTGACTTTACCCAGGAAAGTCGCTTGCCCAGGGTGCTGTTGGCGATGTGCGCCTCGTTCTCGGTGAAGATGCACGAGGCCGCGTCGTGCTTCCCGCCGGCGTGGACCAGGCTGATCAACATGTCGCCGCAGTACGGGCAGTCGTTGACCTGTGACAGCGCGGCATTCATCGCTTCCTTGGTGGTGCGATCCAAGTGGTCGTCCACCAGGATACTTTCACGGCCTGCGGTCCAGATGCCGGCCATCAGCGGTGGTACCTTCGAGCGACTGGTGAGCGAGCCATTGATGAAAAAGTCTTCCTCGATCATTTCGTAGACCTGGGCCGCGAGCCCAGTGGCCGCGCGTCGCGGAATCGCGTGCACGTAACGCATAGTCTTAAGTGACAGGGTTTCAAACAACCAGAAGCGAAGTCTTCTCGGTAACATGATAGTTTCTCCTTCATCGGTAAAACGACGATGTGGGCTCAGACCTAATTGGTCCACACGAGCAGACGATTTTCGAATGGCCCACCCGCCAAGCAGTGGCGGTTCGCATTGCGATCCTCTGAACCTCAAGCTCGCACTGCAATAACTTCCAGGTACTCGGATGAGACCACCGTGAGCTCATCCCCTCCGCGATTGTGGGCGGACCACAGCGCTTCGAGTTCCGCACGGAGCTGTCGTGCGGCAGCTTCATTCAACGATGCGAACGCGCAATTGGTGGGCCCATAATACTGACGAAAGAACTCCACAACTTCCGCCGGGGGGAAGGGGTATGTAAAGTTGTAGTGGCGTCGTGTCATCTTTAGATCGGAAACTCCGTGGCCCAACCTCTCGCGAACCACGGTCTCGTCGCCCCACAGCACCGGAGCTGGCATGCCCGAGGGAGCGATGAACTTGGCGAAGGTTTTGAACATCTGTCCCACGAATCCTTCGCGCGTCCAATTCCCCATGGCGATGGTGCCTCCGGGGCTGCACACTCGCAACAACTCGCGGGCCACGAGTTCCGGCCGCGGAGCAAACATGGCTCCGACCAGACTCGTTACAACATCGAAGCTGCCGTCTTCAAACGGGAGGGCTTCGGCGTCGCCTGCTATGAAACGAGCGTTGAGGCCTTCGGCTCTGGCACGCGCCTGGGCACGCTCCACCAGGTTCGGGGCGATATCCACCCCGGTGACGCGCACTCCATCGCGTGCTGCCCACAGCGCGACTTGACCCGAGCCGCAAGCCACGTCGAGTAGCTGGCATCCGGAAGGAATGTCGAGTTGTTCGTAGAAAATGCGTGCGCCCTGCTCCATATAGCGCGAGAAGCGGTCGTAGTCTCCAGCCATCCAGGTTTCTTTCAGCCGCGACTTCAGATCGCCGATTTCCGGTACAGTCGTACTCATGGTTCCTCCTCAATTTCTCTTTCTTCTTACTTCTTGCTCATGCGTTGTGCCTGAACCGTGACGGGAACTCCCTTCGTGAGAGAGTCGAGAACGGGCGAGAACGTTGGCCCGAGCTTGGCGAGTTCCTGCAATTCCTGGTCGCTCAAGTCCGCGCAGATAGCGAAGCTCATGCGGATATTCTGAAATCCGTTGCGCACGCTCTTGTCAGTCCCGAGGAACCCCCGCAAGTCGATGTCGCCTTCGACCGTCGACTCCACCTCTTCGATCACGATCCCTCGGGCGGCGGCGTGATAGACGAGGGTTGAGGTCACGCACGCGGCCAGGGCTTGGAGCAGATATTCTCCGGCGTTCGGACCCTGGTCGCGGCCCAGAAGGATCGGGTGCTCGTCGGCATGGAGCTCGAACGCTTGTGGGCGCTCGATATCCTGCAGGGCTCCGTGAAATCCGTTGATGATCGAGCGGTTGTGGGCTCCACCGAGCCACTCATTTTTCACGTTGAAGCGAAACTTCGCGATCAGCGGGTTGACTTTGACTGCCTCGACCGTCTGGAACAGCGCGGTGACATTGACGCCGTTGACGATATTTTCAGCCTGAGAGGCGGGTTCGAGGACTTCGGCGGTTGCTTTTTCTTGATGGGATGACATGGCTCTATCTCCTTATGCTCTAAATTTGATCCATCGAGGACCAGCGATTCTCTGTTTCGCCTGTCCCGACAGCCTCACTATGGCGCAGGTTTCGCCTCGATACTTGTCCGCGCGTCCGCCTTCCTTGCTCGCAGCGCAGTTGCCGTATGATGATTTGCTCAGGAGTCTCAAAGGGTTTGCCGGGAGGCCGTGTGGATGTGCTTTCCGAAGTGTTGAAGGTGGTGAAGCTCCAGGGGGCCGTGTTCTACAACGGAGAATTTTCCTCCCCGTGGAGTCTCAGTTCTCCGGGTTCCCGCACGGTTGCGCCCTATCTCGCACCAGGCGCAGGGCACGTAATCATCTACCATTTGCTAACCGAAGGACGCGCCTCGGCCCGCCTGCCGGACGGCGAGCGTGTCGCTCTCGACGCCGGCGACCTCGTGATTTTTCCCCATGGAGATGCTCACATCATCGAAAACGGCCCGCCCACCAAGACGGTGGACTTGGCGAAGGAAGTGTCGCGAATCGTTGCCCAGGGTTTGAAACTATCGCGCCTCGGTGGCGGTGGAGAGGTTACGAGATTTATTTGTGGCTTCATGGCGTGCGACCCGCAACTGAGCCAGGTCTTTCTGAGCGGCCTGCCGCCGGTGTTCAAAGTCACTATTCGTAACATCGCATCGGGTCGGTGGTTGGAAAACTCGATCCGCTTTTCTGTTGATGAGGCCGGCGCTTCTCGCGCAGGCGGAGAAGCAGTCTTGGCCAAACTGTCGGAGGTATTGTTTGTCGAGACACTGCGAGCCTACATCGCGGACCTTCCCGCTGAACAAACCGGTTGGCTTGCGGGTGCCCGCGATGAGGAGGTCGGAAAAACGCTTGCGCTCATGCACCGAAGTCCTGCGGATCCATGGACCATTGCTTCCCTGGCAGCGGAAGTGGGAGTGTCGCGTTCGGTGCTCGCGGAGCGCTTCCGCCGTTACCTGAACCAAGCCCCCATGGCCTACCTCACACGCTGGCGACTTCAATTGGGAGCGCAGAAGCTGGCCTCCACCAGTTATTCGGTGGCACAGATCGCATCCGAAGTGGGCTATGAGTCTGAAGCGGCTTTCAACCGTGCGTTCAAACGCGAGTTCATGGTTCCACCCGCACGTTTCCGGAGCCAATCGAGAGCGGCTGACACGACCGGCCCTAAAGGGAGGCCCGTCAGACGCTAGGGCGCTCTTCCCGAACTTACTCCGACGGCGTTGAGCAATTCGCACCGAGCTCCCCGGGCTTCGCTGCTGTTTTCCCGAGCGTAGCGATCGTCAGCTCCGACACGCGACCCTCTTTCCCAAAAACGAGGTGGCCAGCGCCCCGGTCCCAATCGATGCAAAGCATGTCGCCGCTTCGGACCTGGCCGGTCGCCAGCAGATTGGCCAAAGGGCAGACAAGGTGCCGCTCGACGGCTCGCTTCAAGTGACGCGCACCCGAACGCGGATCGGTTCCTTCGGAAAGGAGGAACTCCTTGCCTGGTGCTCGGACACGAAACAGGAACTGCACCTTAGCCGTCTGGAGCACGCGCATCTGGACCTGACGCAACTCGAGCTCCAGAATCGCACGCAATTGCTCGTGGCTCAGGGGATTGAAGACGACGACTTTATCCAGCCGATTCCTGAATTCGGGCGAGAAGGTCCTTCGCGCCGCCTCCGCTGCAGTGCGAGCCACTTTTTGTTCCAGATCCGCTGTGGGCTTCTGGGCTGCGTCGATGAACCCAAATCCTCCGGACATCAAATCGGAGATGCCGGCGGCGCCAAGATTTGAGGTGAGAAAAACGAGCGTTCGCGAAAGATCGACGCGCCGGTTGTCTCCGAGCGTGAGCGTGGCCTTATCCAGAATCCCCAGCAACAATTGCCAGAGGGCGTCACTGGCCTTCTCGATTTCGTCGAAGAGCAACAAGCTCAGTTGCAGCTTGTCAGTGTGAAATTGTTCGAGGGCTTCTTGGGTGAGGAACGGATGCGTCTCGCGGTGGCCCAGGTACCCTGGGGGCGAGCCGACTAGTTTGGAAATTTCGTGAGAATGTTGGAACTCGGCGCAGTCCACCTTCAGCATGGCACGGGGATTTCCGAACAAAATCTCGGCGGCCGCCTCGACGAGACGTGTTTTTCCTGTGCCGGTGGGGCCGAGAAAAAGAAGGCTGCCGAGCGGCCGACCCGGGGAGTTCAGACCCGCGCACAGGACCTGATATAACTCGACAAGAGCCTGAAGACCCTCTTCCTGGCCGATAATTCTCGAGCGAAGCGCGTTCTCAAACTGCACGACCTCCGGGCTATGTAACGAGGGGCGAAGAACCGCTGTCGTCGCGCACATGAAACCCTCCTGCGTGAGCTTGACGGACCGGATGGTGATTGGTTCGAAAGATATCGTTGCGAACGAGTGACCGTTTTGGCGGCGCGAAGGATGCCAAGGCTCGCCGGGGTGTACGAGTCATTTGCTCGAGTTGGTTGCTTTGTCATCGAGCGGCTCACACCAGCTCGGGATGGCGCGCTCGCGTTTGTCAGGATGGTCGTCTGGCTTAGACTTGCGCTCGTCATCGGAAGGCGGCTTATCGTTTTGTGCCGCCGGCGGGCTAAGAGCTTTGCCGGCGGAGCCGTTATGCCTGTATCTGGTGAAAAACTTCTTGAGGGCTTCGCGCACGCGAACACGCGCTTTGTGCAATTGGGACTTCGAAGTCCCGGGAGCCCAACCCAATATGGCGGCGACTTCCTTATGTTCATAACCCTGAACGTCATGAAGGAGCAGGGCCTTTCGAAAGCCCTGGGACAATTTTGAAACTGCGCGTCGCAGGATCATGCGATCAGCCGTGGCCTCAAGGTGGCGATCGCGTGTACCCAGCTCCAACGGCGGGACGCCACTTTCACTGTCAGGGTCCATGATTTCCTCGAGCGATGTTTCCTTGAGCTTTTTCTTGCGAAAAGACATGAGCACGGTGTTGCGAGTAACTTGGTGGAGCCAGGTCGTGAAAGCAGACTGGCCGCGGAACTCGCGGATTCCACGAAGCACGGCAAGAAACGTTTCTTGCGTCAAATCCTCGGCTTGAACGGGATTTTTCACCATGCGGAGGCAGAGGGCATAAACCCGGTCACGGTGCAGGCGGTAGAGAAACTCAAAAGCGGCGGCATCGCCTTGCCGAGCCAGGCGCACGGCCTCAGCTTCTAGGAAAGAATTCTGACCAGGTTTCATTAGGTGTAACCCGAACTCTTTTCTGCACACCTCTAGCGCTCAATGCGATCACTGTGCTGTTCGGCTAATGGCGTGCGCGGCCGGAAGCAGCAGTGGGAGAAACAACAGGGCCCAGAAAGAGCCGCCCAGAAGAGGGGACGTTCGGGTTAAAGCAGTTGGAGTGCCAGGCTAGAAACACTCCGCAAAAGTCTTATCGTTTAGCGGTTTAATCGATTGTTGCGAGACTTTGCTCGCAAAAGGTTTCGTACTAGTTCGCGTAAAATTTGCCGCCCGTTTTCGTAGGTTTCCGTACATGAAATTACGTACCTCTGATACCTTGTGCGACAACCTGGCCAGCGCGTGCATGGAAATTGTGCAGCGAATTTTCTGAAGGCTCGTTCGCCCGTTGATTGGATTTCACGCGAGAGGCCGGTGTTTGAAGTGGCGGAGCCCGCTGCTGTAGTCGGCGACAGTGTGACCCTCGCCACGAAGCTTGTATTTGTAGGTGGTAAGGCCTTCGATCCCCATCGGGCCCCGTGCATGCAGTTTGCCGTTGCTGATTCCTACTTCGGCGCCGAGGCCGTAGCGGTAGCCGTCGGCAAATCGTGTCGAGGCATTGTGGAAGACGCCAGCCGCATCGACTTCCTTCAAAAAACGGTCCGCGGCCTCCTGATCTTCGGTGACAATACATTCGGTGTGTTTTGAGCCGTATTTGTGAATGTGCTGCAACCCGTGCTCCAAGCTATCCACGACTTTCACCGAGAGGATTAGGTCGGAGTATTCGGTCGACCAATCCTGTTCGACTGCCGGGAGCAACTTCTCCTCCGGCAGGAGCGCCAGGACACGCGGACAGCCGCGAACTTCCACCTTTGCCTTTTTCAGCTCGCTGACGACTTTCGGCAGGAATGCTGCCGCAATATCCTTATGCACGAGCAATGTCTCCGCGGAGTTGCAAGCCGCAGGATACTGCACCTTCGAATCCATCGTGATGGACAAAGCCTTTTTCAGATCGGCGGCGCGATCGACAAGCACGTGGCAAATCCCCTCGCCGTGGCCCAAGACGGCGATCCGGCTGTTCCGTTTGATGAAGGAGACAAACTCCTTCGAGCCCCGCGGAACGAGCAAGTCGACTTCACCCTCGAGATGCAAGAGTTCCATCACGTCCGAGCGAGACTGCAGCAGGTAAATCGATTCCTGAGGCACTTCGGGAAACTGGCGAAGCGTCTGTCTCCAAACCTCCACAATGGCTTCGTTGCTTTGCGCGGCTTCCGCTCCGCCCTTCAGAAGGACCGCGTTTCCGGATTTGAGCGCCAGCGAGGCGATCTGCGGAACGGCATCAGGCCGCGATTCGAATACCACCGCAATCACACCAAGCGGACAGGATTCTTTGTGCAGCATCAGGCCTTGGTCGAGCTCGGTGGCCGCCAACCGCCTTCCTAACGGGTCAGGCAGGTTCGCCACTTCGCGCACGCGAGCAGCCATCTCGCCGATGCCACTCTCTTTGATCGGCAGCCGTGAAAACAGGGCTTGGCTCATCCGCCCATCGGACAAGAGCTTCCGAGCGGCGGCGCAGTCTTTTGCATTGGCAGCCAGGATTTGCGCGCCGCTCTTAGCGAGTGCCTCCGCAATGGCCGTGAGAGCAGTTCTGCGTGTTTCGTCTGAAAGGACGGCGAGTTTTCGGGACGCTTCCCGCGCCGAACGCGCGATCGAAGCGACACCGGCGGGAGACGTAGTGGAAGTTGTCTCACTCAAGCTTCACGCTCCAGAACAACAATGTTATCCCTGGTGAAAAGCACACGGGTCGTCGGAGCAGCCTCGCTGGCGCAGTTGGCGATCCCGCGGGCGAACTCTTCACCCTCAATGCTCGCGATGCTTACCACGTCCATCGGCCCAAACGGCTTCTCAACGCGTACAACCCCCGATGAAAGCAAGCTGGCTTTGCCGCGTGTTATGGCGCGCTGAGCGCCGGCGTCCACGACAACTCGGCCGCGCACCCCGGCCGCGTAGGCCAGCCACCTGCGTTTGCCTTTCATTCGGCTGGACGGAAGAAAAACAGTGCCTTCGGGGGCTCCCGTAAAGATTCGGTCAAGCGCTTCCGCCCGGCCGCCGTTGGCGATCACCGCCACACCGCCACAATTCATTGCGATTTCGGCGGCTTCGAGCTTCGTGATCATGCCGCCGCGTCCAGAGTCTGAAGGCCCGCTTGCCAGGGTTCGCAATTCTGTCGTGATTTTGGAAATCGTCGGAATCACTCGCGAACGGCCGAGCGGCCCCGTTCGCTTGCTTTTTAAAGGAGTCTCGGCGTCCCCCAAGAGACCATCAACATTGGTGAGGAGCACCAATGCATCCGCTTCCATTCCGCTCATGACCAGAGCGGCGAGTCGGTCATTGTCGCTGAAGGCTGCCGACCGCGGACTTGCGCCAACTGCCTCGAGTTCCGCTGTCGAGACGGTGTCATTTTCGTTGACAATGGGCACAACACCAAACCCGATCAGCTTTTCCATGGTTCGCCGCAGGTTCGAATAACGCTGCCAGTTGCTGAAATCTTCCTCGGTCAGCAAAACCTGGGCTATTTTCACCTCGTAGGGGCCAAACAGGCGCTTATACGCTTCCATCAACAGGCTCTGTCCGACTGCGGCACAAGCTTGCTTCGTTGCCATGTCCTTCAGCCGGGAAGGGTGCAGTCCAAGCCAGCCGCGGCCGAGTCCCACAGCACCGGAAGATACCAGGACGACCTGGCGGCGGCCTGCCTCGAGAGCGGCGATGGAACGCACAATGGGTTCGATCCGTTCTAAGGATAGTTCACCGTGGGAGCCCGTGACGGTGCTGGTTCCCACCTTAATCACCACACGTTTTGCCGCACGCAGGCTGTTTCGAGAGTGATCGCGATTATCTTCGAAGGGGCTCATGTGGTTCGGGTGAAGCTTATCTTCAAAATATAGCAAGCTTGTCGGAGATAGCGCACCAAAACCGTCGAAGGTTCGTCCGTGGTCGACAAGGGACACACAGGTTTTGCCAGAGGCTGAGATATACTCTGACTTCTTGAAAAGCTCATCTTTGGGAAGGAAATCTTGAAACCTCTGCGAGGGCGGTGTTTGTTCCTAGCGTTGCTGGCCTTGACGGGAACGTTCCGACTGCTGGCCTTACCCGAATCAACCACGCCGATCAGTCCGAAGTTTTTCGAAGCGCTGCGCTGGCGCTCAGTCGGCCCCTTCCGCGGTGGCCGGGTTCTGCCGGTGACCGGGGTGCGCGGGCAGCCCAGCATTTTTTATTCGGGAAGCGTGGGAGGGGGTATCTGGAAGACGAACGACGCGGGGCGGACGTGGAATCCGATCTTCGATTCGCAGTCGATCGCTTCGATCGGAGCGATTGCCGTGGCACCCTCGGAGCCGAACATTATATATGTGGGCTCGGGCGAGGCCGATATGCGCTCCTCTATTTCCTACGGTGACGGCGTGTACAAGTCCGTCGACGCGGGAAAAACCTGGACGCACATCGGGTTAGAGGACTCGCGGCAAATCGGGCGCATTCTCGTTGACCCGCACAATCCCGACCGGATCTTTGTCGCCGCTTTGGGTCACGCCTATGGTCCCAATGCCGAGCGCGGCGTTTATCGCTCTGAAGACGGCGGCAAGACCTGGAAGCGCATGCTTTTTCGCGACGAGAGCACCGGTGCGATTGATTTGGCCTTCGATCCAGGTGATGTTCGAACAATTTACGCCGCTCTTTGGCAGACCCGCCGGCCACCCTGGAGCGTTTATGGGCCCTCAAACGGCCCCGGCAGCGGGCTCTATCGCTCCAAAGATGGAGGAGAACACTGGGAGCCGGTGGCAGGAAAGGGGTTGCCATCCGAAAAGCTCGGGCGCATCGGCATTGCGTTTGCCCCGAGCAACCCCCGGCGAATTTATCTGATCGTTGATGCCAAAGATGGTGGCTTGTACCGCTCAGACGATGGCGGGCAAAATTGGCAGCGCGTTTCGAACCAGAAGCGCACTTGGGGACGAGGGTGGTACTTCGGCGAAGTAACCGTTGATCCGAAAAATCCGGATATCGTCTATGTCCCGAACACTTCTCTATATAAGTCGAGCGACGGCGGGAAAACCTTTACGGCTCTGAGGGGCGCACCCGACGGCGACGATTATCACGAATTGTGGATCGACCCCGACGAGCCGAAGCGCATGATTTTGAGTTGCGATCAGGGCGCCATCGTTACATTGAACGGCGGCGAAACGTGGAGTTCCTGGTACAACCAACCGAACGGCCAGTTTTACCACGTCGCCACCGACAATCAGTATCCCTACTGGATTTACGGCGCGCAGCAGGACAGCGGCTCCGCGGCTGTCTCGAGCCGAGGCAAGTTCCGCGCGCTCGGCTCGAGCGACTGGCGGCCCATGGAGGCTGGCGACGAGAACGGCTACATCGCTCCCGATCCATTGCATCCTGGTGTGATCTTTGGAGGCTTCGTCGATCGTCAGGAATTTGCGAACGAACAGCTCCAGAGGGTTCCGCCGACGCTGGCGCATGCCGGAGACTTTCGCCGCACCTGGACGCTGCCTTTGGTCTTTTCGCCGCGCGATCCAGAGGTCTTATACTTCAGTTCGCAGGTATTGTTCCGCACCGCCGATGCCGGAAATTCCTGGCAAGCGATCAGTCCCGATCTCACACGCGAAGATCCTGGAGTGCCTGCAAATCTCGATCCCGCTACCGCAGCCGATGCGCCGAAAGGCAAGCGCCGCGGCGTGATCTACACGATTGCACCATCGCCGGTGAAGACCGGGCAAATCTGGGTGGGCACGGATGACGGCTTGATCCATCGCACGGACGACGAAGGAAGGAGCTGGGAAAACGTCACCCCACCCGAGTTAACACCCTGGAGCAAGGTCACCCACATCGAAGCCTCACACGATGCTGCGTCGACTGCCTACGCCGCCGTTGACCGCCACCGGTTGGAAGACCTGCGGCCCTTTCTGTACCGTACGCGGGACTTCGGCAAAAGCTGGCAACGGGTCTCGAACGGAA
>Ga0306921_10007027_pt1 | contig 11774 bp, 20 predicted proteins | sample sta12Cox44000080_FD_203760 | JGI IMG/M metagenome (GOLD analysis project Ga0306921, IMG submission 203760) | Lab enrichment of tropical soil microbial communities from Luquillo Experimental Forest, Puerto Rico - statoxic.12C.oxic.44.000.080 (v2)... | ecosystem: Environmental > Terrestrial >... | reverse complement strand
TCCGAAATTGAAAGGCGTCATGAATTCGCAGGCTTGGGGTGCGGATGCTGCGGTTAAACGCGGCTACTGCAAAGGCACCGAGGTTCATAACGAGCCAGCCCAAGGTATCGCCCCTTATGGCCCCGAAGACAGAGTAAACCAACGTGCGGATCGGCAAACCTATAACGACGTAGCGCCGGATTGGAGGCGGGCGATGGGGCCACGCGGGGCCGAGGGCAAAGCCGGCTACGTACCCGGTTATCGAGCCCCCCACGGCGAACCAGGGGACCGTCCTCGAGGCCGCAAGGGCGATTCAGGGCCACACCCCGCTAAAGGAGAGAGGTGAGACCATGGCACGATGGCCAACGCCCGATAACCCCTACCTCGGCAGGCACAAACCGAAATGGCCGAAGGCGCACCTTGCGACCGGCGGAAAGGTTAGTTCGACCAAACATCCGGCTGGCCTTGGCGATGTCAAAGATGGCTACCTGCGCGGCCATTCCGGCGGTGAGGCCAAGCCGAACTATCACGCCACAGGGCGCAAAAAGCGGGTTCCCGCCGATTACGGCTCGAAGACCAAGCCCGCGAAGTAGAGATGGCTCGCAAACCACAGCAATCCAGGGACTCGCGCTCGCCGCGAGATCGGTTGTCGCAAGACTTGCTGCAAAACTTCGCGGCTGATTTCGCTGCCAATGGGATCGAGGTCATCAAGGCGTTGCGGGAAAAATCTCCCGAGCGTTATGCCGAGCTTGCGGGCAAGCTGATAATGAGTGCCGAGGAACCGTCCGACGAATTAAATTTCGCGGGTGCCAAATCGATGGATGAAGTCGGCGAGAAGCTTTTGAAATCTGTCGGCTGTGAAAAACCTACTGCGCGCATGATAAAGGCTGCGGTCAAGGCGAACGATCAATTCACCAAAAGGCTCGAGCGCATTGCGGGCATCGTCAAGGACGACTCGGGTTGGAAATACCAGCCACCGTCAACAGTCGGACAGAATGGCGAGGGGATCGAAACATGACCGCGACGACAACCGATGGCGCGGCTATCGTCACGAGCGGCGGCGGATTCGTGAGGTGGAATATCGACCGTACCGAATGGCTTCTCAGAAATGCTCCGCAGGTAATTCAATGGGCCGCTCAAAGCAGCACGCGAGATTCAATCGTGACATCGCTGCGTGGCGCAGGTTTTACTGTCAAATCAATAGGCGGGAGTGCCGAGTTTTTAGGGCAATGCGTGGGGTCGAGCGGCGTTTCGACCGATACGCCGTTGTGGTTTTTCGAGGCGCGCTCGTCCTAGGTCGTGAACTCATAAATCGCGATTGTTCGGCAATCGCTGGCTGCCGCAAACGTCGTGTGCGGATTGCGTTTGATGTCAGGCGATCTTCTGCCGCCGTCGCCACCAGCCGAGAAGGCCACCGCCTGCCAAGATAAGGCCGGGCAGGCCAGCACCGGCGATGGGGCCGGGCACAGGCGCTGCAACGCCAGTCCCTTCGAGCACAATGAAGTAACTAGGTACACCAGAGCCAAGTAGAAAAGTTAGGAGGGTCTCCGATTTGCTACTGAAGATAGGCATAGTCGGAGCAAATGTGAAAGAATACGAGCACGGGCTACCCGACGTAAAACACGGAGGCGGGAAGGGGTCGGCGACCCAGGTGAACGGTGGGAAGCCGGGAGGGATAGTACTACCAGTTACAGCCGGAGAGCCAACATTCTCGCCCGGGTCATTGAACCAAGTCACGCTGAAATTCAGGGTCTTGGTGTTACCAACGGTCACATTCCCGAAATCGAGGATGGTCCCGTTGGCCGGAGTGAACGATACGGCGTTGGCAGGTGAAACCGTCAGGGGCAGTATGCCTCCGATGCTCAGGCACAGAACACACCCTGCGACTAGCGCCGCACTACGCTTCGATTTCATTGTCAACCCCTCTGTGACGACCACCGCACCGGTATGAGCATCTCCCACAGAAGAACCCCGTCAACTGCTGTTTTTTGAACAGATCTGCACTTTTTTTGGATAAACTCAGCGACAAGCAGCGCTGCGATCTGCGCGTCAATGAATACACGGCGTAAGCGTTCAGGCGATCTTCTTCCGCCGTCGCCACCAGCCGAGAAGGCCACCGCAAGCCGCGATCAGACCGGGAAGGCCAGCACCGGCGATTGGTCCAGGTACAGATTGGATCGTCAAATTTAGATTGTCGTAGACGGCGGTTACACTTTTGCCCACAACAATATTGGGGGCGGGCGTAAAAGCTACACCGAACTTTATTGCGTCGCCTGCAAAATTCGGATGAACCGACGAGTCCATAGTATTATTTGTAAAATCGTACAAGTTAAAAGCGCTCGCGGTTAGTCCCGTCGCGGACGCAACCAGAAAGCCGGTAGAACAAGGATCACTCACGCAGTCGAAGGCTGAACCGTTTCCGGCGGCGCGATAAAACTTGTTATCCTGTTCTATGACGAGAAGAAATCCATTGCCTTGAAAACCAGTGACACCTGTCCACGTGACATTTTTGTCAGCGGTCGCACTGATGGAAGTTATCGCGCCTTGAAGCGCGGGGTTGTAGCTCAATAAATTATCAATCATACCCGCGTCAGACGAGAATGGCGGGTTACCCGAAGCACTAGTGAAATCAAACCGACCCTGAATAGCTTGGTCGGGATTTCCGCAGCTCACACATACCGTAGCACTAATGTTGAAGGCACCTGTGGCTGTCGTGAAAGTCGCCGTCGCAGTGGTGTCGCTGAAGGTACCGTCAGTAAGTACGGTAGTGTCTGCCCGCGCTGTGCCCGCAAATGGCCATAGCAATACGGCGACGAACGCCGCGCTCAACTTCAATTTCATGACGGTCAACCCCTCTCTCGACGAACCACCGCAGCCGGTACGAGCATCTCTCGCAGAACGACCCCGTCAACTGCTGTTTCTTGGACAAACCTGCGCTTTTTTTGGACAAACTCAGCGACAAGCAACGCTGCGATCTGCGCGTTAATGAGACCGCCTTCATTCGTGCGGCGGTGGAGCGCGAATCGCATGGCGCTTGCGGCGGAAAAGGCCTAAAACAAACAAATGATGCCGATCCAGCTACGCCCAAGCGACCCAAGCGGCTCGAGCCAAGGCCCATTGTCGAACTTCTCCAATATGTAAGCATTGATGACCTATGTCGCTTGAAAGTATTTCCCCAGCATCGGCATGGTCGAAGCAGTATGGCTGCAATGTTCAAATACCCTCTCTTGAAACGCCTTGTTATTTCGCGTCAAAGCATTGATTTCGAACATGTTTCGGGATATACTCAAACGATAGGATTAGTATGGATTCGTTGTGGTCTTGGTGGTGAGCGTCCGATCTTTGTTTGCCTCGAGTGTTCTTGCGGTGCTCGGCGGCTGTTTCTCCACCACGGGCGGCTAGCTTGCAAACACTGTGTCGGCGCCGTCTATGCCAGCCAAGCTTGCGACCAACGTATGCGCCCAGTGTTGCAAGCGATCAGACTGCGCCGCTTCCTCGAGCTTAAAGGGCCTATGTGCGAAACCAATATCAAACGCCTGGAAGCTCGTATCGATCCCAACGCATCACAGCTACTCACCGTCAAACGCCTATCACATCCCAACATCACAATGCCTACCAGCAACTATCGCACTCGAGGTTGTATGAATTGGCGGTAGAGCTTGGCCTTCACGCCGCTTGAATTCCACAGCAAACATGCTTTCCGACATCCTTGTTGCCTCCTCGATGCTCCTGGGCCTGCTCTTGCTGGCGCAGATGCTCTTGCGATGATAGCTGGAACGCCGCCGGAACGCCGCTTTGCTCGCGCAACGTAGTCAAGAGACTATTGAGATCATTGAGGAATTAGACGCACTCGAGCACAACTGTGCAACAAGGCTACTTGTTCGACAGTAAGGATCGCCGCGCCGACAGAGAAGATCGCGCCGTCGTTTTTGTTTCGGATTCGGATTTTGAAGGTAAGGAAGTGCTATGGGGCCGCTCTGTGGCGGCGACCCCGCCCCGGTTCGAAGGGAGGCATGCCGTCAGAATCCTTTCGGATTCTGCAAAGGGGGGTTTAATCTGTACTTTCAAATAGGGGTATTTCCTGGGGCCGTTCTGGCGGTCAAAAGTGAGAGGGCTCACCCGTGAGTGAGCCCTCTCTGCCTTGCCTTGACAAGCTCTGCCTCGCCCAGCCTAGCCCAGCCACGCCTGCCTTGCCAGGCCCCGCCTGCCTTGCCTTGAACCCCCGCCGCTCGTGTGTCCGGTGGCGGGGTGTTCCGGCCCGTCTTTGCCTTGAGATTAGTCTCTCTGCTGGCGCGGGATGCCTTCGCTCGCGGAACGACAAGAGACATTGTGTCTTGGTGGTGCGATGTCAATGTACATCAGAAATTTTTTTTCACTACCCCGAACCCAATTCTCGCGCGTTTAAACGCATTGGGTTTGATACCTTTCCCGTGTACCCATTAAATAGGTATTCCCCTTTACGTTCCCCAGCCATTAGCAAGCTTTTCTGTGAGAAATCAGGTTGAGGGGGTGGTCGTGATACCTGCGGCCTCGGCGGCTGCACAGGCGGCCTCCTGACGGGCTAGCCGGATGCGATTCTTGGCGGCCTGCGCCTCGGACGCATTCACTTCCATGGGGGCGATAAAGACGTTTGAGCTTGCGTAGCCACCACGGTCCCCCATCCGACACATCTGATAGTCGCCTTTGCACCGGCCGCGTTCGTGGAGATGGCCGCTATCCTGCCAGATTTCAAGCCATTGCCAGAAATCGAGTTGCCACTCGACGCCTCTTTGCTTCGCTGCCTGACGTTGCTCGAAATAGCGCTCGAGGAGGGCGCGTAGCTGGTGGACGGAAGTCATGGTCCTCGAGGTCTGCCGGGGAGTGCCCACGCGGGTAGACAGCGTGTTAGACGAGGATGCGGCCCCTCGGAAAATTCCCTGCTGCTGCCGATGACAACAACGCCGATTGCCTCCCCTGCCTCCGTTATGATCGGCGACCCCGACATACCGCCGACCGTCTTGGCTCCAGACGTTGTTAGTCTTGATTCTCCGGAACGCACTCGACAGGGCAACCAATGTTGATCGAGCGATAGCATCAGCCCCGGACCGTCCCGTGGGGGATCGGCAATGCGCAGTGGCCTTATGGCCTCTACAAGCTCCTCGTATTTCTCGCACTCTTCGGGAAGCACTTGACCGTCCGGCGCACCGACCACGGCAATATCGGCTATTGGATCAGCAAACAGACATTCCGCCCACACGGTTGTGTCGCCGCCGAGCGGCCCAAGTAGCTTCTGGTAGGTGCGTTCTTCAAGATAGGAGAACGCTTGGCAGGGCGGAAAATGCGGCAGGCAATGCGCCGCCGTGATTATTACCCGCTTCGGGAAAGTGAAGTTTGCCGTGACAACGAATCCGCGCCCGTCGCCCACTCTCAGGACAGCGCGCGTTGCCTTGGTCTTGGTCCGGTCGTCCATTGCACGGTCCCGCTTTCATTTCTCCCGTACTATCAATTTGGTCAACTCGACAATGCTCCGAGCGTCTTGGTCGAGGCCGTGATATTGCAACATCAAACCGGACTTGAAAACCGCCCATTCGATTTCCATCGTGTGCTGCACAAGGGCCGCAAGCCTGGATTCATCAACGCCGATCTCGACCAACTCTTTGGTCAGGTCCAACCGTTCTTGCCGGAAATCTCGCTCCCGCTCTGCTCGAGCAGCGGCCAAGCTGATCGGGGGCTTATTACTTTCGTCGGTCATTAGCTGCGGCCTCGAACTTGTTATACAAGTCGCCGCCCACTTTCATCGATGTTAGCATAGCCCGCTCAAACTCTCTGACAACCTCCCTCCATCCGGCATTGGGATTGTCCGCAGCAAACTGATCCATAGTGGCTTCGACATCGTGAGGATATTGGTATCTGCTCATTGCGTGGCCCTTCTATTATGTACCACATTAAATCGTTTCCAAACGCGGCGATAACCCAAGGCGCGACCAGCGGCCTCGAGCGTCGCATTCTGCGGACGTTTCACCGCGCCGAAGAACCAATTCGCCATTGTGCCGACAACAGGTCCGCCACCGATCTCGACTCGTTTATTCTAGCGAACCGTAACGACCGACCGGCCGTCGTTGGTGACCCAGCGGCGGCCGTTCGCATTTTCGAACGAAAGGAGGTGAATACAGCGATGAGTACCGATAACGCCGACATGCCCAAGCGTCATTACGTCTACACCGAGGAAGACAACGCGGTGATGGGCCGCATAGTCGACAAGGTGATCGAGGACGCCATTGCGGTCGTCGTCAAGTTCGACCGCAACGACCCCGCGCTCTACTGGGCCCTTCAGCAGTCTGCTCGCTCAGGTCTGCAATCCGGTCACGTAGGGAAATAGCTTTCGCAAAAGAGAGGGCCCCGCCCGGGGCACCGGGCGAGGCCCGCACCACGAGGAGAGTCCCTCGGCCATGAGCACCGAGGGCCGAGGAGGGCCCCGCCGCCGCCAGGCAGCACGGCGAGGCCCCACATCACCGGCGGTAGGGCCCCGCGCGGACCTAGACACGCAGGGGCCCACACCTTCCATAACCTACCCCCAGCGGCGACAGCGGTCCAGGTTATGGCGGAATGGTGTTTGCAAATAGCGTCGAGCTTCTCCGCTCCCAGCGCCAAAGATGAAAATAGTTTAGCGTCTCACCACTCAATCTCGTCCGAGATCGCCAGCAGGGTCCAGCGCTGATTCCGCGTTTAGAAATATGAATGCCAAACGTTGTAAAACCAAATTCCGGCAACAATCGAAAATGAAACAGCCGCGACAGCCAACCCGAGCCAGAATATAACTCTACTCGCCTGCGTTGCCAATTTGTTGAGAAAAGTATCAGACGATTTATCAGTAAACTCTATTTTGGTCGCCGTGCTCGGCCTTGCCTTCGCTCCTCGTTGTAATGGCGGTGCGGTGCTGAATTTGGCTGACAACATTGTTGCCAACTTATCAAGCTCGCCTTTGCTCTTGTAAACCTCCGGGGCATGAATGCCTCGGTAGGTCATCGGTAATTCGCATTCTTCAATTTTGATCGGTATCAGCTTTTGTGAATCGTGTGCTGTTTGAGCTTCGCCACGTACCCAATCAGACTTCACAGAATTCCGTGACCACAGCACGATGACGGCCTTCGCCTTCTTGATCTCTTCCTCAATCACATCGTGGATTTTGTCGCCAGCAACCATTCGACGATCCCACCACACTGTGAGTCCCGTGCTTTCAAGCAACTGCGCTAACGTCTCTGCACGTTTGGCATCCCGGTGTTCGTAGCTCAGGAATAGGTCGGCCATCGCTAGCGCCTCATTTCGCGAAATTGCGCCCAGGGCCAGGCAGGCGGGTGCCGCATTGCTAGCACGCTGATTATAGCTGCTGATTCACCCGCCCGGAAGTTTTCGAGCTTCTTTATCTAGGAGATCGAGTCGGCCACCGGGCCCGGGCGGCTCGTGCCCATTGCCGCGCCATGGGGTTGTTGACGGAAGCCAGCGTTGCGATTGACGGCAGCAAGTTCAAGGCGGTGAACAACCGAGACAAGAACTTCACCCGTGCCAAGATGGAGCGGCGCATGGCTCAGATTGAGGAGAGCGTTGCCCGTTACCTGCAGCAACTCGACACTGCCGACCGGCAGGAGCCGTCGGAGCTTCCACATATAAACCTCCTGTGCATAGACAGGCCGTAGGGCATTCGCCGGATTGCGATTTTTGGTAGGATTTGATTCGAGCCATGCCCCTTCGCCTTCTTGGGGGTTGGCAGCATCGGGCGGGTGTTGCAAGCACTCGCGCCCGAGTTGAATTTTTCAATGGTGCATCGCCGCGCGGCGCAGCGTTATTGGCTCGACGAGGACGATCCCGCACGCTTTTCAAGCGTGGACCGCACAACTGCCCATGTCTGCATTAGGCGGTCGATAGCACCCCTGAGTTCGGCGACGGCTGTGTCGTCGAAAGACGAACGCTTAAAAACCTTGCGGTAGGCCTCAGCCACCGCGTGATGGCGGTCGAGGGTGTCGAGGCAATTACGCTTGACGACCTCGGGGTCTTCGACTTCGATATCATCCTTCGTGTCCGCCGGGACCGGCCTCATTTCAATGGTTTTGCCGCCGATATTCACAATCGACGGTGGCTTCATTTCAATGCTTCGGCCCCCGAGAACCTCCACCTGCATGTTTGAAATGATCTCGCGGCCCCCGACCACCTTCACCGGCACCGCCTGAGATTCATCAGTGTTTTCAACGAGCGCATCACGTGACGCGGTCTCCCGGAGCGCTCGACGGCACATGGCGATATTCGAACCTGTGAGCTTTTTGAGCTTATTAGCAGAGATTCCAGGATTGTCCGCCAATACCGACTTGGCCCGCGCAAGCTGGCCCGTGGCCGAACGCTCGCGATACGCCTTCGCTCGCTGCCGGTCCTGCTCATACTTCGTCGCAAGTTTTTCCCGGATTTCCCTCGAGGTCGCGGTGGCTGCTGCGCAACCACAGGACTTCGGGTCTTCCCCGCCACAGCGGGTACACGTCCACACCTGCGCAGAGACGTGTTGTTCCGTTGACATGAGACTCATGTGATTTCTCCCCTTGGATTCTTGGTTCACCGATTCCTTTTTTCTCATTCACTTTTTTCGATCCATTAGGCTCATGCTTGGAATCGATTAGTAGTTGGTAATCCGCTAGCTCCATATCAAAGGGGCATCGAAAATAATTTGTCGACATCTTTATGCACCGTTTAAACACACAGGCTTTATAGGGTTTGTTTAAACGATATTAAATAGGGGTATTTCCCTTTTCATTGGACTTCTCCCCTATTGGCTCGAGGACGATCCCGCGCACACCACCGTCACGTGATGCCGCTCTCGCTGGCGACGTTTGACCGCCGCGATCCACCTATCGGCGCGGTCTCGATTAAACTCGGTGAACTCCCAGCGGTGATCGAGGCTCGGCCTCGAGGCAAGCCGCGCGCGCCGCCAGTTCATCCCCTTCGTCATTGGCGCACCCATGCGTTACGGCGTTCGACAAATCTCTGCACAGCCGGGTGTGTCAGCCCCTTGGGATGCCAGTCAGTCTGTTTGATGGGGGCATGCGCAGCTTTATCAACACGACTCAGGTTCGCTGTCCGCGAGGACGCCAGCACCAGCGAAGTAGAAAGAGAAAAATTAGTAAGAGAGGAAGAGGGTGGCGCCGAACCTGCTGACGCAGATTCGTCACCACGAGATATATAGAGGGGTGTAGACGAATTTGCGTCACGAGCCTTGTTCCGCTGACGTTCCCAAGTCCTTCTGCTGATGTTCTTGCTCTCCCATGGCTTGGTCTGAGACAGGGATTGTGAGTGGGGGCGTGCGCCTCGAGCGCGGCGGCGGCGTTCCTGGTAGACGCGCCACATGCGCTTGCGCAACTCATGTCGGGCGCGCTTCCCGACATTGACGCTGCCGATTGTGGTGAGGTGCAGGGCCTGCCGTTGCTCATAGGTGACACCCAAGAAGCGGGCCAAGCTGTCGTCTGACATGCGCGTGCACGTGGTCGCGGCTTCCTCGACAATGGCGGCCGCCTCGGTCTCCGTGATGGTGCCGCCCATCCGCTTCGCGGCCTCCATGACTAACCAAATCGGGTCTGTGGTCTTGGGGTTGTTCCAAAGCCACGCTACCAGCCAGCGATTACGGTCCTCGGTGTCGATTGCACCGACGTGGCGGGCGTGCGCTACGATTTCACGGCGGCGCTTGGCCTTACGGCAAAATCGGCTTGGCCGATGCTTTCGTTTTGAATGTCCACAAAAAAGTGGAGTCCGAGATTGACGATTGCCGACAGGTTTAGTAAACACATTCAAGATCTTCGGCCCCGAAAATTTCCCTTGTTTGAAAAGCTCGGCCGTGCCCAACGGTCGAGCTTTTTATGTTGTCCCTAGGCGGCGACCTTGGCGGTGCTCGGCTCGAGCAACTTCAGCAATGATTCGACGCGGACGAGTCGGCGATCCCCGGTCTTCGTGGATTCCAGCGCGCCGCTCCGCATGAGCTTGTAGAGGGTGCTGCGGCCAATGCCCGAGACAATTACGGCGTCATCGACACTGCAGGTCACGCGCTCCGCGAATGGAATGCGCCGCTTCGCGTCACCGGATTCAATTGGATGCATGGCATGCTTCTCCTTGCATGTTCACGCACAGTACCCCCTGGCGCGTTTGGCACCAAGGGCGCAAATTGCCGGCCTGTGGAAATTACACGAAAAAGCTCAAATATTTAACATGTACACTAGAATCAAAGGTATCAACACGAAAAGGCAAAGGTATCAGCGAAGCGACGTAACCTTGCCCGCTGCCGAACGAACTCACTAGCCGAGGTTACCGACGTGTAACTTGGTAATCGTCGCGCCCTGCGCCACCGGGCGGCTGCAGAAATCCGCCCACGCCTCCATTAATCGACGACGTTTCTCCAGTGCATCGCCTCGGCGGTATGCTTGCTCGACTTTGTTGCCGATGGCATGGGCCAGCGCAGCTTCACAGACTTCACGCGCAAAGTTCGTCTGCTCGCCGGCCCAATCACGGAATGTGCTGCGCATGCCGTGAATTGTCGCCTTATAGCCGAGGCGCTTAAGAAGCTCACGCATCGGGCTTTCGCCCAAATTCTCGCGCCGTTCGCTCGGAAATACGAATCCATTCCGTCGGTAAAGCTTCATTTCGTTCAAGATGGCGAGCGCTCGGTCGCACAGCGGAACGCGATGCTCGCGGCGACTCTTCATGCGCTCGGCTGGAACGGTCCACACCCGCTCGGCGAGGCCGATCTCGTCCCACCTTGCGCCGAGAACTTCGCCGCTGCGACTCGCGGTCAAAATTAAGAACTCCAAAGCCCGTTCGACGATGCCGCTGCGCTCTCGCAGCTTCGCTATCAGGCCCGGGACGTCGCGATAGGCCAGCGCGGCGAAATGCTCCACCGGCAAGATCTCCCGCCTCGAGGGGAGCAACTCTTCGAGATGATTTGTCCACCGTGCCGGGTTATCGCCCGAGCGGAACTGTCTCACCGTCGCCCAGGCCAGCACGCTTTCGATTGCACCACGTAGCCGCGACGCCACCTCTGGCCGCTCGTGCCATATCGGCTCCAACACCCTGACCACGAACGAGACGTCGATGATGTCGACGGGCAGCTTGCCAAGGACGGGGCTTGCGAACCGCGTCATGGCCGAGCCCCATTGATAGGCATGCTTGGCAGACCATTTCGGGCTGTGCGCGCGGCTGTAAGAGGCTACGCACTCGTCGAACGTCCTTCGCTTGGCGCTTGCGGCCGCAAGCGCCGCCCTTTGGGCGTCGCGTTCGGCAATTGGGTCACGGCCCTCATAGACGAGCTTGCGTAGCTCGGCCGCCTTGGCGCGCGCGTCCTTCAGGCCGAAGGTGTGGACCGCGCCCAGTCCCATCTCGCGGCGCTTGCCGTCGATGGCGAAGCGGAAGATCCAAGAGCGGGCGACGCTGTCGCCGTTGACGGTGACTTGCAGATAGAGATTCCCGCCATCGGCATAAAGACCGGGGGTCGTTCGGCGCAGATCTGCCTGCGTGAGCTTGTGAAGCATACCCATCTCCCTACCCGCCATTTCAAGCTGGATAGTAGGGGACGCGGGTGGACGTGTAAAGACGGAATTGGGCTAGGAAGTGCCGATTATAGCGATATTTTTTGAACGCAGGTGGACGGCGGTGGACACTATGGCCTAGGACGCTCGCTCGGACGCGTTCACGTTTTCTCCCCCGGGGGCCAAGTCATTACCCGCCAAGTCATCGCCCGCCATGCTAGTGTCCCGGCTGCGAAGTTCGCAAACCCTTGCGGCACCCCCGGT
>Ga0306921_10007025_pt1 | contig 11776 bp, 8 predicted proteins | sample sta12Cox44000080_FD_203760 | JGI IMG/M metagenome (GOLD analysis project Ga0306921, IMG submission 203760) | Lab enrichment of tropical soil microbial communities from Luquillo Experimental Forest, Puerto Rico - statoxic.12C.oxic.44.000.080 (v2)... | ecosystem: Environmental > Terrestrial > Soil... | reverse complement strand
CGATTTCGTCGGTGCTCATTGGTTCCAGTATGTGGACGAGCCATTGACCGGGCGCACTCTCGACGGCGAGAACGCCCATATCGGCTTCGTCACCGTCGCGGATCTGCCCTACGAGAACCTCATCGGGGCGGCAATGGACGCCAATCTCTCGGTGCTGCGCCAGCTGCAGCGCAATCGCGGCCATGGCGCGGGAGAGTGATTGAGCCGCAAAATACGCCGTCTCCGCCCGGCTTGAGTAACTTGCTAACCAACTACAGGCAAACGGCCGGTTTCGATGCAACCTCGCCGTTGCCCTGCGTTCCGGCGAAGGTCCCTTGACCATCCGATTTGCAGACTTTCGCCATTGTGCGGTGCAAGCCAGTGGTTTGGTGAGTTATGGCGATCTACGTCTAGGCAAGCTCACCCGAGCGCGAGGCGGCGAACTCGGCAGCGCAACAACCACGGAGCAGTGACGACATGGCACGCGCAACCCGCCATAACCTCGATCAGCGCATCCTCGAGTCGTGGCACCGTCACGAAGCGGCCGAGCCCGACATCTCGACCGAGCGGCTGATGGCAATGGTGCGCGACGATACCGGCGCCGAGCCCGACCGCCAGGTCGAGGCGCTACAGCGCGCCGGCATGTTGCGCCGGAACTGAGATGGGCGAAATGAGCGAACGCGAACCGGCTACGTTGGAGTGTTTGGCACGCCAGCAGGATCGCATGCTGACGGAGCTCGCGAGCCTGCGCGATGACGTGAACGTGCTGACGGCGATCGTACAGCGGCTCGACAACAGCCACACCCGGTTGTTGGCCGAGATCCGCGCGACCCATATCCAAGTGTAGGTGCGGATTGGGTCACGGGTGCGGCGGTGTCTCGCGGCCACGAACGGCAGCTTCGGGTAACCCCGCCGGTCCGCTGCCGCGTGTCGCGTGTAATGAGGGCCGCTTTCGGCGCATCCTTTGAGTTCCCACTCGCTCTGGCGGAGGTCGGCTAACCGAACGGACAGCGGCCATTCAGCCTAGGCGGTGGGAATGGGTCAAAGTGCCCCAAACGCGTCATTCGAGATCACGCCGTTGAACCGCCGGGGCGGGTGGAAAGGCGGCATTCCCGATCTGTGTCGCCGTCAGTGCGTCTGCGCAAGAAGCGGCCGTTCGCGCAAGTCGGGCGGTCGGACCCCGGATAGGGAACGCCACAAAGCGCTGAGGACCCAAAAAAAAAGAAGAGCGTCAAGGGGCTCCGCCCCTTGACGCCCACGCTTCCTTCCCTCTTGCCGCATCCGTTTTTCAAGAAGGAAAGAGGCAAAGATTCAAGGTGTAATAGTCCTGGCCAGACGGAACCCGAAAAAGCTGTTTCGATTGATCGGATCGTTGAAGTAGCGATTCGCCGCGCGAACGCTCCGAAGGTTGTTGACCCAGGAGCCGCCGCGAACGACGCGGGATTCACAGTCTCCTGATGTGTTAGGACTGCCGTCGGTTGGGGTGCCGCTATAGCTCTCCACGTAGCAATCCTCAATCCAGTTCGCGACATTGCCGAGCATGTCGTAAAGACCCCAAGGATTGGGCTTATTCGACCACCCGACCGGCGCTGTCCAGGGGTGACCATCGTCACAATTGGCGAACACCGGGACGATACCCGGTGCCACCTTCTTCACGCTCTGGTCCGCGATGTTTTCGTAGGCGCAGCCGTCATCGATGTTGTTGCCCCAGTAGCGAGAGGTCGTCGTCCCGGCCCGTGCCGCGTATTCCCATTCCGCTTCGCTCGGTAGCCGATAGTGGCCATGCCCGAACAGCGACATCAGCCAAACGAAGCGCTGCGCCTCGTTCCAGTTTAGGTTCTCGACCGGCAAGTTCTCGCCCTTGAATTGGGACGGATCGGGAGTGTTCGGAAAGATCATGACCCGGCGCCATTCGCCCTGCGTCACCTCGAATTTCGCGAGATCGAAGGGTTTGACGCAGACCTTGTGAACCGGACCTTCATTCGCATAGCGCCCCGGCTCGGCAGGAGTTCCATTGCTGCCATCCGAACTGCCCATATCGAAGCAACCGGCCTTAACTGGCACGAATTCTTGCTTCCATTCGGCCTCGATCTGACGCACCCCCCACCACACCATCCCCGCCCAGACAATGACGACGATAAGCGCCACCGCCACCGGCGCCAAAGCCACCATGCCCCATAGGCGGAAGCGCCGCCAACGCGCGGCCCGTCGCGAGGCGGAGACGAACTCCCTGATCTCGGCTGGCAATTCGGTGCCCCAGCGGGCCAGCAATGCCCGGGCCTCGGCTAGCACCAGGCCAACGATCACCCGGCCGCGCTTTTCCCGGCGCGTCCGAGCTGCCCGCCACGCCTCTGCCCCCTCTTCCAGCCGACCGCGCAATTCGAGGTCGCGCGCGTCGGCGTCGACCTGCTTCTTCGCGCGCGGCCAATGGGTCAGCAACGCCTCATGGGCAAGGCGCAGTTGCGCCCGGCCGTCATCGCTGTCGCTGACGAGAAGCCGTGCCTCGGGATCGAGGAACGCATCGGCCAAGGCCCGCCGCGGCGAGCCGGCGGCAAACAGCGACAGCGCCGCCGCGCGCGCCGTCGCCGTAGTACCGCGCACCGTCACCAGGGCACGTAACAGACGAACCAGCTCGTTTCGTACCGCCTCCGATTGGGCCTGGAATACCTCCTCGGCGCGGCGCCCTATCGCCCCTTCCAACCCGCCCAATTCCTCATAGGCGGTGAAGGTCAATTCGCCCGTTTCGCTGCGCCGCTGCCAGAGCTGATCGAGCAGGAACGACAGCAGCGGTAGCGCACCGCGGTTGGCGGCGGTGGCCCGACGGATCGCCTCGTCGAGGCTCAGTCCGCGTGCGGCGTCGTGAGCGAAGCGCAGCCCCGCCTCCAGCGCCGGCAGGCGGATGATCTGGCCGATCTCGGCCTCGTCCGGCGGCAATAGCTGGTAGCGGGCCTCGTTGACCGCGAGCCGGGCCAATGCTAGCCCGGCACTCGTCTCCAGCCGGTCGAAGAAGTCGCTGCGCATGGTCCCGACGACCCAGACGAGGCCGCTCTTGGCCAGCGTGTCGAGCGCAGCGACAAAAGCTTCACGGACCTCATGGCCAAGAGCGTCGATCGTGAACAGCTCTTCAAGCTGATCGACGACGAGAACGAGCCGCGTCTCGGCGGTCTCGGCAAGATCGGCTTTCTTGCCGGCCTCGGAAAGCCCTTGGCGGATCGGCAGCGTGGCCTGCCCGGGCGCGTCGCGCAACAAGGTGCCCAGCTGTTCCGGCGTGTAGTGCAGCCCGGCCAGTTCGGGTAACGCGGTCGGCGACAAGATCGCCGCGGCCAGCGCCGCGAGCGGATCGCCGCCGATGTCCGAGGGCCGCATCAGCGCCCGGCGCACCAGACCGACCCGGCCGATCATCCCCGGCAACGTCAGGTCGGGCACAAGGCCGGCTTTGACGAGCGACGACTTGCCCGAACCGCTAGCGCCGAACACCGATACGAAAGCCGCGCCGCGCTCGATCTGGCGCGCCAGCAACTCGCGCAATTCATTGCGCGCGCCGGTGCGGCCGAAAAATATCGGCGCATCCTCGTATTCGTAGGACAACAGGGCGCGGAACGGCTCCTGGTGCCAGCGGATCGCCACGCCTGATGGCGCCGCCCCGGCGCGGCGTTCGAGCAGCGCGTGCAGGTGATCGTAAAGCTTTTCCTCGAATTCCGCGGTGGCGGCAAAGCTGTGCGAGGCGGCGGAGAGGCTCTCCCCGTCGGCGCTGCGGAACCAGCGTCCGATGAAGTCGTCGACGAGATCGAGCTGTTCGAGACGTTGATGCACGGCCGCCCGGTCGCTGTAACCGCCCGTCAGCTCCGCCGTCTTGCGATACAAAAGCAATTCGGGGACGCCGTGCTCGCGGGCGCCGGCAAGCCCGTCCTCGAATTCCCACTCGGTGCCGGTGACCGGACATCGCCCCGAGATCGCGCCGCGGAATTTGTCCGCCGGCGATGGCACACCGAGGCGCGACCACAGGATCACGACGACAATATCGGTGCCGCGCGGCGGCGGGATGTTTTCCGGGTCCTGGAAGTGGCGCGTCGCGACCAGCGGCTCGCGCTCCCACAGCACCGCCTCGACATGGAAGCGGTAGGCAAACTCACGGTCGAGCCGAGCGATGATCTGCTCGGCCTTCAGCCGCTCCGGCCGCACGTCCGACGGCGACGAGATAAAGATGCGGATGGTGGGCAACCGATCGGGCATCAGAGCAGGGAAAACTTTCTATTCTCCCTACGGTAGCGGAGCGAACGGTCAGCTTCTGCCGCAATCTTTTCGCCGAATGACCTTGTGCGTCTTTGCCCGCTCCGCTCGCGGGCGGCCGTGCGATATCGGCGCTGGAAGAAAAGCAACTTATTCCGTGCGGACATCAGGTGCGAACGTCCCTTTGTGCCGGCCAAAACTGTCCGGTGGCGGTGATCAGGAGGAAGATGACGCAATACGGATCGACCGCAGCTCCATCGTCGTCCCGCGAACGACCGGAATCGGCGCATGTTTCTCGTTGCGGCTCGCTTTAGCGAAGGTCTGTAGACCGATCCGTTAACGGCCGTTCGGGCTTCGCGGTGGGGAACCATCCAAAACGCCCCAATGCCGACCTTCCGCTGCGCGCCCTTTTCGCCCTTTTTAGGCGAACGACATGGCGGAGAGGTCCCTTTTTTAGGGGGGCAATTTCGAAAAGCAGCAGGTCAGAATGAGAGGGCAGCCGGGTGACCCCGGCTCGCCTATGATCGCTCTCTCCGACCAGGAGAAGCACATTTTGCCCACGCCCGGGGAGACCTTGCTCCTCGTCGATGTTCAGAATGCCCACGGCGTCGTCTTGCTGCGGTGCATCTGGGCGACGACGCCCGATCTCTGCGGCCATCGCCGCACGCTGACCTGCGGTTGCTGATGGCGCGGCTCACCGAGCTTGTGCCCCTGATTTGGTCAGCTCCGCCGGCGGCTGCGCGAAAGGGCGAAGGGATCGCGGCGGCCGTCGACGTGTGTCAGGCCAGAGAAAACGCGCGAAGATAGTCGAAAATCAACTTTTGGCTGGCATCTATCAAGCGATCCTACGAACGCCGCCGGCGCAAACCAAACCATGACTCAGACCTCGATCCATGCGGTGATCGATAGCCTGTCTTTCCGCTTCGCGAAGACTATGCCCGAAATTCCGCACGAGTACGTCGTGCGCGGCCGGCAATGTGAGGCGGCCTATGTGGCGCTGTTCAACGCCATCATGGAACACGGCGTTAACGAGCTCTGGGCGGGTCGCTACAAGCGGTATCTCTATCCGGGCGATGGTTGGAAATATTGGGCAATGACCACCGAGCTTCGGGAGAGCCGGGTCATCAACCGCATGAAGATCGAAGACGATTTGGAGAGGTTGCGCCGGGAAGGCCAGATCGAGGGATAGGCATGTTGTTCGGACATCTGGCCACGCGCTTCTCGACGAGTCCGGAGAACCTCGCGACGGAGGCGTTGGCTTTTATCGTCAATCGCTCGCCCGCAATGCGCGAAGCGCTTAGGCGCCTTGTTGGACGGACGGGCATCGAGCTTCCGCGACTTGAAACATTCCGTTCTCAGGCCGGTTACGAGCAATCTTCCTCATTGCGGCACGTTCCGGCGAACGTCTCTTCACGAAACCCACAACGGCCGCTCTGCCTTAACGGCGGGAACCTCTCTTGATGCTCCGAAGCGGTCGCCGCCCCATCATCCGATGAAGCGCACATTTTTGAAAATCTTACTGGTTTGCAATGCAGCGCTACGCCTATCCCCGATATCACGAGGCGATCGAGAATACGAAGCATCCCCTGCGTGACGTGGGCAGCGGCTGGACCAGCTCCGCAAACGCATGCATCAGGGCGGCAATTCGTCCCGGTATCGTGGTGTTCCGTCAGTCGACGGGTGTGCGCTCGTGACGACCGAGCACCGTCAATATCTGTTCCACGAATGTGGCTGCAGGGTAGTGCTCAACCGCTCGCTCGCACAGCCTTAGAAAGTCGGAGATGACATCTGGAACATCGCCGACTTCGCGCACAAACGGATCGACGACGGGAAGAACCACCTGTACCTCGCGCCAATCACCGTTGGCACGCCGTCACGATCTGCCACCGGTGCGCGACGACCAGGCCGAAGGCTGAGCTCGCGAAGGTTTGGGTGCATCACCATGTGGCGCCCGGCACCGCGTGGTTGGCCCAGATGACGGTCGAGAAGGGCTAAGCCGACCCTCGACGCGGGTAATTGGTGGAATAGGCAAAGAAGGCCGGTCCGCGGTGCGCCGCTGACCACCGTGTTGCCGGATCGACGGGCGCAAATGAACTTGGGCGTCACCACGGCTGCTTTCGTGCGAGCGACCTGCTGCGACATCTGTTTGAGAGCGTACTGCTGCGCTGCATTGCCGAGGGTGTGGTTGGTGGCAAAGGCCTTGCAGTCGATGCCAGTTTGATCCAGGCAGACGCCAGCGATCGCAATCGCATCGAGGGTGCCGCGGCCTGCCGATGCGGCGTTCGGTGCTGCAAGCGAGGTGGGTTCTTCGAGAAGGTCGGTGATCGAGCACCGCGCAGTTGAGCCCGAGCCGAGCGAGGTTTAGGTGCACCTCTTCGCTGGCGTCGGGGCAACACTTGCCCATGCGGATGAGTATGCACCGGTTAACGCGACTCACTAACGCTTTCTCAAAGAAGATCGAGCTATGGAAGCCCGGGTTAGTGATCGGCTATGCTCCCTCGATGAGTTGGTCGAGCGCACCTCGATCTAAGAGCGTGCAGCATGTACGAACCGATAAGCCGCTTTCGCCAGAGTCTACCTGACACGCCGAATTAAGCGGCGCGGGCCGCGGGTCGCGGACCGGCCCATTTTCCCGTCGGGGTCGTCGCTAGAACTGTTTTGAGCGAGCGGCAGACGCCCGCCGGCGAGCCGCATCAAGTGCTGCACCGCGAGCCCCGCCGCCGGTGACGATCGCCAGCCCGGGAACCCGGGTGCTCATGACCCCCGATATTGAGGTCGCGGGAGGGCTCGAGAATAAGTTATCGGATGCTGCTAGAGTGTACGAACATAACGACATAGGCTTGCGGTCAAGCGAGCGGGACCGCAGGGCTCACACCGAACAGCGCCCGCCCAAGGAGGGGTGCCCATGCAGCGCGCATTCGTCATTCGTCCGTTCGGCAGGAAAATCGACCGAGCCGGGCGCGAGATTGACTTTGAGCAAATCAGCGCTGTCCTCATTGAGCCAGCATTGAGGGCGGCAGGTATTGGCGGAGGAACCACCGGCGAGATCATCAAGGCCGGCAACTTTCGCGAGGACATGTTGGGCCTGATCCTCGAAGCGGATGTCGTCATCTGCGACGTGACGATCCACAACGCCAACGTCTTCTATGAGCTCGGAATCCGCCATGCAGTGCGCAAGAGCCGGTCGGTGCTCATCCGGGGCAAGCCCGTGGCTGATGAGGTGCCCTTCGACAACCTGACTGACCGGTTCCTTGTGTACAACCTCGACGATCCCAAAGCGGCGCTTCAGCAGCTGACGGACACGCTGACGGCCACATTGGCGAGCGCGCGGATCGACAGCCCGATTTTCATGTTGTTGCCGATGCTCCCGGAGGTCGACCCGGAGTCGGTTCAGATCCTGCCCTGGGACTTGGCGGAGGAGGTGCAGCGAGCCAAGGCCGCCAAAGCGGCAGGATGGCTGCGTCTCCTGTCGCAGGAGGTCGAGACTCGCCGCTTCCAAAGGCGCGCTGCGCGTAATCGGCCGGGCGCAGTGGGACGTTAATGATGCCGAGGGGGCGAGCCGCACCTATCAAAAACTGATTGATCACGACCCAGACGACCTGGATGCGAACGACGCGCTCGCGAATCTGTACGAGCGGCAGTATCGGCGGGAAAAACGCGACGTCCTGCTCGCCGCGTCCGACCAGGCGATCAGGCGGGTCCTCCACAGCAATCGAGCGACAGAGGAGGAACGGATTAAAGCCCTCAGCCTGATGGGGCGTAACGCCAAGACTCGGTGGAGACAAGCCTTCGAGGGTTTAGCGGACGTCGCCGAGCGTCGGAAAGCAGCCGTCAACCGGCAACTCATCGAAGCGTATAATGGCTATATGAGAGCGTACTCGAGCAATCTCAACCACTTCTGGTCAGGCCTCGCCGCTTTGCAGATGTCCACGATCGCGAAAAGTCTGGCGGCCGAAGAGACGTGGGAAGACGCCTTTGATGACGAACGGAATGCGCGAGATATAAGGGACGAGCTGCCGCTTGCATTCGACCAACTGAAGGTTGCGGTAAAGCTGGCCCTGCAGGCCGCGCAGAATAGATGGCCTGCAGGCAGCGACGACCGCATCTGGGCCGACATCTCCAATGCCGATCTTCTCTTCCTAACGGAAGACAGAGAAGCGCGGGTTAAGCGCGCCTACAAGGACGCCGTCCGTCCTACGCCGTGGTTCGTCGGCGCCGTGAAGGGCCAGCTGGAGCTCTTTGCCGGCCTCGGGATCAAAGCCGCACTTGCAGAGGCGATCATTGCCGACCTCGATAGTGGAGTCGGCGAGCCCGTGCCCGACGCTCCGCGGTCGATTGTTATCGTCGCGGGTCACCGCATCGACGAACCTGGGCGCCCCGAGACCCGGTTTCCCGAAAGCGCCGTGCCGGCCGTCACCGAGAGGCTGCGCGAAAAGCTCACAAGACTCAATCAGAGCGTCGGCGGCGTTCGCGTGCTGGCCTCGGCCGCCCCGGGGACGGACATCATATGTCACGAGCTCTGTCGTGAACTCGGCGTGGCAAACACAATTTTCCTGCCGATACCCGCGGACAGCTATTCGACGGTGATTTTCAAGGATCTCGACTCCTGGCGGTCGCGCTTCCTTGCCGTGGTGGGGGGCGGCGCCGACCGCTTGCAGCTCAGCGATGGGCCGGGCCTGCCGAGATGGCTGTGGGGCACGGAAACGGACGAGTGGGAGCGCGGCAATCGCTGGGTGCTGCTACTGGCTCTCAGCGCAGGCGCACCGAAAGTATCGCTGATCGCGGTCTGGGACGGAAATACCATGGGGGACGCGAAAGGCGGAACGGCACACATGGTGCAAATCGCCAGGGCTGCAGGAGTCGTCGACATTGACATAATCAAGCTCAAAGACGGAGCCGTTGTGAACGCGGGGCGATAAAGCCGTGTGGGCATAGCAAAGCAAAGGGGATTCCCCGTGCGGCGTGCTTTCATCATTCGGCCGTTTGGCAAGAAGAAGGACCGGGAGGGACGTGAGATTGACTTCGACGGCATCCAACTTAACCTCATCGATCCCGCGTTAAGGGCGGCCGGGGTCCTCCCCGGCACCACCGGCGAGATCATCGAGGCCGGCAATATCCGCGAGGACATGTTCGGCCTAATTCTCGAGGTGGATGTCGTCGTCTGCGACATGACGATCCACAACGCCAACGTCTTCTATGAGCTCGGAATCCACCATGCGGTGCGCAAGAGCCGGTCGGTGCTCATCCGGGGCAAGCCCGTGGCTGACGAGGTGCCCTTCGACAACCTGACTGACCGGTTCCTTGTCTACAACCTCGACGATCCCAAAGCGGCGCTTCAGGAGCTGACGGACACGCTGACGGCCACATTGGCCAGCGAGCGGACTGACAGCCCGTTCTTTAAAGTGTTCCCGACCCTGCAGGAGGTCGACCCGGCGTCGGTTCAGGTCCTTCCCAAAGAATTTGCGGAGGAAGTGGAGCGCGCCAGGGCCGCAAAGGCGGCAGGTTGGCTGCGCCTGCTGTCGCAGGACGTGGAGAACCGCCGCTTTCAATGGCCGGCGCTGCGCATGATCGGCAAAGCGCAATGGGACATCGAAGATTATGAGGGATCGCGGCGCACTTACCAGAAATTGATCGTTAACGAGACGGACGACCTGGATGCAAATATCGCGCTCGCGAATCTGTATGAGCGCCAGTACCAACGGGAAACACGCTTAGAAAGCGCTTGGAGCTGCTCTCCGCATCTGACCAGGCGATCAAAATGGTCCTCGCCAACAATCGAGCGACCCAGGAGCAACGGACCGAAGCCCTGAGTCTGACGAGGTTACCTGTAGGCACCAACGACCGTATCTGGGCCGACATAGCCAACGCGGATCGGCTTTTCATTACGAACGCGAAAGAAGCGCGGGTCCTGCGCGCCTACAAGGACGCTGTCCCACCGACGGAACTAAGGTTCGTAAGCGCCGTTAAGGCCCAGTTAGAGCTTTGGGCCAGACTGGGAATCAGGACCACGCTCGTCGAGGACATCATCAAAGAGCTCGGCAGCCCGTCCGGTGATCCGCCACGAGCGGTCGTCATCCTCGCCGGCCATAGCATCGACGAGCCTGGTCGGGGTCAAATCCGGTTCCCCGGAACCGCCGTGCCGGACGTCACCGAGAGGCTGCGCGACAAGCTTGCCAAGCTGAATAAAAGCGCCGGAGGTATCCGCGTGCTGTCCTCAGCCGCCCCAGGAACAGATATCATCTGTCATGAGCTGTGCCGCGAACTCGGCATCAAGAGCATAATCTGTCTGCCCACGCGCGTGGACAGCTACTCGACAAACACCTTCAAGGGGGATCATCTAGATGACTGGCGCGGGCGCTTCCTTGCCTTGATCGACGCAGACGTCGAGCGCTTGCAACTCAGCGATACGCCGGGCCTGCCAAAGTGGTTGCAAGGCACTGGGACCAACGAGTGGGAACGCGGCAACAACTGGGTGCTGCAACTCGCTCTCAGCGTAGGCACCCCAGTATCTTTGATCGCGGTCTGGGACGGAAAAGACATTGGAGACGCGAGGGGAGGGACGGCGCACATGGTGCAGATTGCTCGCGCCGCTGGGACCGTCGTCGTCGATGTGATCAGGCTGAAGGATGGAGCGATCATGGCGGCGGCCTCGTGAAAGGTTGGCGGCGACGGCCTTTTGATAGACGGGAAAATGGACCCGCGAGGTACTGTCGCCCGAGATCGAAGAGGCGGTGCGTTTGTGGCACGCGATCGGCTCCGGTGACGTGCTGCGCCGCTATATCCGACTGTTGAGAGCGTTGGCGAGGCCGACCCTCTACATAGAAGCTAAGCCTTGGGCCCTGCGGGGGCTGCGGGCGTTCGGCAGCACGACGAGGCGGGGCCGACAAGCGCTCAATGATGTACAGGACGCCGTTGGCCGCGCGCCGGGGTGTGCTGACTTGCCTATCGCGGTTTACCGGTGTTCAGGTGTTCAGGTCGGGGCGATCTTCGATGTCCGCGCCTTGCTCATACCGCGATTGCTGCTGAGCGGATGGTTCGGCTCTCCTGCAATGGGTTTTCGTGCAGAAATACTTGCTTGAACGAAAACGCTCCTGCTTGACTGAAAAAGGGCTATTTTCGCGCAAAGCCGCCGTGCGCAGAAGAGCCTGGTCGAACGATCTGACGCAAGTCGCCCCTGAACTGGGGGATGTAATGGCTATCGCGGTCGAGGCTGGCGACCGCACTCTGCTTTACATCCCCTTGCGTAAGGACGATGCGCTCCTCGGGGTGATCGTCGCCGTTCGCCGGGACGTGCGGCCGTTTTCCGAGAAAGAGATCGCGCTCCTGGAAAACTTCGCGGCGCAGGCGGTCATCGCGATGGAGAACGCGCGGCTGTTGACCGAGACGCGCGAGGCATTGGAGCGGCAGACTGCCACTGCCGAAATCTTGGAGGTAATCAACCCGGACCTGCGATCTCGGTGGCGAATGCGTCGAAGATCGAATGCCGCGTCGCATGCTCGTAGATCGTGCCGAGCGTGTTGAAGTCCCAATTGTTGTAGTGCCAGAAGGTGCCCGGCGGATGACTGTG
>Ga0306921_10007021_pt1 | contig 11781 bp, 10 predicted proteins | sample sta12Cox44000080_FD_203760 | JGI IMG/M metagenome (GOLD analysis project Ga0306921, IMG submission 203760) | Lab enrichment of tropical soil microbial communities from Luquillo Experimental Forest, Puerto Rico - statoxic.12C.oxic.44.000.080 (v2)... | ecosystem: Environmental > Terrestrial >... | reverse complement strand
GCGCGTTGCCAAGAGGCCAAAAAGCCGGCCGAGGTCCTCCCGGAACCAGGCGGGATGCAGCGCTCGCATCGCGTTGATCGAGTAGAGGTAGATGCGCTTGCCACCGGGCAGCCAACTGCGTAGCCGTCTCCATAGATATACACGCGCGATCCATATCAAGAGGCCGAGCAGCCGACGCTGCGGCAGTACGCCCGCCGAGTAGCCGTAGGCGCACAGCAACCCTCCTCGCTTGAGCGCTGCAAACGAGCGGCGATAGGCATCCTCGCCCACGCCGTCGAAAACGACGTCGAACCCCTCAGGCAGTACCTGCGTGAACTCCTCATGTTGGTAGTCGATCGATGTCGCACCAAGCTCGCGGATCAGCGCCCCTTGCTCGCGGCGGCCAGTGCCCCACAGCTCTAAGCCGGCCGTCTTGCCGAGCACGAGCAACGCCTGCCCCACGGCGCCGGCGGCTCCCTGTACGAGCACACGCTGGCCGCGTTGCACCCGGGCTGCGCGGTGAAGGAGCTGGTATGCGGTCGTCCAGCTCAAGATCAGCGTGGCCGCCTCCGCCGCGTCGACCTCCGCCGGCACGCGCGTCAAATCAATGGCACGGAGCGTGCGATAGGCGGCGTTCGACCCGAGCACCGTCATGTCTGCCACTCGGTCGCCGAGCTTAAAGCCGCTCACGTCATCGCCGAGCTGGTCGATTTCCCCGACGACATCGTACCCCAGCACAAACGGCGGCCGGCGGGTCGAGGTTTGCGGGTAAAGGTGACGCCGGATCGGCACCTCCGTGTACTCCAGACCCGAAGCCAGCACGCGGACTCGCACCTCACCCTGCCCCGCCTGCGGAAGCGCAGTGTCGACCACTTCCAGCCCTTCGGGACCGCCGAAGCGCTTGAGTTGGACAACCCGGTTGCTCGGCTCGCTCATGGTTGGACTCCCCGTCGGTGCAGTTTTTGTGAGCCGCTCGCTCCTTGAGGTTCCTGCGGGGCAGTCAAGCACGCATACGGGGTCAACTGCATCGGCGGATCTGCGTAAGGAGGTCAGGGCTTACCCTGACTGCGTGACGGCAGATCCGATGTCCACGCCCGGCGAGCCACAACGAGCGCCGCTAGGGTGTGCCCGCGGCCGGTGGCTCCATGCCACGCGTGCTCGGCGCTCTGTCGCCGCCCGCCGCTGCGCCGGAGCTCACGCGTCCTGGACGCGACCTTTCCACTTGCCGCCACGACCGCGAGCGTATTGCACAGCCGAATGGATCACCGCGGCTGTATAGAAGAGCGCGATCGGCGGTAAACACAGACTCCAAAGGGGCGACAGACCGTAAAAACGCACCGTCGGCAGGTAGCAAAGGCTCATCAGCAACAGCGCTGCCAGACCCATGCAGAGGAGAATCCGGTCGCCGCTGAAGATCAAACCTGCGGGAAGCAGATAAGTGAGGGCCAACCCTACGAGCGTTACCGAGAGCAGCAGGTAGGAATGTCGTAACTGTGCGAACGCCGTGCGGGAGATCATCGCGCCGATCTCCGCGAACGACGCGTAGCGGCGAAGACTCCGTGAGTCTTTGGCAAGCTCCAGCGAGATGCGACCGCCGCCATCCTTGATCGCCCGGGCCAGCGCGCAATCATCGATGATATGCGAGCGAACCGCCTGCAATCCCCCAGCGCGCGCCAGCGCCTGCGGACGGATCAGCATGCACCCGCCGGCAGCCCCCGCCAGCCTGCGTCGTGGATCGGCGATCCAGCGTGGCGGATAGAGTTTGCAGAAGAAGAAGACGAACGCCGGGATCAGCAATCGCTCCACGGCGGTGTCGGTAGACAGCTTCACCATGTGCGATACGAGGTCGCGGTCCTGCATCTCAGCCCCCGCCACCAGGGAAGCGACGCTCGTCAGACCATGGCAGATGTCGGCATCCGAGAAGAGGAGGTAATCGGCATCGAGCTGAGCGGTGGCAGCTACTCCCTGCGAAAGGGCCCACAGTTTCCCCGTCCAGCCGCTCGGTACCGCGGTGCCCCGCAGCAGCGTAAACCGCGACAGTGCGCTGCAGCTGCGGGCGGCTGCAGCCGCCGCCCCGGCGGTGCCGTCGGTGCTGCCGTCGTCGATCACGATGAGGTGGATGAGCCCGTTGAATTGCTGCCGTGCGAGCGATGTCACCGTAGCACCTATCACGGCTGCCTCGTCCCGCGCCGGTATCACAACCGCAACGCGGCGGCTGGCACCCGGAACGAGCACCGGCGCACGGTAAGTGGCAACACGCCAGAACTGGCCGCGGCCTATCAGGAGATAGACCCAGATGAGAACTGGAATGGCTCCGATGCCGTACAGGATCATCAGAACGTTTCGGTCCGAACCGGGTAGGCTGCTGCGATATTCATTGGGCATATGATCCGCAGCTCGACAGGCTGGTGGCCAGCCTGGAATTTGTGGCAACGCTTGATGCGATGAGTGGAGCTGAACATCATTCATCCCCGACCTTTGGGAAACGAGGCCATTCTGCATGACATCAAAACTTGTCACGCTGCTGTGCGCGGTGTTTCTCGTGTCGGCCGCGGACGCCGCACCCGGGGCGGTCAGCGACCCTGCTGCGATTCAGGTCCAGACACTGAATAACTCGCTATTGAAGTCCATGCAGGCGGGGCCAGCCATATCTGCGACTGAGCGGTATAAACAACTTGAACCAGTGATTGCACAGGTTTTCGCCCTGCCGCTCGTGACACGGCTTTCGGTAGGTCCGGATTGGGCAACCTTCTCCCCCGAGCAGCAGCAGGCATTGATCGGGGCCTTCACGCGCTTCACTGTCGCCAATTACGTCCATAACTTTCACGATTATGACGGTCAGAAATTCGAAATCGACGACAACGTGTCAACTCGAGGCGAGGAAAAGATCGTCCGCACGCGCGTCATTCCAGCTCACGATGTACCCGTCAGCTTGCTTTATCGCATGCACGAGGTGGGAGGAGTCTGGAAGATTATCGACGTCTATTCAAACGGCGTCAGTGAACTGGCCTTGCGCCGATCCGACTTCGCCACCGCACTCGCCTCTGGGGGAGCTCCCACGCTCATCGCCCACCTGAACAAGTCCAGCGACGGCCTCATGAAGTAGCGTCGGTGCCCGCAATTCCCGGCCGCGCGTGTCCCATAAGCGCCGGTTGGAAGAGCAGCGCCGACGCGAGCGTCCAGACCAGGGATATCATTAAAAGTTTGCCCATACTCGCCGTTCCAGGATGGCTCGAGGCCCAGAGGCTGCCGAAGCCGGTGGCTGTGGCAAGGGCGCTGAAGAATACCCCCCGCGCAAGGCTCGATGTGAGCAGGTGCGAGCCCCCCGAGCGCCACGACATTACGAAGTAGATGTGGAACGCCACCCCGATGCCGAACAGCAGCGGCAGCGCGATGATATTGGCAAAATTGAGTGGCTGTCCGATCAATACGCACGTGCTCATGGTCAAGAGCCCGGTCAATACGATGGGCGCCATGGTGATTGCCACATCCCGGATGCGGCGCAAAGCAAACAGAAGCAGGCCGCAGATTGCAACGAACGAAAGCACGCCCGCTTCGCTGAATGCATTTACCACGGCCTGACCATAGGCCTGAAGGTATATCGCCGTGCCGCTAGCGTCCGGCGCGATTCTGGTCCCAGCGGCGACGAATCGTCGGAGTACCACATTGTCGTTGGAGTCACCTTGCGGGGACACTGAGATACGTGCCCGTCCGTCAGCGGTCTGCCATTGACGCAGTATTTCCGGCGGCAGCGTTTCGATGCTGACCGGCCGAGGTTCCAGCATAGTGCGTATCTGCTCAAGGGTCGTGACAAACCCGGGTATCAGCATTTGCGCGGCCTGGGCGCGCACCGCTTGGCTGGCGCGCGCGAGCACATCGAACTGTTCAGCGAGCCGGCCAGCGTCTGCGCGCAGCGATGGCTCTTCAAATGCGGCGCCGCGCAGCTTGGTGGCCGCCCGCTTGAGACTGTCGATGACCTCCGCATCCGTCGGTGGCGTCGCAACCTCGAGCGGATTGAGCGTGAGATCCACTAGGTTTGCGGCGTCGGCGATGAGCGCAAGCTTTTCCGTTTGCGCGGTTGGAATGAAACTCGAAAGCGTGTGCGCGCTGTAGACGGTTGGGTTACGTCTGAACTCCTCGGCGAGCCGGTCGGCCGTGATGAGGTTGGATCGGATCACCTCCAGAGTGTTGGGCGATCTATCCGGGTCGTGCATCAGATCGATGAGCGTCGCAACCGACTCTACCTCTGAGCTGCGCAGGTGCATTGGATTGAAGTCAAAGTGCACCCGCGGCAGCAGCCCGGCGGATACCAATGCCGCGAGCGCACCGATGCCAACCACCAGCCTTCGGTGCCCCAGCACATAGTCATCGATCAGTGTCAAACGCGCGCCGGGGCGATTTGCCGCGCCAGCCGGCCTGGTGAGCTCGATCAGAGCCGGCAACAACGTGAGGTTCAGCGCAAGTGCGGTGAACATGCCCAGCCCGGCAATCACCCCGAGTTGCGACACGCCGTAGTATGCCGTGGGTGTAAAGGCCAGAAAGCCCGCACCGATTGCGGCCGCTGCCAGAGTCAACGACTTACCCATCGTGTGCCCGGTGGAGATGAGAGCAGCTCCCACTTCCCCACCGACTCCGCGTTCTGCGCGATAACGCACACTGAACTGGATCCCCAGGTCCATTCCCATCCCCACGAACAAAGGGATGAAGGCGACCGAGATGACGTTGAACCGATGAAACAGGAGCAGACCCAGCGTAGTAGCCATGAGTAGCCCCACCAGGGTGGTCGCCAGTATCGACGCGATCAGCCAGGGCGACCTGACCGCAAACCAAAGCATCAGGACAATTGCGGCGCTGGCAAGCGCGGCGATCAAGCCTGCGCGCTGCGCCAGGGTTGCGAATTCCTCGTCCTGCAACGGCACCGGGCCGGTCAGTCGAACGCGCACCCCATGAAGAGAGTCGAGCTGCAGCTGCGTGGCCGTGCTGCGGATCGCTTCGAGCGGCAATTTCCCGGGCTGGAGTTGCGTGAAGTCGAGCACCGGATTGATGAGAATGATATGCCGCAGCTCACGTGTATCCGGTTGGTGCCCGATGATCAGGGCGCGCCAGGAAAAGAAAGATCGCTTGCCAACCACCATGCCCTGGAGCGCGTCCGCCAGAGTGCGGATCGGGGTGCGCAGTTCTTCCGCCGAGCCCTGCGCGTCGTTCACTCCCCGCGCCGCCAGCGAAAGGGTGTTCGCCAGACCTCTCACTGACGGATCGGACGCCATCGATCCCAGGAATGGCTGGCTCTTCAGCAGTTGAGCGATGGCGGTCTTCACCTCCTCAGTGGACGCGAACAGCAGGCGGTTGTGGTCCCAGAAAGGTCCGCTGTCCGGTCGCTGCACCGCGCGGAACAAGCCCCTCTGAGCGCTGAGACTCGTGGCGAGCCGCGCGGCAGCCGCTTCGCTCAGTTCCGGTGTTTCGCCATCCACAACGGCGACAATGTCCGAGCCCTCCGGCGGGAACGCGGCATTAAACGCTGCCTGTCGCACCCGCCACGGCAGCTGGGGCGACAACAGCGCGTAGGTGTCAGTCGTCATGGCGAAGTGCCCTCTGACATAGCGCGTCATCGCCACGCAAAGAATGCTCACGATCGCCACCATGATCCACGCGTGCGCAACGCATAGACCAACAACGCGGACCAGAGGCGAAGGCTTTTGGCTCACTGGGACGAGTGCATCAGTGGCGCGCAGAGACACCGAACCGGCGGTGTGACTGGGAGGATTCGCAACGGCGCCGGTTGCAGCTGCCAGCCCCTCAGCACTGTGAGCGTCGCAGGAGGGAGAAGTTAGCGTCACCGACCGCGGCGATGCCCAGGATTCCGACTCCGAGCACCAGATCCCGGGCACGGCGTGCGAGCGACGCCGCGATCGCTGCAGCAGGAGGGACACCGAACACGGCGGCGGCCAACAAGTAACTTCCTTCTTGTATTCCGAGGGCCGCGGGCACCATCCATCCGAACGTTCGCAGCCCCATGACGGTGCCGTCGATGGCGAGCGCCTGCAAAAGAGTCAGCTCTACGCCGAGCAGCCTGAAGATGACCCAAGCTTCTGCCGCTCCCAAAAACCAGCAGCAGAGGTGCAGCGCGAAACCCAGCCACAGGCGCCTGTGCTGACTGAGGATGCTCTCGAAACATGCCTGCACGGCCCGGCCCCCCGAGTCGTCCTCCGGCGAAATCACCTCCGGCCAGCGGGCGCTGACGGCCTGCGCCATCGCTTGCAGTGACGCGCCGAGGGTCCGGCGCATGAACAGGAGAATCGCCACGACCACGCCGGTCAGCGCCAGGGCCGCGGCCAAAAAACGCGCAAGACGAGACTGCGGCGCCAGCGCGAGCAGGGTCAGGAGTGCCGCAAACGCGTAGGGCAGCTTCGCAGTCAGCTCTATGATGCCATCGATGCTCGCCGAGACGGCGCCAACTGTTAGCGCGCGGCCGCGACCGAGCGCGCGCAGCCCGAAGAGGAGGCCACCGAGCTGCAGAAAAGGCAAGATTTCGCTGGCCGCGTCCCGAACGAAGCGTGCCCAGGCGAATCTCCAATGCGAGGCCGGCGGGTCGTCGCCCGCGACCTGCCACCAGGCAAATCCCATCAGGACGACAACGGGCAGATGCAGGATAACCAGCAGCAGCAGACCGCTGATGCGCAGACTCTCGACCGCGCGCGCGACTGCGCCCGTACCGGCATAGACGACAGCTGCCGCAACCGCGGCGACACCCAGGACGAGCGCGATAGCTGTGCCTCGCTGCACGTCAGGCCAGGGCGCCCGTCCCTGCCCCTTTGGCGAGGTGCTCGATCTCGATACCAAAGGTATCCGTGTAATGCGCAAAGCGCTCGCGCAGAACGTGCGGATCGAGGCCGAATTCTGCCAGCCTGTAGTCGCGCCACGGGCGGTTGACATTGGACCTGGTCTGCAGCCAGTTGCGCATGCGCCCCTCCGCGTGTTCGGTCAACACCAGACCGCAATGCCGGTAGACCGCCCGGACGGCATCGAGAGGGCGAGCGGTAATCTGCCGATAGTTCAGGTGTAACACGGAGCTACCGCTCGCTGACAGTCCGCTCATGCGGTGGGCGCCGTTTATCCACGAGGTGCTGACTTCGCGACCTATCTCTACCCGATCGATGCTGCGTGTGAAGGGTCGCCGCAGCACCTCCGTCAGTTTTGCGACCGAGGCCAGCACACGAACGGGGTCGCGATGCACGAGCACCAGGTGCGCATCAGGATAGACTTTCCTGATGTCATCAAGCGCAAACAGGTGATCCGGTGACTTCAGTATCCATCTGCGTCCCGGGAACTGGGAGTCGAGGTGTTGCAGGAAGCGGCGATGGAAGCGATAAGCATCGAGAAAGCCGCTGTGCTCCAGCCAGCTGTTGTAGGAAGGAACCCGGTACATGGCGTCGAAGCGCAGGCTCTGGAACACTTGCGCGATAATGTCCGTGCACTCTTCGGGCGCGTCAACGGCGACCGGGTGCAGGGAGTTGAGCTCGGGCGCCAGCATGCGGAACAGAGCCAGTTGCACGCTCACCCATCTCTTGCGCAGCGCCGTTCCAAAGGAGCTGGCCTGGGACCCGTAGGGGTAGACGAGCTGAAACAGCAGCGGCGCAATTGTGCCCGGATCCTGCAGAATCAGGCGGTGAAGAAAGGTCGTGCCACTGCGCGGCATACCGGTGATGAACACCGGGGCCTGGATTGGCCGCATGAGTACGGACGGATATTCCGCTTCGATCTCATCGAAGCGCAGCAGGTTTCGGAGGCAGCGCAGAACATCGATTCTCAACGCGCGCACGCCGAAGGCGCTCAAGTCCGCCTCTTCGTTGCAGGCTTGGAGCAGATGCTTGAAGGGAAGGATAAAGGACCGGTCGGCAAAGTCCCGCCGCTTGCCGCGTCTCAGGGCTGACTCGAGCAGCTCCCCAGCCCGTAGCGGGGTTCGACGGCTCAGGCCAGGCAGGCTGCGACGTGCGCCGATGTGTCCCTTGTGAGTCTCGCCCATGTCCTATGCCTCAACTGTTCGCAAAGCCCGGCACCCGGAGCAGGACGACAGTCAACCGGGGCGTAAACTCAGCAGCTCCGTGTCGCACGCTGACACGGCACTCTGGAATTGTGATCTGGGCGGCGCAATGGTCCTTTGGTCCTACTGGCGTGCAGCCACTCCTGAATTCAGACCTCGAGGAGCAGCACCTTTTGGCCGACCACCAAGCCTGAGCGAATCTCAGTCTGTCCAGCACTCTGCCAGCCGGTTTCGACCCTCACGGGTCGGACCTGCCCATCCGGTTCCAATACCATAACGCCCCGACGACCCCCTACCGCGACGATCGCTTCACTCGGTACCAGCAGGAGGTCGACTCCTGCGGCTGGCGTGAACCGCAACGTCACCGACATCCCGGGCAGCAGCTGCATGCGCGGATTCGCGAGTGCCACGCTGGCGATGGCGGCGCGGCTCGCTAGGTTTGCGCTCGGGAGAATGGTCGCGATCGTTCCGGAAAAAGCCACATCCGGTACCGAGTCCGTGCGCGCCGTAACGCTTTCACCCGCGCGGAACTTTGACCCGATCCTTTCGGGCACCTCGGCATGGGCCCACACGGTTGACAGTCCATTTATTTGAAACAGGAGTGAACCCGGTGTCACCCTCATGCCCTCACGCGCGCCGAGGTCGGTGACGATCCCGGAAATAGGCGCCCTCAGGGTAAGGCGCGATTGCGGTTTCCCGGTTCTCCCGAGGATACGAACAAGATCGTCCGGCATACCCAGGTGCCGCAGACGCCGGCCTGCACCATCCACAAGTTGCGCAGCCCCGGGACATTCGAGATCCCTGACCGCAAGATAAGCTACCTGGGACGCGAACCAGTCGGGCACGTAGAGATCGGCGAGCGCTTCACCCTGCTGCACCGTCCGATTCGGAGCACCCAGTCGCAAACGCTCGAGGACCCCGTTCGCCCCGGCCCGCACGAGTGCGACATCGCGATCACCGGATGCCACCGTAGCGTTGCGGATGATCTCGGAATGGAGGCGTCCGTGGGCGACTTCCGCGACGCGAAGGCCGGAAGTCTGTTGCAGGCGCAGGCCGATCTGCTGTGCTCGGGCCTCCCCACCCTCTGAATCCACGAGTCCGAGGGCAAGAAAGCCGACCAGTCCGGCAGTCAGCAGTTTCTGGTTCATAACCGAATCTCCGTTCGCGCGAATGCGAGTACGACAGCCATTGCACTCGAGCGCGCTTTGCCGCGCTTGGGGGAGCGACGTGCCAGTGAGCGACGCAAGCTGCCGGGGATTTGCCGGTAACAGCGCGGGAGCGGGGGCTAAAGGCGCAGGCGCGCCGTGCGGAGATAGGTCCGGGAGCCCTCAATCCTGGGGCCGGCCGGTGACCTCTGGGTGTGCCGAGGCGTTGATTGAAGATCGTACGCTGGCACAGCGGCTTCATGTGCCGTTTCGGCAAGACCCCGCGACGAGGGCTGTGCCGTGTCCCGAATGCCGCCATACAAGCTGACCGTAACTGAGAGACGGTCGGAGCAGGCGACCCAAGCAAGCGCAGGCCGGATGAGAAAGGAGCCTGCCACAAAGAGGCCTGCCAGCAGCATCATCAACGAGGCGGACAGCCAGCGCGCCACCAGGACTCCTGCGAGATCGCTCCCGAGGCGACTTGGGGACAGAGACCGGCGATTCAAGCCCGTCCCCTGAATTGATCAACGGACGGACCGTGCTATCATTTCTTTAACGTCTGCGGAACAATCAGCTCAACACCGCACGGGGGTTTCTATGAAGATATCCGCAATTGCCACCATCGGCTGCCTGGCGCTCACCACGATTGCCATGGCTCAGGTGCCCGAGATCGTGGTGGAAGCGCCGTACCGGCCACCGCATGCACCGATCCCGCCGGGGTCCACGCAGTTACCGGAGATCTCGGTGACCTCCAAGGTCAATTACTCGGATCTCGACCTCGCGAGTAACTCAGGGGCCACCGAGCTGCAGAAGCGGATCAAGACCTCCGCCAGCGAAGCCTGCAAGCAACTGCAAAAGCTGTATCCCAACTCGACGGAAGGCATAGGCAAGGAATCGTGCGTCGAGGGTGCGGTCAACAAGGCGATGGTGCAGGCCAACAAAGCCATCACCGCGGCCGAAAAGACCAAAAAGTAACCTCTATGGTCTCCGGGCCGCCGCCGCACACACCTGTGACGGCGGGCGGCCCGCGCACCTGCTCGCCTTGATCCGCCTGGGAAACCAGGCGTAATGTCACCTGTCTGGCCGAATCTGCTCGGGTCGAGACTACTAATACTGCGCCGACGCTAGTCCCTGCGGCGGAGCCACGACCACGTACTTGTTCTCTCCCCCCTCCCAGGCATAGTAGGTGTCGTTCGCGTAGTAATAGGGAGTGCCATTCCACCAGACTGTCGTGTAGTGAGGCGGCAGAACAGGGATTAACAATCCTTTCGGTGCATCCACAACCACCCACGCCCCGCCCCAGCTTCGGTACCAATCGCCTCTCCAGCGGTACCAGTTGCCACCCTGGAAATAATACTGCCCGCCATCGCCTCCGGTCAGGTTTGCCACGCCGCCCATCGGGGCTATGTGCACCGCGTACCCGCGATCGTAGTAATAGCGGTTGTGCGAAAAGCGCGCGTCGAGGTGCTGATGAGTTGCCGTGCCAGCTTCGCCCGCACCGCCGCCGCCGTTGTGTGGCCAGGCATCCTGGCTGCGACACCACGCCGCTGCAGCCAGGACTATCGCGCCTGCGAATACCATCGAACTGCGCCGCCTCGATTCCGTGCACATGATCGTCAGAGATTCCATCGCCGAACCGTGACTTTACGCTTCCCGGCGGGCCCAAATTATCGACTCGAATCCGTAGAAGGCCCAGGTTCCATTGTAGACCCGCTTCTTTATTGCGCTGCGCGGTTCATTGAGAAGTCCCTTCAGGTATTTGTACGGCGGGCGATATTGCCTCGCAGAGAACTCTATCCTGAGTCCGGCCAGCCGAAGCCGCTCGACAACCTCCAGAAATCGGGGAACCTCACGGTGCTCAAGGTCATCATAAAAATTCAAAGTGCCGGAACGCCGCGGGAAGTTAACACTCGCCTCGCTGGGAAAGGATAAATAGAGTTGTCCGCCCGGAGCCAGACAGCGACACATTGCCGACAATACCCGTTGCGGTTGTTCGCAATGTTCCAAATTGTGCGAACTGATGACTGCATCGAAACTCTCCGGCTTCTTCTCGATCTCCGCGGCGAACATGCCAGAGGATGTAACGATGTACTGATCGGCATGCCTGGCGGGATGATCTTCCTGGTTGTAATCGCCGACATCGAGTCCGACGTAATAGACATCGGGACGCAGCTTCTTCGTTGATTGCGCCGAGTTGTTTCCGCACCCTACATCCAGAATCCTCGCTCCAGGTCGCAATTGGAGAATGAAGTCCGGTTTGTATTTCTGGTTCAGCAGCCGTCGCTTCACGCCGCTCAACCACTTCGCCGGGCTGCTCATCTCACGTTTTCCCACGTCACGATCGAGAGATCGAGCGGCAGGCTGTGCTTTGCCTCAATCGGTGGGTTTTTGTGAGTGAGCGCCAGCGGAGTCCCGGTTTGCTCCGCGCGATCGAAGTCCTCGGTTCCGGCCTGGTCCACCGCGGTGATCCGATAGCTGGCAAACACGTACGGCAGACCATTTGCCGCCAGTGCATCGGGTCGATCCATGAGCTGAAAATGAAGATGTGGCGCTTGCGTGTTGCCGGAATTCCCCACATTGCCAATTTGCTCGCCCTGACGAACCCGCGCGCCTGCG
>Ga0306921_10007017_pt1 | contig 11783 bp, 7 predicted proteins | sample sta12Cox44000080_FD_203760 | JGI IMG/M metagenome (GOLD analysis project Ga0306921, IMG submission 203760) | Lab enrichment of tropical soil microbial communities from Luquillo Experimental Forest, Puerto Rico - statoxic.12C.oxic.44.000.080 (v2)... | ecosystem: Environmental > Terrestrial > Soil... | reverse complement strand
CGACGGGTTCTGCAAAGCTGAATTTTCGCTCTACCCTGTGGGTGTGGAAATCTGGGGTGGATTCATCTTTCTCAATCTTTCCCCGGGCGATGCATCGCAGCAAGGCCGCACGTTGAAAATACAGTTCAGCGAGGCCATAGAGCGAGTGAAGCGTTATCCGCTTAGCGATTTGAGAATTGCCAGGCGCCTCACCTATGAAGTACAGGCCAACTGGAAAGTCGTGATGGAGAACTACAACGAGTGTTACCACTGCGGAGGAGTCCATCCGGAATTGTGTGACGTAGTTCCTGCGTTCCGTCAGGCGGGTGGTGCAGGCCTTGAATGGGAGCGTGGGGTTCCGCATAAGGAGGGCGCGGTGACGTTCACCTGGACAGGGAAAACGAATCGCGCTGCCTTCCCCGGGTTGAACGAGGATGAGAAGATGCGGCACAAGGGCGAATTGATCTATCCCAACCTGATGCTGAGCCTGGCCTGCGATCACGTTGTCGCTTTCACCTTGTGGCCTGCGGCGCCTGGCTGCACCACGGTTCTCTGTGATTTCCTCTTTCATCCAGACGAAATGAAAAAGGAAGACTTTGATTCACGTGACGCGGTGGATTTCTGGGACCTGGTGAACCGCCAAGACTGGGAAATCTGCAAACGCGTGCAGCAGGGTAGCGGCTCGCGTATGCACGAATTCGGCTATTACGCGCCCATGGAAGACCTGAGCCTGGACATCCGCCGCTATGTGCTGGAACGCCTGAAGTAAAGCTTGAAACCGGCAGGAGTGCTTTAGCGGGTTGTGCTTTGCCGCCGTTGTCCCAAATGGAAAAGCAGCAGACCAAGAAGAACAAGTCCCACCGATGACCCGAGAATCTTGACGAAAAAAAGAACCCTATTTGCCTCCTCAGGCGGCGGGATGAGCGACAAAACCGTGGCCAGTGCGGCAGTCGCGAATCCCAGGCAACCCAGCAAGACTGCGACAGGGCGGCCGCCCGGGACACGAATCGTGCCGGGAGGCGCCTCTTCCTCCTGGAGGCGGATCATGGAAGCAAACAGGAACATGAAAGGCACCATCGTGATAGCCACGGCGATGGCCGCAAGGACTTCATACGCCCCGCCGACGGATGTTCCTGCTTGTCCCAGAAAAACGAAGAGAATTCCAAAGAGGCCCTGCCCGAGGACCGAGACCCACGGCGTCTTGAAACGTGGGTGGAGTTGACCAAAGGCGCGGGGCAGGTAGCCGTCAATGCCAGCGACAAAGGGCAGACGGGCGGCAGCGGCAAGATAGGCACCCGCGGCACCGATGTTGCTGATCGCGATAAGCAATGCGGCAAAGCCGGTGATGCCGGTCAGGTGCAGTCGTGAAGCGGCACGGGATATTGCTTGCGCGAGACCTTCCAGGTTAGATGATTCGGAACTCGGCATTGCGAGCATGACGAAAAACGTGCCAAGCATGTAGCACAATGTAATCGTAGGCCCCGCCAAAAGCAGAGCGCGCGGTATGTTGCGGCGCACATTCTGGATTTCATCCGCCATCAGTGAGGCGGATTCGCTCCCGATAAAAGAAAAAATCACGATCGACCAGAAGAATGACTCTTGGAGGGACACTCGAGGAGTCCATGCCGTCAGGGCGAACGGTGTGGCGGAGCCGAACTCCCGCCATGCCACAAAGCCCAGAACAACTATGATCAGGACGGGAATCCACATGGCCACCGCGCCCAAGTTGTGCGCCCACTTGGCCAGATTTAGCCCCAGGATATTCAGAACCGTGAGACCAATCAGAATAGAAACGGAAAACGAGATGAAATAGGCAGGCTTGTGAGAAAGGCTCTGCAGTTGAGGATGAAGAAAAAGCACGTTGCTTGCAGCGAAATAGAGTACCCCCGGAAAATAAGGAAGATTGCTGACCCAGTACATCCAGGCTGTGAGGAAGCCCGCGCGCTCTCCAAAAGCCTTTTTCGTCCACACATAAAACCCACCTTCCGCGGGGTAGCGGGAAGAAAGCTCAATGACGCTGAGTGCGAGCGGCACGTAAAGAAGAAGGAACCCCAGAAACCAGATGATCAGCGACGATGGTCCGTGACCTGCCGCGGTGGCAATCCACCGAAGACTAATTCCCGTCACCACGTAGAACAGTACGAGGTCCCGGAAACCCATGCTTTGGACGGGAGCGATGGACTCTCCCGGCGATGAGGAAGAAGAAGCAGTAGACAAAAAGCGGAAGCCTCCCGGGCGGAATTGGAGAGACAGTAGCGGGTTTTGACCGGGCAGGTCAAATCAATCGAGGGGAGCACGGAGTCATCCGGCACAACCCACGGCGCCTGGCTCGTCTGCTAGGGGAAGAGTTTCTTTCTACCGCCGATGCTCCTGCAGCAATGTGCGCTGGTCGCGTCGCGAGCTAACGCTGTGCTTCGCGATGGCAAATCGGGCTGTTATTCCGCACGCAGAGCGACGTTAGGATCGACGGCGGCCGCTCGCCTTGCCGGCAGCAGACTCGCCAGAGCTGCAGCACCGAGAAGCGTCAGGCCAACCGCGCCAAATGTGACTACATCTGTCGGTGGGACCTCGAAAAGCAAAGACTTGACCAGGCCGGTCATGGCGATGGCTCCCGCAATTCCAATAGCAACGCCGAGAGCCGCGAGCAGCAAACCTTTTCCCAGAATCATCTGCAAGATGCTCGCTGGCCGCGCGCCCAAAGCGATGCGAATTCCGATTTCCCGCACGCGCTGATTCACCATCAGGGCCATGATCCCCCCAATTCCCGCTGTGGCAATCGCCAACGCCAAACCGGCAAAAATCCCGAGGAGGCTGGAAGTCACGCGCGGGGACGCCAACGATTCGTAGCGCGCCTGCTCCAAACTAAGAATGTGCGTGACTGCCGTTTGCGGATCAACGTCGTGCACCGCGCGGGTCAACGCCAGCGACATGCTCTGTGGTTCGGCCGCAGTGCGGACCACGAGTGCGGCCGGCTGGGGACCCTGCGCCTGGGGACCATAAAACTCCGGCGATGGCGGATGGTCCAGGCCGAATTCGCGCACGTCGCCGACCATGCCGACAATCTGCACCCAGTGCTGGCCGCCATCCGCGGAGACTCGTTTCCCGATCGGATCCTCATTTGGCCAAAGCTGGTGCCTGGCCGCTTCATTGATAATCACCACGTCCGGCGCTTTGAACGCGGGAGCATCGGTATCCGCGAAGAGTCGCCCCGCCTTCAGCGGAATGCCGAGGCTCTGAAAGTAGTCCGGCGAAACAGCCACGTAAGTACTCACTGGCGGCGCCTCACCCGGCCGCAATAGCCGGCCCTCAATCTGGAAATTGAACGAAACCGCGGCTGCGCCGGCGGTAATGATCTCGGGCTCGAAGGGGTATCTGCTGGAAACCGCAGCGGAGAGCACGCCGGGTTCCGTCTTAACGCGATCGAGAAGCTTTTGGACCACCAGGCGCGTCTTGTCATCGTCATCGTATTTGGACCAGTTAAGGTTGGTTCTCATCGTCAGAACGCGTTGCGGCATGATTCCGGCGTCCACTTGTTGCAGTTTGAAGAGGCTCCGCAGCATCAGCCCGGCGCCAATGAGCAGCATGAAGGAAAAAGCCACCTGTGAGACGATGAGCGTGCTCCGCAGCCGGTCTTGCCGGCGGCCAGTTCCGCTGCCGGCGCTTCCTTCCTTCAGGCTTACTGCCACGTTGGTTCGAGAAAAGAGGGCAGAGAGTGTCCCGAAAATGACGCTCGTGCCAAGCGCCGCAGCCAGGGTGAACAGTAGCACGCCTGAGTCGATGTGAATCTCTCGCGCCCGCGGCGTCATCCGTGCTACGAATTCGGCCAGCAGTTGAATACTCGCGTAAGTGAAAAGCAGTCCCAGCAAGCCTCCCACGACCGCCAGCAGGAAGCTTTCCGTCAAGAGCTGACGCAACAGGCGGCTGCGGCCGGCACCCAAGGCGGTTCGAACGGCGAGCTCTCGCTCGCGCTGGACCATTCTCGATAGCGTCATATTCGCAACGTTCGCGCACGCGATGAGGAGCACGAAGGCCGCGGCAGCGAGCAACAGCAGCAGCGTGGGCCGCGCCTTGCTCGTCAATTCTTCCAGCAAGGGTGCAGCGGAAGACGTGAAGCCCACGTTGTCCGGGTACGACTTCGGATACGAGGACTTCAATCCGGCTGCGATGGTGGCCATGTCTGCATTGGCCTGTCCCGCGCTGACTCCAGGCTTCATTCGGCCGAACACTTCCATCATGCGCATGTCGCGGCTCTCGATGTGCATTTTGTTGGAACGGAAGGGACAAGCCGAAGTGGGCATGTACACGTCGTTTTCATTGGGGTATTGCGGCACAGACGGAAGGACTCCAACGACGGTATGGACCTTGTCGTTCATCTCGAAGGTCTTACCGACAATTTGCGGGTCGGAGCCGAAATTGTTTCTCCAATACTCGTAACTCAACAGCAGCACGGGCGGGGCGCCGAGTTTGTCGTCGTCCGGCAGGAAGGTTCGCCCGAGCAAGGGCTGCACGCCAAATAAATCAAAATAATTGTAGGAAACCACACCCGCGCGGACCCGTTCCGGGTCTCCGTGGCCGAACAAAGTGAAAGACATAGCGTGAAATTCGACTAGCCCAGAAAGTGTCCGATTTTGCGCGCGGTAGTCTTCAATTTCCTTGACGGAGAATCCCAGGTCCTCGACGCCAATCTGCTTTTCGTGCTGCCGGATGAAAATCAATTGCTGCCCATCTGGGTAGGGAAGCGGCCGCAAGAGAACCGCATGTACCACGCTGAAGATGGCGGTGTTTGCGCCGATGCCCAGGCCGAGCGTGAGAACCGCCATTAGGGTGAAGCCGAGATTCCTGCGCATGACGCGCACGGCGTAAGCACAATCGCTCGTCAGGATTTGCCAGTGCTCGCGCGGCGCGGTAGTAAAGATCCCGACGATCGTCTCTTTCCAAAGCTTGGCGGCCTCGAGAATTCCGCCATGCTCTTCCACTTCGCGGCGCTGTGACCGGAACACCCCTTCCATTTCGCCCTGGTAGTTGGTGCGAAAATCGAAGGGTAGCACGCGAACCAGAGCGCGAAACAGTCTTTGCGAAAAAGGCTGAGTCTGTTTTTCCATGACGATTCCTCGTTACGCCATTTTTGGTTTTCGGAAGAGTTTCTTGGCGCGAGCCTGCACCAGGGCATCCTCCATGCGCTGGGCTTCCGCAACCGCGACTTCACGCCCAAATTCCGTCAACAGGTAGTAGCGCCGCCGCTCGTCGTCCAAGACAACTTCGGGCCGCCGGCTGGATTCCGCGATAAGCCCCGTGCTTTCCAGCCGCGCCAGGTTCCCGTACAGCGTGCCGGCGCTCAGCCGCACTTTGTCGTCGGTGCGGCGGGCTACCTCTTTGAGGATGGCGTAACCGTGCTTTTCGCCATCGGCGAGGGCCAGCAGGATATGGAACATCGCCGGTGTAAGCGGCAGAAAGGATTCGGTTTCTTTTTTTGGGCTCATGGCCTCGCCTCAGCCTCTCGGTGAACAATCGCGTTCAAGTCTATCGTCAGGTGGAGGACTATATCGTCAGACGTTATAGTTGGCTTGCATGTTCCGTGCCGCAAGGAAAAAAGTCTAAGTTATTGTTCTTTCGGGAGTTGCTTGTCGCTGGAGCGGGCTTACCGCTGGCGAAACTGTCCGTTTGCGGGATGGCCTGTCCCTCCAGCGGTCAATTTAGAATTCGCTAGCTCCGAGCGGCCACCCGGCGCGGCGTCGGGTGGCTCTTCGGGTTCTGGCGCGGAAGGTCTCAATTGCTAGCGTCGCTGGCGGAGCCGCAAGCCTTCATCCGCCGCTATTCGGTGCAGAGAGGACTGAACTAGCCCACGCGGCGGGATTCAATTTTTGGTTACCGTCTCTCGCGAGATCAGACGCAGCCGACCCAGCTCACGACGAATTCGCGCAGTGGCTGGCATTAGGCAAGGTCTCACGCTCTTGGTATCATTCCTACGAACCGCTCGCATGCTCTTTGAAACTCGGTGCGCACGCCGGGATGAATTGTTTGGTTTCGTAGGTTTTCTGACCATCCGGAGCAATTATGAACGGATTTTGGGAACGAGTAGCTGTTGCTTTTCGGTGCTTCTTTTCGATCTTGTTCGACGGCGACATTCCCAAGGACATCGCACCGGTGCGGGGTCGGCCTTCCGGCCAGGTTCCGCAGACTCCAGCAGCTCAAGCTCCAGCCTCTGCTCCGAAGGAAATGGATCGGCCAGTGCCGGAGGCATCCGCTCGCGCCGTGCAGATGCTGGCATTGCTGCAACGAGACGGGCGGCTCATCGATTTCCTGGCAGAGAACATCTCGACGTATCCCGACGCGCAGCTTGGAGCCGCCGCGCGTACGATTCACGAATGTTGCCGCAAGGTGCTTGAACAATATGTGAAGCTGGAGCCGATTCTGAACTCCGAAGAGGATCAACCGGTGACCGTGCAAAGCCGTTTCGATCCGGCGGTCATCAAATTGTTAGGCAATGTGACCGGACAGCCGCCGATTCGCGGTGTGTTGCGGCACAAGGGGTGGCAAGTAAAGGATGTGAATCTGCCACCGTTGCCGCAAGGTTCCGGCCGCATGGTGATTGCGCCGGCTGAGGTTGAAATTTCCTAACGGCCAGACCCGTCTACCATCCAAATCTTAGAATGGAACAGGAGATTTTCGTTGGCGGCCAAGTACATTATCGGTATCGACCTGGGAACTACCAATTCGGCGTTGGCGCGCTGCGACGCGACGGTCGACGAAGAGAATAGTCGAATCGAAGTCCGCAGTATTCCGCAGCTTGTGGATGCCAATGAAGTGGCGGAACGAACGTTGTTGCCATCGTTTCTGTACATCCCGGGCGAGTTCGATTTTCCCCAAGGCAGCCTGGCCCTGCCGTGGGAACCCGAACCGAAACTGGTGATCGGCGAACTGGCGCGCAAACGAGGTGCCGAGAGTCCCAATCGCCTGGTGGCCTCCGCCAAATCCTGGCTTTCGTACGCTGCTGTGAACCGCAGTACGCCGATCTTGCCTTGGCAAGCGCCCGAGGAGGTGCCCAAGCTGTCGCCGATTGAAGCCTCGTCGCAGCTCTTGCGGTACTTGCGCACGGTGTGGGATAGCCGCGAAGCGGGGGAGCAGGGACAATTCGCTCTTGCGGAACAGGACGTGCTCCTCACGGTGCCCGCTTCATTCGACGAGGAAGCACGCGAGCTAACTAGGCGCGCCGCCGAACAAGCCGGTTATGAGCAGTTCACGCTGCTGGAGGAACCTCAGGCGGCGTTTTATGCCTGGCTGGAAAGCCAGGGCGAGTCCTGGCGTCAACGCATCAAGGTCGGGGACCTGGTTCTGGTATGCGATATCGGGGGCGGCACGACCGATTTCAGCCTCATTCTGGTTTCTGAAGAGCATGGCGAACTGACGCTGGAACGCGTCGCCGTGGGCGACCACATCTTGCTGGGCGGCGACAACATGGACCTGGCGCTGGCTCGTTTCCTGCAGCAGCGCCTGGAAGCTTCGGGCCATCGCGTCGACACCTGGCAGTTGCAGGGCTTGTGGCACCAGTGCCGAATGGCCAAGGAGAAGCTGTTCGAATCGCCCAAGACGCAATCTCGCCCGATCACCTTGTTGGGCAAGGGCACGAAACTGGTCGGTGGCACGATTACGACGGAGCTGGCACGCGACGACCTCCATCAAATCCTGGTCGAGGGATTTTTCCCAAAAGTCGCAAGCGATGAACTACCTGCCCGCCAGCGGCGTGTCGGCTTTCAGGAGCTGGGCCTTCCGTACGCCGCCGATCCCGCCATCACCAAACACCTCGCGCGCTTTCTCTCGGAGCAGGTTCGCAACAGTCCCGAGGCAGCGGGCATCCGCCGCGGGGGCAGCGGACTTGCCTGTCCCACGCATATCCTGTTCAACGGCGGAGTGCTGAAAGCGCATGTGCTACGCGAACGCGTGGTGGAAGTGCTGAACGGCTGGTTGCGACAGGAGGGATTCGAGGCGCTCGGGGCTCAGCAGATCCTAGAAGCTCCCGACTTGGAGCATGCCGTTGCGCGCGGCGCCGCTTATTACGGTAAGGCACGCCGCGGTCGCGGCGTGCGTATCCGCAGTGGCGCCTCGCGTACCTATTACATTGGAGTTGAAAGCACCATGCCCGCAGTGCCCGGGATGCCAGCCCCGCTCAAAGCGCTCTGTGTCGTTCCCTTTGGCATGGAGGAGGGCACGGACGCCGCCATCCCGGACAGAGAGTTTGGACTCGTGGTCGGCGAACCTGCCGAGTTTCGTTTCCTAAGTTCCAGCGTCCGTAAGCAGGACAAAATCGGCACGCTGCTGGAAGACTGGGGTGACGATATCGAGGAACGCGGTCCCCTGCAGGTCACCCTCAAACTCGATGGCCAGCTAGGAAAGATTGTACCGGTGCGGCTCGAAACTCGCGTCACCGAACTCGGCACCCTGGAAGTCTGGTGCGTATCCCGCGACGGCCAACGGTGGAAGCTCGAGCTGAATATTCGCGAAAAGACCAAGCGGTGAGTCGTTGGTGTCTTCCCGTTATCTAATCGGAATCGATCTGGGCACGACCAATTCTGTCGTCGCATACCTCGATACGCACAAGGATGCGGATACGGCTTCGCTGATTCGTGTGTTGCCCGTGCCGCAGTTGGTGCGTCCGGGCGAAGTCGGTACTCTACCCGCCCTTCCTTCGTTTCTTTACTTTCCCACGGAAGAGGAGTTGTCTGCCGGCGGCGTGAGCGCTAACTGGAATGAGCATCCACCCATGGTCACGGGTGTGCTCGCGCGCGAACAGGGAACGCTGGCGCCGAGCCGTCAGGTGTCATCCGCGAAATCGTGGCTTTCTTATCCTGGGGTGCATCGTCGCGGCAAGATCCTGCCGGCGCAAGCGGAACCGCCACAGCCAATGATTTCCCCTGTGGAAGCATCCGCGCGCTACCTCATGCACCTGCGCGATGGTTGGAACGGCGCAATGGCGAGTGACGGAGAAACGTGTTTTGAACGGCAGGAAATCGTGCTCACCGTGCCAGGTTCGTTTGATGAGGAAGCACGCGAGCTGACGGTCGAAGCCGCGCGACGTGCCGGGCTCGAGAACCTCACACTGCTCGAAGAACCCTTGGCTGCGTTTTATGCCTGGATCGCGGCGAATCCACGAGCCCAGGCCGGGAATCGTGAAGAGCTCTGTGACGGCGAACTGATTTTGATCTGCGACATTGGCGGTGGCACAACGGATTTCAGCCTGATCCGCGCTCGCCGCGTCGCGGGCGAATTGCAGTTTGAGCGAACTGCCATAGGCGAGCACCTTTTACTCGGCGGGGACAACCTCGACTTTGCGCTCGTCCGGCAGCTGGAGAAAAAGCTCAACGGCGCCACTCTCACGATGCGGCAGCGTTATGCGCTACGCCGGACCTGCTGCGCGGCGAAGGAGCGGCTGCTGAGTGACTCGTCATTGGAGCGTGTCGCCATCACGATCTTGGGGAGCGGCCGGGCGGTCGTCGGAGAGGCACTCAGTACGGAGTTGACTCGCGAGGAAGTCCTCCAGATTCTGACCAACGGTTTTTTGCCAATCACGGCGGCGCAGGAAATGCCGGCAGCTGGTACACCAACAGGATTGCGCGAGCTGGGACTACCCTACGCGAGCGATCCCGCCATCACCAGGCATCTTGCGGCATTTCTGACCCAAGCTGCCGAAACCATGGACAGTTCATCGGCGAACGCGCGCATGGCTCGCCCCGATGCGGTGCTCTTCAATGGCGGCTTCTGTGTGCCTGTGGTCACTCGCGACAGGATTGTGGAGGCCCTTTCCGCCTGGTTCGGAGGAGCGCAAAACCGCTGGTCACCAAAACTCCTCAACAACGATGAGGTCGAGAGTGCAGTTGCGCGTGGCGCTGCGTACTACGGCCGAGTACGGCGCGGCGGCGGTATGCGCATCCAGGCCGGCAACGCGCACACCTATTACATCGGCTTTCGTTCGGAACACAGTCTGCAGGGCATCTGTGTTTTGCCAGCCGGAGTGGAAGAAGGCACCACGCTTCCCTTGCTAAATCGCGAGTTCACCGTGCTGACGAACCGCCCGGTTTCGTTCGCACTTTACAGTTCGCGTACGCGGCACGATGCGCATGGCCAGGTCATTGCGCTGGACGACGCCGCCGTACATCGGCATCCTCCGCTGGTGAGCTTTCTGCGGTACGGCAAGAGGCGCGATGTGCATCTGGCGATACGCCTGAGAACCAGTTTCACGGAGGTTGGCACGCTCGAGCTTTGGTGTGAATCGCGGGACACACCGCATCGCTGGCGCTTGCAATTCGAACTTCGCGGCGAAGAGGCACCAGCGCAGCAATCTGATAGTGTGAAAACGCAACCGGTCCCTGCACCCGCTTCCGGCGTCACGACTTCCGATGCGAATTTCGAACCTGCTGCGCAACTGATCAAAAACGTCTTTGGCGGCTCGGCGCCGGACGCCCCTCTTACACCCGAGGCGCTTATTGCTCAAATGGAAGCGGCGGTGGGTGCAAAAAGAGACTCCTGGCTGGTTTCGGCCATTCGCCGGTTCACCGACGTTCTGATCGAGCTTGCCGTTGGACGCAAAAAATCCCTTCGCCATGAGATCCGTTGGCTGAGTTTAGCCGGCTTCTGTTTGCGTCCGGGCTTCGGCGGGCCGGATGATGATGGACGCGTCGACCGTCTGAGAACCATCGCCTCGAGCAACCTTACCTTTGTCGAGGATCTGCAATGTCAGGTCGGAGCACTGGTGCTGTTGCGTCGGATCGCCGGCGGCATCCGTGCCAGCGAGCAGCTGGCACTCTATCGAAAGCATTCGAACGTCCCAGGGAGCAAGAAAAAGCGCATCAACCGGCAGCTCGATTATGAGAGGTGGCGCCTGCTCGCGAACCTTGAGCACTTGCAAGCCTCCATCCGGGCTTCGCTGGGCCACGAGTTGATGGTGAAGATCAGAAAGGAACCCGGTGATGCCATTTGGTTGTGGTCGCTCGGCCGGATGGGTGCTCGTATTCCCCTGTATGGGCCACTGCACTCGGTCGTCGAACCTGAAATTGCGGGCGAGTGGCTGAAAGGGCTGCTGGATTTGCCGAAATTGACGACCGTAACCGGTTACGCCATTGCGCTAATCGCGCGTCGCACCGACGATCGCTCGCGTGATATCGACGAGGTCCTTCGCGAACAGGCAATTTCCAGCTTGAGGGCGCTTCAGATCGCCGAAGAAACCGTCCAGCTGGTAGCAAAGTGTGTCCCACCCGACCGCACCGACGCGGTTCGCAGCTTTGGAGAATCGTTGCCTTCCGATTTACAAGTAGTCAGTTCTTCCGACTGCTTGCTGTCCATACCTGCGTTGCAGATCTCCGCTCCAAGTGCACCGAAAGCGGAAACAGCCGGTGAGGGTCGAAACTGACGCCGACTCTAGCTCCGGGTGGGAGTGAACGATTGCTTCCCGGTGGCTGAGCCACACGTCAGAACGTTTTGTATTGCCAGTGGGCTTTGGCCGCTCAGTTGGCTTGGTGTTAGACTTACGCGATGCCGCAGTTTGTAATCGAACGCGAGATTCCCGGAGCCGGATCGCTATCCGAAGCCGAGATCCGCGAAGTGTCGTTGCGCTCTCTCCAGACCTTGCAGGAGATGGGTCCTCAGATACAGTGGCTCCACAGTTACGTGACCGAAGACAAGCTGTATTGCGTCTACCTGGCACCGGACGAAATCAGCATACATGAACACGCGCGTCGTGTTGGAATTCCGGCAGATCGCGTATCCGCGGTCCGCCGGCTCATTGATCCTGGGAACTTGAAATAATTGACGAC
>Ga0306921_10007014_pt1 | contig 11786 bp, 6 predicted proteins | sample sta12Cox44000080_FD_203760 | JGI IMG/M metagenome (GOLD analysis project Ga0306921, IMG submission 203760) | Lab enrichment of tropical soil microbial communities from Luquillo Experimental Forest, Puerto Rico - statoxic.12C.oxic.44.000.080 (v2)... | ecosystem: Environmental > Terrestrial > Soil... | reverse complement strand
TACGACAGCGCAAGCTTCGAGTAAGCCAATGCGAAGTTCGGGTCCTCGGTGGTCGCGTCCTCGAACCGCTTCGCGGCGTCCTGCTCTTTCCCGGAACGTTCCAATACCAGCGCCTCATCATAAGCACGCAGCGCAGGAACGGATTTGGTCAGCACAAATTGCGACTGCCCCTTGAGGTCTTTGATCACGTCGGGATCGGTCGAGACATTCGCGCGAACCTGCGAGGCGAGATTGTCCAGGCCTGCCAGAAGGTCCTTTTCGCTGGGAACGTCGGTCTTGAGCGCGTAGGTGCGATCGTTCTTCAGGTCGTAGACGGTCGCATTGATGCGAATCTGGTCGCCGAACTTGGAGTACTGGCCGTAAACGACCGTAGTGGCGTTGGTGAAATCAGCGATACGTTTCAACGTCGAGAGATCGAGCTGCGACTGGGGAGAAATGTGCAAGTCGCGCAGCACCTGCTGTAAACGGCTGGGAGAAACCAGACGTACGCGCTGCGACTGCCCAATGTCAGTGCTCAGCGTTTCCGACAAACTGGAAGAAAGCCAGTTCAGGCTGGGATCGGAGGACTCGTTGTAAAACGGCACGATGGCGAGGGACAAAGCAGCAGGCTGTACCGCTGCGGGGCCGACGCCACCGGTAATCTTGTTCCTCACCAGCACGCCTGCGCCAATGGCGATTGCAAGCACTGCTGCGCCCGCGGCGGCCCACCACTTTATCGGGTACTTCTTTGGCGCAACCTCTATCGCTTCGGTTCCCGCTTGAGATTGGCGGACTCCGCTTTGGCCCGCGAAAACAGAGGCCCGCAGTGCCGATTGCCCAGAAGCGCTCGAACGCGACCGCCTGCCTTCGAAGATGTCCAGGTCGTCGATCAGTTCCTGCACCGTGCTGTAGCGCGCATTGCGATCGCGCTCCAGGCATTTGGCTGCGATCATGCTCAAGGTTGGAGGAATCGTGGGATCGACATCCGACAGCGGAACCGCGCGTTCCTGCGTACGTTTCACCAGGCTGGCAATGGCGCTCTCGGCACGAAACGGAATATTGCCGGTCAGCAGCTCGTAGAAGATGAGGCCCATGGTGAAGATGTCGGAGCGGGCATCGAGCTCGGAGCCCATGGCCTGCTCGGGCGACATGTATTCCATGGTGCCGATCATCATGCCAGTCTGTGTCATGCCGTCGCCCTGGACGGTCTTGGCCAGGCCGAAATCCATGATCACAACGCGGCCGGAGCCATCCCTCATGATGTTGCCGGGCTTGAGGTCGCGATGGATGACGCCTTCGTGATGCGCGGCCTGTAACCCCGAGCAAGCCTGACGCATGATGTCGATGGCTTCTTTCGGGGGGAGCTTGCCTTCGCGCGTGAGGATGGTGCGCAAGTCTTCGCCCTCAATGAACTCCATGGTGATGAACTTCACGCCATCGGCTTCATTGAGGTCGTAAATGCGGATGATGTTCCGATGCGTGACCTGCCGCGCCAGCACCAGTTCCTGCTTGAAGCGCGCGAGGATCGCGGGATTCCCTGCCAGGTCGGGGCGAATGACTTTCAGCCCGACGGTGCGATCGACTTCGAGGTCATGGGCCTTATAGACCGCGCCCATGCCTCCCATACCGAGGAGCTGCTGGATCTCATAGCGGCCACCCAGCACGGTGCCGACTTCCAACACCGTCGCGCCAATCGCGGCGAATACCTGATTGGTCGTCCCGGAGCTGGCGTCGCGGGGCGAGCGACCTTCGGCAAACGTAGCGTCATTGGAGGAATCGCGTTTGGGTACGGGAGAAGGAGATACCGGCAATCTCTGGGTGCCCGCCTGAGTGACATCGGCGTCGGAACCTTCGGCGATGGTCATTCCGTCGGAGCCAAGGGCAGGCTGTGGATTGGCAGCGGAACTCTCGCCGCTGGAGACAGCAGTACCTTCTACCCCTCTTCGCGATGCACGGTCGGCGTCGCCTGCCATATCACCTATTCACAGCTTTCGGCTTACAGCCTCTGGCCATTCGGGCCGGGTCAGTAAAGGGTTGCCCAAGGTCAGTTATCTCCGCAGTATATCTTGCTTTTGGGGTTTGCACAGTGAAGGTTTCTGCACGTTGCAACTGCGGTAAACTTGCCTTGTCCGCAGTAGCAAGGAAGATAACACCGACGCGCGATAGCATACCACACTTAAGTGGGATGTCGATCGCAATCCGAGGTACGCCACAGTCGCATGGCGCAGCCCCAGCCGATCGCGGGTATGGCCATTGTCAAGCCGGTCGCGACAGCCACCGCGCGCGGCGAAACTCCCATGTCGATCTCATGGCCTGCGATGAATGCAGCCGCTGCCAAAACCAGCATGGAAATCGCCAGCTCAGCCCCGAACACGCGGCCCCGGAAACGATCATCGGTATGCAGGTGCAACAGTGTGGTGGAGAACACCCAGACGGTTGCCGTGCCGGAGTGGGCCAGCACAATCACCACAACAGCAATCCAGACGTTCTGAAGATTGCCCAAAAAGACGTAGCCGATTCCCCCGATGATGAAGCCAAAGAGCACGGCCAATCTGAGATTGGACTGAGTGTTCCCGGCGATACGCGCGGAGAAGACGGGGCCGGTGAGTGCTCCGATACCGCGAGCACCCATGAGGAGGCTCATACCAAAGAGCGCCGCACGCTCCGGATTGAGACCCGGGATTGGCAGGGTGTACACGCGCATGCCCATCACAGGGAAAAGTACCCATGAGGTGCCGACGATGGAGACTCCTCCCTTGAGGCATACCAAGGCAGCGAGTTTGGGATTGCTGGCGATATAGCGATATCCGGCGCGAATGGCAGGCCATCCGGCAGAGCGGTCTTCGGGATGCCGGATTGCTGCATCAGTGTGGCCTTCGAGAAAATGCATCCGGCTTATGAACAGCGCGGAGGCTCCGAACGAGAGCGCGTTGATAGCAAATACTGCGTCACGGCCGAGCCACGCTGCGACGATGCCTCCCAAAACCGACCCGATCGCAAGATCAAAGGACCAAGTTGCCGCGGAGAGAGTGTTGGCAACGATGATGTCGTCTTTCCCAACGATGCTGGGGATCGAAGCTGTGCGAGCCGGTTCGAAGAACGCGACCATTACCGTTTCGGCAAACAGCAACAAGTAGATTACCCACACAAATTCGCGAGTGCGAACCAGCAGCATGCAAGCAACGATTACCATGCGGGCGAGATCGGTCGCGATCATCACTCGGCGACGGCTGAAGCGATCGTTGACCAGGCCGGCCAAGGGCCCAAGCACGGTGATGGGGAGAACCTGCAGCACCAGCGCACCCGCGACGGAAGAGGCTTTGCCCGTCAGATCGAGCAAAAGGCTGTAAATGGCGAGCGTGTAGAACCAGTCTCCGTTTTCACTGACGATCTGGGCCAGCCAGAGTCGCCGAAAATTGGAATTCCGGCGAACGAGCTGGATGTAATTCGCCGTGCTGACGCGAGTAGCTGACATGGCCTTTGACAGCCTACAGGAGATGATAAGAATTGGAAGGGGACTTGTGCCCTTTCAAAGCGGTTACCTCAGCGGCTAAAGCCGCTGTGATTTTGTGGCGGATTCGGACGGCCTGAAGGCCGTCCCCTTCAAAGCTTAATAACAGCTTCCCTAAATGTAGCTAGTTCACGCCTGCTGGATTCGAGACGGGAAGAATTGTCATGACGGGCTTGGCATCTTCGCCAATCGGAGGTAGAGGCTGGTGCCGCATCGCGGCCACTGCCATCCGGCCCAGATCGTACGCGCCGTACACAATGTTGGCGCGCCATATGTCGTTCCGGAAGGTGAGGATTTCGCGCCGGATATAGCGGAATGCGTGATTGCCCGGCTTGAATGGAACAGGCGAGGGACTTGCCGCGAGTCCAGGAACGACAGGCCGGCAATCCTGCAGTTGCACCACGGCAATCGAGCCATCGGTGCGCATAACATCGCCATTCGCATTCTGCGTAAGCGTGGTTAATCCCGGGCGTTGCACATAAGCCACCGATTTTATGCAGCCAGAAAAATTCAGGTCTCGGATTATCTTTTCGCGCTCGTTGTCAATATCGGGCGAGATGTGGTGCACGAAACCCTTGGCCTTCACCGAAAGATATGCACCTGTGTCATGAGTCGAGGAGCTCACCCAAACCGGCTCAGTAGCACCTTCCGGCATCCACTCCCAAATCCGCAGATGGTCCCGGCGCGCATAACTATTGAGGTTCTTCTGCCAGGTCATTCCCTGCGGCTTGCCGTCCAGCAGCAAAGTAATCATGGGCTGCTGCTGATACCCGCTGTTGTTGAGCAGAGCGTAAAAATTGTGGACGAACGTACGACGCGAGGGCGGATCGCTGTTGTGCCATCCGGCTTCGCGGAATGCCGATTCCACCTGTTGTTTGGATCCGAGGAAGACAAGGTTGACCAGGTCGGCGTTAACTGATTTCAGGGTTGTGGTCCGCTGCGGCAACTGTTGCACCCAGCCGTAAGTGAGCGACGCCTCCACGGGGTCGCTCTCAGACACTACCTCTATCGGCTGCGGAAGGGATGACATCGCGCTCTTGGTCTTGAGCCGCATATCCGTGCCGGATGGGTAGTAGATCTCGGGCTCCGGGAATATCGGGAACGTGGCCTTGTAAACGATCAATCCCAAGTCAGAGTAGGGATTCCACGTAGGCAGGTGGATAAGCCTGCTGTTAATTCGTCCCTGGAACGTATCGGTGCTCATCACACCGTGGATGACGCCGTTCTTCACCTGTTCGCGCGAGTTTTCGACTTCTTCGACGCGCGCGGACATCTGCACGGTTGAGCCATTGCCGAGGTTCAATTGATTGAACTCGAGTTCGAGGGCGGCGGTCTCGTGGCGAATGCCCCAACCTACCTTGCGCTTGCTGCGAACCGTTCCCTCCACTGGCGTGCCCATCGGGACCAAAACTTCGCGTCCGCAGACCAGGTCCTGGGTGAGGACTGCATGTATGGGATCGCCGACTTTCGCGGTGTAGGTGGAAATGGGACTGGAAAGCCGAATCCAAAGCGACTGTCCGGCAGGCAACTGTTCACAGGCCAGCGACGAAACAGCGGCGCACAACAGCATCAGGAATGCAAGCCTGCGCACCACTCCCACCAGGATTCTCATGCTAGGAATCACCCTTCCCCACACCCGTATTCCCAGGAAACTCCATGATACCTGATTGATATCGGGACTCTGCTCACGAAAGTGTATCTCATCGGGTACATCACACGAATTTCAACAGCCGTTAATAACCCACCACTCGTCCCTCAGTTTTCGCTATGAACAAAACGCCCCGAACGTATTCGGGGCGTTGTCTAAGGCAACAATCGATTGTCTAGAACAAATTCCAGAGGAACTGGTTGTAAACGTCGTGGTGATATTGGACCTCGGGGGCCTTCACAAAGCTCCCCAGAAGCCGCGGGCAACGGTCTGCAGCAGCCTGCTTCAAATCGCCATAACGCTGCTTCACGTCCGCGCCAAGCAGCTTGGTGGTCCAATCGGCGTTGCGGAAATTTTCCAAGGCGTTATAGATGTTGTCGGGCAGATAGCGCTCCGCCTGGCGGAGATTCTTGATCTTCGCGGTGTCCCCTTCCAGGCCGGTCCTGAATACACCCAGCATCACCAGGTAAGGATTGGCATCGGGCGCGACCGAACGCATTTCCACGCGCATGCTGCGCTCGTTACCAATGGGAATGCGAACCATCGATCCGCGATCGACCGGCGATGCCTTGATCTGGTTCGGCGCTTCAAAGTGCGGATCGAGGCGCCGAAAAGCGTTCACGCTCGAATTGAACAGCAGGCACGTATCGTTTCCATGGGTCAGAAGGCGGTCTACGAACTGCCAGCCCGTCTTGCTGAGTTTCTCTTCACCTTTCGGGTCCCAGAATAGGTTCTTACCGTTCTTGCTGACGGAAACGTTCGTGTGCATGCCACTTCCGTTGACTCCAACCACAGGCTTGGGCAAGAACGAGGCAGTCATGCCGAGATTGGTGGCAATCTGGCGACAGATCAGCTTGTAGAGCTGAATCTGGTCCGCCGCCGCTACGACCTCGCCGTACGAATAGTTGATCTCAAACTGGGACGGTGCAACTTCCGGGTGGTCCTTTTCGTTCTGGAAGCCCATGGCGCGCTGCACTTCGGCGGTAGCGTCAATGAACTGCCTCAGCGGGTCTCCGGGCAACGAGTGATAATAGCCGCCAGTATTGACGTAGTCGAACTTCTGCGTCTCGTAGTAACGTCGCTCCGCGTCTTTGCCGGCGAATAAGAAGCCTTCGATTTCATTCGCCGCATTGAGCGTATAGCCGTTCTTCTTGAATTGCTCGCCGGCGAATCCCTTGAGAATGCCGCGAATATCGGCGGCGTAAGGAGTTCCATCCTTATCGATGACGTCGCCGAAAACCAGAATCTTGCCGGGACCAAACACGTCTGCGGGGCCCCAATAGAAGGCTGACCAGTCGATATAGAGACGGAGATCGCTCTCGCGCTGTGCGGTAAAACCGCGAATCGATGAGCCATCGAAGGTCAGGTTGGCGAAGTTCTTGATCACGAACTTCTTGTCATAGTCGAGCATGTGCAGACGGCCTTCCAGGTCGCTGAACAGCACGGTCACGGCCTTGATGCGCTTTTCATCGGTAAGGTATTTGACACGCTCATCCTGGATTTTGCCTGGGTCCACACGCTTCAGGCGTTTTTCTTTGGCTTGAAGATTGAGTTCCTCGAGCTGATCGTACGGAAGCGCCAAGAAATCACGAAGTTCGTTCGACATGAATCTCCTCGGGATTGAGATGGGGATCTGCCACTGCTGAAGTCAAAATTGCCGGCGATCACATTGAGGTTAACGGATGACGAATCGCACCTCAAATTAAAAGCGCTAATGCGGAATATTGACGGAATTTATCGAACACCGGCCTACAACTTCGGGGTGAGATGCAGATTACTGGGCGGCTGACGAACGGGTGTTAGTTTCTTGCGCAGAATAATCTCCGCGCCATTGTGCCCGAATGACACGTCGGTCATGAGGCCGCGTATCAATGCGATGCCTCGGCCATGTGGCAACCGAGTGGTTTCGAATTTTTCGGGGTCGACGCGTTCCAGATTGAAGCCAGGACCGGGGTCACGAACCGAGACCACGATTTCCACAGGGCTGGCGGTCACGGCACACAATATTTTCTTCGATGGATCGTCCTTACAGCCATGAAGAGCGGCGTTCGCCAGCGCTTCCTGTAGCACAATCAGGATGTCGATCTGATCGCCCTCGTCCATCGGTTGCTGTGTGACGAATTCAACGAGCTTGTCACGGTATTCGGGCACCAAGGCAAGAACTCCGGGGAATTCGAACTCCTGATAGCGAACAAGCTGCGCTGGAGAACCGATCGCCGTAGCCGGAACCGAGGGAATCGGAGTTGCTTCGGCAGCAAATTGCTGGTGAACGTCTCCTGCATCCGGCTGATGCTCCTCCTCGGGATGCCACTTAGCTGATATCTGCTGCACAACCGCATTATGCGAATGAACCGTGCACTTCGCCACCAAACTGTTTGAGAAAGAAGTTAAATTTCTGTGAACTCGCCCCGAATTCGAAACTGTTACTGCTTCGGATACGTCTATTTATTCGTACCCATTTCATGATGACGAAACGTAAACCATGCAGAATCAACGTGTGTCCGAAATGAATAGGCTCAAAAGCATGCCAACTTTCCAGATGACAAGAGACGTCGAGTATCGCCAGAACAGCGATCGGCACGGCGAAACGACTAGAAACGGATCCCAGAAAATGCTTCGAATTGACGTTGAAACGACGAAAACCTTCGCCACTCTAATCTGCACCGGGTGGCTGACCTACGGTATGGAGACCGAGACCCTTCGCACCATGGTCGAGTCGCGGGGAGAGGAGAACATCCGCATCGATTTGTCAGGTGTGGAAAAGATCGATGCCGCAGGACTCGGACTGCTGGTAGAACTGCAGTCATGGGCACGGGAGCAAAGCCGTACACTCACTCTCATCGACCCATCTGAGGACGTGTGGAGAATGGTTATCCTCACCAAGCTATATAGCGCGCTCGAAATCTCGTACACCGATGCAGCGGGTGTGCACCACGAACATAAAGGGGTCGGTTACGACGAGATGATCGCGTAGATTGCCGCTTCTTGCAAGGAACAAGGGCACGGCTTTTGTCGTGCCCTTTTTTACTTTGGGACTGCAACAGTTGTGGGCGCTAGATTCCACCCTCTCAAACTCACCTGCGGCTGTGCAGCCGTTGCTGCCGGAAACTCGATGTCGACTTCCCTGCTCTCGCCCGGCAGCAGCGAGATGTAGTTGTCACTGTAATAGGCCGGCAGGATACGCGAACCGTCAGCCGCATTCACCAGCGTCAGTTTGTTCTGCAGCGCTGCGGCGGCCCCGTTGTTCTGCAGGTGCACGCGTATGTGTTGTGTGTCGCCGCTCTTCGTCCAAGTCGCCGCTGCCGAAACATTCGCGTTCGGGAGATGGGTGAGCGCGCGGTAGGAAGCGCTCGTCGCTCCCAGCCAGTACAGATTGTCCGACAGCAATTGACCGGTTGCGTTACGGGCTTCCAGCTTGACGAAGACCACGGTGGAGCCCATCAGGGGCGCCAAATCGAGATTGAAGGCCGGAGTAGTTGCATTCGCTGCCAGGTCTTTCTTCTCCGAATGCTGAAGGAGAGTCTTATTGTCGAGCGCATATACGTTTGCCGTGATCGTCACACTCGGCTGCGGCGTTGTGGTGGTATTCACCATATCGACGTTGAAGTTCGAGAGGTCGAGCTGCACGTGCAGGGGCTCGCACGCTTTCTTCACGCCGTAGAACGATGCCTGAGTGTCATAGTCGGAACTCATTATCTGCCACATGTTGCTTGGCCAGGCGGGTTGTGTCATCCACAGCATGCGTCCGGAGTTCGGAGCCCACAGATGCGCGTACATGCCCTCGAAGATTGCGCGGTGCTCGTTGTACTGGAGCATCTGTGCCTTGCGTTCGAAGTCAGCAAGGCTTGTGCCTGCGCCAAATTCAGTCTCGATTTCGCGCATGAACGGCTCGATCTCGCCGTTTCCACTCTGGTGCCAATCGTGATAGGCCCACGCATCGCCGATTGGCCAGCGGTCTTCCTTGGGAATCCAGGCGCTGAACGACTCCAGTGTTGAAAGCGATACGGTTCCGGTCTCCACCGAGAAGCCGTGATTCCATTGCGTGAAGTAAAGCGTGGGATTCTGAAAACTATAGGGTCCGCTGTTTTGCAGGTTTACCTGGTTCGAACTGGGCGAGTAATAGCGCGTGCCATCGTTCTTGTTGATGACGTCGATCAGGCCCTCGTTGAGGATCGGCGATGGCACGCCTTCATTGCGCCCGCACCACATTACGATCGACGGATGGTTGCGGAAGCGAACGATGGTGTCGCGGGCGTTGTCCAGAAAGAGCTGGATATCGAGCGGCTCGGTGTTGTATTCCTGCGTTGAAGCCCAGAAGTCGTTCCACACCATCAGGCCGTACTCATCGGCGAGGTCGTAGAAGGTCTGCTCGGTGTTCTGCCCGACCCAGTTGCGAATGATGTTGACGTTGGCGTCGCGATGCAGGCGGAAGTACGGCTCCAGCTTCTCGCGCGACACCCGCTTGCGAGAGTCGTCCATGCCCCAGTTGCCGCCGCGCGCCGCGATACGGACGCCATTCACCTTCAGCACCAGGTAGTGTCCCATCTTTGTGTCATCGACGGGAACCACTGCCGGAGACTTCTCGCCCTCCGGAGTCAGGGAAGCGGCCCACGATAGCCATCCTTCGCGCCATTCCTTGGGATATTGCGGCGGAAACGGATCGGCTGCCGGAATCTGCCGCATACCCGCGTGGGTAACGTCCACTGCCACTTCGCCGCGCGCACGCGCCGCGGTGGGAGAAACCTCGACTCGCCTCAACTGTCCCTGGCTGTCAAAGAGTGCCAGTTCGTAGGTGACCTCACGCACGCCGAAGCGCACTTGCCTGGTGTCTGACGCATTGCCGCCTTCCACGAACTCGAGCTTCGCTATGTATAGCTCCGGTTTGCCGTATCCATTCGGCCACCAAAGCCGCGGATGCTGAAGTGTTAATTGGGTGAACTCCGCGGGTGCCAGTTTTATCTCGCTCTTCCCTGGCGCGACGGTGACTTCCTTACTGACGACCACGTTCTCGATTGTCGCGCGAACGGTTCCCTTCACCGGCTTGTCTGAAGCGTTTTCCAGAGGCACGTCGATTTCGATGTCAGCTTTGCTCGTATCCGGCAGCGGCAGTTTGGTCACGACCTGCGGATCGCCGATCTTCACCATGCCGGACGCGCTTAACGTCACCGGCTGCCAGATGCCAGTATCGCGGTCGCGGATGGCGGGAATCCAATCCCAGCCTTCCGTCGCTACGAAGGTCGGGCCGTCGAGGCACATGGCGCCGCCGTTCTCGCCCGGTCCTCCTAAGACCGACTGCTCGTGTGGAATTCCGGGATGCGGCGGCGGCGACACCCGCACCAGCAGCACATTTGCTTGCCCCTGCTTCAACACGTCGGTCACGTCGAAAATGCCGCGGATGAATGCGCCCTTGATATTGCCCAATGGCTGGCCGTTCAACCAAACTTCAGCAGCGTAATTGATGCCTTCAAACGTGAGCGTCATTCGCCGGCCTGAGGTCTTAGGTGCTTTGAACTCGTTGCGGTACCAGTAATCCTGCTTGTTGAGGCTTTCAGGAATGGTGAGATTGTTGAGGCCGTAGTCGGAGTCGGCGTAAATACCGCGATCGATCATCGTGGTCAAGGCAGTGCCGGGAACGGTTGCAACCAGCCAGTCCTTAGTATCAAACCCCGGTTTCCCGATATCTGCCGCACTCGCTTTCACCTGCGGCGCCGCTGCCATTTTCCATCCGCCGGCCAGCGTCCAGCTGTTTTCGCCATCGGCCACAATCTCCAGCCCTTTCGGTAGCGGCTTCGCTACAGGCGTGGAATACGCAGCGCGGCTCTTGGGGTAGGTCGCGGGATCCTGCGGCGCGCGATAGCCTGCCTGTCCGCGCGTCTGTACTGGCCAGGGCTTCGCGCCTTCCTCGAAGACAAGTAGCGCGAACTCAGGAGGCGCAGCGGCCAGTTGCTTGATCTTCTCCGCCGTCAATGCCTCGCGGACGACTGTGAAGCCGGCGACTTTGCCGCCGAAATGCTGGCCTGCGAAAGTGGGCCACGGCGGCGTAGCCATTGGAACGGGAGGCGCTATCTGGAGAATCGGAGCCACACGGCCAAGCGCCAGCACGCCTTGGCCAACCTGTGCGCCATCGCTGTAAATGCGAAACACCGACGCGCCGTCAAAGGTCGCCGCCACGAGCTGCCACTTGCCGGGCGTGATTGACGCCGGAGCGGCCAGGGTGTTGTCCGCGCCGATCCAGAGCATCAGCTTGCCGGGAGCGAGTGCAAGATAGCGTGAATATTCCGACGACACATCTCCCACGCCGGCGACCAGCTCAGGTTGCTGCACCGAAGAGTCGATCTTCACCCAGGCGTACATCGTCCACGGAGAATCGGCGCGCAGGACGGTATCTTTCTCCACCATCTTCTTGTGGATGCCATCGCCACCCTGCTCGATGGCAGCGTTGTAAGGGCCGTAGAAGGGAGGATCGTTGGTCGGAACGATTTGCGCGATCAACGAAACGCGCACAGCAATCGCAAGAACCGCCAGCAGCGTCGGGCGCCGTACGAAAAACTTGGACAGATTCATGAGGCCCTTTCAGGCAACGGCAGAGTATCGGTTTTTTAACAGCAAATGATACAGGAGCGAAGGCTAGCAGTTAGCGATCAGCTC